>Ga0268386_10000268_pt1 | contig 31403 bp, 29 predicted proteins | sample RVTome_15_FD_200260 | JGI IMG/M metagenome (GOLD analysis project Ga0268386, IMG submission 200260) | Soil microbial communities from uranium-contaminated site in the Upper Colorado River Basin, Wyoming, United States - RVT150D86... ... | reverse complement strand
GGCTCCCCGGCCGCCTTGGCCGCCGCCGCCAGCGTCCACGCATCGCCGATGTTGGCGGCCACCCGGTCGAGGTAGCGGTGCTGGCGCCGGCGCTCGATCCGGTCGGGGTCGACGTCGACGCAGATGGCCACTCCCCCGTTCATGGTCACGGCCAGTGGCTGGGCACCGCCCATCCCGCCCAGCCCCGCGGTGAGGGTCACGGTGCCCCGCAGCGATCCGCCGAAGCGCTTGGCGGCGATGGCGGCGAAGCACTCGTAGGTGCCCTGGAGGATGCCCTGGGTGCCGATGTAGATCCACGATCCCGCCGTCATCTGGCCGTACATGGTGAGGCCCAGGCCTTCGAGCCGGCGGAACTCGTCCCAGGTGGCCCAGTCGGGCACGAGGTTGGCGTTGGCGATGAGCACCCGGGGCGCCCACTCGTGGGTGCGGAACACGCCCACCGGCTTGCCCGATTGCACCAGCAGCGTCTCGTCGTCGGCCAGGTCCCGGAGGCTGGAGACGATGGCGTCGAAGGCCTCCCACGACCGCGCGGCGCGGCCGGTGCCGCCGTAGACCACGAGGTCGTCGGGGCGCTCGGCCACGTCGGGGTCGAGGTTGTTCATCAGCATGCGCAGCGCCGCCTCCTGCACCCAGCCGCGGCAGGTCAGCTCGGGGCCACGTGCGGCGCGGACGATCCGGGGCCCGGCGGACTCGGTCACGACAGCACCCCGATCACCTGCTCGGCAGCGGCGACGGCGGCGCCGCTCCGGATCAGGCGTACGGCCGCCGCCAGCTCGGGCGCCACGTACCGATCCGGTCCCGGCCCGTCGATCTCGCGGCGCACCAGCGCCAACACCGCGGCGGTCGCCGGCGCGGGCCGCAGCGGCCGGCGGAAGTCCAGCGCCCGGGCCGCCACCACCAGCTCCACGGCGAGGATCTGGGCCAGGTTGGCAAGTGCCGTCCGGAGCTTGCGGGCGGCCGCCCACCCCATCGAGACGTGGTCCTCCTGCATGGCCGAGGTGGGGATCGAGTCGGCGCTGGCGGGAACGGCCAACCGCCGGCTCTCGGCCACCAGGGCGGCGGCGGTGTACTGCGCGATCATCATCCCGGAGTCGACGCCGGGGTCGGCGGCCAGGAACGGGGGCAGCCCGTGCGACCGTGCCGGATCGAGCAGCCGATCCAGCCGGCGCTCGGCCATGGCCCCGAGGTCGGCGGCGACGATGGCCAGGAAGTCGCAGGCATGAGCCAGCGGCGCACCGTGGAAGTTGCCGTTGGACTCGACCCGCCGGTCCGCCAGCACCACCGGGTTGTCGATCACCGCCGCCAGCTCGCGCTCGGCCACGGTCACCACGTGGGCCAGCGTGTCGCGCGCCGCGCCCGCCACCTGGGGCGCGCACCGCAGCGAGTAGGCGTCCTGGACCCGGGGATCGCCGGTGCGGTGGGACGCCACGATCTCCGAGCCGGCAAGCAGCCGGGCCATGTTGGCGGCGCTGGCCGCCAAGCCGGGGTGTGGCCGCAAGCCCGCCAGGTCGGCGGCGAAGACCCGGTCGGTGCCGAGCGCGGCCTCGACACTCATGGCCGCGGTGAGGTCCGCCGCAGGCAGCAAGCTCGCCAGATCGTGGCACGCCAGGACCAGCATGCCCAGCATCCCGTCGGTGCCGTTGACCAGCGCCAGCCCCTCCTTGGCGGCCAGCTCGACGGGTTGCAGCCCGGCGTCCGCCAGTGCCCGGGCCGCCGGCACGGAGACTTGGGCGCCATCGGTCGTGACGTCGCCCACGGCCCGGACGTCGCCCTCCCCCATCAGCGCCAGGGCCACGTGGGCCAGCGGCGCCAGGTCACCGCTGCAGCCGAGCGACCCGTGCTCGGGCACCACCGGCGTGATCCCGTGGTTCAGGAGGGCCAACAGCAGGTCCACCACCGCGGGGCGGACGCCGGAGAGCCCCTGGGCCAACGTCCTGGTACGCAGCAGCATCATGGCCCGCACCACCTCGTCCTCCACGGGGCTGCCGAGGCCGGCGGCGTGCGAGCGGATCAGCGACCGCTGCAGCGCGGCGCGCCGGTCGACCGGGATGTGGCGGACGGCAAGGGCACCGAATCCGGTCGACAAGCCGTAGACCGGGGTCTCCTGCGCCACCAGCTCCTCGACCGTGGCCCGCGCTCGGGCGATCGCCGTGCGGGACTCTTCGTCCAACGCGATGCGGGCGCCGTCGCGCGCCACCGCAACGACCTCGGCGGGGGTGAGCGGCGTGGGTCCGATGGCGACGACGTCGTGCGTGTCCACCGCCGCGACGGTACGACGTGCTGGTGGGCCGGGGTGGATTTGAACCACCGAAGGCATGCGCCGGCAGATTTACAGTCTGCTCCCTTTGGCCGCTCGGGCACCGACCCTGGAAGGGAACACGCTAGCGGTTCGCCAGATCGGCCCACCACAGGGAACCTCTGGGTAGCCTCCGCGTCATGCCCAGTTTCGACGTCGTCTCCGAGATCGACATGCAAGAGGTGCGCAACGCCGTCGACCAGGCCTCCCGGGAGATCGCCAACCGGTTCGACTTCAAGGGCACCAACAGCTCGGTGGAGCTCAGCGGCCACGACATCACGCTCCACAGCGTCAGCGAGGACCGGCTGAACGCGCTGCGCCAGGTGCTGGAGGAGAAGCTGGTGCGGCGCAAGGTGTCGCTCAAGGCGCTCGACTACGGCAAGGTCGAGGAGGCCTCCGGCGGCACCGCCCGCCAGCACGTCAACCTGGTGGCGGGCATCTCGCGTGACAAGGCCACCACCATCAACAAGTTCATCAAGGGCCTCGGCCTCAGGGGCGTCCAGAGCCAGGTGCAGGGTGAGCAGCTGCGGGTGACCGGCAAGAAACGCGACGACCTGCAGTCGGCCATCCAGGCGATGCGCGAGGAGGACTTCGGCATCCCCCTGCAGTTCAGCAACTTCCGGGACTGAGGCTGGCCGGGCCGGCGTCAGAATCCGGTGGCGCCGTCGATCCGTTCGCGGAGCAGGTCGGCGTGGCCGTTGTGCCGGGCGTACTCGGCGATCAGATGCACGAGGATCCGCCGCAGCGAGACCGGGTTCCCGGTCGCCTTGTGGGTCCCGGTCTGGTCGAGCGACGAGGCGTCGGCGACGATCTGGCGGGACCGGTCACACTCGGCTCGCCACACCGCCAGCGCCTCGGCGACATCGCCGTCGAGGTCGTCGAAGTCCTGGTCGGGGTCGTCGTCCGAGTAGTAGAGCAGCGGCACGTCTTCGCCCGCGAACTGGACGCGGAACCACCAGCGCTCCACTCCGGCAAGGTGGCGGACCAGGCCATGCAGGCTCAGACCGGAGGGCGGGACGCCCCGCTCGGAGAGTCGCGCCGGCGGGACGCCGGCGCACTTGAGCTCGAAGGTCTGGCGGTGCCAGTCGAGGTAGGCGGTCAGGATCTCACGGTCGTCACCCACGAGGGGTGACGTGGCGCGGCGGTCTCCCGCCCAGGGCCGGGCGTAGTTCTGGGGCGGGACCTCGGCGGAGCTACTGCCACTCACCGCTGCGCAGGCGGGCGACCCGGTCCTCGGTCGACGGGTGGGTGCGGAACAGCTTGGCGAACCCGCCGCCTCCCCCACCGCGAGCAGACGCCGACGCCTGTGACGCGAGTGGGTTGACGATGAACGCCGAGGCGTGCGCCGGATCGATCTTCATGGGGATCTGCCGGGCGCCGGCCTCGAGCTTGAGCAGCGCTTGGGCCAGCGGCTCACCGTCTCCGATCAGGCGGGCACCCGAGCGGTCGGCCTCGAACTCACGGCTGCGGCTGAGTGCCATCTGCAGCAGGCCGGCGGCCAGGGGTGCGAGCAACGCCAGGGCCAGCAGGGCGATGGGGTTGGTGCCCTCGCCGTCGTCGCGACCCCCGCCGAAGATGGCGGAGAACTGCAGGAACTGGGCGATCAGCGTGATGCCCAGGGCGATCGCGGCCGCAACCGAGCCGATGAGGATGTCACGGTTGCCGACGTGGCTGATCTCGTGCGCCAACACCCCGCGCAGCTGCTTCCAGTCGAGGATGCGAAGGATGCCCTGGGTCACGGCGACGGCGGCGTGCTCGGGGTTGCGCCCGGTGGCGAAGGCGTTGGGCTGCTGGTCGGGAGTGACGTAGAGCTTGGGCATCGGCATGCCCGCCTGCTCCGTGAGCTCGCGGACGATGGCGTAGTACTCGGGCATCTCCTGCTCGCTGACCGGCACGGCCCGAGCGGCCCGGATGGCCAGCGAGTCGCTCTTCCAGTAGGAGAAGCCGACCAACAGCAGGCCGAGCGCCAAGCCGATGAGGGCGCCAGTGCCGTTGCCGATGAGCCCGCCGATGATCACGAGCAGACCGCCGAGCCCGGCGAGCAGGACGAAGGTCTTGAAGGTGTTCTTCACGGCTCGAAGGGTAGCCCCGGTTGCTGAGAACCACCTGTACGCGGGGTGAGCGGCCGGGAGTACCGTCGGCCGCCGAGTCGGAGGTCAGCATGAACGTCGAATTCGTGGCGAGCTTCTCCCCGATCGTCCGCGATCCCGCGGCGGCACGCGAGCTCTACGGCGGGGGGTTGGGCCTGTCGTTCGAGCGTAACGACGGCGACTACGTCTTCACGGAGCAGCTCGCAGGCGTCAGGCACTTCGGGCTTTGGCCCCTGACGGAGGCGGCCGAGGCGTGCTTCGGCACCGAGACGTGGCCCGATGACGTGCCCGTGCCGCAAGCGACCGTCGAGTTCGAGGTCCACGACGTCGCCGCCGCCGTGACCGAGCTCGAGGGCCAGGGCCACAGTCTGCTGCACGGCGCCCGCACCGAGCCCTGGGGCCAGGTCACGGCGAGACTGCTCACACCCGAAGGGCTGCTGGTGGCGGTGTGCCGCACCCCCTGGTTCCACGACGAGGACACGGCGACCGACCCGCAGTCGTAGTGCCCTAGCGCCAAGCCGTACGCGGTTCCGGCGTTCCGAAGCGTCGGGGGCCGTGACATCCGAACGCCGCGTCCGTGGGAAGGGGGACCCGGCCGACCGCTCAGTCGTAGTAGCCCGAGTGGATGTAGATGCAGGGCACGCCCTGGCCGTGGAACATCTCCACGTTGCGGCGGTCGTCCTCGAAGGCCAAGCGCAGGTCGAACCCCCAGGCTCGGAGGTCGTCCACGGCATCGAGCTTGAATTCCCGGGAGGCCGTGTAGTCGCCGTGGTCCCGCATCACCAGCAGGTCCCAGCGCAGCTCGTAGCGGGCGAGCCAGGCCAGGGTCTGAGGCCGGACCCGCAACGGCCGGGCGGTCAGCAGCACCATCCGCAGGTTGTCGTCGAGCACGTCGAGCAGCCGGGCCACCTCGTCGATGAGGGCGTCGTCGCCGCAGGCGGCGAAGAACGCCTCCCAGTCGCGGCGGGGCCGGTCGAGGAAGTGTTGGCGGCGCGAGGCGTCGGACAAGACCCCGTCCATGTCGAACACGACCGCCGGACCGCCGTCGATCGGGCCGTCGCGCCAGCGCCAGTGCTCGGGGCTGCGGTGCACCGGTCTAGCTTGGCGCGGCGCAACACCCAGGAAGCGCAACGTGCTCGACGCCCGCGGCGCCCGGGGCGGCGGCTCGGGTTCACGCCGAGTCCTCGTTTCCAAGGGACAAGTGATCAATGCCTACATGGCTCGCACGCGGCCAGGCCGGTTACCGGGAGCGTGAAGGACCCCGGCCGAGAGCGCCCCGCTGCGACGTCGGGCCCCAGCGCACGACCACCCCGGTCCACCCCATGACAACCGCCGCAGCGATCAGCGTCCGCACCAGCCAGGTGTACTCGCCCGGGTAGATCACGTCCTCGATGTAGCGATCGACGAAACCGCCCTCGTACCCCTGCTCGTCGCCCTGGCGACGCAGGTACCTCTCGAGAGGCGTGAGCGGGCAGACGAAGCCGATGGCGATGATGGCGGCCCCCCAGGCCACCGCGCACACGTGGAGCCACAGCAGCCGTGGCCACCGCCAGGCGACCACACCCCCGAGCGCCAGGAACACGATGAAGGCGAAGTGCACCACTACGACACCGTCGGCCGCGATCCGGTAGACCACCGCGGGTCGAGGCTAGTCGTTGTCCCCGCTGTTGGAGGACGGTCGTGACCGAACAGACTCCTGCCCTCACCTACACCTCGTACCTGGCGCTCGACGACATCCTGGGGGCGCAGCACCCGCGCTCGGACGAGCACGACGAGATGCTGTTCATCGTCATCCACCAGGTGTACGAGCTGTGGTTCAAACAGCTTCTCCACGAGCTGGCTCACCTGCAGCGCCGGCTCCAGGATGGCGACACCCCGCACGCGCTTCACACACTCAAGCGCATCCTCACCATCCTCAAGGTGGCCGTCGCACAGATCGACGTGCTCGAGACGATGACGCCACGCCAGTTCCTCGGCTTTCGCAGCCGGCTGGACGAGGCGAGCGGCTTCCAGTCGGCCCAGTTCCGCGAGTTGGAGGCCGTGCTCGGGCGGCGTGACCGCCGCGTGTTCGAGCACTACCCACAAGGCAGCACGGCCCACGACCGCATCGCCGCCGCCATGGGCCGGCCGTCGCTGTACGACTCGTTCCTGCGCTACCTGGCCGCCCAGGGGTACGACGTACCACCGGCGCCCGTCGGCCGTGACGTGGCACAGCCGCCCCAACCGTCGGCAGACGTGCAGCGGGTGCTCCTCGCCGTCTACCGCGACGACGGCGAGCCCTCGCAGGTGGCCGAGCGGCTCGTCGACCTCGACGAGGGCTTCCAGGAGTGGCGCTACCGCCATGTCAAGATGGTCGAGCGCACGATCGGCTCGAAGCCGGGCACCGGCGGATCACCCGGCGTGTCCTACCTACGCACGACCCTGTCGAGCCCGGTGTTCCCCGACCTGTGGGCCATCCGGAGCGAGCTGTGATCGGGCTCGACGACCTGGCTCGCACGCCGAATGCCCTGGCGCCGCACTACTCCCGGTTCCGGGTGGCCGAACGGCTGCTGCTGACCGGCCACTCGCACCAGGCGTGGCCGGACGTCGCCCGCGACGCCCAGCTCGAGGCCTTCGACGACGCGGCGACGCTGGTCGACGACAAGTGGGACCGCGCGTTCGCCCGAGCCGACGAGGTGCGCGCCGGCTTCCGGCGGCTGCTCGACGACCCGGACGGCGAGATCGCTCTCGGCGCCAGCACGCACGACCTGGTGATCCGGTTCCTGTCGGCGCTCGAGCTCACCGGGCGGCGTCGCCGGTTGGTCACGTCGACCGGGGAGTTCCACACCCTGCGCCGGCAGCTCGGCCGCTTGGCCGAGGCCGGCGTGGACATCGAGTGGGTCGCCGCCGAGCCCACGGACACACTGGCCGAACGCATGGCCCGCACCGTGGACGAGCACACCGCGGCCGTACTGGTCTCGGCCGTGCTGTTCGAGACCGGCCGGATCGTCCCGAACCTCGATGCGGTCGCCGTCACGTGCCGGCACACCGGCACCGAGCTGCTCATCGACGCCTACCATGCCCTCGGCCCCGTGCCGTTTTCCATCGAGGAGCTCGGTCTCGCCGACGCCTGGATCGTCGGTGGCGGCTACAAGTACCTGCAGCTCGGCGAGGGGAACTGCTTCCTGCGCCTGCCGGCTCACGCGGCCGAGCTGCGCCCGGTCGTCACCGGATGGTTCGCCGAGTTCGACGCCTTGGCGGACCATGACGGGGCGGACCGCGTCACCTACGCGCCCGGCGCCCAGCGCTTCGCGGGCAGCACCTACGACGCCACCAGCCACTACCGGGCAGCCCGCGTCTTCCGGTTCTTCGACGAGCAGGGACTGACGCCGCCCCTCCTGCGGGGGTCGTACGTCCATCAGCTCGAGGTGCTCGCCAATGGCTTCGACGCGCTGGGGGCCCCCAGCGACGTGATCACGCGGGACCGCGCGACGCCGCTGTCCGGCTTCGGCGGCTTCCTCGCGCTGCAGACCCAGCACGCGCCGAAGCTCCGGGAGGGGCTGAGGGAGCGAGGCGTCAGCAGCGACAGCCGTGGTCCGCAACTGCGCTTCGGGCCCGCGCCCTATCTCTCCGACGCGCAGCTCGAAGCGGCTGTCGACGCCCTCGGCGACGCACTCGGCGAGCTCCGCGTGTGAGGCACTGCGTCAGCCCGACCAGGTGAGAACCTCGCCTGTGCCGTGATGCTCATTCCTCCTGCGGTTGGGCCTCGGCCCGCTTGCGGATCTCGTCGACCACGGTGGGATCGGCGAGCGTCGTGGTGTCACCCAGGGCCCGGCCCTCGGCCACGTCGCGCAGCAGCCGCCGCATGATCTTGCCGGACCGGGTCTTGGGCAGCTCGTCGGTGAAGATCACCAGCTTGGGACGGGCCGTGGGGCCGATCTTCTGGGCCACGTGCGCGCGCAGCTCCTCGCCCAACTCGACCGTGGCATCCACGCCACCCCGCACGGTCACGTAGGCGACGATGGCCTGGCCGGTCACCGGATCGTTGGCGCCGCACACGGCGGACTCCGCCACGGACGGGTGGTCCACGAGGGCCGATTCCACCTCGGTGGTGGAGATCCGGTGGCCCGACACGTTCATCACGTCGTCGACCCGGCCCAGCAGCCAGAAGTAGCCGTCGTCGTCGATCTTGCAACCGTCGCCGGCGAAGTAGCGGTCGTCGTAGCGGGCCCAGTAGGTCTCCTGGTAGCGCTCGGGATCGCCGTAGATTCCCCGCAGCATCGCGGGCCACGGCCGGGTGAGGGTCAGGTAGCCCCCACCCCGCTCGACCTTGCTGCCCGCCTCGTCGACCACCTCGGCGCCGATGCCGGGCAGCGGGAACGTCGCCGAACCCGGCTTGAGCGTGGTGGCCCCCGGCAGCGGGGCGATCATGATGGCGCCGGTCTCGGTCTGCCACCAGGTGTCGACGATGGGGCAACGGCCGCCGCCGATGTGCTCCCAGTACCACATCCAGGCCTCTGGGTTGATGGGCTCGCCCACCGAGCCCAGCAGGCGCAGCGACGACAGGTCGTGCTTCTCGGGCTCCTGTGCCCCCCACTTCATGAAGGTGCGGATGGCGGTGGGCGCGGTGTAGAGGATGGTTACGCCGTAGCGCTCGGCGATCGACCACAGCCGGTCCTTGGCGGGCGTATCCGGCGTGCCCTCGTAGATGACGCTGGTGGCGCCGTTGGTGAGCGGCCCGTAGACGATGTAGCTGTGGCCGGTCACCCAGCCGATATCGGCCGCGCACCAGTAGACGTCGGTCTCGGGGTGGAGGTCGAACACGTACTTGTGGGTGAACGCCACCTGGGTCAGGTAGCCCCCGGTGGTGTGCATGATGCCCTTGGGCTTGGCGGTCGTCCCCGACGTGTAGAGCAGGTACAGCAGGTCCTCGCTGTCCACGGGCACGGCCGGGCACTCCGCGTCGGCCTGCGCCATGAGGTCCTGGTACCAGTGGTCGCGGCCTTCGGTCATGTCGGGCGGTGCGACGTCGGCGGCGTCTGCGTGGCCGGTCACGCGGCGCACCACCACCACGTGCTCGATCGACGGTGACGCGGCCACGGCCACGTCGGCCGTGGGCTTGAGGAGGTGGGGCTGGCCCCGACGGAAGCCGCCGTCGGCCGTGACCAGCACCTTGCACTCGGCGTCGTTGATCCGGCCGGACAGAGAGTCGGCCGAGAACCCGCCGAACACCACGGAGTGCGGCGCCCCGATGCGGGCGCACGCGAGCATGGCCACCGACAGCTCGGGGATCATCGGCATGTAGATCGCGACCCGGTCGCCCTTGCCGACCCCCAGGCCCCTGAGCACGTTGGCGAAGCGCTGCACCTCGCCCAACAGGTCGGCGTAGGTGATGGTGCGGCCGTCGCCCGGCTCACCCTCCCAGTGGTAGGCGACCTTGTCGCCGTTGCCGGCCTCGACGTGGCGGTCGAGGCAGTTGTAGGAGACATTGAGGGTGCCGCCCACGAACCAGCGGGCGAAGGGTGGGTCCCACTCGAGGATCGTGTGCCACTCGTCGTCCCACGTCACCAGGTCGGCCGCCTGCCGGGCCCAGAAGCCCTGCCAGTCGGCCGTGGCCTCGTCGTAGATCTCGGCGCCGGTCACGAGGGCGTCGGCCTTGAACGAGGGGGGTGGCCGGAAGGTGCGGTCCTCGACGAGGAAGTCCTCGATCGCGGCGCCCGTGGCCCCGGCTCCGGATGCCTGTTCGGCCATCGCCTCTCCCCCTCGGTGGTGTGGTTGGTGGTTGGTCGTTCGTCACACAGGATGGCCCGACGAGCCTATCGGCCGTCCGTGGCGCGGTGGCCGGGCGCCGTGCGACGTGCCATCGTGCAGGGGATGCCGATCCGCCCCGCACGCCACGCGCTGACGAGGGCGCGGGTGCTGCAGGCGGCGCTCGACCTGGTCGATCGCGAGGGGGTCGGTGCCCTCAGCATGCGCCGGCTTGGACGGGCGCTGGGCGTGGAGGCCATGTCGCTGTACGGCTACGTCGACAGCAAGGAAGACCTGATCGAGGGCGTGGTCGAGCTGATCTTCGGCGAGATGCCGCTCGTCGTGCCCGGGCCCGAGCCCTGGCAGGAGCGGATCCGGCGGCATGCCGGCATCTACCGGTCGGTGCTGCTGAGCCACCCCCGCGCCGTCCGCCTGGTGGCCGGCCGGCCACTGGTCACCGAGGGCACCGCGGCGTTCGTCGACTCGGCCGTGCGCGAGCTCCGCTCGATCGGACTCGACGTCGAGACCGCCGACCGGGTGCTGGGGGTCATCGCCAGCTTCACGCAGGGGCACGTGTCGGAACAGGCGGGCGCCGGGCGGCGCACCTCGTCGCCCGGCGAGGTGCTCGACCTGAGTCGCTTTCCGGACCTGTCAGACCTCGACAAGCTGGGGAAGATGACGCCCGCGCGCTACGACGCCGAGTTCGAGCTGGGGCTCGACTTCATCGTCGCCGGCGTCGAGGCCCTGCTGGCGGCCGATGCGGCGAGGCAATAGGGACCGCAGCGGCAACCTCGAGGCAATAGTGACCGGCCCCCGAACCTCAGTGCCTCGGGTTGCCTGCGGCGGACCGTATTGCCTCACGCCCCGGGACGCGGGCGCCCCGCGCTTGGCGGCAGGCCAGGCGGCACGCTTCCGCGCGGCGTCCCGGTCGATGACCATGGTGAGGTGCCGCTAAGGAGCCGAGCGGATAGGGCGATTCGTGCGGCCTACGCGGGGGAATTTGGCGGTCGACCACCAGCTCAACAGCTCGGGTCCCCGGCAGCGCTGACCACCGTGAGCCAAGAGGACGTGCCTATCCGCTCAGGCCCTAAGAGGCACGACTCCTCGTTTCATCGGGCGGGCCGACGAGTTGGATCTGCTCTCGAACGTGCTCGGACGAGCGCGTTCCGGGTCGCCGACGACGGTGCTCGTGTACGGCGAGGCCGTTGCGCATCGGCTGGGGCTGGACCGCGACGCCGCCGACACGAAATGGGTCACTCGGGCGCGCCCGGATGGGGCAGCCGCCCGATGGCAAGCCACCTCCCGCTTCGTACGTTCGCCTCGACGGTCCTGACGACCAGGAGGCGTGGACATGAAGCGGACCTTGAAGGCAACGATGTTGATGGCGGCACCGGCACTGCTGGCCGCCGGCCTGCTGGCGGCATGCGACGGCGGCGGGTCGACCGAGACGGCCGGGAGCCCGAACGTCGCGGCGACCTCGCCGGCACCGTCGGCAAGAGCACCGAGCTGCAGTGACACGCAGACCGACGGCTTCGACCCGCCGGTCGACGAGTTCTTGCCCGGTTCCCGGCGGGTGCCGGTCCGTTGAACAGGTCGGGCTGGCGGTTCGTGAGCCTGCCGCTACCGCTCCGACGAGCGCAGGCGGCGCTCACCGACGGCCGGGCGCGCTGTCCCGGCGGCGGACGGACGTCGCCGCCAGCCCCACCCCGTCGTCAGCCGGCCCATTCGAGGACCCGGAAGCGGCCGAGGCCGGCGGGATCCAGCAGCGCGTCCGATTCGCCGACCCGGCTGCGGGCCCTGAGGGCGGCAAGGTCGCCGATGTGGGCGCGTTCGCTCCACTCGGCACGACCCTGCGTGACGAGCTCGTCGATGCCCCAGGCGCGCAACCAGTCGGCCTGGCTCCGATCGACCGCCCGTCGCTTGACGGTCGCCAGCTGGTCGATCGCCACCTCGCACGTGACATCCTGCTCGCCCAGGGCTTCGAGAAGGCCGGCGCCGTGGCGGTGCCCGCGGTACGTCCGGACCCACTGGTCCTGGGGGCGGCCGGCCAGCTCGGCGGTGGTGGCGGCGTAGTCGATCACCACCACGCGGCCCCGGGGGCCGGCCACCGCCAAGGCGTCGCGCAACCAGGCCCGGGCCGCGTCCTGCAGTGGGACCCGCACGCCTTCCGTGGCCCCGGGCACCAGCCGGTCGAGGAGGTCGGCCCGCTCGCTGTCGAGCGGCACCAGCCGCTGGACGAACCGAGCGGGGGGTGCAGGCCCCCGCTCTTCGCCGAGGTCCACCCGCACCTCCCACCACCCGCCGGCGTCGCGCTGCGCCAGGCCGAACGGCAGGTTGTCCAGCAGCTCGTTGGCCAGCACCACAGCCGGTCCCTTGACCCGGGGCAGCTCGGCCAGGCTGACACAGATTGGCCCTTGCACCGCCTCGGGCACCGGCGCCTCGGTGTCGGGGTCGACCGGAGCGAATGCGAGGGCCGGGTCCTCCAGGCGCAGGGTCTGCGCATGCAGGCGCCGTTGGGCGGCGGAGCGCTCGACCAGGACGTAGCGCAGCGCCGGCGCGCAGTCCGGGCCCGCGGCCAGCACCGCCCGGCACAGGGAGCCGGGGCCGGCGCCCGCGTCGACGACCACGAACGGGTCGGGCGATCCCATGTCCCGCCACCAGCCGTCGAGCGCCCGGCTCACCACGGCGCCGAAAAGGGGGCCCACCTCGGGGCTGGTGAGGAAGTCACCCAGCCGGGCACCGGAGCGGCCACCGGTCTCGTAGAACCCACCTGCCGGGTCGTAGAGCGCGATCTCGAGCACGCGCTCCAGCGGGCGCGGCCCATGCCGGCGGATCTCGGCGGCGATGCGCTCGGCGACCGACATGTTGGGCCGCTAGTGCCGTGACCATGAACGTTCGCCCGTCCACGCCGAGTCAGGATCGTCGCTCGCAAGGACGCACGACGAAGGAAGTCGCCAGCACTTTCGAGGAGGAGGACGCCGCGAGCGGCGATGCTGGCCGGCGTGGTGGGCCCAAACGTTTGTGGTCACGGCACTAGGTGGCTGGTGTCGACCAGGGTGTGCGAATCGCCGAGTCAGGGGCGTCGCTGGCACGGACGGCGAGTGGAGGGTGACGACCAGGAAGAGAGGTGTGGGGTCCCTGGCGAGGAGGAGGACGCCTCCAACGACGTCCCTGGTCGGCGAGACGTGCGCTGGTGGTCGACACCAGCCACCTACTGCCCGATGTTCGCCACGAAGTTGGCCATGTCGCCCAGCTCGGTGGCCCACTGGGTGATGCCGAATACCAGCGTGAAGACGCCGGTGATGGCGAGCGCTGCCGTGAGCGAAACTGGTACCCGCACCGGCGTCTTGTCGCCGTCGGGCGCCGGGTTCATCCACATCTCCTTGGCGATGTTGGCGTAGTAGGCGAGCGCGATCACCGAGTTGACGGCCATGACCACCGCCAGCGCGTAGGCCCAGCCGGTGTCGGCATCGATGACGGCCCGGAACGCGACGAACTTGGCCAACCATCCCGCCAGCGGTGGGATCCCGGCCAGGGAGAACAGGAAGATCGACATCAGCACGGCCAACGAGGGTGCGTAGTCGAACAGGCCCCCGAAGCTGCTGACCTCGGCGCTGCCGGTCTTGCGGGCGACGGCCATGACCACCGTGAACGCGCCGAGGTTCATGGCGGCGTAGATCACCAGGTAGGTGACGATCGACGTGAGCGTGTCGTCGCCGATCTGACCCACCACCGCCAGCGGCGCCAGCATGAACCCCGCCTGCGAGATCCCCGAGTAGGCGAGCATCCGCACCACGTTCGACTGGCGCAGGGCGACCACGTTGCCGATCGTCATCGACAGCGCCGCCAGCACCCACATCAGTGGTCTGACCACGTCGGGCCGCTCGGCGAAGCCGATGATCACCAGCTGCAGCAGGGCGACGAACCCGGCCGCCTTGGACGACACCGACAGGAATGCGGTGATCGGTGTGGGCGCCCCCTCGTACGTGTCGGGCGCCCACGTGTGAAAGGGCACGGCCGACACCTTGAAGCCGAACCCGGCGACGCAGAACACGATGGCCAGCGTGATCGCCGGGACGCTCTCGGCCCCCGCGAGCGCGGGGGCGATGTCGGACAGCTTGGTGCTGCCGGCGACGCCATAGAGCAGGGACATGCCGTACAGCAGCACACCCGTGGCGAACACGCCCATCAGGTAGTACTTGGCACCCGCCTCGTTGCCCTTCGGGTCGCGCTTGCGCCAGCCGGCCAGCAGGTAGGCGGGGATCGACAACAGCTCCAGGGCCAGGAAGATCGTCACCAGGTCGCGGGCCGAGCCCATGACCGTCATGCCCAGGATCGACGAGAGCAGCAGGAAGTAGTACTCGCCCTCGGCATAGTCGCCCTCGGCGATGTAGTTGGTCGACTGGAGGACGGTGACGTAGCCGGCCACCAGGAACAGCGCCTTCACCACCAGCGCGAAGTTGTCGACGACGTAGGCGCCGCCGAACATCGTGCGGTCGGCCCCGTCGACGGCGAGCGTGAGCACCGGGATCAGCGCCGCCAGCAGCCCGAGGCCGGCCAATGACGGCAGCAGGGCCTTGCGGTCCTCGGGGAGGAACAGGTCGGCCACGAGCACGATGCACAGCACGGCCGTGAGCACCAGTTCGGGGGCGAGCGCGTGCCAGTCGATCGCGGGCCGCACGAAGCCCCCGTCCGCCTGGCCGAGGAAGGCGAACACGTCCGGCATCACCGGACCCCCGGGTCCGCGAGGCAATGGCTCACGGTGGGAAGCGCGTGAGGCGATGGCGAACGGTTACCGACAGCCATTGCCTCGGCCTCGGCGCACCGTTTGCCATTGCCTCGGGTCGAATGCACGCTCAGCCCCCGACCGCCGCCGTGAGCATCTGGGCAACCGAGGTGAGCTGGTCGTCGGTCACGCGGAACACCAGGTTGGGGTAGATGCCGATGACCAGGATCAGCGCGAGCATCGGCACCCAGGCGATCCACTCGGGCGCCTGTACGTCGGCGATGTCGTCATCCTCGAACTCCTCGGTGGGGACACCGAACGAGGTCCGCTGGTACAGCCACAGCAGGTAACCGGCGGCGAACACCGTCCCCAAGGCGGCGATCACCATGTAGACCCGGAACGTCACCGTGGACAGGCCGGCGCCCGGGTCGTAGGCCGACAGGATCGCCGGGAACTCACCCCAGAACCCGGCGAGCCCGGGCAGACCGAGCGACGCCATGGCGGTGAAGCCCAGGATCCAGCCCATGCGGGGCGCCTTCACGAGAATGCCACCGAGCCGGTGGATCTCCAGCGTGTGGTAGCGCTCCTTCACCGATCCGGCCAGGAAGAACAGCATGCCGGTGATGAGGCCGTGGGCGACCATGCCCATGACCGCGGCGTTGAGGCCGAAGTCGGTGAGCGTGGCGATGCCAAGCATGGTGAAGCCCATGTGCGACACCGACGAGAAGGCGATGAGCCGCTTCATGTCGGTCTGCGCCAGGCACGCCAGAGCGCCGTAGATGATGCCGATCACGGCCAACGCACCGATGTACGGCGCCCACTCGACCGCGGCCTCGGGCAGGATCGGCAGCGCCACGCGCACGAAGCCGTAGGTGCCGAGCTTCAGCAGGATGGCGGCCAGGATGACCGAGCCGACCGTGGGAGCCTGCGTGTGGGCGTCCGGTAGCCAGGTATGGAACGGGAAGATCGGCACCTTGATGCCGAAACCCATGAACATGCCGCCGAAGATGAGCACCTGGGTCGCCAGCGGAACCGCCTCGATGTCGAAGCCGGCGGGGTCGGAGATGCGCTCGGCCAGCTCGGGGATGGCGAACGTCTCGCCCCCGGCCACGAAGAACAGAGCCAGGAAGCTGACGATCATCAGCGCCGACCCGAACAGGGTGAACAGGAAGAACTTGATCGCCGCGTACTGGCGTTGCTCGGCTCCCCACACGCCGATGAGGAAGTACATCGGCAGCAGCACGACCTCGAAGAACACGAAGAACAGGATGAGGTCCTGCGCCACGAAGGTGCCGAGCATGCCCGTCTGCAGCACCAGCAGCAGGATGAGGAACGCCTTGGGGTTGCGGGGCTCGGGGAAGTGGTTCCAGCTGTAGATGATGCACAGCGGCGTGATCAACAGGGTCAGGGCCACCAGCGGAACCGACAGCCCGTCGATGCCGAGGAAGTACCGGGCGTGGATCACGTCGATCCACGACGTGTCGACGACGAACTGCAGCCGATCGGTCTGGCCGTAGTCGAAGTCCGCCAGCACGGCGACGCCCACGGCGGCGCTGGCGAGCGCAGCGGTCAGCGCGACCCACTTGTGGGTCTCCTCCTCGGCCTTGGCGATGAGCAGCATCACCAGCGCCCCCGCCGCCGGCAGGAACACCATGAGGGTCAGGCCCCAGTCGGTCAGGAACTCGTTGTTGTTCATTGGTGACCCTTGGCGGTTGTCATCAGACGAGGACGATGAAGGCGCCGGCGAACAGCGCGGCCGCACCGAAGAGGAGGGCGCCGTACTGCTGCACCTTGCCGGACGTGAGCTGGCGGAAGACCTGGCCGCCGCTCTGGGCGGCGCTGGCGGAGCCGTTGACGGCCCCGTCGACGACCTGCTGGTCGACGTGCGTGTACACCCAGCGACCGGTGGCGGTGGCGAGGCGGCCGGCGCCGTCGACCACCCCGTCGATCACGTTCTGGTTGACCCAGTTGACGCCCCGGGCGACCGGGCCCTTGGTGCCGGCGGCGATCACGTCGGTGTAGAGGTGGTCGAAGTAGTACTTGTTGACGAGCGTGGTGTAACCGACCCGCGCCAGTTCGTTGCGCTCGGTGATGCCGCGCAGCCCGATCCGCCCGGTGTACCAGCCGATCCCGATGCCGACGCCTATGAAGGCGATGAGCGTGCTCACGATGGCGATGCCCCACGAGAACTCCGGGTGGGCGAACTCGGGCACGATGCTCGGAAAGTAGGCGCCGACCGGCTCGTAGTAGTGCTCGAACCGCAGCTCCACGCTGCCCGACGCCAGCGCCGAGGGCAGGTTGGCCAGGCCGGCGACCACACCCAGGATGGCGAGGATCCACAGGGGCACGACGATGCGCGGCCCCGACTCGTGGGGGTGGCCGTGCCCGCGGAACTCGCCGAAGAAGGTGAGGTATACGCACCTCGTCATGTACATGGCGGTCATGAGGGCACCGACGATGCCGACGACCATGAACACCCGATAGTTGCCGGCGCCCCCGAGCTGCGACGCACCCGCCAGGATCTCGTCCTTCGACCAGAACCCGGCAAACGGGAAGATGCCGATGAGCGCGGCGGTGGCGATGAGGAACGTCCTGTACGTGTGCGGCATCCACTTGCGGAGCCCACCCATCTCCCGCATGTCGAAGCTGTGCACCGAGTGGCTCACCGAACCCGAGCCCAGGAACAGGCAGGCCTTGAAGAAGGCGTGCGTGAACAGGTGGAACAGCGCCGCGGTCCAGGCGCCGACGCCGAGGGCCATGACCATGTAGCCGAGCTGCGACACCGTGGAGTAGGCGAGCACCCGCTTTATGTCGTTCTGCACGAACGCCAGCCCGGCCCCGCCCAGCACGGTCACACCGCCCACGAGGGCGAGCAGGTTGATGCTGGAGACGCCGATCGACAGGCCCTCCCAGAACACCCCGTAGAGGCGGGAGACCATGTAGATGCCGGCCACGACCATCGTGGCGGCGTGGATCAGGGCGGACACCGGCGTGGGGCCGGCCATGGCGTCGGGCAGCCAGGTGTGCAGGATGAACTGGCCCGACTTGGACATGACCGCGGCGATCAGGGCGCACGACGCCACCAGCAGCGCCGTGTGGCTGATGCCGCCGTTCAACGCCTGGGTGTTGATGTCGAGGATGTCGAAGCTCTGCCCGGCGGCGAAGAACAGGATGATCACACCCACGATCAGCCCGATGTCTCCCACCCGGTTGGTGATGAACGCCTTGAGGGCGGCGTCGCTGTTGGCCTTCTCCTCCCACCAGTGGCCGATGAGGACGAAGGAGCAGACGCCCACCAGCTCCCAGCACACCATGAGCTGCAGCGTGCTCCTGGACATGACCAGGCCGAGCATCGACGCGGTGAACAGCGACAGGAAGGCGAAGAAGTGGGTGTAGCGCCGATCGCCGGCCACGTAGTCGGTCGAGTACACGTGGACCAGCAGCGAAACCAGAGTGACGACGATCAACATCATCACGGCCGGGCCGTCGATGAGGGTCCCGACCTCGGCCTCGGTCTCGCCGAACTCGAACCAGGTCCACTCCCGCGTGACCGGCTCGATGGACGCGTGCTCGTCATCTGCCTGCGGCGAAGCTTCGGCGCCCACGGCGCCTACGCCGCCTCCGGCACGTGTAAAGCCTCGCGTCTCGGTTTCGGTCGCCGCGACGGCTTCGCCCCCGGCTAACTCGCCACTTGAGCCCACAACTTGCGCTGCGTGTTCTCCGGTCGGTTCGTCGTGCTCCGCGTCGTTCACGTGCTGGAACCACTGGACCTGGGCCACGACCGCCAGCACGAACGCGGCGCCCACGGCCGCCACGCCGAGCTCGCTGCCCTTGCGGGGTAGCCGCTTCCCGAACAGCAGGATCAGGAAGAACGAGACCGCGGGGATGACGGGGATGATCCAGGCGTTCCTCAGCACGTCAGCCCCTCATCGAGTCGACCTCGTCGAGGTCGACGCTCTGGCGGTTGCGGTAGATGATCAGCACCATCGCCAGGCCCACGCCCACCTCGGCGGCGGCCACGGCGATCACGAACAGGGCGAAAACCGCACCGGCCACGTCGCGGTTGGCGGCCCCGAAGGTCAGCAGGTTGATGTTGACGGCGTTGAGGATCAGCTCGATCGACATCAACACCATCACCGTGTTCTTGCGGGCGATGACCCCGTAGACACCGATCGAGAACAGGATCGCGGCCAGCAGCAGGAACTGGTTGAGCATCAGGTCGTCCATCGCGCCGCCCTCAACGGTCCTTCCGGGCGATCACGATGGCGCCGACCAGCGCCGCCAGCAGCAGCACCGACACGATCTCGAACGGGATCAGGTACTGCGAGAAGATCGAGTCGCTGACGGTGGCGGTGTTGCTGCCACCCACGGAGTTGACCTGCCGGTCGGCGGGCAGGGCGTCGTCACCCCAGCGGTCGATGAGCGAGTACCCCATGACCGCCGCCAGCAGCAGGGCGGTGCCGAGGCCGACCCACCAGTGGTCGTTGGTCATGTCGACGTCGCGCCCGATGCGGGCACGGGTCAGCATGATGCCGAACAGCATCAGGACCATGATCGCCCCGATGTAGATCAGCACCTGGGTGACGGCAACGAACTCCGCGGCCAGGAGGATGAACTGCGCGGCCACGCCGGCGAACACTGCGATCAGGTAGAGCGCGGCGCGCACCACGTTGCGCGTCGTCACCACGGCCACGGCGGCTCCCACCATGCCGGCGGCGATCACGTAGAAGAAGATGTTCTGGGCGACCATGCGATCAGTTCTGCACCTTCAGCGAGGGACCTTGCGCACCTTCTGCTCGGACCCGGCTTCGTAGGCCTCGAAGTCGGGCACCGTCTGCATCCATTCGCCGAGGCGCTCCTTGTCGTGGAGCAGGTCGGCCAGGCGCAGCTCTGAGTACTCGTACTCGGGGCTCCAGAACAGGGCGTCGAACGGGCACACCTCGACGCAGATGCCGCAATACATGCACAGCGCGTAGTCGATGTCGAACCGGTCGAGCTTGTTGACCTGGCGGGGCTTGCCGCCGGGGCGCCGGGGCGGCGCCGTGTCCTTGTGCCCCTCGATGTAGATGCACCAGTCGGGGCAGCTGCGGGCGCACAGCATGCAGACCGTGCAGTTCTCCTCCTTGAGGGCGATGACGCCGCGCGAGCGCGGCGCGGGCATCTCCTTCTCGTGGGGGTACTGGACGGTGGCCGCGCCGATCGACGGCGCGGGGATGAGCGTCTTCATGCCCCGGGACGGGAACGTGGTCTTCATCATGGTCTTGAGCGTCACGCCCAAGCCCTTGACCAGCCCGGGTGTCTTCGGAGCGGGGAACTTGACCATCAGAACATCACCTTCAGCGCCATGGTCGCCAGGATGTTCACCAGCGACAGCGGGATGAGGATCTTCCACGCGAGCTGCTGCAGCTGGTCCTCGCGGAAGCGGGGGTAGGTGAACCGGGCCCAGAACACCAGGAACGCAACCAGCATCATCTTCGTGAGCAGCACCAGTGGGCCGACGACATTCATGTAGTCGGCATCGAGGTCGACACCGGGAAGCGCCCAGCCGCCGAGGAACAGCGTGGCCGCCACCGCTGCGAACGCGCCGGCGCTGGCGAACTCGGCGATGAAGAACAGCAGGAACCGCATGCCCGAGTACTCGGTCATGTAGCCCGACACGAGCTCGGACTCGGCGATCGGCATGTCGAACGGCGCCTGGGTCAGCTCGGCCTGCGTGGCCACCAGGAAGATGAAGAACCCGATGATCTGGGTGAGGATGAACGGGTTGCCGATGCCACCGAAGCCGAAGATCTCCCCGCTGTGCTGGGCGGCGACGATCCCCTGCAGGTTGAGCGTGCCGGCCTGGATGACCACGCCCACCACCGCGAGCACCATCGGTAGCTCGTAGGCGATGAGCTGGCCCGCCGCCCGCAGGCCGCCCAGTAGCGAGTACTTGTTTGCCGAGGCCCAGCCGGCGATGAGGATGCCGAGCACCGAGATCGACGACACGGCCAACACCCAGAAGATGCCGACGTCGAGGTCCGCGAACCAGGCGTCTGGGCCGAACGGCACGGCCAGGAGGATGAGGAAGACCGAGGTCACCACCACGTAGGGGGCCAGGGCGAACAAGCGGTGGTCGGCCCGCCACGGGATGATGTCTTCCTTCTGGATCCACTTGCCGACCTCGGCCAGCAGCTGCATCGACCCGTAGGGTCCCGCCTCCATGGGCCCGAGCCGGCTCTGCATGAAGCTCATCATCTTGAACAGGAAGACGTAGACGAGCGTGCCCGCCGGGATGAGCACGGCCACCAGCACCCCGACCGTCCGCAGGGCGGTCTGCTGCCAGTACGCCAGCTCGATGGCGAGCGTCCCGACGGCGGCAGTCACCTGTCGATGTCCCCGAGGATGAAGTACATGCTGGCGAGGATGGTGATGATGTCGGGCATGTACACGCCCCGGAGCAGCCAGGGCAGGATCGACACGTTGGAGAAGCTGGCCGAGCGGATCTTCACCCGGAAGGGCCCCAGGTCGCCCCTGCTCACCACGTAGTACCCCATGGCGCCGAGCGGGTTCTCCGTCTCGACGTAGGCCTCGCCCTCGGGCACCTTGATGATGCGGGGCACCTTGGCCATGATCGGCCCGCCGGGCAGGCCGTCGCAGAGCTGGTCGACGATCTTGGTCGCCTCGCGCGTCTCCTGCAGCCGGACCCAGCAGCGTGCGAAGCTGTCACCGTCGGGGTGGGTCCAGACCTTCCAGTCGACGTCGCCGTGGGCGAGACCCGTGACCCCGCCGTCGCGGCGCAGGTCCCAGTCGACGCCCGAGCCACGGATGCTGGCGCCGCTCAGCCCGTAGGACAGGCCGACCTCGGCCGGCACCACGCCCACGCCCCTCGTGCGGGCCTCGAAGATCTCGTTACCGAACAGCAGCTCCTCTACCTGGTGGCAGAAGGCGCGGATGCGCTCCATGACGGCCTTGGTGTCGGCGATCCAGCCCTTGGGCAGGTCGTCCTTGAGCCCACCGATCCGATCGAAGTTGGGGTGGAACCGCCCGCCGGTGACCGCCTCGATCTGATCGAGCACGTGCTCGCGGTCGCGGAAGGCGTAGAAGACGGGGGTGACGGCGCCGAGCTGGGCGCCGAGGTCGCCGAGGAACAGCACGATGTTGGCCACCCGCGCCATCTCGAAAAGGATCGTGCGGATGTGCCGCGCCCGCGCCGGTGCCTCGACCTCCATGAGCTGCTCGGCGGCGAGTATGAACGGCACCTCGTTGGCGAAGCTGCCGAGCCAGTCGATGCGGTTGACGAGGGTCGTGACCTGCGGGAAGGTGCGGACCTCGGCGAGCTTCTCGTAGCCCCGGTGCATGTAGCCGGGCACCACGTCGGCCCACACGACCTGCTCACCGTCGAGCTTGGCCACCACCCGCAACGTGCCATGGGTGGCCGGGTGTTGGGGACCGATGTTGAGGGTCATGCCCTCGTCGGTCTCGAGCTCGACGTTCACCCGGGCGTCGGCGGCCTGGGCATCGACATAGGCGCGCTGCTGGCGTTCGGTGACCGTCATTGGCGTGCCTCCGGCCCGCCAATGACGGTCGGTCGCCGCTTCGCGGCGACAAGACCACTGTGCTGATGATTCGCTCGCTGACGCTCGCTCATGCCTGGTCCCCGTCCCCGTTGGCCCCGCCCTCGGCTCCCTCGGCGGCGGCTGGCTCCGGTTCCACCTCTTCATCTGCCGCAGCCGGCCTAGGCTCGACGTCGACGATTCCGGGCCAGGGCTTCACCAACCGAGCCAGCAACGGGAAGTCCTTGCGGAGGGGATGCCCCTCGAACTCGCCCGGCAGGTAGAGGTGCCGCAGGCCGGGGTGGCCGTCGAAGCTGATGCCGAACATCTCCCAGCACTCGCGCTCGTGCCAGTTGGCGCCGCCATACAGCGGAACCAGGCTGCGGACCCGCAGGTCGTCGTCGGGCAGGTCGGCCTTCAGGATCACATCGGCCCGCTTGCCGTTCCGTCCTCGCACGTTGGCCAGGTGGCAGAACACCTGGAAGCGCGTTTCGCCACCGGCGACGCCGGTGGCGAACGAGATCGACGGATCGAAGGGCTTGACGCCGACGTCCACCGCCGAGTCCTCGTAGCGACCCCAGGGCGACGGCATCCAGTCGATGGCCGACAGGAAGTCGAAGAAGGTACAGCCCAGCCGGCCCCTGGCCGCCTCGGCGGCGTCGAGCCAGGAGTCGCGGGTGACCCGCACCCACAGGGCACTCCCGACAGCGATGTGGCTGCCGACGACGGCGTCACCCAAGACCTCGGTCAGGGCCCCGAGCCAGCCATGCCGCAACTCGTCGACCTCTGGCGACACGTCTTCCGCTCCAACGGCCGCTCCGGCCGGGCCGTCGGTGACGTCGTCCGTAGTCGTGTCCGACATCACTGCACCACGAGCGGATCGCCCCGCCACCGCTCGGCCGGATCCTCCCTACCGATGCGCTGCTGCAGCAACACGATGCCCTCGAGCAGGGCCTCGGGCCGCGGCGGGCACCCCGGGACGTACACGTCAACCGGTACCACCTGGTCGACGCCCTTGGTGACCGAGTAGCTGTCCCAGTAGGGACCGCCGCAGTTGGTGCACGCACCCATCGAGATGACGTACTTGGGGTCGGCCATCTGCTCGTAGAGGCGCTTGATGGCCGGCACCATCTTGTCGGTGACCGTGCCGGAGATGACCACCACGTCGGCCTGCCGAGGGCTGGCGGGCAGGGGGATGACGCCGAGGCGCATCACGTCGTAGCGAGGCGAGGCGAAGGCGGCGCCCATCTCGATGGCGCAGCAGGCCAGGCCCCACTGATAGGCCCAGAGGCTGTACTTGCGGGCCGTGTTGAGAAGGGAGGTCAACGGCTTGGGCAGCTTGCCGCTCTCGACAAGGCCCATCAGCGGTCGTCCTTACTGGTCATCGGCAGCATCAGATCCAGCGGAGGACCTTCTTCTTCCAGGCGTAGAGCAGCCCGAGCGCCAGGACGACGATGAAGATGCCCATCTCGATGAACCCGAACCAGCCGTACTCCTCGGCTCGGGTGGCGAACGGGAAGATGAACACCGCCTCGACGTCGAACAACACGAACAGGAGGGCGAAGAGGTAGTAGCGGACCTGGGTCTGGCCCCACATCGAGCCGGCGGGGTCGACGCCGGACTCGTAGTTGACGTACTTCTCGGGCTGCGGGCGGGTCGGTCGAACCAGGCTGCCCAGCCCCATGATGGAGGCCACCAGCGCCACCGCAACGGCCAGGAAAACGCCGGCCGTCAGGTACGAACGGAGGAGATCCGACACGTGGCGGGAGCCTAGTGACCGTTTGCACGAGGGGCCAAAGCCGCCCCCACCAGGTTTTTCACTCCTTGAAGAGCGCCAGCGGATAGGCACGTACTCTTGGCTAACGGTGGTCAGCGCTGCTGGGCGGCCCAGCTGTTGAACCGCGACCCAGCAACAAATTCCCACGCGGGGGTGCCCTTCGGAGCCCTATCCGCTGGGCCTCTAGAGCTGCGGGTTCAGGGGCCAGTCGTCATAAGCATCCGTCCACGTAGCGGACGATGTCGTGGGCGCCCACGGTGATCTGATCCACGGTCAAACCGTCGGTGAGGTAGGCGATGGCCAGGCCCGTCTCCGGCGCGGCCGGGGCGATGAAGACGTGCCCACCGGGCGTGTACGGGTGGCTGTGGTCTTCGAGGTTCCCGGCGTAGGTGGAGAGCACCTGGTCCTGGGGTGCGCCGAGGCCGATGCCGTTGTCGCTGGTCCGGGTTGTGGGAAGGCCCGACTCGATGCCGACCGCGGCGAGCACGCCGTCCGCCGGATCGTCGAGCCCCTCGCCGGGCACGGGGCTGCGAAAGCGGAGCAGGAGGTCCAGCGCCCCGGTGACCCGGGCGTCGTAGCAGGAGCCCCCCGAACCCTCGAAGGTCGCCTGGTCGACGGAGAGGGCGACGCCGGCCGCCTGTAGGTCACGGAACGACGTATTGATCCGCAGTGGCCCGACGCCGTCGGGCGCCAGCGGAGCCGAGGCTTCGACGGTACCGGGCGCGGTCGTGGTGGTGGGCTGCGCCGTCGTCGTCGACGGGCTCGTCGCCGCGGTCGCCGACGTGGTGGCGGTGTCGGCCGAATCGCCCGCCTGGGTCTCGTCGTCGGGTTCGTACAGGGCGGCGGCGATCACCAATGCGGTCACCCCGATGGCCAGCCCCCAGGCGAGGAGGCGCAACGGCCTCCATCCCCCGGCCCGGGGACGGGGGCCGGCAAGGTGCTCCGCGAGCTTGCGGTCGTCGATGACGGGAGGCGGCTGGGTGATGGGCCTGATGGCGGCGCGGGGCGCCAGGCGGAGTTGGGGCTCGTCGGCCAGCCGACGATCGAGCTCGTCCCAGAAGGACGGCGTGTGCTCGGGGGGTGCAAGCTCCCTCAGCGCGACGGCCACGGGGTTGGGGGCGCCGGTTCTCGCCACCGCCCGGTCGGGGTCGACGGGAGCGTCGCCGTCGCCGTCGCCACTGGTCGCAGGCGGCGTCACGGCCCGCTGCCTCCGCCGTCGGTGCCGTTGGTGTTGCCGCCGCCGGTGGCTCCGTTCGAGGACCCGCCGGCGCTGCTTCGGCTCGCGACCTTTGGCTCGACCGGATCCGCCGACTTGGTGTCGTCGAGCATGATCTCCGGCTTCTCGGACGACACACCCGACTCCTCGGATTGCGTCGCCGCCCCCTCGGCCAGTGGCTCCACGCCCTCGGCCGCGGCCTCCGCCTCGTCGGCCGCAGGCTCCGCCCCCTCGGCCACGGCCTCCGCTTCGTCGGCCAGTGGCTCCACGCCCTCGGCCGCGGCCTCCGCCTCGTCGGCCGCAGGCTCCACGCCCTCGGCCACGGCCTCCGCTTCGTCGGCCAGTGGCTCCGCCCCTTCGGCCAGTGGCTCCACGCCCTCGGCCGCGGCCTCCGCTTCGTCGGCCGATGACGCGGCCTCGTCGTCGGGCGCGACCGCGGCATCGGCGAGCTGGTTCGTGAGTCGGGCCCGTGCGCCGGCCAGCCGTGCCGCCAGCACGTCCGGGGTGAGGCCGAGGATGCGAGCCGCCGCCACCGGCGCGAACCCCTCGCGGTCGACCAAGACGACGGCCACGCGGTCGGCGGGCGCCAAGGCCGCCAATGCCTCGACCACACGCGTCTGATGGCCGTACGCCGGCGGGGACGAGGCCCCGTTGCCGCCCATGGGCATCGGTTGCACCGGAGGGTCGGCCGCCGAGTCCGGCACGTCCGGCACATCGGCCGCGGTGGGCGGCGCGGCACCTATGCGGTTGCTCTCGCGCCGAAGCCCATCGATGCAGGTGTTGTAGACGACGCGGTAGAGCCAGGCTGCTGCATCGGCCCGGGGATCAATGCGAACGACCTCGCGCCACGCCTTGACGTAGGCGAGGCGGAGCACGGCGTCGACCCGGTCGGGGTCGAGCAGCAGCGCGTGGGCCAGGCCCCGCAATCGCCAGTCGTAGCGGCTCAGGAGCGCGCGAAAAGCCCTTCGGTCACCCTGTTGCGACCGGCGCATCAGGCGGGTGTCGGTGACGGATGTGTTCCTCGGCATGTCGACGGGCGGTCTTTGCCCAATGGCATTCCACCACACCCCCGACCCTGGATTGGGCCACCCATTCGCGTGAGGACTCGCGCGGACAGGTCAGTGTGACCTTGCGGGGCGCCCCCGGCGCAGCCTCGGTGATCTTCAGCCGAACGTCGCCAGGACCGGAACGGCGTCGCGGGCGAGGTCGGCGATCGAGCCGGGCCAGAAACCGGCGCCGATGGTGACGATCACGCACAGGGTCAGGGCGATGGTGGCACCGGCCGGAACGGCTATGCGCGGTGCACCCGACACGTCACCCTCTTCGGCCGCTTCAGGCGGCGGATCGGCCATGTACATGCTGACCGCGATCCGCAGGTAGACGAACGCGGCGATCACGGCGCTGAGCATGGCCACGGCCGCGAGCCACGTCGAACCAGCGTCGACTGCGGCGTTGATCACGTAGAACTTGGCGAAGAAGCCCGACGTGAACGGCACCCCGGCCTGGGCGAACAGGAACAGCGCCAGGACCAAGGCCAGCACCGGCCGCGACCGGGCCAGGCCCCGGTAGTCGTCGAGGCTGTGGTGACCGTCGCCCCGGCGTCCCACCAACGTGATGATCCCGAACGTGCCGGCGATCAAGAACACGTACGTCGCCAGGTAGAACAACGCCGCCTCGACCCCCTGGTCGGTGGCCGCCTGCACACCTACCAGCACGTAGCCGGCGTGCGAGATCGAGCTGTACGCCATCATGCGCTTGACGTCGGTCTGGACGATGGCGAGAACCGCGCCGACCAGCATCGTCGCCACGGCCACCGCATAGATCATTGGCTGCCAGTCGACCGCGTAGGCGCTGAACGCGAGGTCGAACACGCGCATGAGGCCGGCGAACCCCGCCACCTTCACCCCCGACGCCATCCATGCCACCATCGGGGACGGCGCGCCCTGGTAGACGTCGGGCGTCCAGAAGTGGAAGGGCACCGCCGCCACCTTGAACCCCAGCCCCACCAACAGCAGTGCCAGCCCGGCGAGGATCAGTCCGTCGTCGGTGAGGGCGCTGCTGCTGAACGTCTCGAGGATCGTCACCAGGTTGGTGGTGCCCGTGCCGCCGTAGATCATGGCGATGCCGTAGAGGAAGAACGCCGACGAGAAGGCGCCGAGCACGAGGTACTTCACGCCCGCCTCCTGAGACGTGACCCGCCGCCGGTGCATGGCAGCCAGCACGTAGACAGCCATCGACAAGACCTCGAGGCCGAGGAACAGCACGATGAGGTCGTTGGCGTGGGCCATGATCACGCCGCCGGTCGCCGACAGCAGCAACAGGACGTAGGGCTCGACGCCCTCGAGCTGTTCACGCCGCAGGTAGTCGTCGATGAACAGCGCCGACAGCAGCACGGCCGCAGCGATCAGGAACGTGACGAAGGTGGAGAACCCGTCGACCCCGACAGACCCCGCGAGCGTGGAGAACGGTCCCCGGTCCTCGTCGTTGACCTCGAGCCACAGGGGGATGGCGGCACCGGCGGCCCCGAGGGCCACCAGGCAGGTGAAGATGGTGTAGCCGACCGTCGAGCGGCGGCTCTGGACGAACGACGAGACCAGCATCAGGACCAGCGCGCCGCCGACCAGCACCAGCATGGGGGCGACCGCGCCCCAGCCGACGCCGGGCCGTTCGATCGGCGTCGGGTCGACCGGCAGCGGCTGGCCCAGGGTTCCCAGGATGCCGATCATCCTCCGTCGCTCCTTGCCTCGGGCAGGCCTTCGGCGCCCTCGGCGTTTCCAGGACCTCGCGCTTCTGGCTCGGCATCGTCCGAGGCGTCGGCTGAAGTGCCCTCAACGGCACTCTGGGTCTCCGAACCCTGCGGTCCTTCGGAGGCGATCGTGGGTTGCTGGTAGTCGCTGTTGGCCTCGACGTGCTCGATCAGGCGGTCGACGGAGGGTTGCATCCGTTCCAGCACCGGCTTGGGATAGATGCCCAGGAAGACGATCAGTCCTAGCAGCGGCGCCATCACCAGTCCCTCGCGCCAGTTCATCTCCGGGAAATGGCGGTTGTCGTCGTCCGGTTCGCCGTGGAACACGCGCTGGTACGCCCACAGCAGGTACAGGGCGGCGAGGATCACCCCAGTGGCGGCGATCACCGTCCACCATCGCCGGGTGAGGAACGAGCCGATCAGCACCAGGAACTCGCCCACGAACCCGTTGAGCCCCGGCAGCCCGATCGAGGACATCATCACCACGGTGAAGACGGCGGCGAAGATCGGCGCCACCTTCTGCAGGCCCCTGAGGGCGGCGATCTCGCGGGTGTGACGCCGGTCGGAGATCATGCCGACCAACAGGAACAGGGCGCCGGTCGAGAGGCCGTGGTTGACGTTCTGGAGCAGCCCGCCCTGCAATCCCTGAGTGGTGATTGCGAACGTGCCGAGCACGATGAAGCCGAGGTGGGCGACCGAGGAGTAGGCCACCAGTCGCTTCAGGTCCCGCTGCATCGCGGCGACGATGGCGCCATAGACGATGCCGATGACGCCGAGCGTCACGAGGGCGGGCGCGAAGAAGGACGCCGCATCTGGGAACAGGTAGAGCCCGAAGCGAAGCAACCCGTAGGTGCCCAGCTTCAACAGCACCCCGGCCAGGATCACAGATCCCGCCGTGGGTGCCTCGGTGTGCGCGTCCGGGAGCCATGTGTGCAGCGGGAACAGCGGCACCTTCACGGCGAACGCCAACGCGAAGGCCAGGAAGATCCAACGGGCCGCCGTCCAATCGAACGGGTTGGCGCCGCTGGATTCGTCGGTGACGGTGCGCGCCTCGGCGATCTCGACCAGGTCGAAGCTGAGGGGCGCGTCGGCCTGCAGTTCCGCGACCTGATCCTGGACGTCGGGGGGTACCGCCTGCGTGTCCTCCTGCTCGGCCAGCAGCTCGGCGGCCTCCGCGCGGTTCTGGTCCTCGACACCGTCACGGTGGAGGTAGGCGAGGGCGACGATGCCGACGAGCATCAACGCCGAACCGAACATCGTGAACAGGAAGAACTTGACGGCGGCGTACACCCGCCGGGCGTAACCCCAGCCCCCGATGAGGAAGTACATCGGCACCAGCACGATCTCGAACATCACGAAGAACAGGAAGAGATCGAGCGCCACGAACACGCCCAGGCAGCCGGCCTCGAGCAGCAGCAGCCAGGCGTAGTAGGGCTTGGCGTCGTGCGACGGTGTCGAGCCCAGCAGGGCGAGGGGGAACAGCACCGCCGTCAGCACGACGAGGAACAGCGAGATGCCGTCGACCCCCAGGTGCCAGGAGATGCCGAAGTCGCCGATCCACGAGCGGTTGGTCTCGAACTGCATCCCGGCGTCGTTCTTGTCGAACGCCGCCAGCACGTACATCGCCAGCGCCGCGGCCCCGGCCGAGAACAGCAGCGCCACACCCCGGTGCAGCTCGGCCCGGGCCCGGGGGATCAGCGCGACCGCCACCGCGCCCGCCGCCGGCACCAACACCAGGGCGGTCAGCACGGGGAAGTCGGGCGCCCCCTGTTGAGCCAACAGCAGCGCCCCCATCAGAAGGAAACCCTCGTCAGGAAGTAGCCGAGGACGACTACCACACCGATGGTCACGCCCAGCGCGTACGCACGGACGAATCCCGACTGCACCGACCGCAGCCGCCCGCCGAGGCCACGGACCACCGCGGCCACGCCGTTCACCGCGCCGTCGACGACGTGGGCGTCGAACCAGGCGATGGCCTCGAACGACGTGCGGCCGGGACCGCCCACGAAGGCGGTGACCGCCTCGTCGTAGTACCAGGCGTGCGCCAGCACCTCGGGCTCGACCGCTCGCACCCGTCGGCGCAGGTAGACGACGGCGGCGGCGGCAAGGCCGACAACCCCCGCTCCGACCGCGATCGCCGCCAGAGCGACCTTGGCGCCGGTGGACACGGCGATCTCTGCCTCGTTCGCGCCCAGCACCGGCTCGAGGAAGTGCTCGAGGAAGTGCACGTCTTCGTTGAACGGCAGGTTGAGTACACCTCCGGCGATCGCCAGAACCGCGAGCACGACCAACGGCGCCGTCATGAGCCACGACGGCTCGTGGGGCTGGGTGTGCTCGCGGTGATCGGATTCCGCAGCTTCGCCCTGCTCGTTCGCGGCGGCGCCAACACTCGCGGGCACTGGCTCCGGTCGGTCGCCCTCCCAGCGGGGCTTGCCGAAGAACACCATGAAGACCTGGCGGCTCATGTAGTAGCCCGTGAGCAGCGCGGTCACGAGCCCGATCGCCCAGAGCACCTTGGCGTCAGCACCGCCGCTCCCCCAGGCGAACAGGAGGATGTCGTCCTTCGACCAGAACCCGGCGAACGGTGGCACCCCGGCGATCGCCAGCCAGCCGACCATGAACGTGGCTGCGGTCAGCGGCATGAACTTGCGCAGGCCCCCCATGCGGCGCATGTCCTGCTCGTCGTTCATGCCGTGGATCACCGACCCGGCCCCGAGGAACAGCAGCGCCTTGAAGAACGCGTGGGCGATCATGTGGAAGATGGCGGCCACGTAGGCCCCGACTCCCACGGCGAGGAACATGTAGCCCAGCTGGCTCACCGTCGAGTAGGCGAGCACCTTCTTGATGTCGTTCTGGGCGACGGCGATCGTGGCGGCCACGAACGCGGTGATCACTCCGATCCAGGCGATCACGTCGGGCACCCAGTCGTAACCGGCCCCCAGGATGGGGTTGACGCGGGTCATCAGGAACACGCCGGCGGTCACCATGGTGGCCGCGTGGATCAGGGCCGACACCGGGGTGGGGCCGGCCATGGCGTCGGGCAGCCAGATGTACAGGGGGATCTGCGCCGACTTGCCGACGGCGCCCAGGAACAGCAGTAGTCCGATGGCCGTCGCCGTGACCGGGGCGATGGTCGGGACACGGTCGAACAGATCCTCGTAGTTCAGCGTCCCCACCGCAGCGAAGGCCAGGAACATCGCCAGCATGAAGCCCCAGTCGCCGATGCGGTTGGTGATGAAGGCCTTCTTGCCGGCGGTGGCGTTGGCCTCGGACGTGAACCAGAAGGAGAT
>Ga0268386_10000267_pt1 | contig 31474 bp, 21 predicted proteins | sample RVTome_15_FD_200260 | JGI IMG/M metagenome (GOLD analysis project Ga0268386, IMG submission 200260) | Soil microbial communities from uranium-contaminated site in the Upper Colorado River Basin, Wyoming, United States - RVT150D86... ... | reverse complement strand
CAGCGGGACGTCCGGCAGCAGTCCTTTCATGGCTTCCCTCCTTGGGAAAACGAATCGAATTCCATTTATGTCAACCCGTACCGTCGATTGTCTCAGATTTCCCACCGACTTTCGAGACGCACACACATGAGGCGCAGACCATCGCGCGATGACTTGTTCGCGCATCGCGATCTGCTAGACTTGCATGTCCCGCCGATCCCCCGTTTCGAACCGGTCAGCGGCGGAGTCGCCCCTATAGCTCAACTGGCAGAGCAACTGACTCTTAATAGAACCCCAGCAACCGCCAGAAACACCGAAAACCGCTTGTTTTCCAGCCTGAAACGCACTTTCCGCAGCGGGTGTCAAATCGGCTCTTTCCGGGTGTTTCGGGACGATTTCGGACGTTTCGGGTGTCACTGACACTCGGTCTTTCGCGATGCTCATTGCCGCTCGAACGCGCCGATTCGACCGCCACTGCTGCACCGTCTGTGCGACCCCACAAAGGCCCGTGAGAGCCGCTTGTGACGCAGGACAGCTACGCCCGCCACTACGTCCGGCGTTGTCGTATGGGCGTGTAGAAGCTACCAGAGCGCTTTAGCGGCAACTGGCAGTGGCCATCGTTCGATTCACGCGGCTGACTTAAGAACAGGAGGGCGGTATGCTGGCTCCCGGTGGAAACCCAGGCTTGATGCGGCAGTCAGCGGGACTTCGACAACGCGCCTGCGTGATTCTACTTCGGCAGTTCGCGTGTTCGAACATCCGCAAGGGCAACGACGAAAGCGAACCCGACGAAGCTCGCGAACAATCTGCTCAAGAACCTGATTCGGGACGCGGTGAGCGCTCTGGATTTCATTGACGCCCACTGTGACCAGCCGGAGGCCGACGGTGACAAGTCCACCGCGACCGTCCTGTGGCAGGTGAGGGAACGGCTCAACCACGCGTCGGACAAACTCAAGACCGCGGAGGCGGTCATGAAAGCCGGGGGGCGGTCGAAGTGGGGAACAAGGCCCGGCCAGCCATCGCACGCTGTCAGCGATGGTCTTGAATCACCGGTCGCCAACCTGCGATGATGACGTCCGCCCACCCGCTTCCCGAGGCGACCCATGCACCACGCCCCACCCATCCACCGCCGCAACGCCCTGAAAATCGGCGGCCTGGGGCTGTTCGGCGTCGCCGGGCTGCCGGAGTTGCTGCGGCTGTCGGCGGAAGCCGCGCCTTCGGAAATTCGCAAGCCGGTGGAAGCCGTCATTCTCGTCGAGCATTACGGCGCCCCCAGCCACATCGACACCTGGGACCCCAAGCCGAAGGCCCCGGACAACATCCGCGGCGAGTTCGGCAGCATCGCCACGTCGCTGCCCGGCTACCGCGTGACGGAGATCATGCCACGGATCGCCAAGCTGTGCGACCGCTTCACGATCATCCGCTCGATGAGCCACACGATCTTCAACCACAACCCCGGCACGTACCAGGCGATCACGGGGAGCGACAACGTCCGCGACGTCGTGCAGGTGGCCGCCGGGCCGGGAGACTGGCCGGCGTTCGGCTCGGTGATGGCGAAGTACCGCAAGCCGAAGGCGAACGTTCCGCCGTTCGTATCGCTGCCGGTCGTCGCGTTCGACCAGGTTTACAAATGCCCCGGCCAGTGGGGCGGCCTGCTCGGTTCGAAGTACGACCCGTTCTTCGTCACGCAGGACCCGAACGACTCGAAGTTCCGCGTCACCGATTTCAACCTGCCGGCGGGATTGTCGTTGAAACGCATCGGCCGGCGACAGGAACTGCTCCGCGAGATTGACCGCACGTCCCGCCATTTCGACCAGATCACCCAGCGGCGGCAGGTCGACACGTACTACCAGCGGGCGTTCGGCCTGCTCACCAGCCCCGACGTCAAACGGGCCTTCGACCTCTCCCGCGAGCCGGCGAAGCTCCGCGACCGCTACGGCCGCACGCAACTCGGCCAGAGCCTGCTGCTCTCGCGCAGGCTGATCGAATCCGGCGTGCGGTTCGTCACCTGCTTCAGCGGTTCCAGCCCCGGCGACCCGCAAGCGTGGGACACGCATGCCGACAACTTCAAGCGGCTGAAGTCCACGCTCATGCCCGCCGACGACCAGGGCTTCTCCGCCCTCATCGAAGACCTTGAGCAGCGCGGAATGCTGGACAGCACGCTGGTCATTTGGGCGGGCGAATTCGGCCGCAAACCGCAGATCGCCGAAAAGGGTCCCACGTTCGTCGGCGCCGGCGGCCGCGACCACTGGCCGAGCTGCTACACGATCGTGATGGCCGGCGGGGGCGTCCGCCGCGGCTACCTGCACGGCAAGTCCGACGTCATCGCCGCCTACCCCGGCAGCGAACCCACCCGCCCCCAGGACATCGCCGCCACCCTCTACCACGCGATGGGCATCGACCCCCACCGCACGACGCTGGCCGACCAGTTCGGGCGGCAGGTGCCGTTGAGTGAAGGGCGGGTGGTGGCGGTGGTGTTTGGGTAGGGGTTTCGTTCGGACGCTACGAGGCGTCGGTCGATGTGACCGACGCGCGCTTCCAACCCAAATCCGAGATTGCCTCGCAAGTGCGCTTTGCACAGACCGCCGTCCGCTTGAGACGTTGCGCACAAATCCCACCGAACGGCGGGAAACCGTCAAAAGGTCGATTCCGCTTTTGAAATCCAAACTTCAGCGGGTATTATGCGGACGGAACTGACTTCACTCCGAACCGGGGTCCCGCGTGTGATGTCCGACGAAACCGTCACCGACTGGATCGCCGCGTTGAAGTCGGGCGACGAACGGGCCGCGCGGGAGATGTGGGCACGCTACTTTGGGCGGGTCGCGGATCTGGCGCGGGCGAAGATGGGAGCCGCGCCGCGACGGGTGGCCGATGAAGAAGACGTCGCGCTGAGCGTCTTCGACAGTCTCTGTGAAGGGGCGGCGCGGGGCCGCTTTCCCGACCTGCGGAACCGCGACGACCTTTGGGCGCTGCTCGTGACGATCACGCAGCAGAAGGTCGTCGACCTGCTGCGGCACAACACGCGGCAAAAACGGGGCGGGGGAGACGTCTGCGGAGAATCGGCGTTCCTCAGTCCGGGCGATGGGAAAACCGGGGGGATCGACCAGTTCGCCGGCGAGGTCATGCCGCCGGAGCTGGTCGTCATGCTCGACGAAACGCAGAGCCTGCTTCTGGAGCGTCTCCGCGACGACACATTGCGGAGCGTCGCCCGCTGGAAGATGCGGGGGCATTCGAACCAGGAAATCGCCCTGAAACTGGGCATTGGTGAACGGGCCGTCGAACGCAAGCTGCAACTCATTCGGGCCAGTTGGTCGCGGGAACTCGACAAGTGACGCAATCGCCGCGGGAGAACCAGAGCGTCGACCGGCTTTCGCTGGCTGACCGCATCGACCTCCTCTGCGACGCCTTTGAGCGGGACTGGATCGCGGGCCGCTCGCCTCGACTGGAAGACTATCTCGAGCGCATCGAGCACGCAGACCGCGATGCGTTGTTCGGCGAACTGCTGAAAGTCGAGCTCGAACACCGCCGCCGCCGTGGCGATTCGGTCGACGCGGGAGAGTTCGAACGACGTTTTCCGAAGTACGTCCGGCGGATTTGCGGCGAATTCTCGGAGTCGCCGTCGGCGGTCTCCTCCGTTGCACCTGCGGAGGCGACCGAGGCCTCGACGGCGTTCAGCGACGCGACGTTCGCCCTGGGAAGCGACAATCAGGCAGCCGCAACGGCCAGGGCCGGCAAACGACCGGAAAGCGCGCGGGACTTCCTGAAACGGCTGGTCGAAAGCCGCATGCTCGACGAGTCGTCGCTCGACGCCGCCGCGAAACTTGCCGCGGACGTTTCATCGACGGCGCAGAGCGTAGCCGGGCAGCTCGTCGAACGGCGTCTGCTGACGAACTGGCAGGCGCGGGCCCTGCTGGCGGGGCGGACGACGTTTTTCTTCGGAAAGTACAAGCTGCTGGAACAACTCGGCCGCGGGGGAATGGGGGTCGTTTTCCGGGCCGTCGACGTCCGGCTGCAGCGGCCGGTCGCGCTGAAGGTGATGTCGCGGCGGCTCGTCGACAAGCCGGAAGCCGTCGCCCGTTTCCGGCGGGAGATCTCCGCCGCGGCCGCGCTCGACCACCCCAACATCGTGCTGGCCTACGACGCCGACTGCGTCAAGGGGGTGCATTTTCTGGTGATGGAGTACGTCGACGGCGACGACCTCTCGGCGGTGGGCCGCCGCGAGGGGCCGCTGCCGGTGCATCTCGCCTGCGACTATGTGCGGCAGGCGGCGCTGGGTCTGCAGCACGCCCACGAACGGGGGCTGGTGCATCGCGACATCAAACCGTCGAACCTGCTGCTCACCCGCGGCGTGCCTCGCGATGCCGACGACGACACGCACCTGGAGCGGTCGGCGTTTCTGGCCCGCCCGCGGGTGAAGGTCCTCGATTTCGGCCTGGCCCGCTACACGAGCGAACTCTCGGCCGACGGGGGCATCACCGCGACCGGGCAGACGCTGGGCACGCCCGACTACGTGGCGCCGGAACAGGCGCAGGACGTCACCAAAGCCGACATCCGCAGCGACATCTACAGTCTCGGTTGCACGCTGTTCCGGCTGCTCGCGGGGCGGTCGCCGTTCGTCGGTTCGAGTCCGATGGAAGTGCTGATGGCGCGGGTGCTGACCGACGCCCCCCGCCTGCGATCGGTCCGGCCGGACGTTTCCCCGGAACTCGACGACGTCGTCGCGCGGATGCTGCACCGCGACCCCGGCCGGCGGTTTCAGACGCCGCGGGAAGTCGCCGAGGCGCTGGTCCCGTTCTGCCGTCCGGATTCGTCCGCCTGGAAGGACGTCCGTCCGCGGGAAACGCTGACGCCGGCGGAGAGCGCGATCGAATCTGACGTCGAGGTCACCCACGCCGCGCTGGCGCGCGATCCTCAGTTTGCACAGTTCGTCGACGCGCTGGCGACAGTCGCCGAGGACGCCCCCCCGGCCGACGGCGACCGGCCGAGCGGACCGTCGGTGACATCGTCCGACACAAAACCGGCGCGACGCACGTCGCGCGTGCTGCGGGATTACGATGCGCGAATCCACCGCGATCGCCGCCGCGTGTTGTGGGCCGTCGCCGTTCTGGTCGCGTTCGGCGCCCTGTGGGCCGCCTTCGGCGTGTGGTGGTCCGCGGGCGAAACGCGGCTCGTGGTCGACTGGCCGATTGAGGAGCGCGAGGCGGCGACGCTCGAAGTCAACGGCCGCTCCCAAGAGATCCCCGACGACCCGCTGCTCGTCTTTCCCGGCCGTCCGGGGCATCTCACGCTGCGAATGACGCGCACAGGGTATCACCCCATCGAGGAATCCTGGGACCTGGCCCGCGGTGAGGAACTGGTCTTCCGCCCGGAGTGGAGTCCGACGACCGATACGGCCCGCAAGCTCGAGTGGGAAACGCTGAGGTCCGACGCGGGGCGCACAATCGCTGCCGCCGCGGCGAACGGCTGGGACGCCGATCGCAAGGAAGTGGTCGACGAAGCAAATCGCCTCCTCGCCTTTCGCCGGAAATGGCCGCGGACGCCCGAAAGCCTGCAGGCAGCAACGCTGCGGGCGGAACTCCCCAGCCCGTTCGACGCGCTGAAGTTCAGCGGGGAGCGGCCGGGAATCAAACTCTCGAAAAACCTGGAACTCGTGGCCGTCGTCGGCGACCCGCGTTGGCAACTATGGGGGTATCATGTCCAGTCATCCCTCAGCCCAGATGGCAAATTTGTTGCGACCGGAACTTCGGCGTATGTAACGATCTGGGACACCGAAACCGGCCGCGTACGGCACCGTTTCGACGGGTGGGGAGGTGTCGCGTTCCACCCCGATGGCGAGCGGTTGGCATATAACGCTTTCACGGATAGAGGCCAGGGCATCATTTACTATGATTTGAAGCAAGAGCGCTCGATCAAGCGCTTTCCCATCTCTTGGACATGGGGTGTCCCGTGTCTCGCCTTCAGCCCCGATGGCCGACAACTGCTGGTTTGCAATCGGAACAGGAGCGACCCGAAACAGTATTTGATGATCCTGGACGTCAACACGGGAAAACTGCTGTATGAACTTCCGGGCCACGAACGACATCCCTGGAGCGCGGTATGGAGCCCGAAAGGTGACATGATTGCTTCTTGGGACGACGGAGGGAACTGCCGACTCTGGCGACTGAAAGCCGGCAAGTGGACTTCCAGTGTCTTTCCCGGCCGACATCAGACGTTCAGGTTCAGCCCCGATGGACAGTTGCTCGCCGGCTGCGATCGCCAGGAAGGTCTGCGCGTCTGGGACGTCAGTGGGGCGACGCCGATAGAGCTGTCCCGACTTCGGCAGAGGTACACGATGTGCTGCGTCTGGCATCCCGATGGGCGCTCGCTACTCTTTACGAAGGCAGGAGAAATCCATCAGGTGAGACGTTCCGATGGAAAGGTCATTCCCAGATTACCGATCGAAAAGCGAGATGATGAACGTGCATTGCGCTTCGATCACGAAGGCAAGAAACTGCTATTGGCGAATTACTACTCCCTGCGGCTCTGGGATTTTCCGACCAGGAAAGAGTTGCTGCCCAATGCAGAGTCGATCGGCCTGATATCACACCTCAACGTGATGAGTGGGGGGCGCGAAATTCGCGCACAAAACAGTTGGCTTGGCGGCTCTGCCGACTGGAAACTGGCGGCCGGCAAAGTACGCTTTCTTGAGCGCGCATCGGGAGAGCGCATGTGGACAATCGTCAGCACGGACGGAAGCTCGCACTCTGTCGTCCTCGCTGACGGCACGATTCGCCTCGAACGACCGGGTATGGATCCGCTCGTCCTATCGCGTAAGGCGCAGATTCTCACGCTGAGGCAACCGGCGCGCGACGTCGTTCAGGCATTCGATTCTCTTGGATCGACGCTCGCCGTTGGCGGCGAACGAAATCGCCTGCTGCTCATTGAGACTGCGACCGGCCGACTCATTAAGTCGTTCGGTTCTCTACAATCTCCGATTTCCGCCGTCTGCTTCAGCCCGGATGGGAAACGAGTTGCCGTGGGCACGACCGCCGGCACAATCATTGCTTGGAGGATTCAACGAGGAATCGAAATCGGACGTCTGACAATGCCGGACCAGACGATCATTCGGGCGATGGCATTTGTCGGAAACGGGAACAAGCTGTTTTTTGGAGGCGCAACGGCCGGAGTCATAGACCTCAACAGAAGTAAGGTGGATCGAGAGATTCCCGTAAGAACGTGCATCGCGGCGTCTGCTTCGACCGACCAACGATTGATGGTGACCATCCACGTGGGGGGGCGCGGCCGGATCTGGCGTTTGCCGGAAATGACCGGGATTGCCGAATTCACCGTCGGTGATCACATGGAGCCCTTCCGCCCGAACTTCCCTCGGAATCTGGTCTACAGCGTCGCCCTCGCCCCCGACAACCGCCACATTCTCACCGACAACACCAACGGCACGGTGTACGTGCTCCGCATCCGGCGGACTCCGAAGTCGCCGTAGGCCGGCCGCGTTCTGCCCGCCCTCGCGCCGCGGGAAATCCTCCCATTTCTCAAAAAAGTCGTTCGGGCGCCGGCCCTCTTTGTCGGGTTACCAGTGCCGGACGCGTGGCCGGCAGTCGAGCCGCGGACTTCAGCGGTTTTAGCAGTTTCAAGAACAGGGAGAACGACATGACTCGAAAGCACCTGGGCCTGCTGGCCTTGGCTCTGGCGACGTTTGGCGCAGGCCAGACCGCTTATGGACAGACCCGCTATCCGGCGGCCCGCTATCGCGGACGAAACACCGCAGATCGCATCGGAAGGGCGTATTCCCCCCGTCGGATCGTCAACCGCCGCCCGCAGTTTCCGGCGGCCCGCTATCGTGGCCGACCGTTAACGCGTCGTAACGCCCGGACGATGGGCGGCAATCCTCTGCTGCGCCGCAACGCTTACCTGCGGAATTTCCGCGGGCACAACAACCGCACGACGCGAGGCATCGACCAGCACGGGGCGATCGTCTGGCAACTCGGCAGCGGCGGCCGCTACGCCACACAGGCCAGGCAGGCCAGGCAGGCCCGGCAGGCGACGCAGGCGAGGCAGTACATTCAGCCGGCCTTCCGTCGGCCGCCGTTCCGGTTCCGCCGTCCGTAGGACGGCCATCGCGCGATCGCCGTCTTCGCGATCGTCATCCCTCGAAACAGTCGCGAGCAGCCCGCTTCGGCGCGCGAAATCCGACGGCGAGCGCGCCGACCGGCTGCCCGCGTCCTTCACTGACGCGCTTTCACTTTCCCTCACCACCACACCACGAACTCAGGAGCCTGACCATGTTCCGCAAACTCACGCTGCAATGCCTGTTTTTCGTAGCGGTTGCCGTTGCCCTCGGCAGCCAAACGGTCCAAGCGGCTTCGCCGGACAGCGACGTCTTGTTCATCTTTGACGCCTCGGCCAGCATGTCGAGGAAGACCCTGAAAGGGAAACGCAAAATCGACGTGGCCAAGGCGGCGTTCGTCCGCATGGTCAACAAGCTGCCCGAATCGGGAAACGTCAGAGTCGGCTTGATGGCCTACGGCCACCGCATCGCGGCCGGCCGTCCCCAATGCTGCCGCGACATCGAGCTCGTCGTCCCCGTGAACGCGACGAATCGCGAGCTGCTGTCGGCGAAGGTCCGCAATTTCCGCCCGCGGGGGAAAACCCCCATCGCACGTTCGCTGCTGCTGGCGGGCGCGACGCTGCGGCAGCTCCAGACCGACCGCCAGAAAGTCATCGTGCTGCTCACCGACGGCATCGAAACCTGCGGCGGCGACCCGCGGCAGGCCGCCGCCACGCTGCGGAAACTCGGCATGAAAGTCGACTTCTACGTAATCGGCTTCGACCTGGCCGCCAGGCAGGTCAAATCGATCAAGGCGATTGCCGAGGCCGGCGGCGGCACGTTTCTGAACGCCAAAGACAGCGATAAGCTCGAAAAGGCGTTCGAAGTGGTCGAAAAAGCCATTCAGAAGAAACCGGCGAAGACGAAGCGACGCGCGACGGCTTACTTCTTCGACGACTTCAACGGGGAAGGCCTTGCCGATCACTGGAAAGTCGAGAACCGCGACGACGACGCCCACATCGTCGAAAACGGCTCCTTGACGCTCGTGGCCAACACGCCCGGAAGTCTGGAGAAGGGAACCGTCACGAACCTGATGCGTCTGCACAAGCCGCTCCCCGCTGGCGATTGGACGATGACGGTGCAGCTCCGGGCGCGAATTCAAACCGCGAAGGAAACGATTGTGTTCGGTTTGCAACGTGATAAGCGCAACTGCGTTCTGGCCACTGCAAACTTCGACACTTACATCTACAACGGCGTCTGCGACGTTGGCGCCACGAAGATGGCAAGTGGAAAGAAGTCAGAATTGCGTCAACGCGTCTATAACAAGCACAGCTACGTTAACTCTGTCGAGCGATTCAAGAGCTTCCCCCAGCCGATGCTCCTCCGTCTCCAAAAGCGCGGCCGTGGATATACCGTCTTCTACGGATTCGAGGTCGAAGATAAGAAGACGAAGAAGAAGCAGCTCCAATGGACGTCCGTCGGCAAGCTGACCTCGCTGCGGGCCAAGGGACAGCTCGTTCTGGGCTTCCACCAGCGCGAGAAAGTCGCCGGCGAGTCGAGCATCAACGTCGACTGGGTCCGGATTGATCGCAACGAGTAGTCGACGGCCGAGCAAACGTGTCGCGACGCCGATGAAGAGTTCGACTTTCACACAGCACCCGCGGAGATCTGATCTCCGCGGGTGCCGCGTCGTTTGATGCGGCGAGAAACGTTCGATTCCGAGCGGCTTCGAAAGCCCGTTGGCCCGCTCGCTGAATTCCGTTGAATTCATTCCGGAGACCTCATGTCGGAGTCAAAACGCCGAAAAGCCGTAGGACCAGAGGTTCGTGACGCCCTCTCTCACGGCCCTTTGCGGCCGACCATGACCTGCACCGGTCCGACACACCGACGCGCGAAACGCGATCTCGAATCGGCGCTTCAGTTTCACCACCGACGCACCAAATCCGCATTGGCAGCGGTACGGGAGAACTTTCGATTCTCGGCCGATCACACAGTCCGGCGGCCCCGCTCAATCTCGCTGCGCCCGTCTCCGACAACTCATCTCAGAATTCAAAATGGCCGAAAAGCCGTGCGATGGATGTTGTTGACAACCGTTTTTTTGGCAGGCAGGCGTATCTCGCTGCTCAACCTGATCCGGCGCTGCCGGGCGGAATGCAGAACTTTCCGCATCGGTTCCGTTTCGGTTGGATTTGTTCGTTCTGCGGCCGGTCGCCGGGAATCCGTTGCTATTTCGCTCGCTGCTGCGCATCGATGAAGCGATGGTGGGATGTCCGCCCCGGCGATCGGCTCATCATCCGCGGGAAATGGGAAACTGTGACCGCCGTCCGCCCCTGCCGCGCATTCGCGTGCAGGACCACTACCCGAAAATCACGTGCGGGCGCGACTGGCTGGATGGGAAGTGTTAGCCGACTGGCGGCCATCCGGGAGACCTTGCCAACGGCGTGGCCGTTTGATTCCCAACACCCGCCGCCGCGCCAAAACCGCGGTGACGTTCCGCCCCGTCCGCTCGGCAACTTCCTTCGGCGAGAGCGTCAGCAGCAGCGCGTCCTCTTCTGACGTCCACGCCGGCTTCAGCCACGGCGGGCGGGTTCCCCGGCGCCGGTGCGTCTTGCTCATCTTCTGCCGCGTCTCCGATCTGTGTCGGCGGCCGGTGTTTGCCCGTCGCAACGCGGCGATGACGTGCTTCGGGCGAAGGCCGTCCGGAAGGAAGCGAACATCGCCATTCAGCATTGGTGGGGCGTTTGCCCGACCACGGTGCGGAAATGGCGTCGGGCGCTGGACATTCCCGCAACGACAGAGGGGACATCGCAGCTCCGATCAGAGCACTTCGCCGAGCCGTGGGGCGAAGAGGCTCGACGCAAGGCATGGTCCAAGGCACGCGATCCGGAACGGCGCAAGAAGATCGCGGCGTCACGAAACGGAAAGCCGCGGTACACGATCGGTGCTGCTCTGCCGCGACTGCCTTTCCTGCGTCCCATCGGCCACGAAATGCGTCCGTCGCTCGTGCCGGTGATCGTCACGTCCCCTTGGACTTCGCAGAACACGGTCGCACCGACCCAGTAGCGCGGCGTGCGGTATGGACCGAAGCGGAGTTTGAAGCGGTCGGCGTCGTTCATTGTGTCAGTTTGACCTGGCAACAAACTATGCCGCCAGCGTATGCCGCAAATTGCGGAAGAATTTTGTTGACAGGATGATCGGCTTGGCGTGTAATGCGAGCGACCCTTCAGAAGCCCGTCAATCGCAACATGTCGGCGAGCGATCGTTAAAACATATTTCAGACTGGATGTGCGGCATGCCCCGTCAAGCAGGTGGTTCTGGCCGGGTCTACTCCAAGAAGGACGCTGAGTTGATCCGCGCCTCTTTCGGGCCTCACATACCAGCGCCGCTGGATCTCAATCGGGCTCATCCGGATCAATTGACGGCCCATCCCCTCATCGGCCGGCGTCTCACCACCAAGCTCGTGAATTTCCGCAAGAAAGGACGGATTTCGACGCCGGCCCACCTCTATCATGCCGGAGTGATCAATCGTCGCCAATTACGGACGTTAGAAGCGAGCACGTTCGGGGAGACGCCGATCCGACCGCTGATGGAGCGTATCGAAATCGACGGCCCGCACCTGTACGTCGACGAGAAGTTCAATTTGAAGTTTAGTTGGCGGGCACGCACTGGTGTCTCACCGGTGATCTTGTCGGTGGAAGTGCGGTTTCCGTCCGGACTTACCTCCACGGTTCACACCCGCCTGTCGAAAAAGGATGCCCAAGCCGGTCGGCTCACGATCCCGGGCTTTTCGTCTGGAGAGTCTGGAGAATTGTACGTCCTTGCGACGTTGCGCGACGAGACCGGGGGAGTGTCACAGCAGAGCGCGCTCTTCGGCGTGTTCACCCGCAATCCGGTGCAGATCTTTGTCACACCCGATTACTTTACCCAGTCAGGTACAGCGGGCGCCCCGAAGTACAATTTCGGCAATGACCGCTGGTACTGCTACGCCCAAGTGAGGTGGGTTAACGGTGAGGACCGTCGCGTCAATCTGGGACGTCGCGTCGACGTCCACGTCACCGACGCCGGGATCGGAACGGTTGCTGACTTCTCGTTTAACCTGTCCGGCGACATCGTCATTCCCGCTCGGTCGACGGTCTACGGCAACTGGCACACCTGGCACGGAAGCGGCGGCATCTTCGACGAGTTCTCCGCCAAGGGGGATTTGACCTTTCGCTACTCGATGAACGGATCAGGACTCAACCCCGCGAGATCACAGGTCTGGCGGACAATGCGAACGATCGGTTACAACATCATCCGCGTTGGTGACTTCACGGGCGCGGAGCGCAGTGAGTATCGCAGGGCGGCCGAACAGGTTGCGTCCGGGATCTTCCGTTCCCGAGACATGACGGTCTACGGCACGGAACTCTACCGGATTGAGGGCACTCGGGAAATGGACGCCGACAAGGCCAGATGGCGTTTCATCGACAATGATGGCGAGTTCGACGACATGGCCAGCAAGTATTCGGTGTCGAACTGGTACATGGATGTGTTCATGGTGGAAGGCTATTTCGGCGGATTCGGTGCGTCATACGTCGACGCTCCGACCGACAAAAACGGGTCCCGTAGCGGAATCGTGATCGGCAGGGACAGCGACACCACGAATCTTGGGCAGACCTTCGCTCACGAAGCGGGGCACCACCTCGGGTTGGAACATGCGGACGATGATGACGGCTGTGCAGATACGGACCCCGCTTCACCGATTATCTCCGACAACTTCATTTTTTCCTCGTCACGGCGGGACAGCGCGGTCATCACCGGATGCCAGATCAACAAAATGCGTCAGCACGGTTTCGTGCGATCCATGACGCAGTGAGGATTTGCCGGAAATGAAGAAGCGGAGCTCGAAAAAAGAGAAACTTCCAGTGCAGTACCCCTCGGTTCCGGACAGCGAGGCGGAACCCACTCGGTACAATGAACCCGATGTTCCCAAGGGAGTCGATCGAGTGCCTCCTGATCGTTTCCAGTTGGGGGATACACGAGCCGATCTGCGGCTGCGAATCGAGCAATTGCTGCGATGCAAAGAGGCAGCGTCGGCGGATGCCTGGGCCGAACTGGGGCCGGACGCCCGCGCCCTGCTTGTCGAGATGCTGGAACACGAGTCCGTGCGTTGTCACGACGCGGTTCTGCACCGGCTGATCAGCGTCTTGGGCATTCTGTCGGTGAAGCGAAGCATCGCCCCGCTGAGCGCCATCCTTACTGATCGTTCCGAAAAGAACGTGACGCGGTCATACGCAGCAAACGCCCTGGGCAGGATCGGAGAACCCGCTGCCATAGAGTCGCTCGTCGCAGCAGCGAACGAAAACGACGACATGGTTCGACGGCAGGTCGCCATGGCTCTCGGGCGGATCGATCACGACAGGGTCATATCGCACCTTCTGAAACTGCGAGACGATGAGTCAACCGCAGTTGCGGATGTTGCCACCGAGGCCGTCGAACGGTGGGAAAAGAAGCTTGGGCAGCGACTTGGAGCAGACAAGCGGACGAAGTCAGCCGAAAAGGCAAAGTCGTCGAAGAAAAAGAAGCAGCCGGCCGAAGAACGCTGATCTCGACGCCTTCCTATGCGACTATCCTGCGGCCCGGTTTCTCAAAACCTCTGCTTCAAATATCCCTGAATCTCGCTCGGTCTCAGTTCGGTCGTCGCCGCTCCCGTGCGGATGTAGAACTGCTCGGCGTTTCCGTCTCTCAGGTAGACCGGCAGGTTCGACGGATCGCATTTCACGACGAGGACTCGCTTTTCGCCGACCGAATCAAATCTCAGATCGACGTGAACGAGGTGCTCAGATCCGATCCGCTGGCGAAGCAGGTTCACCAGATGCAGGTTCATCTTGTCTTCAATAGGAAACTGGTCGTTCTCCAACCCGAGCACTTCGGCCTGGTCATTGACGCCGATCACCAGATGCCCCCCGTGCGTGTTGAGGAAGGCCGCAATGGTCTTCAGGCAGGCGTGCTCGATCTTCTTGTCCTTCTCGTTCGTGTGAAGATTTACTCGGAGGGTCGATTTGAACTCACACCGGGATGTTTCACCCAGCGCAATCAACTCGTCTGCCGTCTTCGGCCCGACGGAGATCTCGCTCACTTTCGAGGGAGTCGGTGGCGGGTCGGTCGCAACCGGTTTCGAAAACGATGCGTCCACAAGGGCGATGTTCAGCACCTCGTCGATGCTTGAGGCGAGATGGACCTTCAGCTTGTCCCGGATGTAGTCGGGGACGAGTTCCACGTCCTTCTTGTTCTCGGTAGGGACGATCACTTCAGCGCATCCGGCGTCCACGGCTGCTTGCAGCTTCGGCAGGATGCCCCCGACGCCCAGCACCTTGCCCATAATTGTGATCTCGCCGGTCATGGCGATGTCGTTTCGGACAGCCTTGCTGGTGAGGGCCGAGACGATTCCCGTGACAATGGTGATCCCCGCCGATGGCCCTTCCTTCGGGATGCCCATCATCGTTGCGAGGACGGCCACGTCTTGATTGTCCTGCCAGTCAGTCGGGAGGTTCAGTGTTTTTGCGTGCGTCTTGACGAACTGGGCGGCGGCGGCAACGCTTTCCTTCATCACTTTCTGCATCGACCCGAGGCTCACGATGCGACCGTTGCCCTTGTTTGCCTGGACCTCGAAGTGCAGAAGGCATCCTCGGTCCTCGCCGAGAACTGCCAAGCCGGTGACTTCGCCCACAACCGGCTTGCTCGGCAGGCTCACCCGCTGAACTCGATGGGCGTCGGGAAGCGTCGGCACGATCATCTTCCCGGATTCGACGAGTTTTGCGCCGAGGACCATCGGCCCGTATTCACCTGGGGCCATCAGGTGAAGCTGATTGCGGACACGCTGGCGAGCCTCGATGGACAACTCCAGCAGTTCGGCAAGCTGCTCGTCGCTGATCTCGCCGTGCGGACACAGAAGCTTCAGCAAGCCAGAAAGCGTCTTCTCGACGCCCCGCACGTCACGACCAGTCATCCCCTTGCCATCGCCGGAGGTATCCTTCAGTTGATACCGGCTCTTCACCTTCCCCAAGAGATCGACCCGTCGCAGTTCGTGCATGATCTCGGCGAGGTAGTCGGTGATGAACCCGTAGTCCTGCGACATCGAGTCCGGTCGAATCTTCGGGATCTCCCAGCCGGGCGTGTAGCAGTGCAGCCGGTCGATGAACGCCTCGACCTGAAGGAAAGACGGCAGTGGTTCGAACAGGTGGTAATACTTCTCGTGCGGCAGCTTATTCTGAACGTCGAGGTTGCCGACGAGCACGATGGAGGCGTGCGCCAGAATCTCTTTCTTGCCTCGGCTGAACTTCGCATCCTGCATGTAGCCCTGCATGATCGACACCAGGGCCTTCGGGTCGGTGAAGTCCGTGTTGGCGATCTCGTCGAACACGACGGCATCCCGGCTGCCGACCATCCCGACCTTCCCGGTGGCGTTGTTAATGAAGAGCCCAGCCGGTGTTGCCTTGCCGCCCGAGAGGACGTGCGAGTAATAGCTGACGTTGCGATACAGGTAGGTCTTCCCCGTTTCCCTCGGAGCGAGTTCGATGCAGTTGAAATTCGCTTCGGTCAGTGGGATCAGCCGCAGCATGTACAGCAGCTTCTCCCGATGCGACATCAGGTCGGGGTTCAGGCCGATGGAGTTAATCAGGATGTCGAGCCATTCCTCGGCACCGAATTCCCGCCGCATCTCGATGTATTCGTTCACGTCGATCACGGAAATCTGGAACGGGGTGAACTCCGTCACCTTGAAGGGCCGGATCTTCTGCCCGTGAACCTCGGTTTCGTCGTAGCTCAAAGTGATCGTGCCCCACATCCCGCCCGAGAGGAGCATCGGGTACTGCCGCACCAGCCCCTCCGAGACGTTGACGAAGCTCTCGTTGATCGCCGAGATCGTCCCCCAATACTTGTCCTCGGTCTCCTGCAAACGCACTTCGAGATTCGAGATGATGGCGTGGTTGCGACTCTCTCGAATCTGGTGCCGGATCTTCTCGGCTTCGGCACCGTGGACGAAGTTCTCCCGAAGACGGCGCACGACCTGATGCAGATCGTCTTCGAAGTTGTCTTCGGTGCAGTAGTTGTCGATCAGGTACTCAACGACGTACCGAGGGAATTCGTCAACGCCGGTGTTGATCGTCAACCGCTTGTTGACGACCTTCCCCCGAAACGTGTTTTTGAACTTCTCGTTCATCGGATGAATTACCGCAGTTCCTTGGGAACCATTCCCATGATCGAATCGAGTTTGCTGTCGAGCCGACGCCGGATGCGGCTGGTGTCCAGGGTGATCTCGATCTCTTTGTGAATGCTGGATTTCACCGAGCGATCCTTCCATCGGTAGCTGGCGACAACCGTGACGTGTCGCCGCATTCTACCGGACTCCTGCTCTTCGGGCGTGGCTGAGTCAGTCCTGGGCTTCCAGCGAACGCGATACTGTCGTTCGTCTCCGCTAAAGACTTCCTTGCGGGCCTGCACTTCGTCGAGGTTCGTGTCGAGTTGGAAGAGCACGTCCTCTTCCACTTCGCCGAACAGGTTGTCCTTCGCCCGTGCCTTCGCCGTAACCACGATGTCAATGGTTTCGCCCTCGGTCGTTGCTCCTTCGAACGTCAGATCCACCAACGCGAACGCCGGTTCGAATTCGACCTTCGGCCCGAGGACGTACAACGGAATCAGGCACTCGGCCATGCTCAAGCCACCATGCGTGTAGCGTTCGGGATCATGCCGTCCCGAGGGCCGCTTCAGCGTCAGGCCGGGGCGGGGAAACATGACGTGCTTGTATCGCCATGCCTGACTCGCTGACTTTCTGATCTCATCGGGGATGCCCATGTCTTCGACCTTGAAGGAGACGCCCTGCTTGGCGTGCTGCTCTTCGAGCGGATAGCGCAGCCGACCGACTCGGTATTTCACGTCTCCTGAGTCGGTCAACCGATCCTGGGGCACCTGGAAGGTGTCGTTGGGAACCGGACTGAATCCGTGGTCGGAGGTCACGAACACCACGGCGTCATCCGGCATCTCCCGCAACACGCTTCGCACGTCCTGCTGAACGATGGCCTTCACCGTGTTGGCGTAGATGAATGACAAATCCTGGTGCGTGTTGTGCAGGTTCTTGTCCGTGAAGTTGAAGATCACTACTTCGAGTTGGCCCGACGTGTAGCGAGCCGAGATCCCGCTTTCGACTCCCTCGTCCTCCCGTTCGACAACCAGTTTCAGGTCGAGGTTCAGGTGATCCTTCAAGGCGTATTGCAGCAGGTTTCGCTCGTTTGTGCTGGCGAAGTTGATCGGCAAGCAGCCTGCCGAGATCGCCTTCCGGCTCAGGTGGGTCTCGGACGGCAGGATGGCGCTCGCCGGATACTCTTCGAGTGTGTCGTACTTCTCTTCCAAGACCGGCCTGACCAGTTCCTCCCAAGCGTCCGTTCGCAGTCCGTCGAAAATCAGGATGACGGCCTTCTGCCCCGCCGCCACGTCCCAGTGATGTTTCAGGATCTTTGGGATGAACTGGTGCGTGAAGACGACTGGCGAGTTGTTCCCCTTGATCCAATCGACGTAGTGCGTACGATACATGTCCTGAAATTTGCCGTTGACGATGTTCAGGTCGGCATCGACGGCGGCAACGGCGTCCTTCAGCTTCTTCTTCACCTGGTCCAATCGCTCGCAGAGCTTCGGCCAGAGGTCGCTCGTCGGCACCGGAAGCAGATCACCGACCCGCAGTAGCCGCTCCAGTTCGGTGCCGTAGTAGTCCAGGCGATCCACGCACTCCTTCGTCCACAGCCGGTGAAACCACTCGAACTCAAGCTGGTCCGTGCGGGCGACCTTGAGCTTGCGGGCCTCTTCGTGCAGCTTGGCAGCGATCTCGAAATAGCGGATCGCCCGGCGATACATCGTCAGCAGGGCCGACCACTGCGGGGTCGGACGCCGGGCTGCCAGTGGAAAGCCGTCCTCGTCCGCCTCACCTTCCTTGTCGAGCGCTGCCAGCACGTCCTTGTGGAAGTCGAGCTTCTGGTTTGTGATCAGGTCCACGAGCAGCGACAGCATCGACAGGGTGCGGATCAACGGAGAGAGTTTCTCCGCCAGCAACACCTTCTTCGCTTTCGCCAGGTCATCGACCTGGCAGCGGTTGGCGAGGAGAAATGCGAGACGGTCTTTTGGCTCCTCCTTCAGAAACGCCTCGACCTGCTGCACGTCCGCAGCCATGCCATCTGGATCGGCCTTCAGAATCTCCTGCGTCGTCTCAGCGATGGTCTCCTTCGGAATGTCCTTGAACCGGCTGAGGCTGTAGTCGAGGTTCCCGAGAATCACCTCGTAGTCCAGATCGTGCTGGTGCAGAATGCAGGCGAGAGTGAACGCCCGCACGACATCCTGGGGATCGTTCTCCAGCATCCAGCACCAGGGCCGCTCCGCTCGGGCCACCTGCTCCTTGAGCGAATCAAGGACCGACTCCGCTTCGGGAATGCCGCTGCTGGCGAACAGCTTGCGGACTTCTTCCATCCGCTCATGGCGTTCGATGCAGAGCTTGCGAATCTCCTGCGGGCTCAGTTTCTTGAAGGGATTCACGTCGAGGGTCGAACCGAGAACGATCTTGTAAAGGTCGCTGTCGGTGAAACGCCCCGAATCGGCAGCGTCCCGAAGCTGGTTGTAGGCTTTCTGCGTGCCGTTCAGGTGCACCAGGATCAGCCGACTAAGGTTGCGAGTGTTGACGGCCTGTGGCCAACGCTCGTCACCTGTCTTGTCGATGAGGAAGTCCCGCAGGGTGATCTTCAGCCGTGCCCGCTTGCTGCACCGGCTTTCGAGATCGGGATAGAACAGCGGGAGCCGGGCGTCTTCTCGGGTGCGGTCCACCAGGATGATCTTCACATCCGGGTTCCCTCGCACCTGCTCGTACTGGTCCCGGAAGCCGAGATTGCCGCTGGGGAAGATGACGACGAAGTTGTGCTGTTTAGCCCAGTCATCGACGGCCACGGCCCCGGAGCGGATCATCCGCTGCGGATCGTGCAGCAGAATGATTCGTTCCCCCTTGAGCGGGTTCAGCTTCTCCAGTAGCCAGGGTTCGATCATGCGTCCGGTTTCTTCTTGCGACCTTTGGCCTTGCCATCGTCGTCGCTGCCACGCTTCACGCACAGGCGGTAATCGTCCTCGACCTCGATCTGTTCCTCGTCGTCGAGGTTCTCCAGGTTCAGTCCCCCCTTCTCGTACAACACCCGGCCCTGTTCGTAGAGACCGGCTCGGCGGCACTGGCGAATCCACTCGGCCAGTGTGCGGTCGTTTCCAGGACGGTCCTGGTCACGCACGGGAACGCCTTGCAGCAACGAGTTGGCGAAACGCTTCATCCGCCTGAGCGTCCCCGCCTCTCGCAAAGCGGCTTTCTGCTGCCGTTCCTTCTCGTCTTCGGGCGGTCGCCAGGTGCCGTCGGGCATCTTAAAGAAGTATTCGGGCAGCCAGTTCTCGAACAGCCGCCGAGGCCGATCCTTCGCTGGAATCGTAATCACCTGCTCGAACAGGTCGCTGTAATGGACGCCCTCCTCCTCCGGGTTCTTCTCAAGATACTTGAGCATGAATTTCTCAAGACGTTCAGTGGCGGCGTCTTCCTTATCCTGCTCGCCCTGATCAATCTGGTCGGCGGTTTCCTTGAGATACCACCGGCTGACGACGTGCGACCCGAACAAGTCCGGCCTCTTGTTCTCAAAAAGATTCTCCCGCACTGGTTCCTGCACTTCCTCAGCCACGCTCTTCAAGAGAGCGTCGAAGTCGTGCGCCTCCATCTCGCCCCGCCGCACCATCCGGCTGACGAGTTCGTCGTAGATACGGTCCTTCGTCGCACCGGGATGCGCAATGAGAAACTCACGGACGATCTGACGCCCCATTTCCTGAAACGTCGCTGTGTCCACGCCTGCCGGTATAAACAAATGCGTAACAATCCAGTCGCCGGGTTTCGGCTTCCGAAAATTCAGCACCAAGTCACGCTTCGTAACCTTGTCAGCAAAGTATTGATTGACCGTCTTGGTTTTTGATTCAATGTAAAGAGCCTCTTCAACGCCTTCCGGCACGAACCCCGCTGCTGTCATCACGTCCTGCAACAGTGACCAACTGCCTTCGTGTCCGTGAAAGCACACAGAAATGCACCGGCCAGGTTTCAAGGCGTGATAGCACACGTCCATGACCCTCTTGAGCATTTCCGCCCACTCTGCCTCTGTCTTTCCTCGGGTATGGTTCACGACGATTTCTTCGTCGTGCCAGCCCACATCGTAGCCCAGCCAGGCCTCCCACACATAATTCAATTCGCCGTATTGCACGGCTCCTGCATATGCCGGATCAGTGAAAATGTAATCAACACTATTCTCCGGCACATCCAGTGTGCACGCATTCTCCGTCGATACGAGGACATCCGAGGACACGTCGCCAATCTCTCGGTAACCAGCCTTCATGTCGCCGACAGCTTCTTCAAAGAAGTCGAGCACATTGATGTCGTGTTCAATCTGCGGAATGTAGTACGTTCCCTTCTGAATCCGCCCGATGCCGTCATTGTTGTGCGCCATCATTCGAGATGCCTTCAGGGCAATACTCGTAAGGCAAAACAGCAACGCACTTGCAAAGGGCTCCGGTTCCTTCTTGATCTCATCCAGAAGCGCAGCCATCGCCCACAAGTTTCTCTTTGTATACAGATCAGCGACTTCTTCGATGCCGTAGTAGAACAAGGCATCTCGTTGATACCTGCTGAACCCCGTCATCGAGAAGCCCTGAGGAAACCAACGGGGGATCTCCGAGTCGTCGATCTCTGCCAGCTTGGCTTCATCATGATCCCGAAAAAAGCGGCGTTTAGTGGCATCAGCATCGCTTCGTTCACGCTGGCCACGACTGGGCTTGCATGTGTTCAGACAGGTATAGCTCACCATGACAGGAGTGAATCCAAACTTCTCGCTTTGCGAGCGAATCTCCTCCGTGTGCCCCTTCTTGAAGCAGAATGGACAGGCGTTGATCGACTTTGGTTTTCCTTTCAGGGTCTTCCCTTCAGCCTTCACGCATTCATGTAGCGGAAACTTGTCAAGGCATCGTGGGCACTGAAACACTTGGCTGTACACGGTGTAATGCGTGCGGGCGATTCCACCACAGCGGTCGCAATGTGTTGCATAGAGCCAGTCCATCTCCTGCTCCACACGACCAACCACTCTGTCTGCTGCTGCCTGAAGCTGAGCAGGCGAAATATAGCGACAGTAGTTTGCCGTGATGAAAGTGGCCGCAGGACTGCGATCTACGGCGATTGCGGATCTACCCTCTAGCAGTGCAGCGAGGGCTGTGCTGCCAGATCCACTGAATGGGTCCAACACGAGAGTGCCGGGCGATGTGTAATGTCGTATATACTGGCGAATAGCATCGACTGGTTTCTTCGACCAGTAGGTGTGCATGTTCGTGATCGCTGTGGAACGCTTTGTCTGGATGGCGGATGTGAATGGCGGCGGGCTGTATTCGTCGTAGTCAGCGTCATACGGCGAGACATGAGTGATGAAGAAGGTGCGCAAGCTCGGATTCGGACGGTCGCCGGAGAAGTAACCATCCAGCATCGTCGGAACCGGTTCGATTCCAGAAAGGTTCTGAGTCGCCGAGGATGTCTTCTTCTGTGCCATGCTGGTGCCCGCTCTTCGAAGGCGTGCCGTTGTGTGTTTACTTCTTGAACTCCACGATCACCGACTGCTGCTTTCCGTCGTGATCGAACGCCGACTCGACGAAAGAGCGAAACTCGCACACGACATTTTCGATGTCCCCCCGTTCGACCGTTGATTTCGACGGCTGGAAGTCCGAAATCCGCAGGGGCATTACTTGAATCTTCTTCAGGAACTTCGCCAGCAGCTTTGCTCGGTTCGAATCTTCGGAGAGGCGTTGTGCCAGAAGGGCAGCCAGCGACTCGGCGTCGGGTGCCGCCAGAACCTCGCCGATGAAGGGCTCGTCTGCCCCCTGCTCCAGCAGGTTCTTCAGGGCCGGTTGCCGCAGGAGCGTGGCGGCAGCCAGGAGCGAGGCCGCCAGGAGCCCCTTGGCGTTCTGCTCGATCTGCTCGGCGTCCTGGATGTGCTGATCGGCTTCATCGACGTGGAGACTGCACTCGGACGGAATCGGTTGAGTGGCCAACGCCCGTTCGACGGCGTTGCGGTCCATCGTCGTCGAGAACAGGGCCTCGGTGCAGGCATCGAGCTTTCGACGCAGCGTGTCGGTGTCGATGCCGCTGAGGGCATCGATCTTCTTCAGGAGAGTGAGGGCGTTGAACTCTGGTGACTGTGGCAGTCCGTCCACGACCTGCCGAACGGCTTCACACTTGCCGGTGACGGCATCGTATGCCTGCAAGTAGCGAGTCTTGTAGGTTTCCCGAATCTCGTCGAGCGGGTCCAGCAGTTGGCTTTGCAGCTTTGCCTCGGACTCCATCAGGTCTTCGAGCTTGTCGAACTTCTTCCGAAGAGTCTTCAACGGCTTCTGCAACTCCTTGAGAACGCCGTCCGGCGAGAGTTCCAGTTTCGTGTAGCGATGGGCAGCCAGGATCTCCCGCTCGTGATCGCAGAATGCCGCCGCCCGCTCCCAAGCGAGCTTCCGAGTCGCCAAATCATCGACTTCCGACTGTTTGGCGTCCTCGTCCGTGTGGGTCTTGTAGCCGAAGGACTTTTCCAGGGCGTGGAGCCAGAAGGGGATGGCGTCGTCCTGGTCGATGTGAGACTCGAAAAACTCCTTCCAACTCGCCAGCGTGTCTTCGATGGGGTTCGGCTGTTCGATGTCGGCGCACAGGCCGGTCAATCGAGCGATCAACGTGTCGATCTGCGGCTTCTTGTCGTCCTGGTACTTCTTCAGCTTGACGAGGGAGTCCTGGATCTGGTCGTCCCGCTGGAGGTTCACCAGTTCCTTATCTTTCAGCAGGACGGCAGCATAGGGAGCCAGCGCCGGCCATCCCTGCGGAGCCTTCAACTTGTTGATCTGACTCATGCCGTTCAGCAGGGCGGCGTTGACCTGCGTGTCGGCGACGTTCGACACATCCAGGTGCGGCGTGACGGTCGCTGCTTTGCCACTGAGCGTGATGCGAATCTTCCCCTGACGAACGAGCGTCAGCAGGTAGATGTCGATCATGCGGTGGGACAGGCCGTAGTGCTTTCCGTTCGGTCCTCCCGTTCCCGTGAAGTTCTTGTAAATGCTCTCGACGGTCGGCGTCGTTCCCTGCTCGAAGAGGTTGTCGAGCCAGCCTTCGATGTCGGCGACGAACGGGCAGCCTGACGGGTCAAGTTGCTTCGGCTTGCTCTTCTGCATGACGCCGAGGGCGTAGCCGTAGTTCTCAGCGGCACTCGTGTACTGGTTCGGCTTGGTCCCCTTTGGGATCTCCCCTTTGCAGACGATGCCGTTGATGAGTTTGATGGCCTCGTTGTCGTTGAAGGGGGCCGGGGCATCGAACTCGATGCTGGCCGACTCGTAGACTGCGTTGAGCACCTGGCCGACGAGCGGTTCCAGGATCGCCCGGAGTTCGCCTTCGCAGGAGAAGGTCATGTTGGCGTGGTCGATGGCGCAGATGCGGCCACGGGAGTAGCTGTCGGGAACGATCTTATAGATCGTGCCGATCTCCCCCTTGAGGCGATCCGCCACCCAGTTGAGCACGTCCTTCGCTTCCTGGTTGTCCTTGCCCCGAAAGTCGGCCACGATTTGCCGGTAAGCGGCGAAGTCGATGAGCTTGTCCCGCTCGGCCTGCGAGAGTTCGCCCGGCGTCCAGTAGAGGGCTCGGGGCTCTTTGACCCGAGCGGCGATGTCGGCCACCTTGTCGCCGCAGGGCCGGTTGCTGATGAAGACGGCAAAGTCCTGGTCGGTATCGGGCGAGTTGACTGGCGGCAGCGGTGAGAGGTTCTTCGCCACGTCGCTGAGGTCACGCATGTAAACGGTCCCTTTGATGGTCCGTCCATGCCACTCGATCTCGTACTGCTTCTGTTCGTTCGGAGCGATCTGGCGAAAGATCGACTTCGTTTCGTACGCCAGGTCGAGTTTCATCAGCGGCGTCTGGATGTCCCAGCTTTCGAGGGCCAGCAGTTGGTCCCACGCCTGACGTTGCTGGACCTCGCTTCCCTCGGCCTGCGCTCGGGCCTTGTGGTACAGATCACGAACATCGATGCCCGCAGCGACCGGCTCAAATTTGAAATTCTTGCCGACCTTGCGGACCTGCGGAAGTTCCTGGTCGAGTTTGTCGCAGAGGGCCTCGTAGTGGTCGAGGTTCTCGGTGATGTCGGCTTCCTGTCCCTTTTCGTGGTCCTTCCACTCCATCACGCAGTTCATGATCGTCTCGACCGGCAAGCCGTTGGGAGCCAGCTTGGCAACGTCGTACAGGAACAGCGTCTTGAGGATCTTCTCGCAGCGGGGCCGGTAAACTTTCAGGTGGCCCTTCGTCGCCTGGCCGATGGCCTTCCTGGCGGATTCGTAGGCTCGCCACTCGCTCTCAAATTTTGTCTTGATGGCGGCGATGCCCTGGGTGACGCCGGACGGGTCTTCGTTGTACTCCACCACATCGTCGAACATCTGCCAGAGCGAAACGAGGTCGTTCGACTTCGCCTTGCACTGCGTCTTCAGCGTTTGGTGCATGAAGTGGATGCTGCTGCGGGCGGTCGTCAGGTGGTAGCTCAGGGACCGCAGCACGTCGATGGCGTCGGGAAAGAACGGGAAATACTGCCGGAACTTTGTCTTCCCCGCCGCATCGACCCAACTGAAGCCAGGCCGGAATTCCTCGAAGTAGACGTCGGGGGCGTGCTCGTCGGTGATCTTGCGGACTCGGGTGAGAACGATGTCGTAGTAGTTCTGTTCGTCCTGAAGCAGCGGCACAAGCTTCAACCGGTCGTTGGCGATGATGTTCTTTGACCCCAACTTCGTTTCAATGGCCTGCTGAGCGGAACAGATGGTCCAAAGCGGCAGGCCCGAGTGCTTGGCGATTCGGTTCGAGAGGACCACCAGCGTTTTCTCGTCGTCGTCCCGCTGGGCAGCTTTGCGACTCTTCGTGAACAATGACACTTCGTCGAGAATCAGCAGCACGCCTTCGTAGCCGTCCGCCAGCAGTGTGCGGACCATGTTTTCGAGAACGTCTTCCGTCTCGGCGGGGATCTTCGGCGTCGTCTCCAGATACCCGGTGTAGAACCGCCAGAGTTTATTGCCGCAGTCCCGGCGTTGCGCCGCCGTGCCGTTGCGCAGGTCGTCGAGGAAGGAGTCGAGTTCCTCCTGTTCTTCCTCGTCGAAGAAGCGGGGGTCGGACAGGAACTTCTTCAGATCCTTCTGGTAACGGTCGAAGTCTTTCTGCTCGAAACGGTCGGCCAGCATTTCGACGGGGTAAAGGGAGATCGACTTGCCGTTCTCCTTCTCATATTGGTCATGGACGGCATCGAGGATGTACTCCGTCATGCTCCTGCCGGTGTCGCTCACGCCGATGGTTCCGCCGCCCTGGCCAACCAGCGTCTTCACGACGACGAAGATGCCCTTCGATTTGCCGCTCGACTTTTTGGCGATGCCGCTCTCGTAGAAGTTGTAGAGCGACTCCCGCTTCCCCTTGCCCGCCTCCTGTTCCTTCTGCCGGATGATCTCCCAGGCGTCGTCATGCCCCAACGCCAAGGCACCGATGGCCGAGAGCAGGTGAGATTTACCCGAGCCGAACTCGGCCTGCACCCACCAGCCCTGGCCGATGGGGTCGGACCTTTTCGAAGGGTCGTAGGGAGCGGCGATCTGCCGGAACACCTGTTCGAGCAGGCTGCGAACGGGATCGATGAGGAAGTCTCGGACGGTCTTCAGTTCGGGCTGCCGTTTCTGCTTGGCCTCCTTCGACCCCTTGTCGCCCCAGATGTGATCTTCGACAACATAAACGTCGATGATCTCGTCGGGGACCGAGATCACCTGGTCGAGCGTCTTGCGTTTGAAAAGCGTCTTGCTCATGTCGTCAACTCGCAGAGGTGGTCTTCCGGCACCAACGTCGCTGGCAGTGTCCGATGCCACTGCGGCGAGGCTTCGTGAAACAGCGTGATCCGCTCGCTGGTTCGCTCTCCCGCCAGCATCAACAGGATGTGCTTCTGATTCACGGCTCGGATGCGCAATTTGTCCAATTCTAAATCGAAGGCAAACAGCAACTCCAGTTGCTTGAGGGCCACGGCAGGATAACCGGCCAGAGTCTCGGAGAGCAGGGCGTCAAACTCGTCGTACAGCCGTTGTCTCACGTGCTCGGGTCGCCGAGCCTCGCTCTGCACCAGCATCTTGACTTCCTCGTCAGGAATCCGTTCCAGCAGAGTGCGGTTCACATTCACTGGAGCCGGTAGTTTCTGGTTGTCCGGACCGAGGAGTTCGGGCAGGGCGACACGTTCGTACCGGTCCAGGCACTCGTACGTGCCCAGGATGACGTACAGATGCCGCCCAGCGATGTTCTGGAGTTTGTCCCGCAGGTGGGCGTTGATCTCGTGGTCCGACAACTTCATGACTGGCCCTCCTTGATCAGCGAGAGGATGCGGCTCATCGCTTCGGCCAAGGGGTATTTCGTCGTGAACTGTCGCATGGAGTCGATTTCGCTGACCTTCGTGAGCAGGCCCGCCTGGCGGCAAGCGTACAGTTGCTCGATGATCCAGTCCCTCTCCCAGAGCAGCCACTTGTGCATCGGGCCGTCGAGAAGCTTCTCGAAGGCGTGCATTCCCGGCTCCGGGAACTCCAGATGCAGGATGTAGGCGAACGAAGCCATATCACTACGACGAACGGAGACGATCAGTCGGTCACGAGTCGCTTCGCCAATGCCGTAATGCTGATAGGACCGGGCGATGGCCTGGCCGGTTCGCTTGCTCCCTTTCACCGACCCCAATCGACTCTGAACGAACTGGGTGATCTTCGCACGGGCAACCCCGCCGTCGCTGAGCGCAGGCCACACCACGTTTTCTGCCGCCAAGGCCAGGATCGTCTCCGACCGGCAGGCGAGATAGAACAGTACGTCTCCGAGGCTGGGTCTGCCTTCACCCGCAGAGGCGAATGCCGTGAGGTCTTCGTGCAGGTGGTCGCCGGGAAAGAACCGATTGATCAGGTATTGGGCGTAGCGTTGGCGTGTCGCCACAGAATTGAAGGGCAGCTTGCCGAGGAGGTAATCCCGGTAGCTCTCGATGTCGGAGAACTCGGCAGCGTTGGGAATGAACTTCAGGGCGTGCTCGCCGAGGTCGTTCGAGCACACCCGCAACTGTGGCACGGCGAAGCGAGGAATGGTCGGCCTGACGTGGCCTTCGTCGGCACAAGCACGCTCCCCCTCTACTTCGTGTTCCGGGGCGGGCGACTTCTCATCGGCAAAGAGCCTGGTCTGCGACTTGCCAGTGGCAGCGGAGTGCCGAAGGGCATTGCCGAGACGCACCTTGCCGTTAATCTGCCGCTCCAGCCGATCGAGGTTGTCAACGACCTTCCGACGAAGGCGGTGCTGTTCAGCGGGATCGTCACGCTCGGTCGCCTCCCACATCGAGCGTACCGTGTCAAGAACGTGGTCGAGGTCGGGCACACCATTCCGGTCGCCCGACCCCTTTCGGCGTGATTTCGACCTCGCCTTCGCCACGAAGCGCTCCCATCTCCTCGAACCATCACTTCGGCCGCCGAACTGTGAGTAACCATTTATTGCAGGATACTTGCATTAAAGACGGGAGGCAATTCATCGCTGAGAGACGCGAGCGCTCTCGTACCAACAGCAAAATGCACGCGCCGGGATGAAGAGCCTCGTCAACCATCTTGCGCCGTTTGACGACGAAAATCGTGGCAGCGAGGGAGAGGGTTATGCATGCCCCCTCGCGGCGCGCGACCGGGGGGTCGGTTTCGATTTCCGGCGGCCGATGGGTCCCCCGGTAGCGCGAAAAACAACGGTGAAATAGCGGTCAAACAAGCCCGGAACAACGGGCCGACGAACCACCGATGCCGGAAGCCGTCGCCGCTGGCCGTTGAACCGGGCCGGGAACTGCGGTCGAACAGGCCAGGAACAACAGGGGAACGACGGTCGAGCTGCGCCCGGATGAAGCCGGCCGCGATCGCCGAACTTCGCGGGATCGGCCGCCGACGTTCCCCTGGGCTTCACCGATCCGGGCGCGAACCGTTGTCGAAGATCCCGCCGCGCGTCGCCGATGGCATCGGAAGCTGGCCCGCGAGACAAGCTCCGCGGCCGATTCTCGCCGGCAATCGTCGCCGGACGCTGGTCAGTCCGCGCGCTTCTTGGCCCGATTGCGCGTTGTTCGCGGCTTCTTCTTAGCCCGTTTGCCGGTTGTTCCGGGCTTCTTCGTGGCTTCTTTCGGCGCAGTTCCGGGCTTCTTCTCGGCCAGCTCCAGGCCGAAGTATTCCGCAAGCCGGTCGATGTTCCGCCCCATCATGTCTTCGATCTGCCGGCTAACGAACCGGTCGAGAACGCGAGTATCGACTCCCGTTTCTTTCCCGATTCGGTAATGCGTCTCACCCGATTCAATGATCGCTTGCCGAAGTTGCTCGGTGATGGTCATTTCATTTCCAAAAAAAATCGAAATTCCTAAACGCCGATGCCACCTCATTATAGGCACACATACCCACCATTGCAAGCCGCGGTTTCTGAAATACCCACTTGCAATATGGGCATGAATGCCTACATTGTCTCCCGGTTGTTCAACATTCCCTTCAGTTCGCATTCGGGAGACAACGCAATGCAACTTCACGAACAGTATCGGCCGACTTCGTTCGCGGACGTTGTCGGCCAGGACAAGGCGCTGGCCAGAATCGACAAACTGCGGAAACGCGGTCTCGGCGGCCGCGCCTACTTCATCTCGGGCCAGTCCGGAACGGGGAAATCGACGATCGGCCGGCTTCTCGCCGCGGAACTCGCCGATGAATTCTCGACGGAGGAAATCGACGCATCGGATGCGACGCCGGCCCGGTTGAAGGATATCGAACGCTCGATGCAAACGCGGGCGCTGGGCAAAGGCGGCCGCGCCTTCATCATCAACGAAGCGCACGGCCTGCGGAAAGACGCGATCCGGCAGCTTCTCGTCATGCTGGAACGTCTCCCGGCGCACGTCGTGATGATCTTCACGACCACGAACGACGGCGCGGAATCGCTGTTTGAAGAGCAGATTGACGGGCATCCGCTGCTGTCCCGATGCGTCGAACTTCCCCTGTCCCGCCGTGGACTGGCCGAACCGTTCGCCGAACGGGCGCGGGCCATCGCCCAGCGCGAGGGACTCGACGGGAAGCCGCTGGCCGAATACGTGAAACTCGCCCAGCGCTGCCGGAACAACTTCCGGGCCATGTTGCAGGCCATCGAAGCCGGCGAGATGGCCGAATGATCCCCTTCCCCCTTCACCACGAAAGGTGCGAACGATGCGACAACCGAAGCGAATCAGAGCGAAGTATGCGGGCCAGTGTCCGGCCTGCAACGCGGCAATCCATCCGGGAGATTCCATCTTCTGGTACGGGCGCGGCCGCGGCGCTCAACACGTGAACTGCGAATCGTCCCGTCTGCGGGCCTGCAATTGCACGTCCTGCAACGGATCGGGCAAGCGCTGGAACAACGCGCCGTGTGCGGCCTGCGATGGGACCGGTTCCCGCAAGGTGCAGGAATTCGCGAAGCAACGCAACCGGCATCCCGTCGATCCGATGGGCGTTGACCGGGCCTACGAAGACGACTGCGCCCGACGCTGCGGACTCTGACGCCCCTGTTCCTCAGTCCGAAAGGCGGAACGCAATGCACGATTTCGACTTCGAAGACCTGTATCCATTCTCCGATTCGATGCTGGAACGGATGGCCGAAAACGCGAACTGGTGCGGAGACATCGTCGCGGAAACCTACTACCGCGCTGAACTCTCCCGCCGTTTCCGCGCCGCCTCGCGGCCGGCATTCACCATGCCGAACTTCGCCCCGGCGAAGTGACGCAAAGCAAACGGCCCCTTCCGCAGTTCGCGCTGCGGAGGGGCCTTCCATCACGGTTTTCCCCTGTCCCTCGAAAGAACGAAAGGAAAGAGCAATGGCGACGAAATTCTACGGTCAATCGGAAGCCGCTGCAAAGCGGATTCTCGACGCATTCCAGAACCCGAACGAACTGCCGGCGAAACTCGCCCCGCTGTTCATCCGCAAGAACGACGATTCCATCCCCTGTCACAAATGGAGCTGGTCGAACCAGCTCATTACCGCGCTGGCCGGCCACTCCGACGCCCGCGGCTTCCGGCAATGGCAGGACGCCGGCCGGCACGTCAAGAAGGGGGAGAAGTCGTTCCAGATCCTCGTTCCGCTCAAGAAGAAGATCGAACGGGACAACGACGCCGGCGGGAAGGATGAGTTCTATCTCACGTTCGGCTTCAAAACGGCCGCGGTCTTCGGGCTTTCGCAGACGGACGGCGAACCGCTGGCCGATCCGAACCCGGAACTGACGACGTGGATTGCATCCCTCCCGCTGGTCGAAGTCGCCCGGCAATGGGGAATCTCCGTCGCGACGTACAACGGCGACGCATCGGGCGCGGCCGGCAAGTATTCGCCGGCCGGCTTCATCGCCCTGGGGGTGCGGAATCTCGCGACGTGGTGCCACGAACTGGTTCACGCGGCCGATGATCGCAAAACCGGCGGCCTGAAACCGGGCCAGCAGGTCGACCAGGAAATCGTCGCGGAGCTCGGCGGCGCCGTCCTGTTGACGATCCTCGGCCAGCAGGTCGACGCCGACCTGGGCGGATGCTGGGAGTACATCCGGCACTACGCGGAATCGGCCAAGGTCGAACCCGTGGCGCCCTGCATGAAGTTCCTGAACCGCACGTGCGACGCCGTGGCGCTGATTCTCGACACGGCCGGCGAACTGGCGACCGTGGCGGCCTGAAACCGTCCGGCGAACGCGCCCGCGAGGGACTGCGGGCGCACTGCCGGCCGGTTTCCAACCCTTCACCGCTCGGAGAACCCACTATGCAACCCCACGAACGCCGCCCGTCCTTCCCCGCGGCCTGCACCTGCTGGGTGCGGACCCTTCCCCCGGAAGAAGCCTTCGCCATCCGCTACAGCGCTCACTCCGTCACCTGCCCGGTTTACCGGCCATCCGCCGATCCCGTGGACCGGGCGCAAGACGACGCACTGTGGCGCGCCCGCGGCTTCTGAAAGTGTAAAGCGTCATTCCCCCCGCCGATCGGCCGTTGTTCGCCCCGTGATTTCACGACTTGCGACGCCGATTCAGTGTCAACCGTGGTCTGTAGTTGACCCTTGACAGTTCCGTTTCCGGACAAGTCCCGAAGCCGACCCCATACACGAGAGATCGACCAATGCGAATCACCTGGAACACCGAAGTCAATGCGCCGTGCTGTCCCGGCGAAATCCTCGCCGACGACGGCCGAACGCTGCTGATTCAAACCGACTGGGACTTTCCCGGCGTGGCGTCGTCGTTCGGCTGGAACATTGCCGACGTGACGGTCTACAGCGGGCGGTTCCGGCTGCCCTGCGACCACTCGGAGACCGATGGGACCGTG
>Ga0268386_10000266_pt1 | contig 31503 bp, 29 predicted proteins | sample RVTome_15_FD_200260 | JGI IMG/M metagenome (GOLD analysis project Ga0268386, IMG submission 200260) | Soil microbial communities from uranium-contaminated site in the Upper Colorado River Basin, Wyoming, United States - RVT150D86... ... | reverse complement strand
TGGGCTCGCGATCGAGGCTCCGCCGCCGTTCGGAAAGACCGCGGACGATCCGCGGCGGACCGGCCTCACGCTCGACTACTCACCGCGTGGCGCAACCGAGGTGGACATCCGCTCCGGCGCCGCGCACGCGCGCCTCGCGTTCCGCGACCGGGACGGCAAGTCGGAGTTCGATCGCGGCGCGCTGCGCTTCGACGATCGTGCGCTGTCGCTGCCCGCGACGCGTGGGCTGCAGATCGACGGCGACTGGCCGGATTTCGATCTGGGACGGTGGCTCGCGCTCGGTGGTGACGCACCGGCACGACGCACGCTTTCGGACTGGCTGGGCCTGGTCAACGTGCGCCTGGCGCGGGCGCGGCTTTACGGCTACGAGCTGCGCGACGTCGCCGCGGTTCTCGCGGCGTCCGACCGGCACTGGCAGGTGGACCTGACCGGGCCGCAGGCCGCGGGCCGGGTGACGGTTCCCTTCGATCTCAAGAGCGGCGCGCCGGTCGCGCTCGACCTCAAACGGCTGCACTTGGTCCCGGGCGCGGCAGTCGCGCCGCCGGCGCGTGCCACGCCCGCCGATCCGCGCCGCATGCCGGCGCTGACGGTATCGGCGGAGGAATTCGTCTGGCAGGGACGGCGGCTCGGCCAGGTGCGCGCCGAGATCGTGCGCGAGCCGCAGGGGCTGCGCATGCGGAAGTTCACCGCGCACTCGCCGGTACTCGAGATCGCGGGCACCGGGCGCTGGTTCGCCGAGGGCACCGGGTGGCGCAGCGAGATCGACCTCGAGGCCACCAGCCCCGATCTTGCGGAAGCCTCGGCGGCGCTGGGCTATCGCGATGCGATCGAGGCGCAGCACGCCTCGCTCACCGCGCACCTCACCTGGCCGGGCGGGCCCGCCGCGGATGCGGTGCGAGTGATGGACGGCCGCGTGCATGTCGAGCTTGAGGACGGACAGCTCCGCAACGTCGAGCCTGGGGCGGCCGGGCGGGTGCTGGGCCTGATGAGCGTCGTCGAGCTCCCGCGACGCCTCGCACTCGATTTCCGCGACGTGACCGACGAGGGCCTTGCCTTCGATTCCGTGCGGGGCGACTTCGAGGTGCGCGACGGCAACGCCTACACGCAGAACCTGCTGCTCACCGGCACGGCGGTGGACATCGGGGTCGCGGGCCGGACTGGGCTCGCGAGCCAGGACTACGACCAGACGGTGATCGTGAGCGGCAACCCCGGCGGCCCGCTCACGGTCGCGGGCGCGCTCGCGGCGGGGCCGGTCGTGGGTGCCGGCGTGCTGGTGCTCTCGCAGCTCTTCAAGGGCCAGCTCAAGGGCCTGACGCGTGCGTACTACCGAGTCACCGGGCCGTGGGCCGCGCCGGTCGTGGAACGCATCTCGGCGCCGGAGCAATCTGATCCCGCCACGCAGGGGGCGGCGGCCGCGGCGCTTCCGCAATGACCGTCGTCGCCGCCATCCAGATGACCACGGGCGCCGACGTCGCGCGCAATCTCGCCGACGCCTGGCGGCTGCTGCGCGAGGCGCGCGCGAAGGACGCCGAGATCGCGGCGCTGCCCGAGAACTTCGCGCTCATGGGCCACACCGAGCAGGAGAAGCTCGCGATCGCGGAGCAGTCTGGCGACGGCCCGATTCAGCGTTTCCTTGCGCAGGCCGCCCGCCAGTTCCGGATGTGGCTCGTCGCCGGCACCGTCCCGATCGCGACCGCGGAGCCGGGGCAGGTCGCGGCGGCGTGCCTGGTTCTCGACCCGACCGGCCGTACGGTGGCGCGTTACGACAAGATCCATCTCTTCGACGTCAACATCCCTGGCCGTGACGAGCGCTACATGGAGTCGGGCACCGTGCGGCGGGGCAGCGAGGCCGTGTGCATCGACACGCCCGCGGGCCGTCTGGGTCTCGCGGTCTGCTACGACGTGCGGTTTCCGGAACTCTTCCGCGAACTCGGACGCGCAGGCGCCGACTGGTTCTGCCTGCCGTCCGCCTTTACGGCGCCCACCGGCCGCGCGCACTGGGAGGTGCTGCTGCGGGCGCGCGCCATCGAGAACCTGGCCTGCATGGTGGCGCCGGCGCAGTCCGGCTTCCACGAAAACGGCCGTGAAACCTACGGCGATACGATGATCGTCGACTGCTGGGGACGGATACAGAACCGGCTGCCGCGCGGCACCGGGGTCGTGATCGGGCGAATCGACCTCGTGCGTCAGCGCGAGGTCAGGCAGAATTTCCCCGTCCTGACCCACAGACAACACGCCTGAGGCACTCAATGAGCCACCCGATCCCGCCGGCGATGTTTGCGCCGAGCCAGTTGCCGTCTGCTGGCGGCGCGTACGCCAATCCGCTCGACCACGCCCGGAGCGCGATCCTCGCGCCGGCCGCGCTCGACGAGAACCGCGTCGCCGGCATCCTGGGCGAGGTGATGGGGCACGCGGTCGACTACTCGGACATCTATTTTCAGGCGGTGCGCGAGGAGTCCTGGTCGCTGGAGGACGGCATCGTCAAGGACGGCGCGCACAGCATCGACCGCGGTGTCGGCGTGCGTGCGCTGGCGGGCGAGCGCACGGGGTTCGCCTACTCGGACGAAGTCGTGCTGCCTGCGCTGCTCGAATCCGCGCGTGCCGCGCGCGCGATCGCGCGCAGCGGGTCGACCGGCACACTTCAGGCTTGGCACGCGCGCGGCGGGCGGGAGCTGTATACGGCCGTAGACCCGATCGACACGCTCGACGACCGCGACAAGGTGCGCCTGCTGGAGGAAATCGACCGCGAGGCGCGCGCACTCGATTCGCGCATCACCCAGGTCATGGCGAGCCTGTCCGCGTCGCACGAAACCGTCATGGTGCTCGCGAGCGACGGCACGCTCGCGGCCGACGTGCGGCCGCTGGTGCGACTCAACGTGTCGGTGATCATCGAGCACGACGGGCGGCGCGAGCAGGGATACGCTGGTGGCGGCGGCCGGTTTGCGTACACCGAGTTCCGTGCCGGCGAACGCTGGCGCGCGCTCGTGCGCGAAGCGGTGCGCACCGCGCAGGTCAATCTGGAAGCCGTGCCCGCGCCCGCGGGCACGATGACCGTTGTGCTCGGGCCCGGCTGGCCCGGGGTGCTGCTGCACGAGGCGGTCGGGCACGGGCTCGAGGGCGATTTCAACCGGAAGGGCACCTCGGCGTTCAGTGGCCGGCTCGGTCAGCAGGTGGCGGCGCCGGAATGCACGGTCGTCGACGACGGAACGCTCCCCAACCGCCGCGGCTCGCTCAACATCGATGACGAGGGCACGCCCACGCAGTACACGACATTGATCGAGAACGGTGTGTTGCGCGGTTACCTGCAGGACAAACTCAATGCGCGGCTGATGGGCGTCGCGCCGACGGGAAATGGCCGCCGCGAATCCTTCGCACACCTGACGCTGCCGCGCATGACGAACACCTACATGCTGCCGGGACCGCATTCGCCCGAGGAGATCGTCGGTTCCGTGGCGAAGGGTCTCTACTGCCGTCACTTCGGCGGCGGCCAGGTGGACATCACCTCGGGGAAGTTCGTGTTTTCCGCTAGCGAGGCATACCTGATCGAGAACGGCCGCATAACGCGGCCCGTCAAGGGCGCGACGCTGATCGGCAACGGCCCGGACGTGATGACACGGATCTCGATGGTGGGCGACGACCTGCGCCTCGACGACGGTGTCGGGACCTGCGGTAAGGACGGCCAGGACGTGCCCGTAGGCGTCGGTCAGCCGACGCTGCGTGTCGACGGTCTGACGGTGGGTGGCACCGGGTGAGGAGCGGCCCTGTGCGACCGATGTGGATCCCGAACGTGCTCTACGAGGCCCTGCCCATGGTGTACATCGCGGCCGGAGTGCTGCAGCTTCTCTGCGCGTTCTTCATCGACGCCGGGCCGCGCGCGCTGCTGCTCGCGCTCGGCGCGCTCTGCATGACTGCGGGCCTCGTCGTCTGGATGCGGCGGCGCGACTACCGGGCCACCCAGGACGAGTATCAACGTCCGCCACTGGAATAGTCCGGGCAATGCGCTGAGCGAACGTGCCGCGGCTTCTTCGCGCGGGTGCTCGCCGGCGCTCCGCCGGCTGCCTCGGGACCGCTCGCCGGCGCTCGGCCTGGGCGCCTCGTGGCCGCTGGCCACGATCGAGGGATGTGACAGAGCTTGAGAGGGTGCCCGCACGTTTTGTCGGAGCACACCGAGTCGACGGTGGTATCGCGGAATCGTTGCGGAGTCATTCTTCCAGAGTGCCCGGGACGTCTACCGGCGGCGGATCAGGCGTGGTCGCGGCCACGAGACACCCGGTCCAAACGCCGGCTCGTGACGTCACGGTGGCCACCGCCGCATCGCGAGCCGGTGTTTGGACGCGGTGGTATCCCAGCCGCGAACCACGCCTCCGTGCCCGCAGTTGGACGTCGCGGGCACTCTTAGCGAAGGTGGCCTCGACGATTCCGCGACACCACCGTCGACTCGGTGTGCTCGACGAAACGTGCGGGGTACCCTCTCAAGCTTTGTGGCGTCCGTGGATCGTGGCAAGCGGCTGGCGATACACCGCGGCCGAGCGCCGGCGAGTTGCCTCCCGCGGCCGAGCGGCGAGTTGCCACCGGCGACCAAGTGCCGGCGAGCATCCACGACTCACACCGGACGGAGCCGGTCGACCAGGCGCTATTCGCCGCCCAGATCCAGGCCGTCGATCCGCTGGTAGATCAGCTCGTGGACGCCGATCTTGACCACGTCGCCTTCGGCCAGCTTCGAGCGCCGGATCCGCCGGCCGCGCACGAAGATGCCGTTGGTGCTGTTCAGGTCCTCGATCGAGCTGCCGTCGCGCGTCGTGACGATCTGAGCGTGATGACGGCTCACGAACTTGCTGTCGATCTGCAGGTCGTTGTCCGTGGTGCGCCCGATCACGAACCGTCCCGGCGCGAGCAGCGCCTCGCTGACCACGGCACCCTGCAGCGCGAGGACCAGCCGGCCCACCGGCGGCTGCATGTGCGTGGCGGTGTCGTCCTCGCCGGCCTGCTTTGACATCGCGGTCGCGCCGTATTCGACCCACTGAAGCTCGTCGATCGCCGCCTGCAGGTCCTCGAGTCCGCTCGTGGTGTGGTCCTGCGCGAACGCCGCGAGCATTGCCGTGTCGCAGAGCGTATTGATGAGCCGCGGGATGCCGCCCGAGTAGCGATAGATGACCGGGTAGGTCTCCGGGGCGAAGAGCGCGCGGCCATTTGAACCGGCGACCTGGAGCCGGTGCTCGATGTAGTTCACAGTGTCCTGCTCGGACAGCGCCGAGAGGTGGAAACGCAGACGGACGCGTTGCCGCAGCTGCATCAGCTCGGGCGAGTCGATCTTGGCATTGAGCTCCGGCTGGCCCGCGAGGATGATCCGGAGCACCTTTTCCTTGGTCGTTTCAACGCCCGAGAGCAGCCGCACCTCCTCGAGCACCTTATTGCTCAGGTTCTGCGCCTCGTCGACGATCAGCAGCACCTTGCGGCCGTTTGCGTACTGCTCGATCAGGAACGAATTCAGGGTCGTGATCAGCTCGGCCTTCTTCATCTTGAACGGGGTGAACCCGAACTGGGCCAGCATGGTCTGCAGGAACTCGATCGGTGAGACCTGCGTCTGGTTGAGCTGCGCTACCACGACGTCCTTGTCGATCTCCTTGAGGAAGGTCTCGATCAGCGTGGTCTTTCCGGAGCCGATCTCCCCCGTGATGATTACGAAGCCATCCGTGAACCAGATGGTCGACTCCATGTATGCCTTGGCGCGGGAGTGGACCGGGCTCGGATAGAGGAACGCCGGGTCCGGGCTGAGCCGGAAGGGCAGTTCTTTCAGCTGGAAATGTTCGAGATACATCCGTGACTCCCGGGCGCAACTATAAGGGCCCGGCGCGCCGCCGCAAAAAAACCCCGTCGAGCCGGCCCCAGGAGGGTGACGGACAGCACGTCCGATCAGGCTCGCAGGCGCCGCTCAACCTGGCGCAGCAGGCGGTCGCGGTCCCTGACCGTAGCGGCGACGATCGTGCAGTGGCCGAGCTTGCGGCCAGGTCGCGGGGTCTTGCCGTAATCGTGCAGATGAACGCCCGGCAGGACGAGGAGCGAGCCCCGGTCCGGCATCGTGCCGATCAGGTTGACCATCGCCGCGTGGCCGAGCGCCCGGGTGTCGCCCAGCGGCCAGCCCAGGATCGCCCGCAGGTGATTCTCGAACTGCGAGGTCGCCGCCCCCTCGATGGTCCAGTGGCCGGAGTTGTGTACGCGCGGCGCCATCTCGTTCGCCACCAGCCGCCCGCGCTCGACGAAGAACTCGATCGTGAGCACGCCCGCGTAGCCGAAGTGATCGAACAGCCGCTTCAGATGGCGTTCCGCCGCGCGCTGCAGCGCCGGCCGATGCAGCGGCGCGCGCGTCCTGCGGAGGATGCCGTCGCCGTGGGAGTTCTCCGCGAGCGGGTAGGCGCGAATCTCGTCCCTCGTGCTCCGCGCACCCACGATCGACACTTCGCGATCGAAGCGCACGAATCCCTCGAGAATGAGCGGCACCCCGCCGAGTGCCGCGAAGGCCGGCGCCAGATCGGCGGTACGGCGCAGGTAACGTTGCCCGCGCCCGTCGTAACCGAGACGGCGTGTTTTGAGCACTGCCGGAAGCCCGATCGCGGACGCAGCGGTCTCGAGCTCGGGTAGCGTGTCCACCGCGCGGAACGAGGGGGTCGCGATGCCGAGTCTGCCGAAGAGCTCTTTTTCGTAAAGCCGATCCTGCGACACCCGCAGGGCCTCGACCGGCGGATGACAAGGCACCGACGCCGGTATCCGCGCGAGCGCCGTGACCGGGACGTTCTCGAATTCATAGGTGACGACGTCGCAGCCGGCGGCAAGGCGCGCGATGCAATCGGCATCGTCGAATGCGCCCGTGACGATCGGCGCGATCTGCCCGCCAGGTAAATCGGCGCTGGCGTCGAGAAAGCGGAAGCCGAGCGCGAGCGGATAGCCTGCCAGCGCCAGCATGCGTCCCAGCTGGCCGGCGCCGATGACGCCGATCCTCATGTCCCGGCGGGCTTGCGTGGATCCGGTGCGGCGAGCACCTGCTCGGTCTGGGCGGCCCGATAAGCGTCGAGCGCGGCGCGCACGTCGGGATGTCCGTTCGCGAGGATCGCGGCAGCGAGCAGTGCCGCGTTGACCGCGCCGGCGGGCCCGATCGCCAGCGTGCCGACCGGCACGCCGGTGGGCATCTGCACGATCGAGAGCAGCGAGTCGAGACCGCTCAGCGTCTTCGACTGCACCGGCACGCCAAGCACCGGCAGCGAGGTCTTTGACGCGGTCATGCCGGGCAGGTGAGCGGCGCCGCCGGCGCCTGCGATGATGACCTCGAGTCCGCGATCGCGCGCGGTGGCCGCGTACTCGAACAGCAGATCGGGCGTGCGATGCGCCGAAACCACCTGCACTTCGAACGGCACTCCGAGGCGCTCGAGCGTGTCGGCCGCGGACCTGAGCGTCTCCCAGTCCGATGACGAGCCCATGATAATGCCGATGAGTGGCTTCACCGCGGCATTGTACATAAACGGGCCTAAAGCCAGCGTTTCCGGCGCACAGGCAATGCTTGCCGCCGCCTGAAGGCTCGGTTGGGTGGGACATCGAGAGCGGCCAGCTTCCTTGCCGCCGCGGAGAAGAATGGGGCCATGCCGCTCAACACGAGGACCAATACCCAATCGGGTCCTCGATGTAGAAGCGCGATAGCCGGCCGTCCGGAAAAATAGAAGACGCGCACGTTTAGTCGCCGACGGGTCGAATGCGCCTGCTCTCCTTCATGAGCAGAGTGCCAAAGGTGCTGTCGAAGGTGCAAAGACCAGTGACCAGCATGATCACGGCCACCAGGCCGAGTGCAGAGCCAATGAGTCGAGCAATTCTGGTGAAGCATTGTGAGCGCGTTAGTCCGCGCCACGGCCCGGGTCCAGCAGCTCGCGCAGCCGCCGGAAAAGCCTGCGCGCCGCCGCGGGCGGGCGCGCTGAGTCGCGTTCCGCCCGTGCCTGTCTCACCAGCGAGCGCAGCTCAGCGACGGACGCCTGCGGGTGCGACGACTGCAGCTCCAGCCACGCAGCATCGTCGTCGGTGAGCAGCCGGTCGCGCCATTGCTCGATGTGGCGCTCGCTGCGCAGCCGCACCCGATCAGCGTCGCGGCGTCGCGCCAGCGCGGCGCGGATCGGCTCCGCGTCGACCGTGCGCATCAGCTTGCCGATGAACTGCCGCTGCCGCACACGGGCACCGCGGCTCGCGATGTCGCGTGCGGCGACGATCGCGTCGTGCAGCGTCTCGGGCAGATCGAGCGCGTCGAGCTCCTCGGGCGGCAGCTCGATGAGCGCCTCGCCGAGCGCCTGCAGATCGAGAGCCTCGCGTTTGCGTGCGCTCTTGCTGGGCGGCTCGTCGGAATCGTGGTCGGGTGGACGCACCCGCGAAATGCTAGCACGCAGGGTTTGCGCGGCGGTCACTGCTAGAATGGCCGCTGCCGCTGCACCTCCGTGGATTCCGACGCATGAACGATCTGCAACCCGCCGCGCCACCCGCCCGTGGCTCCGACCTGCTGGCGCTGGTCGACGTCGCGCTGCGCGAGGCGAAGACGCGCGGTGCGGACCAGGCCGAGGCGGCGGTCAGCATCGACGTCGGGCTCTCGGTATCGGTGCGCCTGGGCGAGGTCGAGACCGTCGAGTACCAGCGCGACCGGGGCATGGGAGTAACGGTGTACTTCGGCACGCGGAAGGGCGCGGCGAGCACCGCCGACCTGACCGAGGACGCGCTCCGCGAAACCGTCGCCAAGGCCTGCAGCATCGCGCGGTTCACCGCCGAGGATTCCTGCGCGGGACTCGCCGATCCCGACACGCTCGCGACCGATATTGCCGATCTCGACCTGTCGCATCCGTGGGCGGTCACTCCCGAGACGGCAGTCGAACTCGCGCGCGCCTGCGAATCGGCCGCGATGGCCGTCGACAGGCGCATCACGAACTCCGACGGCGCCGGCGTGAGCAGCCACGCCGGCGTGCGCGCCTATGGCAACTCGCACGGCTTCATGGCCGCCTACCCGGGATCGCTGCACGGCATCAGCTGCGCGGTGATCGGCGTCGACGGCGACGAGATGCAGCGCGATTACTGGTACAGCAGCACACGCGACTGGCGCGAGCTCGAGCCTGCCGAGAGCATCGGACGCCGCAGCGGCGAACGCGCGGTCGCGAGACTCGGCGCGCGCAAGCTCGCCACCACGCGCGCACCGGTGCTCTATTCGCCGGATGTCGCCCGGGGGTTGATCGGGCATTTCATCGGTGCGATCCGAGGCGGCAGCCAGTACCGGCGCGCATCGTTCCTGCTCGACGCAGCGGGGCAGCAGGTCTTTCCGGACTGGTTCGCGCTCCACGAGCGTCCGCACCTGCCGAAGGCGCTCGGTAGCGCGCCCTTCGACAACGAAGGGGTCGCGACACGCGACCGCGACCTCGTGGCGAACGGCGTGCTCGAAGGCTACGTCCTGAGCACGTACTCGGCGCGCAAACTCGGTCTGCGAACCACCGGCAACGCGGGTGGAACGCACAACCTGATCGTCCGCGGCCGCGAGCGCGACTTCGACGGCATGCTTGCGCTGCTCGATCGCGGGCTGCTGGTGACCGAGCTGATGGGGCAGGGCCTAAACGGCGTGACGGGCGACTACTCGCGCGGCGCCGCCGGATTCTGGGTCGAGGGCGGGCGCATCGCTTACCCGGTGCACGAGATCACCATTGCCGGCAATCTCAGGGAGCTGTATCGCCGGATCGTCGACATCGGCAATGACGTCGACCTGCGCGGCGGCACGCGCACCGGCTCGATTCTGATCGAGGAGATGACAGTCGCCGGGGAATGACGGCGGCCTGCCCGGATCACGCGTTCAGAAGCGACGTGTTTCCGAAGACTACGAGAGAGCGAACGGCAGGCTCCTCAGGCGGCGCTTGGTGAGCGTGAAGAGCGCATTGCCGACGGCGGGCGCGATCGGTGGCGTCCCCGGTTCGCCAGCGCCACCCGACTTCTCGGTGCTCGGCGCGATATACACTTCGATCAACGGCATCTCGTTCAGGCGCAGCACCGGGTAGTCGTGGAAATTCGACTGCTGTACGCGGCCGTCCTTGAGCGTTATCCGTCCATGCAGCGCCGCCGAGAGACCGAACACGATCCCGGATTCCATCTGCGCCCGCACCCCCTCCGGGTTCACGCAGACGCCGCAGTCGATCGCGCAGACGACCCGGTGCACGCGCACCTGGTCGCCGTCCAGCGAGACCTCGGCGACCTGGGCCACGTATGAGCCGAAGGACTCGTGCACGGCGAGACCGCGCGCGCGGCCCTCGGGCAGCGCCGTGCCCCAGCCAGCGCGTTCGACGGCAAGATTGAGAACGCCCAGGTGGCGAGGATGACCGGCAAGAAGCGTGCGCCGATAGACGAGCGGATCCCGCCCGGCTGCGTAAGCGAGCTCGTCGATCACACATTCCATGACGAACGCGTTGCCTGAGTGCCCGACCGAGCGCCACCAGAGGGTAGGCACGGGAAGGGCCGGCGAATGCAGGTCGACGCGATGGACCGGGATCCGCCCGAGGTAGGGCGAATTGGCCACGCCTTCGACCGAGGTGAAATCCACGCCGTTTTTGACCGCGAAGCCTTCCATCGCCGTGCCCGCCATGATCGACTGGCCAACAATCGCCTGTTCCCAGCGGCGCGGGAGCCCGTCGGCTGCCGTATGAACGGCAACGCGATGCAGCCATTGCGGGCGGTAGTAACCGCCGCGAATGTCGTCCTCGCGCGTCCACACGACTTTCACCGGTAGGCCCGCCGCCTTGGCGATGGCGACGGCCTCGCGCACCACGTGCGCGGAGGCCGTGGCGCGGCGTCCGAACGCGCCGCCGAGGAACGTCGTGTTGATCTTCACCTGTTCGGGCCGCAGACCCGCGACCTCCGCCGCGGCCTGCTGATCCATGGTCTGGTACTGCGTTCCCAGCCACAGCTCGCAGGAATTCCCGTCCAGCCGAACGGTGCAATTGAGCGGTTCCATCGGCGCGTGCGCCAGGTACGGGACTTCGTACTCCACGTCCATGGCGGGTGGCGCTGACTCCGGCGCTGCAGGATCGCCCGCCTGCGCGGCCACGTTGCCGGGCGTGCGACTCAGCCGGCGGTACGCGTCGCGCATTGCGTCGGTGTCGACGGACGCACCCGGCCCCAGGTTCCAGTCCACTTCGAGCGCGTCGCGCCCGAGCTTTGCGGCCCAGAAATTCTCGGCGACGACCGCGACCCCAGCCGGCACCTGCACGACGGCCCGCACGCCGGGAACGGCCTTCGCTCCCGCAGCATCGAAGGATTTCACCTGCGCACCGAACACCGGTGAGCGCGCGACGACCGCGGTCATCAGGCCGGGAAAGGCGACGTCGAGACCGAACTGCGCCTCCCCGGTTACCTTTTCGGGAGAGTCGAGCCGCCGGGTAGGCTTGCCGATGATCGTCCAGTCCGCGGGCGCCTTGAGGGAGACCGTGGCCGGCGGCGAGAGCTTGTCGGCTTCGGCGGCCAAGCTTCCGTAGGAAAGGCGCTTGCCCTCATGCATGACCGCGCCATTTTTGGTGCGGCAGACGAAAGGTGCGACCTGCCACTTCGCCGCGGCGGCGCGCACCAGCATGTCGCGCGCCATTGCGCCCGCCTGGCGATAGCGGTCGAACTCCGACCAGGTCGTGCTCGAGCCGCCCGTCATCTGCATGCCCATCGCCGTGTGCGCGTACACCGGGGCTGCCGGCGCGTGCTCGATGCGCAGCCGGTTCCAGTCGCAATCGAGCTCCTCGGCGACCAGCATCGCGAGCGTGGTCCAGATGCCCTGACCCATCTCGGAATGCGCCAGACGTATCGTGACTGTTTCGTCCGCGCCGATCTGCAGGAAGGCGTTCGGTACCGGCAGCGGAGATTTCGCAGGGCCCGGCTCCTCGGCGAACGCCCGACGTGAGCCGACAGGCACGTGAAATCCGATGACCAGTCCTGCCGCGGCACCCGCGGAGCTGACGAGAAACCGCCGGCGGCCGGCGTCGACGGCGCTCATGTCTCCTGCCCCAGCAATTCCGCCGCCCGGTGGACCGCGGCCCGGATGCGCTGGTACGTGCCGCAGCGGCAGATGTTCCCCGACAGGGCGGCATCGATCTCCGCGTCCGTGGGCTTTGGCTTGGCCTTCAAGAGGGCCGCGGCGCTCATGAGCTGCCCGGACTGGCAGTAACCGCACTGCACGACATCGGCATCGATCCATGCCTGCTGCACCGGGTGCAGGCCGTCTCGTCCGAGGCCCTCGATCGTTGTGATCGGTTGTCCGGCGACCCCGGCGACCGGGAGCACGCAGGAACGCGTCGCCTGGTCGCCGACCATGACCGTGCATGCGCCGCACTGGGCCATGCCGCAACCGTACTTGGTGCCCGTGAGCCCCAGCAGGTCGCGCAGGACCCACAGCAACGGCATGTCGTCCGGCGCAACCACTTCATGCGTGGCCCCATTCACGGTCAGCTTCATGGCACATCCTCGGGACGAGAGGCGCGTCGGGGCACGGCCGTCGCGGCTGGCCGGATCTCCGCGCAGCGCCTATCGTACTGCTATCTTGCTGTACAGCCTGCAACCGGAGCAAGCGATGCGAGGCGGCGCGAACGACCCCGACGTGAGGACGGTGCAAGCCGAGATCAGCTATGTCTCACCGGGCTCGCTGATCAACCGGAGGTTCGTGGCGCCGGGCGTCGAATGCAACACCGGCCAGTATGAGACGCACCGCGTGCCTGTTCGCGACGGCCGCGCCATCAGGGATCGCTTCAGTCTGGATGTCCACGGCTTCGTCCTGGCGCAGCGTCCCAGCGCCGTGCGCGACTTCTTCGATCAGAATCAGGTCGAGCAGATCTACCCGGGTGAAGTCGAGCAGACGGTCAAAGCACTGACGGGCGCTAACCGCGTTGCGCTCATGAGCTGGATGATCCGCACGTCGGGCGATCTCGCGGAGCATCGGCGCCAGACCGTCGGCTACACGCACAAGGGCGGGGTGCAGCCTCCGGCAAGCGAAGCGCACGTGGACTTCACGCCGCGACGCGCCGAGCAGCTGGCGCGTGACTTGTACGAGAAGACCTTTCCAAGCGGCCGAGGCTACTCGCGCTTCATCGCATCCAGCCTGTGGCGGTCGTTCTCCGACCCACCGCAGGACTGGCCGCTTGCGCTGTGCGACGCCGGGAGCGTCCGTTCCGACGAGGGAGTTCCGAACACGCTGCACGTCGTGGACGAGATTCCCGATGCGGCGAACATGATGCGCGCCATCCCGGGCGAGGATTCGCTGCTCGCAGCTGCGATCTTCCATTACAGCCCCGATCATCGGTGGTGGTATTTCTCCAATATGACCCGCGACGAGGTCGTGCTCCTCAAGTTCCACGACAGCGACAGCACCAGAGCGCTGCGGACACCGCACACCGCGTTTCGCGACACGAGCTTCCCCGGCGCGAAGGCCAGGGAGAGCATCGAGTTTCGCAGCTTCGCGTTCTTCGAGTGAGCGGCTCGCGCCGGCCGCGCCGCCGGCTCGCGACCGGCCGTCCTTGCGCGCCTCAGCCGGCGTAGGCGCGCCGCACTGCCGCGATGTCGATCTTCTTCATCTGGAACATTGCCTGGGTGGCGCGCATCGCCTTTGCAGCATCCGGATCGGTCATCATGTCGATCAGCTCCTTCGGCACTACCTGCCACGAGACACCGAACTTGTCCTTGAGCCAGCCGCAGGGCTGCTCCTGGCCGCCGGCGCTGAGCTTGCTCCAGTAGTGGTCCACTTCCTCCTGGTTGTCGCAGTAGATCTGCAGGGAAATGGCCTCATTGAACTTGAAGATCGGGCCGCCGTTCAAGGCGGTGAACGGCAGACTGTCGAGCTCGAACGCCACGGTCATCACCGAGCCCGGCGGCTTGCGGTGGTGCTCCTTGCCCGCCTCACCGTAGCGTGCGATCTGGTTGATCTTCGAGTTCTTGAAGATGCTGGTGTAGAACTTCGCGGCGGTTTCGGCCTGGTCGTCGAACCAGAGGCACGGACTGATTCTTTGCGCGACTTTCATGCGGCTGCTCCTGTCTGCTCGAGCCACGGGCGGATGCCCGCAACGGGTGTTCCATATCCTATTGTCGTTGGGACGACCTCAGAATCGACACTGTCCCGGCGAAGAGGTTCCGGGTCCCTGCGCCGGGGCCGGTCGTCGCCTAAAGCGCGAGTCCGTAGACGTAGAACGCCGTGTCGCGTACCCAGCCCTCGGACTCGTAGAGGCGCTGCGCGGCTTCGTTGTCCGTGGCGGTGGACAGCTCCAGGGCCCCTGCGCCGACCGCGCGACCGTAGTCCGCCGCCGACCTGAGCAGTTGCCGCGCGGCGCCGGACCGGCGCGCCGACGGGACAACGAACAGGTCGTACAGGACGAAGGTGCGCGCCAGCGTGAGCGATGAGAACAGGGGATAGAGCTGCGTGAAGCCGATGGCGACGCCCTGGTCGTCGTGGGCGATGAAGATCACCGACTGCTGGTGCTGGAAGCGCTGGAACAGGAACTCGCGCGCCCGAGCCTGGTCGGTGCCCCGCATGTAGAACTGCCGATAGGCGTCGAAGAGCGGTACCAGCGCGTCGATGTCGCCGACGCCCGCTTGTCTGACGTTGATCATCTTCATCGACCTCCGTTGAGCTTGAACGCATACATGACTATCGAATCGGGGCTTTCGATACCAACCCGCCCTGCGATACAACGCCCTGGCCGCGATGTTGTTCTGCTCGGTGGCCACCCAGGCTTCCGTGCAACCGATGCGACGCCCGTGCTCGAGCAGCGCGGTCAGCAGCCGCAGTCCGATGCCCTGCGACTGGTGAGATGCGGCCACGCCGACCTCGTTGACGAAGAGCTGCGCCGGCTTGTCGGGATGCACGTAGTGGAAGACGGACGCCATGCCGACGACGGTGGAGTCCCCGGCGAGGGCAACCGCCAAATGGTGGCGAGGATCGGCAAGAAAATCGCGTGCAAGTCCGGCACAGGGCCGTCAAAGACGTCCGGATCGACGCGCTGCAGCACGTCGTACTCGTCGCGACCCAGCATCCTGACGACCAGCGTCACAGTGCCCGTCATCGGATCCTGCTCCGAGGCAGATCAGGCATCGCCCTTACCTGCAATCCGACGCGCGCTTCAAGTCGCCCAGCAGTGTCGGGCGAAGCCTGGCGCGGGACGTTTCATCCGGCGCGCGGAGAACGGCCGATGGATGATAGGTTGCGACGATCGGCGTGCCCGAAGGCAGTTGCAGTGCACGCCTGCGCGCTTCGGCAATCGTGAGCCTCTTGCCCAGGATCGCAGCCAGCGCGGTCGCGCCGAGAGCGACGATGACGTCCGGTTTCACCTACGCCAGCTCCCGCTCGAGCCACTCATGACAGGCGGCCCGGCTGCTCGCCCACCACCATCACGCGCGCGCCGCTGTCGCCTTCCCCGGCCACGCCCTGGGTTGCCTGTTCCCACAGCTCACACCTCCGGCACGCATCGATCTCACATGTCCGATGGGGGGTCGCCGTCGTCCGCGCGCGTCGTCGTTCCTTGGCATGGCCACGCACCGTCCGGGAAAAACGAGAACAGTACGCCCGCCGGCGCGTCCCGGCTAAGCCTTTGCCGCGCAAGGACGGCGCCTTACGCGCCGAGTGGAGGAATTCTGACACTGCCCTTATATACACTCCGACCCCATGGCTCCCTCTCATTTCCATCCGGCCGTCAAGGCATGGTTCGACGCGAGTTTTCCCAGCGCGACCCCCGCTCAGGCGGCTGCCTGGCCGGCAATCGCAAGCGGGAGCCACGCGCTCATCGCCGCGCCGACCGGGTCGGGTAAGACGCTGGCCGCGTTTCTCTCGGCGATCGATGCGCTCGTGCACGAGGGCGTCGAGGGCCGGCTCGAGGACTCGACGCGCGTCGTGTACGTGTCGCCGCTCAAGGCGCTGTCCAACGACATCCAGCGCAATCTCGAGCAGCCACTCGCGGGGATAGGCGCACAACTGACGCGGCTCGGCATGCCGGCTTTCGAGATCCGCGCCTTGGTGCGCACCGGCGACACCTCACAGACCGAGCGCGCCGCGATGCGCCGGCTTGCGCCGCACATCCTCGTGACCACACCCGAGTCGCTGTACCTGCTGCTCACCAGCGAATCCGGCCGTCGGATGCTGTCGACCGCGCGCACGGTGATCGTCGACGAGATCCACGCGGTCGCGGGCACCAAGCGGGGCGCTCATCTCGCCTTGTCTCTCGAGCGGCTGGACGCCGTAGCACCGCAACCGCTCCAGCGCATGGGGCTCTCGGCGACGCAGAAGCCGATCGAGGAAATCGCGCGCTTCCTAACCGGCTCGCGGCCGGGCGCCCCCTGCAGGATCGTCGACAGCGGTCATGTCCGCGAGCGTGACCTCGCGCTCGTCATGCCGGGCGCGCCGCTCGAGGCGGTCATGTCGGGCGAGGTGTGGGCCACCGTCTACGATCAGCTCGCCGCGCTCGTCTCGGAGCATCACACCACGCTCATATTCGCCAATACGCGGCGCATGGTGGAGCGGGTGACCCGACATCTCGCCGAGCGCATCGGCGAGGAGAACGTCGCGGCGCACCACGGCAGCCTCGCGAAGGAACAGCGTTTCGACGCGGAACAGCGCCTCAAGACAGGCAAGCTCAAGGCGATGGTCGCCACCGCGTCGCTCGAGCTGGGGATCGACATCGGCGACGTCGAGCTCGTGTGCCAGCTCGGGTCACCGCGCTCCATCTCCGTGTTTCTGCAGCGGGTCGGCCGCGCGAATCACTCGGTGGGCGGCGTGCCCAAGGGCCGGCTGTTTCCGTCGAGCCGCGACGAGCTGGTGGAATCGGTGGCGCTGCTCGACGCGGTACGTGGCGGCGAGCTCGATCGACTGACGATCCCCGCGCACCCGCTCGACGTGCTGTCGCAGCAGATCGTGGCCGAGGTGTCGGCCCGCGAGTACGGGGAGGACGAGCTCTTCTCGCTCGTTACACGCGCATGGCCGTACCGACAGCTCGAGCGCAAGGACTTCGACGACGTGGTGCGGATGCTCGCCGAGGGCATCGGCACGCGGCGCGGGCGGCGCGGGGCGTATCTGCACCGCGACGCCGTGAACCACCGGCTGCGCCCCCGGCGCGGCGCGCGGTTGACTGCGATCACCTGCGGCGGCGCGATCCCGGACAACGCGGACTATCAGGTCATCCTCGAGCCGGCGGGCACCTTCGTCGGCACGCTAAACGAGGATTTCGCCGTCGAGAGTCTGCAGGGCGACATCTTCCAGCTTGGCAACGCCTCCTATCGCATCCTGCGCGTCGAGGCCGGCCGCGTTCGCGTCGAGGATGCCAGGGGTCAGCCGCCCAGTATCCCGTTCTGGCTGGGCGAGGCGCCGGCGCGGACGCCTGAATTCTCCGCGGCGGTGTCGCGCCTGCGGGAAACCGTGGAGGGGCTGCTGCCCGAGGTGACCGGGGAGTCGGTCGCTCGTGCGATCGACCAGGTCGTGCAGCGCTTTCGCGTCGATCGGGTCGCGGCGCAGCAACTCGTCGAATACCTTGCGGCCGCCAAGGCCGTGCTGGGCCGACTGCCCACGACCGGCACGCTGGTATTCGAGCGTTTCTTCGACGAATCCGGCGGGATGCAGCTCGTCATCCACGCCCCGCTCGGCGCGCGGATCAACCGCGCCTTCGGGCTCGCCTTGCGCAAGCGCTTCTGCCGCGCATTCAATTTCGAGCTGCAGGCGGCGGCTACGGAAGACGCCATCGTGCTGTCGCTGGGCGAGACGCACAGCTTCGAGCTCGACAGCGTCGCGCGCTTTCTCAACAGCGCATCCGTCGAGGACGTGCTCGTGCAGGCCGTCCTCGATGCGCCTCTCTTCACGACCCGCTGGCGCTGGAACGCAAGCATCTCCCTGGCGATCCGCCGAAACCAAGGCGGCAAGCGCACGCCCGCGCCGCTGCAGCGCATGGCGGCGGACGATCTGATCGCGGTGGTGTTTCCCCAGCAGCTCGCCTGCGCGGAGAACCTGTCGGGCGAGCGCGAAGTGCCGGATCATCCCCTCGTAAAACAGACGCTGGCGGACTGCCTGTACGAGGCCATGGACGTCGAGGGCTTGAAGGCGCTGCTGCGCAGCATCGAGGGCGGCGAGACGAGCGTCGTTGCGCGCGACCTCCCTGCGCCGTCGCCACTCGCCGCGGAGATCCTCACCGCGCGGCCGTACGCGTATCTCGACGATGCTCCGCTCGAGGAACGGCGCACGCAGGCCGTCGCGTCGCGACGCTGGCTCGATCCGGAGTCCGCGGCCGACATGGGTCGGCTCGATCCCGCGGCAATCGCGGCCGTCCGTGAGGAAGCCTGGCCCGAGGCCGGCACCGCGGACGAGCTCCACGATGCGGTGATCTCGCTCGGCCTCGTGACCGCGGAGGAGGGCGCACGCTCGGGCTGGTCGCCATTGCTCGATACGCTCATCGCTGCGCGTCGCGCGACGCGGCTCGATGCCGCCGGGCGCGAGTTCTGGGTCGCCGCCGAGATGCTGCCAATGCTGGCTGCAATCCATCCGGGGAGCCGGCTCGATCCCCCGATCGACGCGCCGCCGGAGCACTCAGCCCGCGCCTGGGCACGCGACGAGGCCGTGGTCGAGCTGGTGCGGCTGCGCGTGCAGGGCCTGGCGCCGGTGACGGCAGCGCCGCTGGCTGCCTCGCTCGGCATCGCCGCCGGCGAAGTCGCGGCGGCCCTCACGACGCTCGAGAGCGAAGGCTTCGTGCTGCGCGGCCAGTTCACGCGGCTGGATGGCGAGGCGGGGATTCCGGGTCATGCCGGGATCGAGTGGTGCGAGCGGCGCCTGCTTGCGCGGATACACCGGTACACGATCCGCACGCTCCGCGCCGAGATCGAGCCGGTGTCGTCCGCGGACTTCATGCGTTTTCTGCTCGACTGGCAGGGCGTCACGCGCGACCCGCGGCCGGAAGGCATCGAATCCCTGGCGGCGGTCATCGCGCAGCTCGAGGGATACGAGATACCGGCCGCTGCGTGGGAGTCGGACGTGCTCCCGGCGCGCTTGAACGAGTACGACCCGAACTGGCTGGACAGTCTGTGCCAGTCGGGCCGCGCGCTGTGGGCGCGGCTCACGCCCGCGAAGGGGATGACCGCGGCCCCGGTGCGTTCGACGCCGATCACGCTCCTGACGCGGAAGAACTGGGTCCTGTGGCAATCGCTCACCGAAGAGCCCCGCGACGGTCTGCAGGTCTCGCATCCCGCACAGGCGCTGGTCGAGCATCTGCGCTGTCACGGCGCCTCGTTCTTCGACGACATCGTGAGCGGGACGGGTCTGCTGCGCGCGCAGGCGGAGGCGGCGCTCGCCGAGGTGGTCGCTGCCGGCCTCGTCAACGCCGACAGCTACGGCGGGCTGCGCGCGCTCCTGATTCCGTCCGAACGCAGGCGGCGCCTGGCCGCGAGGCGACGGCGCATAGCACGGTTCGGACTGGAGGACGCCGGCCGCTGGAGCCTCATGCGCCGCGGGACGCGTGCCTCGGCTGCCGAGTCGGTCGAGCAGATCGCCGGGATCCTGCTCCGCCGCTACGGCGTCGTGTTCCGTCGTGTTCTCGAGCGCGAGGCCGAATGGCTGCCGCCCTGGCACGCGCTGCTGCGCGTCTATCGCAGGCTCGAGGCACAGGGCACGATCCGCGGCGGACGCTTCGTGGCGGGCATGAGTGGCGAGCAGTACGCGCTCCCCGAGGCGGTCACGGCGTTGCGCGCGGTGCGTCGGCGCGAGCAAACGGGCGACCTCATCGGCCTGTCCGCCGCGGATCCGCTCAACCTGACCGGCATCGTGACCCCGGGACCACGCGTCTCCGCGCTCGCCGGCAACCGCGTGCTGTTCCGGGACGGCGTGCCCGTCGCGATCCATGCCGGCGGTCAGTCCGACTTCCTGGTGCCGATGGAGCCCGCGTCGGAGTGGCAAGCGCGGCAGGCACTGCTCCGCAAGCGCCTGGTTTTGTGGCAGGTGCCGGCCCGGCCGGTGTGACACGCTCGGCTCGGTCGGCCGAGAGCCTAGGTCGAGTCGGTCGCGGACCTGCCGCCGGCTATGAATGCGGTTGCAGGCGGGATCTCCTGTCCTTCCGCATCCACGTAATGAAGGTCGAATGCGCCATCCGAAGCGACATACAGCACGCATTCGCTCAGGCAGGTGAATCGGTGGACATGTCGAGAAGGCATTCGTGCGAATCCACCTTCTCGCAGAGTCAGCGATCCGCCGGTTTTCATGTCGATGTGCGCTGTCCCGGTCACCATCATCAGGTGCTCGTTGGGTGTGTGCCAGTGCCAGGGTATCGTGCAATCCGTCGCGACCTTCGCCACGACTATGGACGGTCCCGTCGCAGGGTCTCCGCTGCGCAGAGAACTGCTCGAACAGGGCGGCATTGCCGATACCGGGACGAACTTCATTTCGTCTAGATTCTCTACCGAGCCGTGCTCCACGTTCCCTGAGTGCGCAACGGTGAGTCCTCCCAGCATCGCAACGGTCAACAGAGTCCGGCACATGCGTTCTCGTTGAGTCATGTGTCTCTCCGACTGGTATTCGCGGGTGATGAATCCGACTTCAGTTCAAACGCAGCGGTACATCAGAATCGTGCTGTGCAGTTGTCCGTCCGGGGTGCGTGCGTAGTCGGGGATCTCGCCGGCACGCAGCCAGCCCGTCCGCTGGTACATCTCGAACGCCGGCTGGTAGGGCTCGGTGTCGAGGTAGAGCAGCGATCGCTGAGCCAGACGCGCTTGATCGTCGACAGCCATCACTGCCGGCCACGGCCCCGTCGCACCGCGCGATCAGCAGGATCCGTGACTGTTCGCCGACCTCACGGATGACCTCGTTCCAGTTACCCACGGCGACTTCCGCAGAGAGTGGCCGTAGGAATCCGACCGAAGCTCCGTCGTCCACGGTGTCCTGAAGCAGGGCGACAAATTGCGGGAGTAGTGTGCGGGCCTGACCGGTGCCCAGTCGTTCGATGCTGTTCATGCTCGCGATGCACCAGGGCCGAGAGCCGCTGACGCTGGGTCAGTCACGATCCGGTGCGCCGGGCGGGAAGAGCGGCCGGTACGGTCGAGCCTCGTCCACCGCCCGCGCGAACGAAGGTCGCGACAGCAACCGGCGCCGATAGGCCTGGACGTTGTCGTGCGCGTCGCCTATCGGATGCACCCAGTCGGCATAGAACAGGGCGGGTGCGGCGGCGCAGTCCGCAAGACTGAAGTCTCCGCCTGATGCCCACGTGCGGCCGCGCAGCGTGCGGTCGAGCCAGCCGTAGGCAACGTCGAGCAGCGTGCGGGCCTCGGCAACCCCGTAAGGATCACGGTTCTCGGGCGAGCGGATGGTGTCGAACACGATTCTCTGCATCGGAGTCATGATGTAGTTGTCGAAGAACCGGTCCAGCATCCGAACGTCGAGCGCCGCATCGGGGCTGGCCGGGATCAGACGGATGTTCCCGGGACGCCGCAGCCCGAGATACTCGACGATGATGCTGGCCTCGACGACCATGCGGTCGCCGTCGACGAGCACCGGCATGCGCTTGAGCGGCCACAACCGCGCATGCTCCGCGGCCGTTGTCTCGTCGCCGAACGCCAGAATGCGGAATTCGAACGGGATGTCGTTTTCGTACAGCGCGATCAGCGCCTTCTGGCAGTACGAAGAGAACGGATGGCCGTAGAACGTCATGGGTGGCAGGGCTCCCGTCATGCTTTGCTGTCCCATTCCCTTGCTTGCTCGCTGAATCCGGACGACTTCGCGCGGACGACACAGAAGCGCTGTCCGGTCGGAGCCTCGAGGACCCACCAGGTGTTGATCTTGCCCACGCGTTTGGCACCGAGGGCCTCGAGCCGCCGTACCTCGGCCTCGACATCGTCCGATTCGATGTCGAGGTGAACTCGGCTCGGGTGCGACACCGACTGCACTTCGATGTGCAGCTCGCCGCGCGGATCGACTAGCTCGATGTACTTGTCCTCCTCGCCCGGAAGTGAGCGCACCTCCATGCCGAGCGCGCCGCCCCAGAACGCGGCCGCCGCCTCGAGATCGTCGGTCTTGCAATCGATGATGTACCCGGCGAGCCTGCTCTTGTGCATGACCTGCCTCCGTGCCCTTCCCGTGATGACTAAAGGTGGCGGACTGCAGGCGTCATTGCAACACTTGATTGGCCGCCACCGGCACCGGTCAATCATCCGACTTCGAGCGCAGCCTTTACCTGCGAAGGCGCGAGGCTGTACTACAGCTCCACGGATGGTAGGCCGTCACACTGGCACGGAGGTCACGCCGCAGGATCCCCAGACGGTTCCGTCACCAGCAAGTCCCGGAGCGTTCGTTCCCCCAGTGCACCGCGCATCGCCTGTTCGATGGCTTGCGAGGCTGCATCTGCTGCCGCAACCGGCCGTGGCTGCGGGCAGCGCGGATTCGGTACCTCGTGCCGCACGGCGTCGAGGATCGCAATGAGGCGGATCGCCGACAGGTCACGGCCTGGAGCGACGGAGTCGTCTTCGGCGGTCAGCACGAGGCTCTGCGCCTCGAGAATCGACACGACTTCATTCAACACATTTGCCGGCACCATCAGCCGTTCGGCCAGGGCATTCACCGTCCAGCGCGGACCGCCCTCGAGAAAGCGCTCGCCCAGCAGACACATGATAGACATCGCGAGGCGTTCCTGGAGCGCGCCGGTCACGTCTATGTCGTCGTGGCCGGCGCGCAGATGCTCGGGATGCTGCAGGTAGAACGAGAGCTGCGCGCCCAGCAGCAGGATGAGCCAGCTCAGGTACAGCCACAGCAGAAAGAGCAGCACGACCGCGAAGCCCGCATAGATCGCCATCGTCTTCGTGGAGTAAACGACGACGCGGGTGAATATCGCACCGACCATCGTCCACAGCGTCCCGGCCGTCACCGCGCCGATCAGCGCCGGCACGAACCGCACGCAAGTGTTCGGCATGTAGACGTACACGAACAGAAACAGACCGATCGTAAGCACGTACGGCGCAAAACGGATCCGCTCCGTCTCGCCGGTCGCGAGGCCCTCGAGTCTTGCGACCGCCTCGCTCGCTTCGAAGGAGGCGAGCATCACCATCGCCAGCACCGCGACCAGCGGCCCGATCAGCATCACCACCAGGTACTCGGTTATGCGACGACCAAGGCTCCGTGGCCGGTCGACGTGCCACGCGAAATTGAGCGCCTCCTCGACCTTCTGGATCATCGTGACGACGGTATAGATCAGGAACACGATGCCGATCGTTCCGAGCAGCGTGCCCTGTACGTTCTCGACAAAGCCCATGATCCGCTCGGTGACGACGTACGCCTGATCGCCGAGCGGCCTCAAGAACTCGAACAGGACGGGCTCGAGTTCCTGGTGGTAACCGAACGCCTTGAGCATGGCGAACGCCACCGCCACGATCGGCACCAGCGCGAACAGCGTCGAATACACGAGGCTCATCGCGCGCAGGCCAAGGCCGCCCTGGCTCATATCCCGCAGCAGCGCGTAGACGTAGCGCAACGGGGCGGCAAGCCAGCGCAACGGGCGACCGCCGACCGCCTCAGGCAGGTCGAAGACCCAATGCTCGAACTTGCGCTGCAGGCTTGGGAACATGAAGTGCGTGCGTGCGTCGCCGCCGACGTAAGCCTTGCATGCGGCCGGTTGCCAGGCAAGCAAACGGCTCCCCAGCTCCGCACGTTTGCTAGATTAGACGCATGAGTGCGTCTGCCGCGCCGTACCCGAGCCGTATCGTCTGTCTGACGGAGGAGACGACCGAAACGCTGTACCTGCTGGGCGAGGACTGGCGCATCGTCGGCATCTCGGGCTTTACGGTCCGCCCGCCACGGGCGCGCAAGGAAAAGCCGCGGGTGTCCGCGTTCACCAGCGCGAAGATCGACCGGATCCTGGCGCTCGCGCCCGACCTGGTGCTCGGTTTCTCGGACCTGCAGGCGGACATCGCCGCCGAGCTGGTGCGCAACGGCGTCGAGGTCCACGTCTTCAACCAGCGGAGCGTCGCCGACATCCTGCGTGTCATCCGCACGCTCGGCGGAATGATCGGCTGCGAGGCGAAGGCAGCGGCGCTCGCCGCGGAGCTCGAGACCGGGCTCGACGCGATCCGCAGTTCCGCCGCGCGTCTGTCGCGCCGGCCACGGGTCTACTTCGAGGAATGGGACGAGCCGCAGATCTCCTGCATACGCTGGGTGTCAGAGCTGATCGGCATTGCGGGCGGGGACGACGTGTGCCCGGAGCTCGCGCAGCAGGGGCTTGGCCGCGATCGCATCATCGCCGAACCGCTCGAGATTCCGCGCCGCGCGCCCGACCTGATCTTCGGCTCCTGGTGCGGCAAGAAATTCAACGCTCGCGCGGTGGCCGCGCGCCCCGGCTGGGCGGATGTCCCCGCGGTGCGCAACGGCGAGCTGCACGAGGTCAAGTCGTCGATCATCCTTCAGCCCGGGCCCGCCGCGCTCACCGACGGCGTGCGCGAGCTGCATCGCGTGATCGCCGCCTGGGCGGGAACGAAGAGCTGAAGTTCCTGTTCCTCGTCCGCGATCGTCAATCCTCCGTCAGCCGCCGCAGCGCCTCCTGGTACTTCTCGCTGGTGCGGCGGATGACGTCGGCGGGCAGGTGCGGGGCAGGCGGACGCTTGTCCCAGTCGAGCGTTTCGAGATAGTCGCGCACGAACTGCTTGTCGAACGATGGCGGGCTGGTCCCGGGCCGGTAGGTATCGACCGGCCAGAACCGCGATGAATCCGGTGTCAACGCCTCGTCGATCAGGGTCAGCGTCCCCGCGTCGTCGACACCGAATTCGAACTTCGTATCCGCGATGATGATGCCGCGCGCGAGCGCGTGTTCGGCGGCGTACCGGTACAGCGCGATCGCGGTGTCGCGCACCTGCACGGCGCGCTCGGCACCGATGAGTGCCTCGATGTGGGCGAAGCCGACGTTCTCGTCGTGCTGTCCACGCTCGGCCTTGGTCGAGGGCGTAAAGATCGGCGAGGGCAGCTGGTCTGCCAGCTCGAGCCCGGCGGGCAGCGCAATACCGCAAACCTCGCCGGTTCGCCGGTAATCCTTCCAGCCGGAGCCGATGAGATAGCCGCGCACCACCGCCTCGACCGGCAGCGCGGTCAGCCGGCGCACGACCATGCTGCGGTCGGCGAGCAGCGCGCGCGCGGCTGCGTCGGGGACCGCACGCGACAGCGGGTAGTCCGAAGCATGGTTGGGTACGATGTGCCGTGTCCGCGCGAACCAGTAGTTCGAGATCTGCGTCAGCACGCGACCCTTGCCGGGGATCGGATCCGGCAGCACGACGTCGAAGGCGCTCAGGCGGTCGGTCGTGACGATCAGCATGTGCCGGTCGTCGACGGCATAGATGTCGCGCACCTTGCCCTGGTGCAGCCGCGCGAGCCCGGCGACCTGCGATTCGTGCATTTGCGGCGAGGGCGTCGTATTGGCGGACATGCGGCTTCCCGTGCGTGCGGCGTGACGCCCGGCCGGGCTGATACCATACGCCGCCTAAGAAAGCGCCCGATGTTGCAGGCGCCTCCGGCGACGGTCAAGGAACCCATGGGTTGGTACGGCAAGCTGCTTGGCGCGCTGATCGGCGCGATCATTGGTCGCGGCTGGATCGGCGCCGTGATCGGCTTTCTGATCGGTCACCAGTTCGACCGCCGGTCCGCGGCCGGTCGGCTTGGTGGCGCCGACCCGCAGGTGCTGAGCGCGGCGTTCTTTCGCGCGACGTTCCAGGTCATGGGACAGGTTGCGAAGTCGGATGGCCGAGTTTCGGAACAGGAGATCGAGGCCGCGCGCGCGACGATGCGGCGGTTCTCGCTCGGTGAGGCCGAGGTCCGGCGCGCGATCGCCTACTTCACCGACGGCAAGCGCCCCGACTTCGCGCTGCGCGCAACGCTCGAGGAACTGCGCGGGCTGATCGGACGGCGCGGCGACCTGCGACGGATGTTCCTGCAGATCCAGCTCGAGGCGGCGCTGCAGGGCAACGGGCTCACGCCTGCCGCGCGACCGGTGTTCCACGAGATCTGCCAGGCGCTCGGCGTCTCGGCGCTCGAGTTCGCCTCGCTCGAGGCGATGCTGCGGATGCGCGCACAGGCGGGCGCGGGGGCGGAGGCGCAAACGCCTGGCGCTGCGGCGGCACGCATAATCGATGCCTATCGCGTGCTCGGCGTCGAGCAATCCGCGAGCGACGCGGAACTTACGCGCGCCTACCGTCGACTGATGAGCCGTAACCATCCCGACAAGCTGGTGGCGAACGGGCTGCCGGAATCGATGGTCGCCGCGGCGCATGAGCGGACGAAGCAGGTGCTGGCGGCTTACGAGCTTCTCAAGCGTCACCGCGGGATGAAGTAGCGACGGCCTGCTACAGTACGTGCACCGGTCAATGGAGGTGCGATGCTCGAGCCCTGGATTGCCCCTTCGATCCTGTCAGCGGACTTCGCCCGGCTGGGAGAGGAAGTCCGCGAAGTGGTGGACGCCGGCGCCGACCTGGTCCACTTCGACGTGATGGACAACCATTACGTGCCGAACCTGACGGTCGGCCCGCTAGTGTGCGCTGCGCTGCGCAAGGCGGGCGTCACGGCGCCGATGGACGTGCATTTGATGGTGCGGCCGGTGGATCGCATCGTGCCGGACTTCGCCGAGGCGGGGGCGACCTGGATCAGTTTTCACCCGGAGGCGACCGAGCACGTCGACCGCACGATCGGTCTCATCCGCGAGCAGGGCTGCCGGCCGGGCCTGGTGTTGAATCCGGCCTCGCCCCTGAACTGGCTGGATCACGTGCTCGACAAGATCGACCTCGTGCTGCTCATGTCGGTAAATCCCGGCTTCGGCGGGCAGTCCTTCATCCCGAGCGTGATGCCCAAGATCCGGCGCGTGCGCGAGCTGATCGATCGCAGCGGCCGGGCGATACGGCTGGAGGTGGACGGCGGAGTCAAGATCGACAACATCGGGAGCATCGCCGCGGCTGGTGCCGATACCTTCGTGGCGGGCTCAGCGATTTTCGGCTCCCGGGACTATCGCGCCACGATCGCCGCGTTGCGCGCCGGCGCCCGGAAAAATCGGCTCGGAGCCGATTAAATCGGAATAACAGCTCTGAGCCGATTTTCTCAGTCGTCGTCGTCCTCGTCGTCGTCCTCGTCGTCTGCGGTCGTCGCCTTGTTTGCGCGCAGCGCGATAGGCGCGGGCGCGCCGGCGGCCGCCGCCATCTGCGCGGCCTTGCCTTTGAGTTTGGGACGAACGCCGTACACCACCATTGTCTTGCCGCGGGCGGTCAGCAGGCCTTGTTCCTCCAGCACCTTGAGCACGCGCCCGGCCATCTCGCGCGAGCAGCCGACCAGCCGCGACAGCTCCTGCCGGCTGACCTTGATCTGCGTGCCCTCCGGATGCGTCATCGCGTCCGGCTCGTTGCAGAGATCCATGATCGCGTGCGCCACCCGGCCGGTGACGTCTACGAACGCGAGATCACCGAGTTTGCGGTTGGTACGGTCGAGGCGGCTTGCGAGCTGTGTCGCGAGCTCGAACAGCAGAGTCGGGCTCTCGGCCGCGATCTGGCGGAACCGCGGGTACGTCATCTCCGCGAGCTCGCACTGCGAGCGGGTCCGGACCCAGGCGCTGCGCTGCGGCTGGTCGTTGAAGAGACCCATCTCGCCGAAGAACTGGCCCTTGTTGAGATAGGCCAGCACCATCTCGTTGCCTTCCTCGTCCTCGATCAGGACCTCCACCGAGCCCTTGATGACGTAGTACAGGACGTCCGGTACGTCGCCCGCGTGTATGAGCACGGTCTTTGAGGGCACCGTGCGGATGCGGCAATAACTCAGGAACCGATTGATCGCAGGAATGTCGCTCAGTGGTCTGCCAGCGGTCTCCATGCTCCCCGTCCCGTGGTTTATGTAAAAAGTTCCGCGGATTTAATACAAGTGCCGCGCATGCCGCAAGCACTCAGATCCGATACGCGGTCCGTGTCATCACGCGCGCAGTGTGCCGCATCAGGCGGCGGATCGCCTCGGGCAATTCACGCGCGCCCGATTCCCGAGCCGCGGCGCCATGGCGTGCTTCGTCGTCACGCATGTGCTCGACGACTTCGCGCGAGCGCAGGTCGCTCGCCGGCAGTTCGCGCAGGTGCGACTGCAGGTGCTCGACGACCTGCCGCTCGGTCTCGGCAACGAAGCCGAGGCTCACGCGGTCGCCTGCCAGCCCCGCAAGTGCGCCGATCAGCCACGAGCCGGCGTACCACGCGGGTGCGAGCAGGCTGGTACGGCTGTCGAGCTCGCGGATACGCTGCTCGCACCACGCGAGATGGTCGGTTTCCTCCCGGGCGGCGGCTTCGAGCACGCTGCGTACCTGCGGGTCCCGGGCCGTAAGGGCCTGGCCGTGATAGAGCGCCTGGGCGGCAATCTCTCCCGCGTGATTTACCCGCATCAGGCTGGCTGCGTGGCGGCGGGTGGCCTGGTCGGCGGACGATTCGGGCACGGCGACGGCAGGGTAGGGTCGGGCGGCGACATTGGCTGCCGCGACCGTCCGCAAGGCCTGGTCGACCCCCCGGATCAGCCGGTCCGCGAGGCTCAGTGCACGGGGATTTCCGGGCATGGACACATCTTATATTAGGCTGCAGGGCAGGGCCCGCGGACCCGGTGCTTCGGGGTCCTCCGCGCTTTGCAATGCCCTGTCCCGTGAAGTAAAATTCGCGGCTCTTTGCACGGCGCCCGCCAAGTGCTGCCACCCTATCTTTCCGTCGGGGGCGCACCGGCGCGGCTCCGGCCCGGGTTTTGGAGCCTTCGTATGAGCACAGTTTTTGCGCGTTCCGAGAGCGTGCGGCGCGACTGGTACGTGGTGGATGCGAGCGGCAAGACGCTCGGCCGCCTAGCCACACAGGTCGCGATGCGCCTCCGCGGCAAGCACAAGGCCGTATACACGCCGCACGTAGACACGGGCGATCACATCATCGTGCTGAACGCAGAGAAGGTCCGCGTCACCGGCGACAAGCTGCGCGACAAGATCTACTACTGGCACACGGGCGCAATCGGCGGAATCAAGAGCAAGTCGCTCGAGAAGCTGATGGCCGAGCACCCCGAGCGTGCGATCGAGTTCGCGGTGAAGGGCATGCTGCCCAAGAATCCGCTCGGTCGGCAGATGTACCGAAAGTTGCACGTGTTCAAGGGCGACAAGCACCCCCACGCTGCGCAGCAGCCAAAGCCTCTCGACCTGTAAACCACACTCGCCGCGATCCCAGGACCCAACGATGCCCGCGAACACCCATTACGGTACCGGCCGCCGCAAGACCTCCACCGCCCGCGTTCACCTGCGGCCGGGCAAGGGCAGTATCCGCATCAACGACCGCTCGCTCGAGGAATTCTTCGGCCGCGAGACGGCGCGGATGATCGTCCGCCAGCCGCTCGAGGCCGTGCAGATGGTCGACCGCTTCGATGTCGACGTGAACGTCGACGGCGGCGGCATCACCGGCCAGGCCGGCGCGATTCGCCATGGACTGACGCGTGCGCTCATCCAGTACGACGAGGCGTTCCGCAAGCCGCTGCGTACGGCCGGCTTCGTCACCCGCGATGCGCGCGAAGTCGAGCGCAAGAAGGTCGGTTTCCGAAAGGCCCGCCGCGGTACACAGTTCTCCAAGCGCTGATTAGACTACGGCGCATCGCCCGCCTTTGGGGGATCGTCTAGCGGTAGGACAACGGACTCTGACTCCGTTTACCTAGGTTCGAATCCTAGTCCCCCAGCCACCTACAGAGCCCCGCCAGTGCGGGGCTTTGTTTTGCATACAGATTCTCTGGCGTTTCCGAGCTTGGCGACCCTTTGGCCAGCTTCCGGTAACGCCACATGGTCCCACAACGCACCCACATCACGGCCAAACGCCGCTGGTACTACTACCGTCGCCGACTGCCGCGGCCCCATCGCGGCGAGATCGCGGTGGCACTGAGAACTGTGAACTACCGCGAGGCAAGGTACTTGGCTACCGTCCTTGATCGAGCGTTTCAGAACTTCCTTGGCTCCTCGATACCGATGGTCAACCTACAAGACGTCCTGCGGGACTACCTCACGCAAGCGCTGGACGACGATCTTTCGCATCATCAATCGACGCCATACGGGCGTCCGGTCTACACCGTCCTCAGAGACGAGCACCAAGACCCAATCGATGCCGACAGCGAATGCATCGACTACCTGTTGAGCGACGCCCGAGAAGCCTTGGCGAGGCGGGACATCCGAAGCGTCGCCCGGAAGGTCGACCGACTCATGGCCGAGCATGGGCTGCCTCCCGAGCTGCGGGTTCCGCTGGTTTGGGATCTTGCAGGCCGACATCCAGGCACTGGAGATTGCGCGGGAACGAGTCCTTCGGGGCCGGCAGACCCCATTCCGCTGGCCGATTCATCGAGATCGGAGGAGCGCGCGGCTTCGAGCACTGGCGGACCGAGCCTTTCGGCGCTGCTGCCCGACTTTCTGGACCTGATGGTGCGCGAGGACGGTTGGCGCGGACAGACGCTTGCTCAGAACAGCACCACCTACCGGCTGTTCATCGAGCATTGTGGCGACCGTCGCCCGGACGGCTACACCCGCCAGGATCTGGCCTCATTCTATGACCTGCTGCGGCGGCTCCCGGTGAACTATTCCAGGAGCCCCGAGTGGCGCGGTCTCACGAGTCGGGAAATCGTAGAGCGGTCCAAGGATCGACTGTCGCTCGGCTAACGATGAAGACGGTGAAGCGGCATTTCTCCGCACTCGGGCGTCTCTTCGACTACCTCCGTCGACGTGGCGACGTCACCGGTGCAAACCCCGCGCACGGATTCGAGTTCCCAATCAAGGGCCGCGCAAACTCGAAGCGGCAGATGTGGGACGGCGACCGATTGACCCGACTTTTCTCGTCCCCAGTGTGGACGGGGTGTCAGTCGGCGTCTCGACGTTCGCAGCCCGGGAAGTTGATCATCCGCGACGAGAAGTATTGGCTTCCGATACTCGGCCTCTATCACGGAAATCGCTTGGAGGAGTTTGCGCAGCTGCGACGCGAAGACGTTCGGTGCGACTCGGGGATTTGGTTCTTCGACATCAACGGCAACGGCGAACGGCAGATCAAGAACGAGCAATCGCGGCGGCGCGTGCACCCTGCGGTCATGGCGCTCGGGTTCCTTGACTACGTGAAGCAGACCGCTCCGGCGCCTTCTGACCTCGTATTTCCGCAGCTGCAGCCAGGTGGACCGGACAATAAGCTTGGCTTCTACTTCACCAAGTGGTGGTCGCGCTACCGGAAGGAGATAGGCCTTTACGAGAAGGGGCTCGACTACCACTCGTTCCGTCATGGCGTGACCACCAAGATGTATGCCGCCGGCGTTTCGGAGGCAGTCGTGGACGAGTTGACGGGTCACGAAGGGCAGGGGACCAGTCGCACCGTCTACAAGAAGGAAATGCCATTGCCTGTGCTTCATGCGGCGATCTCGACCATCGAATGGCCCGAGGTGTCGCTGACATCAATTGCCAAATAATCAGCAGAAATTTTTCCGACCCAAACTCA
>Ga0268386_10000265_pt1 | contig 31515 bp, 32 predicted proteins | sample RVTome_15_FD_200260 | JGI IMG/M metagenome (GOLD analysis project Ga0268386, IMG submission 200260) | Soil microbial communities from uranium-contaminated site in the Upper Colorado River Basin, Wyoming, United States - RVT150D86... ... | reverse complement strand
GCGGTCAGGGTCTGTGGAGACCGAGGCGGGCAGGACCTTGACCGCGACCGTGCGACCCAGGCGCGGGTCGCGGGCGCGATAGACCTCACCCATTCCGCCGGCGCCGATCGGTGCCAGGATCTGGTACGGTCCGAGCGATGTGCCCGCCGCTAGCGTCATGACGCCACCGCGCCGCCGCGATTCTACACTCGGCGGGCGCGGCCACCGTGGGGACGGGGACGGGGGCGGCGGACGGCTATCGAGGCGCGCTCATCGTCGTTGCCGCGAGAAGCTCACGCCGCTGCTCACTCGCCGGCTAGCCGAATCATGGGTCGCCCGCGAAGATCAACGCCGCGGTCGCTTCTACTTCGCCTGGGCCTTCTTCATCCCCGGGGAGAACCAGTTGATCACGTGATACGTGGCGGGCGTGTCGCCCACGTTGCGCACCGCGTGGAGCTCGTTCGAAGCCATGAACATCACGGCGCCAGGGCCGAGCCGGCGGGTCTGGCCCGCCTGGAAGGCCTCCACTGTCCCCTCCTTCACGATGATGACCTCCTCGTTCGGATGCTTGTGGGGCTCGTGAGAGGCCTGGCCCGGGGGCAGGGTCGTGACGTGGATCTCGAGCTCGTCCAGGGTCGCAGTCGCGGTGCGGAGCCACTGGCGGGAGCGGCCGTTCGGGGACGGCTTGGCCTGGATCTCCTCCCAGCTCACGGCGGTCGAGGTCTGGACCGGGCTCTCGGCCCGGCCCGGCCCTGCGATCAGGAACGCCGTGCCGAGGACCAGCAGACGAAAGGGATGCTTCATGGGTCGAGTCTCCTCGTCGAGGCTGCTGAGCTTACTCCAGCCCGGACCGCCGAATCCCGGCCACCTCGCGCAGGACGTCGTAGCGGTTGAGGATCCCCACCAGCCGATCGGCCTTGCGCACCAGCGCCGTCGGCGTCTCGCGCGAGAGCATGGTCGCGAGGCGATCGAGGGAGACGTCCGCGTCCGATACCGGGAAGCGATGCTGCATGAACTCCGACACCGGCCGGTCGAGGACCTTGCCGTCCTCGATGGCCCGAGCCCGCAAGTCAGGCCAATGCCATGGCCACTCGGAGTGCCTGATCGACGGCACGCATTCGCAACGGCGCGAGGCTGGCAACGAAGTCGGTAAGCATGGACTTCGGCAGGCTGACGAGGGCGTCGCAATGGATGCTCGATTCGTGCTTGAGTCGATCCTCAGCGCCGAGCTCGACCTGCGTCGCCAGCCCATCGCGACGCGTGGAGACCGGGGCGCAGACGACCGTCGAGAATCGCGAATCGATGAGAGCCTGTCGGCTGACGACGGCGAAGACACGAGACCGTTTCGGATCAGCTGCGCCCGGCCGACGCACGCGGAAGAGGTCGCCTCGCCTCAAACGTCCGCCTGATAGGCAAGGACGTCTTCCATCTCCCGGTTCAAGGCGTCCGCTGAACGGTCCAGGATCTCCAGATCGCGTGATTCCCTGGCCGCCCGCGCACGGCGGGCCAGGAACTCGCGGGCCGCGTCCTCGATCACACGAGACCGACTTCGAGTGCGAGTCGTGGCCTTGTCGATGCCCCTCAAGCGATGGCGACACAGCCAAGCTCGTGCGCCGGATCGAGAGTGACGTGAAGGCCTTGTTTGCGTACTACCGCCATGGCGTCCACCACGGCCACGTGCGGCTGCGGTGGGGCCTCATCGACGAGGTCTTCGGTGTCGACTGGGCGCTTCCCGATGACGAGAGGCTCCACCAGGTGCTGCAGGGCGATGGAGCAAGCCCCGGTCGACCTCGTCACGGGATCCGCCCCTGGGTGGAACGATCCGTGGTCACGGTCATCCCGTTGGCGCGTCGTCGAGCTGGGCTTCCGCGACGCCCTCGTCGAGCAGGACGGCGTGCGCCAGCGGCTGCTCCTGGACGAGGTCCGGGCGGTGCGGCTGGCGGGCCCGCCGTGACCGCGCTCTGGAGTCAGGCGCATCCCGTCAACGGGCCTCACATCGGTGCGCCCGAGTCCACTCGGGGGTCGCGATCGTCGAACTCCTCGTCCATCATGGCCGCTCGGACCAGTCGGCCAGCGCAGCCCGCTTGCTGCGACGCTGCCGGTAACCGCGAAGCCGGTCCGCCACGATCTCTCGCGGACTAGTGTCCATCAGCTCGGCTGGACGATCCTGTAGCCCAATCGTTTCGCGGCCGCGACCATGCTGTCGTCGTACGTGACGAGCGCACCCAGCTCGCCGCCAAGCTCTCGTGCCGTGGCGAGGTGAATCGCGTCCAGCGAGCGAAGCTCGGGCGGGAGTAGTACACCCGCCGCGTTGCTGGAGTTGGTGGAGCTGATGGGGATCGAACCCATGACCTCGTGAATGCCATTGCAGTCGTCTCCCGGTGCGCCACCACGCATCAGGCGGGCTCCAGGGGGACCGGCACGCCGATCGTCCGCAGCACCGCACGCTCCACGGCGCGCAGGATCGTCGTCGGAATCGGCTTCCCGAGAGCCGGCCCGTGCACGTCCGCCTTGGCCAGCGTCGTGATCTGTTCGCACTTGAGGACCGAGTTCTCGGAAAGGCCACCCTGGCCGATCCTGAGCATGACGTGCGTGGGAGCCGGCCTCAGCCGAGTGGAGCAAGGGACCACGATGATGTCGCTGGCATGCTCGTTTCGGTAGTCGGGAGAGAGAACGAGTGCCGGGCGCCGTTTGTCCAGACTCGCCCAGTAGACGTAGCCCCTCCGGGGTGCCTCCATCTCACCGCCTCCGTCGGCGTCGCGATCCTGACTCTGGGGAGTCGTCGATGCGCAGGCGACGAGCGGCCCTAGAGGACGCCGACGCCATCGCTTCCTCCTCACGTCGGTCTTCTGGCGTCAGGCTCTCGTAATACGTGATCGTGGCCGCTTCCAGGTCTCGTGCCGCTCTCTCTCTCGCCGTCGCGCGGAGCCACCCTTCGAGGACACGGCTCCTCGATCGGGCCTCGGCTTGGGCCGTGCTATCGATCCGGGCAAGGAGATCGCTGGGAAGCGAGACGCTGATCTTGACGCGTGGGTTCGGCATGCGCCACATCCTACCATTCTTCCTACCACTCCGCTCACCCGGGGTCAGGAAGAAGAGGGCTTGGCGGTGGGGCGCCGAGGCCAAAATGCAAGCGTCGTTCGACGATCGACGTGGCGGATCTCGCGAATGAGCCGTTGCTGCTGTTGCGGCGTGATTTCGGGACACGCCAGCTCTTCGATGCGGCGTGCCGGATCGCCCAGTTTCGGCCGCGCATCGTCCTGGAGAGCAGCGCCCCGCACTCGCTGGTCGCCCTCGCCGAAGCGGGCCACTGCGTGGCCGTGATTCCGTCCACGCTGCGGTTCCTCTCTCGCAGGTCTAGTTCCTGCCGATCCTGCAGAACGGGAGTCGCTGGGCACGTGGGGCGGCGTGGTGCGAGATCCACGCCGATCGCCTCGTGCCACGGGCGGGTTCATAATCACGCCCGTGTGCCCAGAGTACGAGTGTGACCGGGGTGGGTGACACCGCGGCCGCGATCGCCGCCTACAACCGCCTGGTCGAGTCGGACGCGGCCGCGGTGGAGGACGCGGCGCGGCTGGCCGGCGCCTTCTCCGCCGCGGGGGTCACGTTCGACGGCGCGCCCATGCGCACGTTCCTGCGCCCGCACCTGGTGGCGCAGCGCGACTGGGACGCGCTGCGGGACGCCGCGGGCGGGCTGATGGAGCTGGCGGCGCGGGCGGCGCGGCACGCCTTCGGCGGCGACGTCGCGGCGCTGCTGGCGTTCCTCGGCACGCCAGAGGACGAGGCCCGCTGGGTGGCGCTGGACCCCGGTCCGCCGGACGTCGTCCTCTCCCGGCTGGACGCGTTCCTGACTCCCCAGGGGCCGCGGTTCATCGAGATCAACAGCGACGCTCCGGCGGGCTTCGGGTACGGGGACCGCATGGCCGAGGTGTTCGCCGCGCTCCCCGCGTTCCGCACTTTCCGCCGTACCCGGCGCGTGAGGTATCTCCCCTCCGCTCCGCGCCTGGTGGAGGCGGTCGGGCGGACGTGGCGGAGCCACGGCGGCGCGGGGGTACCCACGGTCGCGATCGTGGACTGGGAGGACGTGAAGACCCGGGCGGACCAGGAGATCCTTCGGGCGGGCTTCGAGGCTGCAGGGTTCCCCGCGTTCCTCTGCGACCCGCGCGCTGTCGGCGTGGCGGGAGGCCGGCTGCGGGCCTCCGGCCGGGCCGTGGACGTGGTCTACCGGCGGGTCCTCCTGCAGGACCTCGTCGCGGCCGAGCAGGACGTCCGGCCGTTCCTCGAGGCGTACCGCGACCGGCGCGCGGTGTTCGTGAACTCGTGCCGCTGCCGCCTGTCCGAGGACAAGGCGTTCTTCGCCCTCCTCTCCGACGAGCGCTTCGAGGCGCTGCTCGGCGCGGGGGAGCGCGCCCTCGTCGCGCGCGTAGTGCCGTGGACACGGAAGGTCGAGGACCGCCGCACGCGCCGCGGCGGCCTCGAGGTCGACCTCGTGCCTCACGTCCTCCACGGGCGCGAGGGGCTCGTCCTGAAGCCCGCCCACGGTTACGGGGGCCGCTCGGTCCTCATCGGAGACGAGACGTCGCCTCCGGCGTGGGAGGCCGCGGTGTCCGCGGCGGTCGGCGGGGCCTGGGTGGTGCAGGAGAGGGTCGGAATCCCCGAGGAGCCGTTCCCGGTCGTCGAGGAGGGCCGGCTGCGCTTCGAGGCGCTGAAGGTGAACGTGAACCCCTTCTACGTCGCCGGCGCCGAGGCCGGAGCGGTCACCCGCGCCTCCCGAAGCGCCGTCATCAACGTCAGCGCGGGGGGCGGCAGCGTCCCCACCTTCGTGGTCGACTGACGGGCCCGCGCGTCAACGCCGCGCCACCAGCACCTTCAGGACGGCGGGGCGGGCGGCATGGGCGAAGGCGTCCACCGCGGCTTCCAGCGGGTAGCGGGCGTGGACCAGGGGCGCGACGTCGATGCGCCCGCTGGCGAGCAGCTCCAGCGCCGCGTCCAGTGGCCCGCAGCGCGAGCCCACCAGCGTCACCTCGTCCACGACGACCGAGGACACGTTCATGGCCAGCGTGCCGGCGTAGGTGCTCTTGAGGACCAGCGTTCCCCGCGGCCGCACCGCCCGGAGGGCCGCCTCGAAGCCGTCGGGTGCGCCGGTGCACTCGACCGCCACGTCCGCCCGCCTCGCCTCCAGCTCGCCGGCGAGGCCGGTGCGGATGCCGCGGCTCGCCAGCAGGTCCAGCTTGGCCGGGTGCCGTCCTACCACGAGCAGGTCGCAGCCGGTGAGGGCGAGGGTCTGGGCGACGAGGTTCCCGAGACGGCCGTCCCCAACCACCACCACGCGGTCGGAGGGGCCGATCGACACCTGCTCCTGGATCTCCAACGCCGCCGCCAGCGGCTCGGCGAAGACGGCCGCCTCGTCCCCGACCTCCTCGGGTACGGAGTGGAGGTTCTCGACCGGCAGCGTCAGGTGCTCGGCGAACGCGCCGTCGCGGCCGAGGATGCCGAGCACGGTCCGCGCCTCGCAGTGCCGCGGACGCCCCGCCCGGCAGGTCTCGCATCGGCGGCAGACGGCGTTGATCTCGCCCGCCACCCGTCGCCCGATCCACGCCTCGTGGCCGGGGGCCGCTTCCACCCGCCCCACGAACTCGTGGCCCGGTACGCCCCGGAACGGGTAGTAGCCCTTCGACAGCTCGAGGTCGGTGCCACAGATCCCGGCGTTCAGGACCGATATCCGGGCCTCGCCCGGGGGCGGCTGCGGGAGCTCCAGGTCGGAGCGGAGCCGCAGCATGCCGTCCTCGAGCCAGAGGCCGCGCATGTGCGGCCCGCCCACTCAGCTCCCGGCCGCGGCCAGCGCCTTCTTCCTCGCCGCCTCGAACTCGTCCCCGGGCTTCCACGACGGCATGCGATCCGCGTTGCCGATCTCGAGGCCCAGGTAGAACATCAGTCGGGCGTCTTCCACCGCCCCGGCGAGGTCCCAGGTCTCCCTCAGCTCGTCCGAGGGCTGGTGGTAGTCCTGGGACTCGAACCGCTGGTGCTGCTCCTTGCCCCAGCCCGGAGGCTTGCCGATGACCTCCGTGCCCGCGTCGAAGTAGGCGGCGGGGACGCCGACCTTAGCCAGCGCGAACTGGTCCGAGCGGTAGAAGAAGCCCTTGTCCGGGAACTGGTCGGGGACGACCACCCGGCCCTGCATGGCCGCCAGCGCGCGGACGTAGTCATCGACGCTCGACTTCCCGTACCCGACCATGGTCAGGTCGCGCGTCCGGCCGAAGATGTTCACTCCGTCGATGTTGATGTTGACCGCCAGCCGGCCGGGGGGGAGGGGGGGGTGCGCCGCCAGGTACTTCGCCCCCAGCAGTCCCTGCTCCTCCGCCGCCACCGCGGCGAAGAGGACCGATCGGCGCGGCGGCTTCGGCAGGGCGGCCATGGCCTCGGCGATCGCCAGCATCGCGCCCACGCCGGAGGCGTTGTCGAGCGCGCCGTTGTAGATCGCGTCCGCTCCAGGACCGGCGTCCTCGCGGATGCCCAGGTGGTCGTGGTGGGCGGTGTAGATGACCGCCTGCTCGGCGAGCGCCGGATCGCTGCCAGGGAGCCGCCCGACGACGTTGGCGGTCTGCTTCTTCTGCACCTCGTTCTTCAGGGCGATGCTGACGGCGACGCCGAGGGGGACGGGGGCGAAGCCGCGCTTCTGCGCGGACGCCCGCAGCGCGTCGAGGTCGTGGCCGCCGAGGGCCGCGATCCGCTTCGAGGCCTCCTCCGTCGTCCAGGCCTTGACCTGGAGGTGCGGCCCGCCCTCCTCGGGCAGCGCGAACTGTTCCCCGGTCCACGACGTCTGGACGACCTGCCACTTGTACCCGGCCGACGGCTCGGTGTGGATGATGATGGCGCCCGCGGCCCCGGCCTTCGCCGCCATCTCGTACTTGTAGTCCCAGCGCCCGTAGTAGAGGCGGGTCTTGCCGGCGAAGAGCTTCGGGTCGTCCTCGGGATCGTTGTTCATCATCAGCAGGACCTTGCCCTTGAGGTCCGCTCCCGCGTAGTCGTCCCACTGGTACTCGGGCGCCACGATGCCGTAGCCGACGAACACGACCTCCGCGGCCTGGACACCGCTCTCGGGGGCGTGGACGCCCGAAAAGGCGATGAAGTCCTGGTGGTACTTCAGCTCGACCGTCGCCTGGCCCTTCGTGGCCACCAGCCTCTCGGGGTTCCGGCTCGTCATCCCGATCACCTCGAACGGCTGGTACCAGCTGCCGTCGGGGGTGGCCGGCTGGAGCCCGATCCCCTCCATCTGCGCGGCGATGTAGGCCTGGGTGAGGCGGTCGCCCCGGGTGGCGGGGCCGCGCCCCTCCAGCAGGTCGCTGGCCAGGAAGCGCACGTGCCCGCGGATCAGCTCAGGGCGGATCGCTTCCGCCGCGGACTTCTCCGCGGGCGAAACCACGGCCGGGCGCGTGGCGGCGTCGTCGCCGGCCTGCGGGAATGCAGGCGCGGCACAAGCGGCGGTGAGGGCGACGGCGGCGACAGCTTTCATGTCTCTCCTCGGAACGGGCGGCTCCACGAGCGCTGCGGCCGTGGCTGGCCCGTCTGGATAGGATAGCCGATCGCCGACGCGGGCCCGGATCGGTTGGCCGCCCGGATGTTATGCTCGGTAGGTTCGCCTTGTCCTGCCGCCACCAGCCCATCGAGATACCGGACGTCGCCGACGTGCCGGCCGGGGAGTTCCTGATGGGCTCCGCCGTGGGCCGGCCGGACGAGTCTCCCGTCCACGTGGTGGAGGTCGGTCCCTTCGCGCTCGGCCGCACGCCGGTGACCCGCGCACAGTACGCGGCCTTCCTCCGCGAGAGCCGCGGAGATCCGCCGCCCTGGTGGTCGGACCACGCCTTCGCGGCCCCTGACCAGCCCGTCGTCGGCGTCACCTGGTTCGAGGCGGCGGCGTACGCCGACTGGCTCGCTACCGCGGCGGGTGGCCGCTGGCGGCTTCCCTCGGAGGCCGAGTGGGAAAGGGCCGCCCGCGGCGGCTTCCCGGCCGCCGCCACGCCGTGGGGCGCCGCGTTGCCCCCGGGTGAGGTCCCGGACGGCCCTCTTCACGGGCCCTGGCCCGTGGGCCGCGGCACCTCGACCCCGTACGGCCTCCTGGACGTCGGGACGGTCGTGCACGAGTGGTGCCTCGACTGGTACGGTGCCGACTACTACACGTCCTCGCCGCGCCGCGACCCTCGCGGTCCGCAACAGGGCGGGCGCCGGTCGAGCCGCGGCGGCTCGTGGCGGCACCGCGTTCGCTGGTCCCCACCGGCCGCGCGCAGCAGCCTGCCGCCGGGCTTCCGATACGCGGACTACGGCTTCCGTGTCCTGCGGGAGCCGAGCTGACTCGCTTCCGCCTGGCGAGGTTCTTGCTCGTCCCCTGACGGCGGCCCGCTTCCCCCCGACGGCGCGGGGACGGCCGCCCCGCACTTGTAAGAACTACAGTGCCGCAACCGGGAAACGCGCCGTTCTGTCAAGGAGGGACGTATGAGAAAGCCGCGCATCGGAATGCCGCACGCCGGGCTGGCGCTGGCGCTCGCCCTCGCTGCGCCGCCCGCCTGGGCCCAGGCGTCCCGGGACGCCACGACGTCGGACGTGCAGGAGTTGAAGGACGAGTTGGACCGGCTCGACGAGGGCCTGTCCGAGCTCAGCAGCAGCCACCCTCGGAGCCGTGAGTTCCAGGGGCGTGCCGACGGCATCCGCGAGGACGTGATCTGGCTCCGCGAGGAGATCGCGCGCAACCGTCGCGGGGGCAGCGACTCCGTGGGCGTTCCCTATCCCGAGGTCGAGCGCATCAACGAGTCGATCGGCGCCCTGCGGAGCGACGTCGATACCGCGCTGGGCACGGCCCGGGCGGACCGTGCGGGGGAGGTCCGCGTGCCGGAAGGGACCGAGATCCAGGTCCGGCTCGAAGACCGTCTGTCGTCGGAGACCGCCCGGCCCGAGGACCGCTTCGAGGCCACGGTGGCACGTTCGGTCCGGATCGGCGGCCGCATGGCCATCCCCGCGGGGACGACCGTCCGAGGCACGGTCCGCGAGGTCGACTCGGCGGAGCGCCTGGCCAGGAGCGGACGCCTCGCGCTGGGCTTCGACACGCTCCAGCTCGACGACGGCACGCGCGTGGACCTGCGCTCGCGGGTCGTCCGGCTGTCGGAGTCGATGGACAAGGGCGACACCGGCAAGCGGGCCGGCATCGGGGCGCTTCTGGGCGGCATCCTCGGCGGCGTCCTGGAGGGCAAGGAGGGCGCCATCATCGGCGTCCTCGTGGGCGGGACCGGCGCGGTCGTCGCGAGCAAGGGCGAGGAGGTCGTGTTGCCTCCAGGGACCATGCTGACCCTGGAGCTGGAGCGACCGGTGGTCGTGGCGAGCCGTTGAGACCGAACCTCGAGGCGCTACCGGGGACGGCCGACCTCGATGGGGAGGGGAGGCGGCGCCTGTCGCCGCCGCTGTTCGGCCTCGCCGTGGTCGGCCTGGCGATCCTTCCCGTGGCCACGGGCGTGGGGCCGACGGCCGGCCTGCCCGTGCTCACGGAGCCCGAGATCGACATGCAGTACCAGTGGGGGCTGTTCCAGCAGGCGCTCTACCGCATCCCGCTGGCGGCGATCCTCGGCTCGGCCCTGGCGTTCCGCCCCCGGCGCCGGGGCACGCCCCCCCGCTCCCCGGCGGTGCTGCAGACCCAGATCCTCCTCGCCCTGGTGGGGGCGGTGGTGATGCTGGTCGTGGGCTCGAGCGTGGCCCGGGCCTTCGGCATCGTCGGCGCCGCCAGCCTCGTCCGTTACCGGGCCAAGATCGAGGACCCCAAGGACGCGGGGATCATGCTGTCGACCCTGGGCATCGGCCTCGCATCGGGGGTGGGGCTGTACCTGCTCGCCGCCTTCGCCACCTTGATAACGCTCGTCGTGGTCTGGATCCTCGAGTCGCTGGAGCCCGAGGGACACCGCCTGTTCAACCTCAGGGTCAAGTCGAAGACCGCCGACGATCTGAAGCCCAGGGTGGAGTCCATCCTGAGCCGCAACCGCGTCGCCTACGACCTGCGCAGCTCCAACGGGGACGAGGTGGTGTACGAGGTGCGCGTGCCGCTGGAGAAGAGGACCGAGCGCCTCTCCAACGCGATCCTGGGCCTGGACCCCCAGGGCGACACCGCGGTCGAGTGGGGAGACAAGAAGGGCGCGGGCAAGAGGTAGCCGGGGGGCCCATGAAGCTCATCGTCCAGCCGGACGACGGGGTCGTGCCAGTCGTGCTGGCCCTCCAGCGCGCGCGGAGGGCCCTCGACCTGCCCATCTTCCGCCTGGACCATATCGAGGTCGAGAAGGCGATCAGGGCGGCGGTCCGGCGCGGCGTGGCCGTGCGCACCTTGATCGCCCACACCGCCACCGGTGCCGAGAAGGCCCTGCGGAAGCTGGAGCAGCGCCTCCTGGCCACCGGCGCGACGGTCTCGCGCACCGCCGACGACCTGATCCGCTACCACAACAAGATCGTGATCGTGGACCGCGCGCTGCTCTACGTGCTGGGGTTCAACTACACCCGGCTGGACATCGACAAGAGCCGGAGTTTCGGCGTCGCCACCCGCAACCGCAGGCTGGTGGCCGAGGCCATCAAGCTCTTCGAGGCCGACTTCGACCGGCGGCCCTACGTCCCCGGCCACAAGGACCTCGTCGTCAGCCCGATCAACGCACGCTTGCGCCTCTCTGCGTTCCTGCGTGCGGCCCGGAAGGAGCTGCTGATCTACGACGACAGCGTCAAGGACAAGGGCATGATCAAGGTCCTCCAGGATCGGGCGCGGTCGGGCGTGGCCATCCGGATCCTGGGGAAGATCGAGAAGGAGGTCGACGGGGTCCGGGTCGAGAAGTTCCCGGGCAAGCGCCTGCACGTCCGGGCCATCGTCCAGGACGGCCGGAAGGCGTTCGTCGGGAGCCAGAGCCTGCGCCGGCTGGAGCTGGAGGGGCGGCGCGAGGTGGGGGTCATCCTCTCCGACCGCCGCATCGTCAGGGAGATGGCCCGCGTCTTCGAGGAGGACTGGGCGGCGACGGAGTCGGGAAGGAAGCAGGCCAAGCAGGCGGAGAAGGAAGCGGCCACCAAGGCCGGGGGCCGACGACGGAGCCACGCCGCCTGAATCAGTCGAGCCTGAAGGTGACCGTGACGGTCATGACGACGGGGACCGGCACGCCGTTGAGCAGGGTGGGCGCATAGAGCCACTCGCGCACCGCGTCCAGCGCCGCCTGGTCCAGGAGCGGGACGCCGCGTACGACGCGCGCGCCCACGACCCGTCCGTGGACGTCGATCGTGCACTCGAGCACGACCCTGCCCTGCTGCCGGACGCGCCGGGCCAGCTCAGGGTAGACCGGGGGCAGGTGACGGAGCTTTGCCGGTGGCTGGATGAGCCCACCCACGCGGATCTCGGGCGCTCTGTCGCCTGGGGCGCCGAGCCCGCCCTCGCCGCCGGCGGAGCCCTGCCCGACGCCGGCGGGGCCGGGCTCGAGAGCGACCTTGCCGGAGCCGCTGAAGAACCCGTCGGCAGACGAATCGAGCACCGACACGTCGAGGGGGCCGTCCAGAGACGACAGCGTGGGTGGCGCGACCGCGGGGCGCGACTCGATGGTTGCGCGGGGGCGTGTCGGATCGCCGGTGGGGCGCGCGGGTCGCGCCGGGCCAGCGTCGGCGTGGACCTCGGGCACCCAGACACGGGGTGCGATCCCGCGGACTCGGCCCGCAGCTCGCTCCAGGCGGCGCGGACGGTCGTGGAGCTGGAGGCCCTGCAGCATCACGCCCCCCCCGACGCCGGACGGCGACTCCTGGCGTCTTGGCGGGTTGGACACCGGCGCCGGCGTCCGGTTCCGTGGGTGCCCGGCCGTCCGTCAGGATCCTGGACGCGAGAGGCGAGCGAGTGCGGACCAGTGCTGGGGCCACGGGCGGATCGGCGGATCTGGGAGGCCGGCGGCGGCCTCGATGGCCCCCTCGTAGGCGGCGCGGCACCGGGCCGACGAGTGCTCCCGCTGGACGAACGAGGCTGCGCTCCTTCCTAGGCGCTCCCGCGCGGCGGCGCTGCCGGCCAGGCGCAGGATCGCCCGCGTCACCTCGCCCTCCTCGTCAGTGACGTCGGCGCGCACGACCGCGTCGTCGGGGATGTCGCCCAGGTGCTCGAGGTCGGAAACGACGACCGGACGCCCCTGCGCCAGGACCCGGAGCAGCGCCGCCGAGGTCTCCCGGGCGGTGGGATGGCGCAGGTGCACGACGACGTCGGCGGCCTCGATGTGCGCCGGCAGCTCGTCGAACCGGACGCGACCGGTGACGACCGTGCGTCCGGCCGCTCCCAGCCGGACCAGGAGCGCCCGCAGCGCCTCCGGGTGGGGGACCGGCCCGACCAGGAGCAGGCGGATCCGGCTCGCGGCGGCGGAGGCGCGGACCACCGCACGCGCCACCGTCTCGATCCGCTTCTCGCGCGTCAGCAGCCCGAAGCAGCCCACCACCAGCTCGTCGTCGGCGATCGCCAGGCGCCGCCTCAGCTCGACCACGTCGGCCGGCCGCACCTCGATCCGGGCCGCGGGCATGGGGATGCGGGTCACCTCGGCGCCGGCCACCTCCGCGCGCACCGCCTCGGCCATGAACGCGTTGTGGACGGCGGTGAGGCGCGAGGCCTCGACCGGGAGCCGGAAGAGCGGGTACGCGTAGGGAAGCAGGGCTCCGACCGTTCCCAGCTGGGCCTCGTCGAGCCGTCCGACCTGGTCCGGATAGCAGTACGCCGCCTCGGCGCGGTAGCGGCCTATCATCGCCGCCGCGGCCTCTCGCCGCGATGCGCTCCAGGGCTCGCGCGCGTAGGCCCGCCCCTCCTGGGAATCCAGGAAGGAGCGCGCGCGGGAGTGGTGCAGCACGAGGTCGTGGAGGACCAGCAGGCCGGGCACGCGCGGCAGGAGGTCATAGAGGAACGCGTGCGGGAGGCCGTTGCCCATCTGGTATACAGGCACGTCGTAGGGCGCCTCTCGGTGGCGCGCGAGGAACTCGGCCGCGGGGAAGACGCCGCACGAGGCCGGCAGCCGCTCGCGCTCGACCGTGTCCTGGCAGTGGAAGACGTCGAGCCGGTGGCGTCCGGCGAGCAGCGCCAGCACCTCGGCGCTGTAGTCGGCGATGCCCGTCTCCGCGGGCGGGACCGGGGTCAGGAACGCGACGCGACGGCCGGAGCTCATCGGCGGGCGAGGAGCGCGTACTCCAGCGGCCCGTAGAGGAAGGCGTTCAACCGCTCGACGTTCTCGTTCAGCGCCTGCGCGGCCGGGGCGGGCAGCCCCTCCGCGGGGACGGGCTGGAGGCGGCTGGCCGCGTCCACCGGCGAGCGCAGCTCCACGCGGACGTCGTTGAACCCCTCCGCGGCCGCGAGGAAGCGCAGGGTCTCGGGATGCAACGGGCGCTCGTGGGTCAGGTCCCGGTTGTAGACCTCCAGCAGGGCCAGGACGGAGCGCGGGTTCACGGTCTCGAGGACCAGGAGCCCGCCGGGCCTGAGCGCCCGGTGGGCCTGCCGCAGCGTCTCCTGCAGCGCGGCCGGCGGCAGGTGCTCCGCCACCTGGGCGGCGAAGACGCCTCCCAGCGACGCCGGCGCCTGCCCGCGCAGGAACCCGAGCAGGTCCGCCTCGACCACGTCCAGGCCGCGGCCTCGGCACTCCGCCGCGGCGTGGGCATTGCCGTCCACGCCGCGGGCGTCGATGCCCTCCGTCCTCAGCAGCTCGAGGAACTCGCCACGGCCGCAGCCGAGGTCGACGACCGGCGCCAGGTCCCGGAACAGAGGCACGTAGGAAGACAGCCGCTCCCGCACCTCCTCCGGCGTCCCGCGGAACCGGTTCTCGAACGCGGTGTAGGACGAGGCCTCGGCGGCCCGCAGCGCCGCCGCTGCGGCCGCGGGGGCGGCGCCGGGTTCGAGCGCTACGCGGAGCGCGCGCACCTCCTCGGACACGGCCTCCACCCGGTCGCGCAGCGCCAACAGCCCCTCCAGCCGCCGGGCCATCGATTCCTGCCGGCGATCGAACGCTTCGAGGATCAGCTCGGCATGGGTCGTGGCCAGGCCGGTAGCCATGCGGTCGCGCGCGTCCATCACCGGGAGCACTCGCTGTACGTACCGGACCAGGGCGGCCGCCGCATCGCGGAGGTGCAGGTGGAGCCGCGCGCTCTCCTGGAGGTAGCCGTTCAGGAGCTGGACCAGCACCGACGCGAACTCGTGCTGGCGGGCGAGAGCGGGGGCGACCGCCGACCACAGGCTCCGCTGCAGCCGGCCCTTGACCCCGGCTCCGTCCGGAGCGGCGGGAGGGGCCTCGCAGAGGCGGTTCAGCCGCTGCGCCTGGCCGGGCAGGTCCGGCAACGACTCGACAGGCAGCGGGAAGGACGCCAGGGCGTCGAGCGCCTGCAGCGCGGCGGCGTAGGCCGACTCCTCCTCTTCCAGACGCTTGCGCAGGGCGAGGAGGTCGGGGGGGTCCGATTCCAACGTGTCCGTCAGCGTCCGGCCGTCACGGGCCTGACCACGTGCGCGCTCAGCGGCCGACCACTCCCACGACCGGCGAGGAGGCGGAGGCGTACAGCTTCCGGGGGATCCGGCCGGCCAGGAACGCCTCTCGTCCGGACTCCACCGCCTTGCGCATGGCCGAGGCCATCCGAACGGGCTCCCGCGCCAGGGCGATGGCGCTGTTCATCAGGACGCCGTCCGCGCCCAGCTCCATGGCCAGCGTGGCGTCGGAGGCGGTGCCCACCCCTGCGTCCACGATCACCGGCACCCGGACCGCCTCCCGCACCAGCTGGATGTTGATGCGGTTCTGGATCCCGAGCCCGCTGCCGCTCGGCGCGGCGAGCGGCATGACCGCCGCCGCGCCGGCGTCCTCGAGCTTCCTCGCCACCACGACGTCGTCGTTGGTGTAAGGCAGCACGATGAAGCCCTCCTTCACCAGCAACCGGGTGGCGGCGAGGAGGCCCTCGGTGTCGGGGAAGAGCGTCTTCTCGTCGCCGATCACCTCCAGCTTGACCCAGTGGCTGAGGCCGGCCTCGCGGCCCAGGCGGGCGGTGCGGACGGCCTCGTCGGCGGTGTAGCAGCCGGCCGTGTTGGGGAGGACGAAGAGCCGGCGCGTGTCGATGTGGTCGAGGAGGCTGTCCGGGCCGTGGGCCCTCAGGTTCACCCGCCGCACCGCCACCGTCACCATCTCGGCGCCCGAGGACTCGTGAGCCTCCCGCATGGTCTGGAGGCTCGGGTACTTGCCGGTGCCGACGATGAGGCGCGAGCGGAACTCGCGCCCGGCGAGGATCAGCACGTCACCGCTCATGCGGCGATCGTAGCAGGGTGCCGAAACAGCGTCCATCCTCCCTACGGATGCCACGGCACCCGCGGCGGCAGCCCGAGCGTCTCGAGCCGATTCGCGCGGCGGCTCCGGCCCGCGCTGCCGCCGCCCACGAAGGTGACGATCTCCAGCCGGTCGCCGTGGTTGAGCCGGAGGCTCGGGTGCTCGGCCCGGGGCACGACCCGCAGGTTGTGCTCCACCGCCACGCGCCGCGCGTCGATCGCGAGCTGCCGCAGCAGGTCGGAAAGGCTCGAACCCGTGGGCACCTGCACGGGCTCTCCGTTCACCGACACCCGTATCCCGGGGTTCTGCGGCATGGGGCTCGACGCTACTTGCTCGTGGCGCGCGCGGCCAGGTAGGCCAGGACGATCTCGTCGAGGGACAGGTCCTCGATCACCGTCCGGTCGCCGGCGGGATCGAAGCGGCCCCGCTTGACCTCGAGGATCATCCCCTTGTGCTGGTCCTCCATGAGCTTGGTGATCGCCGCCTCGTCGTCCGGACTCTTGACCAGGTCCGCGTAGGGGAGCCGGCGCGACCCCAGGATCTCGCCCCCCTTGTAGATCAGCGTCTCGATGAGTGGGTTGCCCGTCCCCTTGTCCTCGGTCTGGACGTGGTAGACCACGCCGCGAACCTTGACGTCCGTGTTGAACCCGGTGATCACCGCTCGGCCCTCGCCCGGGGGGCGGGACGCGCCCCGAGACGAAAATTCTGGGACCCAGGAGCGGAAGTTGTCAAGGGCACGCCCCTTCCGCGTTTCGCGCGCGGCTCGGCGCATAATGGCGCACCGGGAGGTGCCGAGGCTCGATGCCGCTCGAAGTGGGCCGGGAGGGCGGAGGCGAGGACGATGAGCGGGTGCCCCTGTTCGGGACGTGGGCCCGCATCTACGCCGCGGTCGTCCTCACCAACGTGGCGTTCATGGTCCTGATCCACCTCTTCGACCGCTGGAAGCACTGATCCTTGACCACGGCCGACTGGACTGTCCTCACCATCTACCTCCTCGGCATCGTGGCCTTCGGCCTATGGGTCGGGCGCGGCAACCGCCGGATCGACGACTTCTTCCTGGCCGGACGGCAGATGCGCTGGTGGGCGGTGGGCCTTTCGGTCATGGCCACCCAGATCAGCGCCATCACCTTCGTGGGGACCACGGGCCAGGCGTACGGCGACGGGATGCGGTTCCTGGTCGTCTACTTCGGCCTGCCCTTCGCCATGGTGATCCTGTGCGTGACGCTGGTGCCCTTCTTCTACCGTGCGCGCGTGTTCACCGCCTACGAGTACCTGGAGCGCCGCTTCGACGCGCGGACGCGCACCCTGACCAGCCTGCTGTTCCTGCTCTCCCGCGGCCTCTCGGTGGGGGTCACCCTCTACGCCCCGTCGCTCGTGCTCTCGGTGATCCTCGGGTGGAGCGAGCAGGCCACCATCCTGCTCATGGGAGGCTCTACCGTCGCGTACGTGATCTACGGCGGCAACCGCTCGGTGATCTGGACCGACGTGGTCCAGATGGGCATCATCTGGCTCGGGATCTTCCTGTGCCTCGGGGTGGCGGTGGCCCAGCTCCCGCGGGGGTTCGGCTTCCGCGACGCGCTCGCCTTGGCCGACGCCACCGGGCGGCTCACGGTCATGGACCCGAGCCCCAGCCTGACGCAGCCCTACACCCTCTGGGGCGGCCTCGTCGGCGGGCTCTTCCTCATGCTCTCCTACTTCGGGTGCGACCAGAGCCAGGTGCAGCGCTACCTCTCCGGCAGCAGCCTCACCCAGAGCCGGCTGTCGCTGCTCTTCAACGCGTTCCTCAAGGTCCCCATGCAGTTCGTCATCCTGCTCACCGGCGTCCTCGTGTTCGTCTTCTACCATTTCCACGAGACCCCGCTGCTCTGGAACTCGGTCGAGCTGGCGAGGCTGGAGCGGGAGGCCCCCGCGGGCGAGCTGCGGGAGCTGAAGGAACGCTTTCGCCTCGCCCACGAGGCCCGGCGTGAGGCGGCCCACGCGTTCGCGGGGTCGCGGGACCAGGCGGACACCGAGCGCTATCTCGCGGCCCAGCGCGGGCTCGAGGCCGCTCGGGCCGAGGCCGTCTCCCTGGTCGAACGGACGAGACCCGGGAAGACCTACAACGACACGAACTACATCTTCCCCTGGTACATCGTCTCGACCCTGCGGGGCGGGCTGGCGGGTCTGGTGATAGCGGTGATCTTCGCCGCCGCAATGTCCTCGCTCTCGGGGGAGTTCAACTCGCTGGCCACCGCCACCATGGTGGACTTCTACAAGCGATACGTGCGCCCGGACGGGGGCGACGCCCACGAGCTGTTCGTCTCGCGCGTCCTGACCGCGGGCTGGGGCCTCTTCGCCTGCGTGATCGCCTTGGAGGCGGGAAGGCTCGGCTCCGCCATCGAGGTGGTCAACCGCTTCGGGTCGTACTTCTACGGCTCCATCCTCGGGGTCTTCGGCCTGGCCGTGCTCACCCCGCGGGCCTCTTCGCTCGGAGCCTTCCTCGGGCTCTTCACGGGAATGCTGGCCGTGGCCCTGGTCTCGCGGCTCACCGCCATCCACTTCCTCTGGTACAACGTGGTGGGCGCCTTGACGGTCTTCGCCGCCGGCCTGCTCGTCACCGCGGCGATGTCCCGCTGGGCGCGGCCGGCGCCCGGCGGCGGTGGACCCTAGCTATGCCCTCCAGCGCCTTCGACTCCTTCTACCTGAAGGACCGCTTCGGGTCCGCGGCCATGCGGGCCATCTGGGAAGACCGCGCCATGGTCCAGCGCTGGCTGGATGTGGAGGCCGCGCTGGCCGCCGCCGAGGCCGAAGCCGGAATCATCCCCCGGAGCGCGGCGCGCGAGATCGCCCGCAAGGCCAAGGTCGATCTCCTCGACCTGCCGGTGATGAAGCGCGACTTCGACGCCTCGTGGAACCCCATCGTTCCCCTCGTAGATGCCCTTCGGCGGGTGCTGCGGCCCGCCACCGCGCGGTGGGTCCACTACGGGGCTACCAGCAAGAACGTCATGGACACCGGCACCGCCCTCCAGATCCGGGACAGCCACGCGGTGGTCCTGGCCGAGCTGGACGCCATCGCCGACGTGCTGGCCGACCTCGCCGCCCGCCACCGGGAGACGCTGATGGCGGGGCGCACCCACGGGCAGCACGCGCTGCCCATCACCTTCGGGTTCAAGGCCGCGGTGTGGCTCGACGAGGTCATCCGGCAGCGCGAGCGGCTCCTGCAGTGCCGTTCGCGGGTCCTGGTGGGGGAGTTCGGCGGCGCGGTCGGGACGCTGGCCGCCCTCGGGCGCAAGGGGCTGCGCGTCCAGGCCCGGCTGCTGAGGAACCTGGGGCTGGGCGTCCCCCAGGTCCCGGTCAAGACGGCCGGCGACCGTTTCGCCGAGTTCTTCCTGCTCCTGGCCATGCTCTCGGCAACGCTCGCCAAGATCGCGCAGAACGTCTACAACCTGCAGCAGACCGAGGTGGACGAGCTGACGGAGTTCGTGGAGGGCAAGGTGGGCAGCTCCGCCATGCCCCACAAGCTGAACCCGGTGGCGGCGGGCTCGGTGGTCCTCCTCGGCCGTCTGGTACGCGCCCGGGCCGGCACGGTGCTGGAGTACGTCCACTCCGAGTGGGAGGACGACCACCGCCAGGGCGAGACCGCGTGGTTCTTCGGCCCGGAGGTCTGCCTGCTCGTGGGGGCACAGCTCGTGCTCGCCAAGCGCCTGCTCTCCACCCTCGTGGTCAAGCCGGAGAACATGCAGCGCAACCTGGACCGTAGCGGCGGGGTGGTGCTCTCGGAGGCGCTGATGATGGCCCTGGCCCCCGCCCTCGGCCGCGACCGCGCCCACGCCCTGGTGCTGAAGATCTCGCGGGACGCGCGCGCCCGCAGGCTGTCGTTCCGCACCGCGGTCGCCGCGGACCCGGAGGTCCGGCGCCGGTTCTCGCCGCGCCGGCTCGAGGCGATCCTCGACTACCGGAGGTCCCTCGGCCTCGCCGGCCACTTCGTCGACCGGGTGGTCGCCGCGCACCGGGCGGAGAAACGCCGCCGCCGGCGCTGACACCTCACCGGGCGCCCCGCCTGACCTCGGCCGCCCGTTCGGCCTCCAGCAGCGCCCGCTTGCGCCGCGTGCCCCAGCGGTAGCCGCCCTCGCCGCCGCCGGCCGGGACGACACGGTGGCAGGGTACGGCGAGAGCCACCGGGTTCGTGGCGCACGCCCGCGCCACCGCGCGCGCCCCGCCGGGCCGGCCGATCCGTCGCGCCACCTCGGCGTAGGTGCGCGTACGGCCGGCGGGGATCCGCCGCAGCTCTCGCCAGACGCGCCACTGGAACGCGGTGGCCTGGACGTCCAAGGGCAGGTCGGCGCTGGGGGCGTGCCCGCCGAGCTGGCGGAGGAGCGAGGCGACCCAGGGGCGGATGCTCCGGTCGTCCCGCTCCACCTCCGCAAGTGGATACTCGGCCCGGAGAGCGGCCTCGAGCGCCACGTCGGAGTCGCCCAGGCAGACGGCGGAGACGCCGCGGTCGGTGGCCGCCACCAGCAGCCGGCCCAGGGGTGAGTCGACCGTGCTGTAGCGGAGGCGCATCCCGCGTCCCCCCCGGCGGTAGGCGGCCGGCGTCATCCCGAGCTGGGCGGGTGCCTTCTCGTACATCCGGCTGCTGGAGCCGTAGCCGGCTTCGTAGATCGCTTCGCTCACGGGATCTCCCTCCTTGAGCCGCCTCTTGAGGGCGGCGAGCCTGAGCGCCTCGGCGTACTGCTTCGGGGTGAGACCGGTGGCCCGCTTGAAGCTGCGCTGCAGGTGATCGGGGCTCATGCCCGCCCTTCCGGCGAGGTCGGAGAGACGGACGGGGCGCCCGCCGCCCTCCTGGATGTGCCGGCAGACCCGGCGTATCCAAGCGGCCTGGAGCACGCGGGCCGGGGCGTCGCGGGGCCGGCAGCGCCGGCACGAGCGGAAGCCGGCCGCCTCGGCGGCTTCCGGCAGGCGGAAGAAGGTGACGTTGCGCGGGTCGGGCCGGCGGGCCGGGCAGGAAGGCCGGCAGTACACGCCGGTGGACCGGACCGCGAACACGAAGTCGCCGTCGAAGCTGGAGTCCCGTGCCGCGACCGCGCGCCACCGGTCGTCCCGGGCGACCGGGCCCCTGTCTGCCTCCGACGTGCTCATCCGCTCCCTCCGCCCCACAAGATACCCGCCCCCGGCGTTCCGGTCCTCCCGGTTCCCGCGGTCGAATCGCGCCGCCATAGAATGGCCGCTTGGGCTCCGATCGTCGCGAAACCGGCCACGGCCTGGCGCTGCCGCTCTGCGTGGCGGGCGCGGTGGCCCTCTTGGACCAGGCCACGAAGTACCTGGTCCGCACCAGCCTGGACCTCCACGAGAGGATCGCCTTGATCGACGGGTACCTGGCCCTCCTTCACGGGCGCAACCCGGGCATGGGCTTCGGGGTCCTGTCGGACGCGCCGATCCCGCATCAGTGGGCGGTGCTCTCGTTCGTGGCCATGGCCGCCTCGGTGGCGATCGTCTTCTTCCTGCGTGGCCTCCCCGCGCGCCCGCGCGCCCCGCGCGTCGCGATGGGCCTCATCCTGGGAGGGGCAGCGGGGAACCTCGTCGACCGGGTCCGGCTGGGCTACGTGACCGACTTCGTCCACCTGTCGTGGCGCGGGTACTCCTGGCCCGACTTCAACGTGGCCGACTCGGCGATCACGGTGGGGGCGGTGCTGCTCGTGGTCCATTCGCTGCTCGGCGAGCGGCAGGCGCAGGAGTGTTCCTGACGCGGCCCGCGGCCGAGGGCGGCCAGCGCCGCGAGACCCTCGTCGGCTTCGCCCTGGTGGACGAGGACGCGGGCGACGGTCCGCTCCGTCCCTCGGCGCCCCGTTGAACGAGCGGGCGCGGGCCGCGTGGGCACGCACGACTGTCCAGGTCTGGCCGGGCCGGTACTGCCTGGTCAGCCTGCCCGTGGAGCGCCTCGCGGAGGTGGCGGGGGCGCTGGCCGAAGCGTCGGGCTTCGCCGCGCTGGTGGTGGAGCGCGACGAGGTCTCCCTGACCGTTCCCGAGGACCGCTGGGTCCGCCATCCCCTGAGGGCGGCCGCGCGCTCGGACGCCGGTCCCTATCGCGCCCTGACACTCGACGTGAACCTCGAGCTCGACCTGACCGGGTATCTCGCGACCGCGGCGCTCCGGCTCGCCGAAGCCGGCGTCTCCATCGTCCCCCAGTGCGCGTTCCTGAAGGACCACCTGTTGGTGCCGGAAGAGCACCTGGAGCGCGCCGTCGGCGTGCTCGAGGCGCTCGTGCGGGAAGCGAAGGGAGCGGGGTGAGTCGGAGGCTCGACTACCCCTGTGCGACCGCTTGCGATCCGGGGCGAGGCGGGAACGCCAGCAGCGACAACCGCGTGGAGTAGGGGAGCAGCTCCCGCAAGCGGGTGGCGTGGCTCGGCGAGAGGCGCTTCAGGCGCGCATAGGCTTCCCGGACCACGTGGGCCGCTCTGGTGTGGAGGGCGTACCGGCAGGCCACGCCCAGGCTGTACCAGGCCTCCACCGACTCCGGCTCCAGGCGCACGGCCTGCTGCAGGGCCTCGATCGCCTCGTCGTGGCGGCGGAGGCCGGACAGAGTCGCGCCCAGGCCTTGCCAGGCCGGAGCGAGATCGGCCCGGAGGCGCACCGCTTCGCGGAACGCGGCCAAGGCCTCCTCCGGGTCGACCCGTCCCTCCGGCCCCGGGAAGGCGAGGGCCACGCCGAGCGCGTGCCAGGCCTCGGCAAGGTCCGGACGAAGCCGCACCGCCTGCCGGTACGAGTCCGTCGCGTCCTCCATCTCCCCGTTCCGTGTGCAGGCCGACCCCAGCGCGTACCACGCGTCGGCGTCGTGGGGCCGGAGGCGCACGACCTCGCGGAACGCGCCGGCCGCAGCCGGGTGGCGGCCACGGTCCGCGTAAGCGGATCCGAGGTCCAGCCAGACGCCCGCGTGGTCGTGCGTGACCTTGAGGGCTTCCTCGAACGCGAGGATGGCCTCGTCCGTCTTGCCGATCGCGAGGTGAGCCCGGCCCAGGCCGTGCCACGCCTCGACCAGGCGCGGGTCCAGCCGCAAGGCCCGGTGGTACGCCCGAAGGCCCTCGACGAACTGGTTCAGGTTGGCGATCCCGCTCCAGGCCAGCCCTTCCCCGTCGCTACGCAGCCGTCCGGGGTTCGCGGTCAGCCGGCGTCCGAGGGCCGCCCACTCCGGCGCGGTGCCCGGCTCCGTCGCCGATCCCGGATCGCCGACGCCGGCGTCCACCACGGACGCCTCGCCGGCCGGCGCACCCGCGAGCGGAGCGTCCCGGACGGCCTCGTAAGCGAGGTTGATGGCCTGGAGCTTCTCCTGGGCCCGGGTGCGCAGCTCGGCGTCGTGCTCGAACCGATCGGGGTGCCAGACGTTGACGAGCAGGAGGTAGGCCCTGCGGATCTCGGCCGGGGACGCGCCGGGGCCGACGTCGAGAAGGCGATAGCTTGAGGCGAGGTCGTGATCGTGCATGATGCGGGCGTCGCTCCCCGGCCTCGAGGAAAGGCCCGGCGCGCTGAGCGTAGCGCCCGAGGTGGTCCCGGCAGGTGAGCGGCCTCACGCGGGCAGCGGACTTGTGAGGAAGCACACACTGTACTGCCGGTAGCCGTGACCCGGCAGCGCTCGACGCCGGGGAGCACCCGAGGAGTCGCCTCTCGCGATCCTGGAGTCGCTCGACGGTGCAGCTCCGCCGCGGCCGTCAGTCGATTCCGGCGCAGCCGCGCTGCGTCAAAACGACCGGCCGCGCAGGGAAAGCAGGTCCTCCACCTGGAGCGGCTCACGGGTCACGAAGGCCTCGCCGTACTCGACGCCGATCCGCTGGCCGGCGCGCCGAGCCGACAGGCCCACCGCCTCCTGGAAGCGGTCGAAGGGCAGGCTCACCGACTCCGCCTCCACGGGCGTGAACTGGCTGCCGAAGGCCCGGATGGCACGGAGCTTCACGTCCCAGACGCTGCTGACGTCCACGACCAGAGAAGGCGCGACCTCCGACTGTTCCGTCGTCCCCAAGGCGTAGACGAGCTTCGCGGGGCGGAACGGGGGCCCGAGGTCCGGCCGGTAGTTGCGCAGCCCGGCCAAGAAAGAGGCGTCGTAGACGATGCGGCTGGCGTGCGCGTGGTCGGGGTGGCGCTGCTCCCAGTGCTGGAGGACCACGACGCGGGGGCGGAGGCGGCGCAGCGCCGCAACGATCGGGTCCTTGTGCTCCGGGATCACCGCCAGCCGAGCGTCGGGGAGCCCCAGCGACTCGCGATGGGCCACCCCCAGGATGCGCGCCGCCTCCAGCGCCTCGGTGGCACGGGTCTCCGGCGTCCCGCGGCTCCCGCACTCGCCGCGGGTCAGGTCCAACAGGCAGACCCGCCGCCCCTGCCGGGCCGCCAGCGCCAGCGTCCCTCCCATCACCAACTCGGCGTCGTCCGGGTGGGCGCAGATGCCGGCGACGTCGAAGTCGCTCACGCGCCCACGATCCGCTCGTAGTAGCGCTCGTACTGGGACACGATGCGGTCGTCGCTGAACAGCGACGCCACACGGCGCCGGCCCGCCTGCCCCATGGCGCTGGATCGCTCGTCGTCCTTCAGCAGCTCGATCGTCCTGGAGGCCATTCCGTCGATGTCCCCCACCGGCAGCAGGAAGCCGGTCTCGGTGTGCTGCACGACCTCGGGCAGCCCACCCGCGTCGGAGCCGACCACGGGCACGCCGCACGCCATGGCCTCCAGCGCCGAGAGCCCGAAGGACTCCAGCTCCGAGGGCAGCAGGAACACGTCCGCCATCCCCGTCAGCTCCTCGATCCGGTCCTGCCGCCCGAGGAAGCGGACCCGCTGTTGCAGGCCGAGGCGCCGGGCCAGCGCCTGCGCCGAGGCACGCTCGGGGCCCTCGCCCACCATGAGCAGCACCGCCGGGACCTCGCGGTTGACCCGCTCGAGGATCCGGATGACGTCCAGCACCCGCTTCACCGGACGGAAGTTCGAGATGTGGAGGAGGATCTTCTCCGCCGGGGGCGCGAATGCGGTGCGGTCCTTGTAGGCCCGGGTGGGGCAGAAGACGGAGAGGTCCACGAAGTTGGGGACCACCTCGATGGGGTTCTTGACGTCGAACTCCTCGATCGTCATCCGCTTCAGGAACTCGGAGACCGCGGTGACGCCGTCCGAGCGCTCGATCCCGAACCGGGTGATCTCGAAGAACGAGCGGTCCTGGCCGACCAGCGTGATGTCGGTGCCGTGCAGGGTCGTGACGAGCTTGGGGGCGGCCTCTCCCAGCATCTGCTGGGCGAGGTAGCCGGTGATGGCATGGGGGATGGCGTAGTGGACGTGGAACAGGTCCAGCCGCGCCTCCCGCCCCACCTCCGCCATCTTCGCGGCCAGGGCCAGGTCGTGGAGGGGATACTCGAACAGGCTGTAGCTCAGGACGTCCACCTCGTGGAACGAGAGGTTCTCGTGGAAGTCGCCGAGCCGGAACGGCAGCCGATACGCGACGAAGTGGACGTCGTGGCCCCGCCGCGCCAGGTGTTTGCCCAGCTCGGCGGCCACCGCCCCCGATCCTCCCACGGTGGGATAGCAGGTGATGCCGATGTTCATCGGCCCGAACGGAGTCGAGGGTCGAAGGTCGGCGTCGTTGCGATCACAGCGTGACCACCTGATGTCCCGTCGCCCACGGGTCCATTCTTCCACGGATCTCCCGGGCCACCGCCAGTCCGTGCCGGGCCAGCAGCCACACCAGGCCGAGCCCGCGCTCCTGGAACGATCCGCCCGGCAGCAGCGCGTCGCGGGTCCGCCGGAGGCGCTCGGCGCGGGTCCGGTCGCGCTTCTTGAGCGCGCGCACCGACTTCTCGTGCAGCGCCTCGATCTGGTGGAGGGCGCGGCCGCGCGCGGCGTCGGCGGCGGCGCGGAGCGTCGGATCGAGGCCGCCGAGGACCTCCTCCACCGCGCCCATCTCCTTCTCCAGCGCCTCGCGCGCCCGGCCGAAGGCGCCCTCCACCTCCGGATAGGCCTCCCGCGCCCAACGGGCCACGAGCCGCTCGGGGTCCGCCTGCAGGTCGGCGAGCGACAGGTCTTCGGCCTCGAGGGCCCGCGCCTGGGCCGGCTCGACCAGCGTGATGCTCGGCCGCGGCACGAGTGCCGGGCGCGGGACGCCGAACGCCGCGTAGGAGGGTCCGATCTGGGCGTGGTAGGCGATCTCGGCCGGGCCGCCCACGTAGGCCGCGGTCGGGAGGACGTCGTCCTGCGCCAGCGGGCGCAGCAGCACGCCCGGGCTCCAGGCCTCGGGCTCGGCCTCGAGCATGCGCAGCGCCTCGTCGACGGGGATGAGGCTGCCGGGTCCGCGCACCTCGAGTACGCCGTCGAGGGAGGCGAGCGCGCGCCGCTGCGCGCCCGCCATCAGGAAGAGGTTCAGGAAGCCGGGCCGCACCGGCACCTGCTGGTGGTAGCCGGAGGCGAGCAGCCGTTCCCCGACCTCGGCTGCGAGCCGCGAAGTGGGGGAGCCGTCCCGGATCTCGCGGGCCATGACCGGGGCCATCAGGGCCTTCAGCGCCGGGTCGGAGGGATCGAGGACGACGAGGCCGGGGACGACGGCGGCGAGGAAGCGGGCGAACGCGCCGGCGAGGGTCACGCCCGGCCGGTAGCACGCGCCGAGGACCCCGAGCGCCTCGTCGCGGTGCAGGCCGGGAGGAATCGCGCGCGCCAACTCCTGCACGAGCGCGGCGATCGTGTCGTCCAGGACGATCCGGGACGCGGGCTCGCCCGCCGGCTCGCGCACGGGGGAGTAGCGCACCGTACGGATCCGTCCGGCCTCGTCCAGGATGGCGGTCGAGCGCACCTCGGCGAAGTCGTGGTCGTCCGAGGCCACCCAGAACACCGGCACCACGGGTCGGGAGCACCGCTGTTCCAGGAGCGAGGCGAGGTGGACGGCGGCGAGCGCCTTGTAGAGGACGTAGAGCGGGCCGCCGAAGAGGCCCGCCTGCTGTCCCGTGACCACGGCGGTGGCGCCGGGCTCGGCCAGACGCCGCGCCGCCTCGACGCCGGCGGCGGTCCCGAGCTCCTGCTGCTGGCGGGCGAGCGCGGCGGCGAGCGCCTCGCGGCGCCGCCCGTGATCGAGGGTGCGCCCGGCGGCGGCGGCCAGGGCGTCGAGATCCCACCGGCCGCCGTCGAAGAACGGCCGTACCGCCTCCGCTCCGGCGAGGTAGTCGCGGAACAGCCTGCTCGGTGGCTGCTGGAACGCCCCGTAGTCGACTACCATCGGGGCGGCGTCGGGCATGGGGTTTTGATTATAGCGGCGCGCAGGTGCCGAGGGTGCCCGGGTGGGCGGCCGCATGCTGCTGATACGGGCCGCAGCGGCCGGTTGTTCCCTGTCTCGTCTGCGCAAGCCCTTCCCCTTCCAATACTTGAAAGGTGTGGAGGTTTGACACCTTTTCACCGTGGTGCTAGAGTCTTCTGCCTCGGCGAGACCTGAACGAGGGCCCTCCGGCCGTTCGAGCCAAAACGCGCGGCATATGGAAGAGAAGAGCGGCTTCCGCGAGCAGATGCCCCAGACGATCGGGCGTTACCAGGTCCAGGAGAGCGTCGGCTACGGAGCAATGGGGGCCGTGTACAAGGCCTTCGACCCGCTCATCAAGCGAACGCTCGCGATCAAGACCATCCGCCTGGATATCCCCCGGCAGAGCCCGCAGTACAAGTCGTTCATCGAGCGCTTCTACCACGAGGCCCGGATCTCCGGGACGCTCTCGCATCCGAACATCGTGACTCTCTTCGACATCGGCGAGGAGGGCGGGATCCCCTATCTCGCGATGGAGTTCGTCGAGGGGGAAACGATCTCTTCGCTGATCGAGCGGGGCGTGCGCTTCAACCCCGAGAAGGTCATCGGGCTCATCAGCCAGATCGCGTCCGCGGTGGACTACGCCCACAGCAAGGGGGTCATCCACCGGGACATCAAGCCCTCGAACCTCATCTTGTCGGACGGCGAGCGCGTGAAGGTCACGGACTTCGGGATCGCCAAGCTCGTGGACGCCGAGATGACGCAGTCGGGGACGCTCCTGGGGACGCCCTCCTACATGTCGCCCGAGCAGGCGATGGGGGACAAGCTCGACGGCCGCAGCGACATCTTCTCGCTGGGCGTGTGCGCGTTCGAGATGCTGGCGGGGGAGCAGCCCTTCCCTGGGAACAACGTCACCTCCATCCTCTACAAGCTCGTCCACGTCGATCCCATCGAGCCGGCGAACCTGGAGATGAACGGCCTCGTGCCGCAGAAGTGGTACGAGGTGTTCGGCCGGGTCCTCGCCAAGAAGCCCGACGACCGGTACCAGACCGCCACGGACTTCGTACAGGACCTCGAGTACTGCCTGGGGGCGTGGTTCGGCGCGGCGATGGGCGAGGACCCCACGCTGGCCTCGGGCCGCTCGGCCCCTCCCGTCGACGGGGCCACGAACGTGCTGCCGGTGCACGCCGAGTCCTCTCCCAAGCCCTCCAGCCTGCGGGAGGCGCCGGCACCGCCGTCTCCGTCGTTCGAGCCCGAGCCCTCGACGGTAAACCTCGGGGCCAGGGTGGAGGACCCGGCCGACGGCGTGACGCGGGCGCTGGAGGTGAAGGGCCTGTCTTCGCGTGCCGCCGCCCTGTCCGAGAAGACGGAGAAGGTGGAGCGGCCGAGCGTCCCGGACTCCACGCCCCCCGCGGCCACGATCATGCTCAAGAGGCCCTCGGGCGCCGCCCCAGTCGCGCCCGCCCCTGCGTCCCCGGCGGCGGCTCCCCCCGGTGGCTCCGCGGTCTTCACCACCGTGGTGATGAGCGCCGATCAGCTCGCGGCCCAGGCCAGGTCCACTGCCAAGGGGAGCCAGCCCGCGCCCGCCGCGCCGCCCGAGGCCACGGTCGTGATGTCGAGCGCCGAGCTGGCGCGAGCCGCCGACCGCACTGCTCGGTCGGCGTCCGGACCGACCGAGGCGAGCAACGTCCCGACGGCCCGGCAGGCCACCATCCCTCCGGGCGCCCGGAGGGCGGCGTCACTGCCGAAGACCGGCCCGACCCCGCGCCCCCCCATCCCCGTCCCGCCCGGTCCGGCGACGGCCCCGGCGGAGCCGGCCGGGTCGCCTGGGGCGCTGGCCTTCGTCGCCGGCCTTCCCGCCGCGGTGCTCCTCGGAGCGGCGGCGGTCATGTTCCTGCTCGCGGCCGGTATCGTGATCATGCTCGTGCTCGGCGGCCGGAGCGGCTCGGTCTCGCCGGCCGCGGTACCGGTCGCAACCCCGGACACCGCGGTGGCGAGCCCCGTTCCCACCGAGGTTCCGCCGCAGCCGGTCGGCCGCCTGCTGGTCGAAAGCCAGCCGCCCGGTGCCGACGTGACGGTGAACGGCGACTACCGTGGCATCACTCCGCTGGACCTGGCGGCCCTGCCGTTCGGCGACTACGAGGTGCGGATGGAGCTGAAGGGCTTCGAGCCGCGGACCCAGAGCGTCTTGCTCACGGCGGATGCCCCCGAGTCCCAGGTGAAGGCATCCCTGAGCCGGCTGGGGCCGGCCCTCGGCAGCGCTGAGATCCTGTCGAACCCGGTGGGAGCCACCGTCTCGGTAGACGGTCGCGAGGTCGGCGTGACGCCCCTGCCCGCCTACAGGTTGCGCCCCGGCAGCTACAGGGTGGACGTCGCCAAGGACGGGTACGAGACCTGGTCGGGGAGCGTGGTCGTCGCCTCCGGGGCCAAGGGGAGCGTCAACGCGCAGCTCCGGCCGGTCCCGACGCCCGCGCCAACCGCCGTGCCCACACCGGCTGTCGACGTGCCCGACCCGAGCCGGGTGTTCCAGGAGAACGAGCTGGACGGCACGGTGCGTAAGGTCTCAGGCCCCGGGGCGAGCTATCCCAAGGCCGTGCCGCCGCTGCGGAGCGGGGAATCGCGCTCGGTCTCGGTCTCCTTCGTGGTGCTGGAGTCCGGGGAGCCCAGCGAGGTGAAGATCATCGAGTCCGGCGACAACCAGATCCTCGACGAAGCGGTCGTATCGATGATCGAGGAGTCGCGGTTCGCCCCCCCGACCAAGGGTGGCGTCAAGGTGAAGGCGCGGCTGCTCCGGAAGTTCACTTTCCGGGCCGGCTGAGCCTGATGGCGGTGCTCGGTTAGTCCGTGGCGAAGCTGATCATCAACCCGACCTCGTCCTCGAAGCGGGAGGTGTTCCTGGCCCGCACGGTGGTCTCCATCGGCCGGGATCCCTCCAACGACGTGGTGCTGCCCGACGCCATGGTCTCGCGGCGCCACGCGGTCATCGAGTACCGAGCCAGCCAGTACTACATCCGGGACTGCAACTCCTCGAACGGGTCCCTTGTGAACGGAGACCGCGTGAGCGAGCGCAGCCTGCGCGACGGCGACCTCGTCGCGATCGGCACCGCCCGGCTGCTGTTCCGCGACGACCTCGTCCTCGAGGACGCCGGCGGCAAGGTCGTACAACACCCCTCGGCGCCCAAGCTCCAGTGTCCGCAGTGCCACGCGGACTACCGCAAGAGCGACCTCTTCTGCCGCCAGTGCGGCGCGCCGGTGGCGCCTCCCAGGGAGCCGCCGCGGGCCGTCTGCACCTCGTGCGGGACCGCGGTCCCGCTCCCGGCCCGGTTCTGCAACGCGTGCGGGAGCCCCCTGGCCCGCGACCCCGAAGGCGGCGCGGAGCCGCCCCCGGCCCCGCTGGAGCCTGGAGAGGTCACCGCTGCCCCCGAGGCCCGGGACGGGAGCCCACCCGCCGTCCACGCGGCCGAGGGACAGGCCCGGTTGGAGCCGCCCTCCCAGGAACCCCCGACCGAAGCGCCGCCCGTGGAGGAGGCGCCCAGCGCCCGCCCGCCATCGGAGGAGCCTCCGGTGGCGGTAGCTCCCCGACCGGCCGAGGTCCCGAGGGGATCGTGGTCGGGAGCGGCCGCGGAGGCCTCCGTGCTCCCGGAGCCTCCGGAGCCGGTCCGCCCGAACCCCTCCCCGCCGCTGGTGACGTCCGCTCCGGCAGCGGCCCCGGCCGCTTCGGCCGCACCCCCGCGACCCTGGCCCCATTCGCGCTCTCCCCGGCCGGACAAGGCTCCCGAAAGGCGCGACGTCCGTGCCGCGCCGCCCTCGCCGCCACAGGCCGACCTGGGCTCCCGTTTCCTGGCCGGTCTCATCGACTCGGTGATCGTCTCGCTGGGCATCGGCGTGCTCCTCTCCCCCGCGGCGTGGTACTGGTGGGCCCGGGAGCTGCCGGTGAACCCGTCCGAAGTCCCCTTCCTTCCGATCATGTTGTCCCTGCTGTTGGTTCCGCTGGCCGGCGGCCTCGCCGCCCTCTACTACGTCTACTATTGGGGGACGAAGGGGGCCACGCCGGGGAAGGCGATGATGGGTCTGAGCGTGCAGGCCGCGGACGGCACGGAGCCCATCGGAGTGTCCCGGGCCGGCGTCCGGTTCCTCGGATACCTCCTCTCCGGAGCGCTCCTCGGGATCGGATTCATCATGATCGCCGTCGGCGGGAGCGGGCTCCACGACCGCATCGCCGGAACCCGGGTCGTCCGGAGCGGGAGGGACTGAAGCTGGACCCCACCGGAGTCGAGCCGATGGCGGGCGAGCAGGGCATCGCCCTCCCCGCTCCTCGCGCGGCCACACGCCCGCAGCTCTGGCGGGCGGTCTGGGAGCTGGTCCACGACCTCTCTGTCGCCGTCCTGTTCTGCTTCTTCCTCATCACGTTCGTCGCGCAGGCCTTCCGGGTCCAGGGCACGAGCATGCTGCCGCTCCTGGAGGACAGCGAGCGCATCATCGTCAACAAGTTCGTCTACCGCTTCCATCCGGTGGCGCGGGGAGACGTGGTCGTGTTCTGGTACCCCAGGGATCCCTCGGTCTCCTTCATCAAGCGGGTGGTGGGCGTCCCCGACGACGTCGTGGAGCTGCGCCGCGGCGTCCTCTACGTGAACAGCCGGCAGGTGGACGAGGGCTACGTCACGATGAAGGACGACGACACACACCCCCCGGTCGTCGTCCGGAAGGGCTACTACTACGTGCTCGGCGACCACCGGAACAGCAGCAACGACAGCCGGAACTGGGGCGAGGTCCCCGAGAAGTACATCTATGGAAAGGCGTTCCTGAGGTTCTGGCCCCTGTCCAAGGTGGGCTTCATCCACTGACGGCCGCGGACGCCCTCGCTCCCGCGGCGTGGCGAGACAAGCCTCGCTTCAGCCCGATTGGGCGAGACAAGCCTCGCTTCAGCCCGATTGGGCGAGACAAGCCTCGCTTCAGCCCGATTGGGCGAGACAAGCCTCGCTTCAGCCCGATTGGGCGAGA
>Ga0268386_10000264_pt1 | contig 31520 bp, 26 predicted proteins | sample RVTome_15_FD_200260 | JGI IMG/M metagenome (GOLD analysis project Ga0268386, IMG submission 200260) | Soil microbial communities from uranium-contaminated site in the Upper Colorado River Basin, Wyoming, United States - RVT150D86... ... | reverse complement strand
CTGCGGCGGGCGTTTTACCGGTCGGTGTTGCCGCGGGTGGGGAAGGACGTGTTGATCGGCTTCGGCACCGTGTTGTCGCATCCCACGGCGGAGTTCGGCGAGCGGGTGTACGTCGGCGTCGGCTGCATGATCGGCGACGTCTCGCTGGAAGACGACGTGCTGCTTGGCTCGCACGTGTCGGTCATCAACGGCAACCGGCAGCACGGGATCGAGCGGCTCGATGTGCCGATCCGCGAGCAGCCGGGCGAATACCCGCGCGTGACGATCGGCCGCGACAGTTGGATCGGCGACCGCTCGATCGTGATGGCGGACGTCGGCGCGCAGTGCGTGATCGGCGCCGGCTCGGTCGTGACGAAGCCGCTACCCCCGCGGGCGATCGCGGTGGGAAACCCGGCGCGGGTGCTGCGGTATCGGGACGAAGGGGAGCCGCGGGAAACGTGGGATGGATTGTCAATCCGTGCGGACGAGTTGGAAATGCGTCCCACGGCCACAAGTGTGAATTGACCATGTGCGGAATCGCGGGACTGATGACGTTCGACTCGCGGGCGCCCGTCGACGGCGGACTGCTCGCCGCGATGGGGGAGACGCTCGCCCACCGCGGGCCGGATGCCGGCGGTCGCTGGATCGGCGCGGGGGTCGGCCTCGCGCACCGGCGGCTGTCGATCATCGACCTCGCCGGCGGGGATCAGCCGATCGGCAACGAAGACGGCTCGGTGCAGGTCGTGTTCAACGGCGAAATCTACAACTATCGGGAACTCAAGGCGGAACTGGAATCGCTGGGTCATCGGTTTCGGACGCACAGCGATACCGAAGTGCTGGTCCATCTCTACGAGGAAATGCAAGAACGGCTCGTCGATCGATTGAGGGGAATGTTCGCCTTCGCGCTGTGGGACGCGAAACGCGAGCGGCTGCTGCTGGCCCGCGACCGGGTGGGGTTGAAGCCGCTCTACTACAGCCGCGATGCGAAGCGGGTGCTGTTCGGGTCGGAGATCAAGGCGATCCTGGCGTGGCCGGGGGTGTCGCGGGAGATCGACGTCGAAGCGCTGGAGGATTACCTGACGTACGGCGTCGTGCCGGGAGAGCGGTCGATTTTCCGGCACGTCCGCAAGTTGCCGCCGGCTCATACGCTGGTGATCGACCGGCGGAACGGGAACGCTTCGCCGACGAAATACTGGGAGTTGAATGTCCAGCCGGACGAATCGCGGACCGACGAGGAATGGATCGAGGCGCTCTCGGCGAAGTTCGACGAGACGGTCGAGGCGCATCGCATCGCGGACGTGCCGATCGGGGCGTTTCTCAGTGGGGGGGTCGATTCGAGCGCGGTCGTGGCGTCGCTGATGAAGACGTGGGACGGATTTTCAATCCGTCCGGACGGTTTGAAAAACCGTCCTACGGAATCGCGTCGCGAGCCGATCAAGACGTTCTCGATCGGATTCCGAGAAGAGAGGTTCAGTGAGCTTCCCTATGCCCGCATGGTCGCCGAGCGGTTCGGCACGGAGCACGTCGAAGAGATCGTCACGGCGGACGCGGTCGCCGGGCTGGAAGACCTCGTGCACTTCTACGACGAGCCGTTTGCCGATTCCTCGGCGATTCCGACGATGGCCGTCTGCCGGGTCGCACGGCGGCACGTGAAGGTTGTCCTGTCCGGCGACGGTGGGGACGAGGCGTTCGGCGGCTACGCGCGATACGCCCACGACCTGCGGGAAGCCCGGCTGCGGGACCTGATCCCCGGCTGGCTGCGGCGGACGCTCGTGCGGCAGGCGGCGGCGATGTGGCCCAAAGCCGACTGGCTCCCGCGGCCGATGCGGATGAAAACGGCACTGACGAACCTCTCGCTCGATCCGGGCGAGGCGTACGCAAACACGATTTCGATCTGCCGGCCCGAGCTGCGGCAGCAATTGATGCAGGAAGACGTGCGGCGGGAAATCAACGGCTACCGGCCGGAAGGGCGCGTCGTCGAAGCCTTCGGCAGCCGTGGCGGCGATCCGCTGGGGGGGATGATTTCCGCGGACGTCGCGCTGCTGCTGCCGGACGACTTCCTCACCAAGGTCGACCGGGCGAGCATGGCCGTCGGGCTGGAAGTGCGGCCGCCGCTGGTCGATCACGAATTCCTGGAGCTGGCCGCGCGCGTCCCTTCGCGGCTGAAAGTGCATGACGGCGAAACGAAGTGGATCTTCAAGCAGATCTGCGAACGGCGTTTGCCGCGGGAAGTCATCTGGCGAAGGAAGCAGGGTTTCGAAATCCCCGCCGACGACTGGCTTCGCGGGCCGCTGCGGGAACGCTTCGAGGCCGAGGTGCTGTCGCCGTCGGCAAAGCTGGGGGAGTACATCCACCTTCCTTCCGCCCGCGCCCTTTACGACACCCATCTGCGGAAGACGGGCCGGCACGGCGCGGCGCTGTGGTCGCTGCTGGTGCTGGGCTGCTGGATGGAACGTTATTGCGCCGATTCGCGCAGGGTGGGCTGTGCCCACCACTGACGAGGAAACGCCATCGAATTGGTGGGCACAGCCCGCCCTACTTGCTACTTGTTGCATCGAACCGACCCCATGATCACACTCAAAAAGCCGCCGCAGACGTTCGAGGAAACCGTCAGGGCCGTCGTGTCGCCCCCTGAGTCGGTTCAGCGGATTCTCGTCGTCATGCCGGCGTACAACGCGCAGCGGACCCTGGCCGCCACGGTTGCCGATATCCCGCGCGACCTCGTCGATGAGATTCTGGTCGTGGACGACAACAGCACCGACGGCACCTGTGAGGCGGCACGGCAGCTCGGACTCAAGGTGATCAGGCATGCCGAGAATCTGGGTTACGGCGGAAACCAGAAGACCTGCTATCGCTACGCGCTCGAGAGCGATGCGGACGTGATCGTGATGCTCCACCCCGATTACCAGTACGACAGCCGCGTCGTCGCCGTCGCGGCGACGCTCATTCGTCTTGGGATCGTCGACGTCGTGCTCGGCAGTCGGATTCGGACCCGGTCCGAGGCGCTCCAAGGCGGAATGCCGCTCGTCAAGTACGTCGCCAATCGCGTATTGACGACGATGCAGAACGTCGCCTTGGGTCAGAATCTCGGCGATTTTCACAGCGGGTTTCGGGTCTATCGGCGCGACGTCCTCGAACGCGTCCATTTCGACGCGAACAGCAACGATTTTCTGTTCGACGGGCAGTTCCTCGTGCAGTGCGTGCACCACGGGTTCCGCCTCGGCGACATCCCCGTCCCCGTCCGTTACTTTGACGCCGCGTCGAGCATCAACCTGCGACGAAGCGCCGTCTATGCGATCGGTTCGCTGTGGTGGATCATCCGCTTTTATCTTCACCGGCTTCGGATCTGGAAATCTCCCGTGTTTCGATGAGTCCGAAACGCGGACGACACAAACCGGGGGTCCCGCTGCGACGATCCGTCGTCATACGATGGCCGGGGTCGGGTGTCCAAAAATCAATTTTCCGTTGGACGCACGCGGCAACCTGAAAACAATACGCGGAAAACTGAATTTTGGACACCCGACCCCTGCTGCAGCCCCTTTCCATCGCGGAACGCGGCTTGTTTCCCCTGGTCGTCCTGACGGCGTGCATTCTTCGTTTCTGGGCATTGGGCGAATGGAGCCTGTGGGAGGACGAGGAAACCACGATCTATTTCAGCCAGAACCTCGACAAGTGGTTCGCGAAAGTGTCTCCGGTTTATTTCCATCCCCTGGCGGCGATCTACGAACTGGCCGGCGTCTCCGTCTGGACGGGCAGGGCGTACTCGGCGGTGTTCGGCATCGCCACCGTCATCGCGGTGTATTACGGGACCCGGATGCACATCGGGCATCTCGCCGCCGTCACCGCCTCCGCGCTGTTGACCGTCAATCTGGGGCACCTGTTCTGGAGCCAGTCGATCCGTTACTACGCGATGGCGCTCTTCTTTCAATCCGCGTCGATGTTCTGCTTTCTCCACGGATTTGAACGCCGCAAGCCGGTCTGCATCGTCGCGTCCAGCGTGCTGTGGGCGCTCGCGCTGCTCTCGCACATGTCCGCGATCCTGCTGGCGCCCGTCTATGTGGCTTATGCCGCGCTGTCGCTTTTTCCGCTGCGTGGGAAACGGCAGGCGATCCGCGAACACGTCGTGGCGCTCGTCGTGTTCGGCGTCGTGGCCGCGGGGTTCCTGTCGCTGTGGAACTTCGTCCTTCAGACGCAAGTTGCCATTCAAGGCGACTCCGAATACTCCTCGCCGACCCACATCCTGCTGACGATCGCGGCGTATTTCGGCATTCCCGTGATTGCACTCGCGGCGGTGGGGACGTTTCTCTCCCGATCGACAAGCGTCGGCACTCGTCAGTTGCTCGCGTTGGGTGGTTCGATCCCGGTCGCTGAGTTGATCGTCATCGCTCAGTTGAAGCTCGTTCCCACGGTGACGTGGTACTATGGATTGGTCGCTTTGGTGCCGCTGTGTTGCCTTTCCGGACTGGCCATCGAGGAGCTGTCGCGTCGGCGCAGGGTCTGGACGTTGTTTGCCGCATTGGGGGTTGCGTTCGCGTACTACGGAGTGTTCGTCGCCGCCTATTTCGGGCCGATGCACGGCGACCGCCCACGTTGGCGGGAAGGAGTGGAATTCGTTCGGGAGCAGCGAAGATCGGCGGATGCGGCAGACGCGGTCGAGATTTTCGCGACCGTTCCGGGCGTCGTGGAGTTTTACCTGGGAGTCGACCCGGCCAGGACGATGAACGAGGAGGTCGTCAAGGCGATGCCGTCGGCGCCCCCCGCGGCGCACGCGGCGGGTGCGCGGTGGTTCCTCGTCAAGGCCAGCCACGTGACGCCCGAATACGACGCCTGGTTTCGAAAGCATTGCGTGCACCTGGCCGGTTTCGAGGCGAAGACCGGACCGCGCGATCGAACGGTTCATGTTTACTACTCGGCCCCAAGTCGACGGGAGCGGTAAGTTTCGATGCCGGGAATCTGCGGAATTGCCAGCGTTGTCGCGTCGCGAACCAGCGGAGAGTCGCTGAGTGCGATGCTGCAATCGCTGCGGCACTACCCCTGGCAGCGGATCGAGCGCGGCGGCGCTGACGGGGACGTGGCCCTCGGCCGCGTGTCGCTCGGCATCCTCAACGCCGACCCGCAGCCGGTCTGCGACGCGAACACGTCTTCGTCGGCAGTGATGGATGGCGAGATCCTCGACGCCGACCGACATCGCCGTGAACTCGAATCCGCCGGGCATGCGTTCGGGACGGGCAGTCACGCCGAAATCCTGCTTCACGGCTATCTCACCGAGGGAAAGGACTTTCTCTCCCGAGTTGACGGCAAGTTCTCGGCGGCCATCTGGGACGGCCGCTCACGGCGGCTGATTCTCACGAACGACTGTTTCGGCATGAAGCCGCTCTACTATTGCGATCTGCCCGGGAGGTTCCTGTTCGCCTCGGAAATCAAGGCGCTGCTGGCCGACGGCGACGTGCCGCGAACTCCCGACCGCAAAGGGCTCGCGCAGTTCTTCAGCTTCGGCCACCTGTGGGGAGAGGAGACGCTGTACGAGTCGATCCGTGTGTTGCCGGCCGGGGCGTGGTTGACGTACGACGCGGACGACGATCGGGTGACGGTCGAGCGCTATCACGCCTTCACGTCTTCCGCAGACGCAGCCGATCGGGGAGAGATGCTGGAACGACTCGACGCGGCTTTCAAAGCGGCCGTCGACCGCCGCTGCAACGAAGTGCCGAACCTCGGGCTGTCGCTCTCCGGCGGCCTCGACGCGCGAACGATTCTGGGAGTCATGGACTGCGAGCATGCGTCGGTCACGTCGGTCTGTCTCGGAATCGAAGGCAGCCTCGACCACCGCTCGGCCCGGCAATTGGCGGATCTGGCCGGTTCCCCGTATCACGCGTACACGCTCAACGACGCCTTCCTGGGGGATTTCGAGCAGCACCTGCGGCAGATGGTGCGGCTGACCGACGGGCACTACCTCTCGCAGTGCATCGTCATGCCGACGCTCCCCTTCTACCGCGAGCTGGGCATCGGCGTGCTGCTGCGGGGTCACGGCGGCGAGCTGCTGCACATGCGAAAGGCGTACAACTTTTCGCTCGACGCCGCCGGGCTGGCGATTCGCGACGAGGCCGCCCTCGAAGCCTGGCTGCACCGTCACCTGCGGGCCTACATGCTCGACGCCGTCGACGCGCCGCTGTTCGCCGGCATGCAGACCGCCGACGTCGATGCGCTGGCCCGCGACACGCTGCGGTCGGCGCTGGCGGAAACGGCCGGCTGGGACCCCGTGCTGCACCGCATCTGGCACCTGTTCCTCACGCAGCGGCTGCGGCGGGAAACGGCGATGTCGCTGGTCAAGATCGGGTCGTTCGTCGAGACGCGGCTCCCCTACGTCGACCGGCAGCTCGTCGAACTGCTCCTCTCGACCCCGCCGCAGATGAAGCTGGACGAGTTGATCCAGGCGCACATCCTGCGGAAACGGTTCCCGGAATTCCTCGACGTGACGAACGTCAACACCGGCTCGCGAATCGGCGCCTCCAAGCTGACCCGGCGGTTCAATTCGTTGAAGATGCGCGTGCTGGCGAAGCTCGGCGTGAAAGGCTACCAGCCCTACGAACGGCTGGGGCTCTGGCTGCGGCGCGAGCTGCGGTCGCTGGTGCGGAAGGTGCTCCTCGGCGACCGCTGTCTGGAACGGGGGCTGTTCCGGCCCGACACGGTCCGCCGCGTCGTCGAGCAGCACTTCCAGAACCGGCGGAACCACACCTTCCTGCTGATGGCGCTGATGATCTGCGAACTGGGGCAGCAGATGTTCGCCGACGGCGATTGCGGCTGGGGTCGGGTGTCCAAAATTCAATTTTCCGTTGGAAGCAATCGGTGACCACGGGAGTCAACGCGGAAAATTGAATTTTGGACACCCGACCCCTTCCCAAGCCGAAACCCATGCATAAGCCAACCATCCTGCAACTGTTGCACGGCCTGTCGGTCGGCGGGGCCGAGGTGCTGGCGGCGCGGCTGGCGCGGCGGCTCGCGGACCGCTACCGGTTCGTCTTCGCCTGTCTCGATCACGTCGGCGAGTTGGGGGAAGCGCTGCGGGACGACGGTTTTCCGCTTGTGGTCCTGAATCGCGGCAGTGGCTTCGACTGGAATTGCGCCGCTCGGCTGCGGCGAGAGCTGAAAGCGCACGGCGTCGACGTCATTCACGCCCACCAGTACACACCGTTCTTCTACGCGCTGGCCGCCGGGTCGTTCCGCCGCCGGCCGCCGGTGCTGTTCACGGAGCACGGCCGGTTTCATCCCGATTTTCCCCGCCGCAAACGGATCGTCTTCAATCGCCTGTTCCTGCGGAAGAAAGACCGCGTCGTTGCCGTGGGTGAGGCGGTGCGGCAGGCGTTGATTCACAATGAGGGCATTCCGGCGCGGCGGGTGCAGGTGATTTACAACGGGATCGATATCGACCGGTTTGAAGAGCCGACGGAATACGACCGGGCGGCCAAACGGCAGGAACTCGGACTCGAAGCGTCGGCCTTCGTTGCCGTGCTGGTCGGACGGCTCGACGCTCTCAAGGACCACGCGACGGCGGTTCGCACGGCGGAGCGCGTCGCCGCCGTCATGCCGAACTTCCGCCTGCTGTTCGTCGGCGACGGCCCGGAGCGGGCGAAGATCGAGGCGGAGATCGCGTCCCGCAGGCTCGACCGCTGCATCACCCTGCTGGGGACGCGGCACGACGTGCCCGGCATCCTCCATGCCGCCGACGTCGGTTTTCTGTCGAGCATCAGCGAGGGCATCCCGCTGACCCTGATCGAAGGCATGGCCGCCGGGTTGCCGGTGGTCTCCACCGACGTCGGCGGCGTCGCGGAAATCGTCGTCGACCGCGCCACCGGCCGGCTCGCCCCGGCGGGAGACGACCAGGCGCTGGCCGGCTGCCTGCTGGCGCTCGCCGACGATCCGGCCGAGCGGTCCCGGCTGGGAGCCAACGGCCGCGACCGCGCAGCCGAGTTGTTCTCGGAACAGCAGATGCACAGGCAGTATCAGGAATTGTTCGACGAAATGACCGGCGTCCCCGCGCGACCACGTTCGCGGGCACACGCCGTCGCGGCTTCGCAACGGGCGGCTGGAATTCAGCTATGACGGCTATCAACCAACGAAACGGCGTGATCGATTCCGCACCGGAGCTGATCGTCTTCGCCGACGATTGGGGCCGGCATCCGTCGAGCTGCCAGCACCTGGTCCGTCGGCTGCGGGGGGAGTATCGCGTGCTCTGGGTGAACAGCATCGGCACGCGAAAGCTCCGCCTCGACGTTCATACGTTTCGCCGGGCATGCGAGAAGTTGCGGGGGTGGGGGCGGGGCATGACGGCGGCTGACGATTCGATGTCGGTCTTCGACGTTCCGATGCTCCCCTGGTTCGGCAATCGATCGATTCGTTCGGCCAATCGCTGGCTGGTGACGCGCAACATCCGACGCCGGATGCGGGCTCTCGGCTTTCACAATCCCGTCGTTCTTTCGACGTTGCCGTTCGTAGGCTGGCTGCTGGGCGACGTCGGGCAGAGCCGCACGATCTATTACTGCACCGACGACTACAGCCAGTGGCCGAACGCCGATCGCGACGCTTTGGAGTTTTCGGAGCAGGCCATGCTCCGCCGGGCCGACCTGGTGCTCGCGGTCTCAGAGCATCTCATGCAGCGTTGCGGGGCCGCGAAACGCTGCGAGTACTTTCCGCACGCGGTCGATTTCTCGCACTTCAGTAAAGTGCGAACGAGCGAAGTTCCTCCGGAACTGGCACGCCTCCCGGGGCCGCGAATCGGGTTCTTCGGGCTGGTTTACGAAAAGCTCGATTTCGTACTGCTGGAGAAGATCGCGAAGCAGTTTCCCGACGCAAGCCTGGTCTTGATCGGCCGTGTGGACAGCCGCCCCGACTCGTTGGCCGACCTGCCGAACGTCCATCTGCTGGGGCCGAAACCTTATGAGGAACTCCCGCGGTGGATCGGCGGCCTCGACGTGCTGCTGATGCCCTACGTCCTGGATGACATGATTCTGCGGAGCAATCCGCTGAAGATGCGCGAGTGTCTGGCGACGGGGATCCCCACGGTGAGCGTCGACGTGCCCGAAGCCCGGCGGTTCGTCCCGCACATCCGCGTGGCTGCCTCGCACGACGAATTTCTGGCGGCGGTGCGGAATTCGCTGTCGGAAGGGGACGACGCCGGTAAAGCCGCCGCGCGGCAGCAAGTCGTGGCCTCCGAGACGTGGGACGCGCGGGCGAGACAACTGTCGGACTACATCCAGTCGTTACAGTCACTGGTTCCCATCGCATGCTGACGACCGAGATCGAACTTCCGGAAACCGAACGCCGGGTGAAACGGCCGGTCGTTCTGCACGTGCGCGTCGTCACCGGCGCGGGGGGCGGGCCGGAAAAGACGATCCTCAATTCCCCGCGGTTTCTCGACAGTCTGGGCTATGCGTCGCATTGCGCGTACCTGCGGCCGCCGGGCGACGACGGTTTCAGTTCCGTCACGTGCCGCGCGGAAGCGTTGCAGGCGCCGCTGATTCCCATTGACGACCGCGGCCCGCTGGATACCAGCGTCGTTCGCGAGTTGACGAAGCTCTGCAAGTCAAACAACGTCGCCGTCTGGCACGGACACGATTACAAGAGCAATTTCCTCGGCCTGTTGATTCGTCGCCGCTGGCCGATGACGCTGGTCACGACCGTGCACGGCTGGGTCGCCCGTGGGACCTGGAAAACGTGGCTGTACCGTCAGATCGACAAGGCCTGCCTCAAACGCTACGAGCGGGTCCTCTGCGTTTCCGACGACCTGTTCGAAGAATGCCGTCGCATCGGCGTGCCGGCCGAGCGGTGCGTTCTCGTGCCCAACGCGATCGACGAAGAGGCGTACCGGCGGACGATGTCGACCGCCGAGGCGAAACGCAAGCTCGGCTTCCCCGCGGACCGGCCGCTGGTCGGCGCGATTGGGCGGCTGTCGGAGGAGAAAGGGTTCGACCGCTTGATTCAGGCGGTGGACGTCCTGGTGCAGCAGGGAGTCGACGTTGGTCTGGCGATCGCGGGAGAAGGAAACCGCCGCGCGGCGCTGGAATCCCTGATTTCCCAGCGCGGCCTTTCCGAGCGCGTGCAACTGCTCGGCCACCGCAGCGACGTGAGCGACCTGTACCAGGCAATGGACGTCTTCGCACTCAGCAGCATTCGCGAGGGGCTGCCGAACGTGGTCCTCGAAGCGATGGCGCTCGAAACGCCGGTCGTGGCGACCCGCGTCGCGGGCGTGCCGCGGCTGATCTGCGACGGCGAAAACGGCCTGCTGGTCGACTCCGGCGACGCCGGGCAGCTCGCCGCCGCGATCGGCGACCTGCTGGCCCGGCCGCAGCAGCGCGAGGCGTTCGCGCGGGCGGCCCGCAAAGCGATCGAAGAGCGATTCAGCTTTCGCGTCCGCATGGAAAAGGTGGCGGCGATCTATGACGAATTGCTGCGGAATCCCAGGGAAACGTAATGAATATGTAGTGCGAAATTGATTTCGCACGAATTGTCGACGGTGCGAAATGAATTTCGCACTACGAACCTGCCCACCGAATGATTCAATCTCCCCCCTCTTCAATTCGCGTCGATTCGCACGATTCGCGGTGCACGCAGTCCGCGGTGACGGTGACGGTGCGTCGCGATGGCGATTGGGGCCTGCCCGGCCACGTTGGAGTTCACGCTTCAGCGTGTGTTCTCGACGCGGAGTCAGCCCAAGAAGGCACGCTGAAGCGTGAACTCCAACTCACCGGCGGCTACGGACACGACCCCCGCTGGCTGCCGGTCCTGCAGGACGGCCTGCGGCAGCGACCGCTGCGGGTTGAAGCGACCTGCGGCGGCCGGCTGGCGGGAATTCTGCCGCTGGCCCTCGTCGAAAGCCGCCTGTTCGGGCGGTTTCTCGTCAGTCTGCCCTACGTCAACACGGCCGGTGTGGCCGAGGTCATCAGCCGCGGGGCGCTAGCCCCCGGTTCGATGTGCGATTCGCAGGAACTAGGGGCTGGCGCCCGCCGGCTGATAGATCCCCGGCCACCCGTCGCGCGGGCGCTGATCGACCGCGCCGTCGAGCTGGCCGACGAGTTCGACGTCCGCTATCTGGAGTTGCGGCAGGAAACGGCGATCGAACATCCCGCGTTGACGTTCCAGCGAACCGACAAAGTCCACATGCGGCTCGACCTGCCGGAAAGCGTCGAGGAACTCCGCACCGCGCTGAAGGCAAGCGTCCGCAACCAGATCAAGAAGGGGGAATCGCACGGCCTCGAAGTCCGCTGGGGTCGCGACGACCTGCTGGCCGATTTCTACCGCGTCTTCAGCCGTAACATGCGCGACCTCGGCACGCCGGTCTTCGGGCGGGAGCTGTTCGCGGCGATCCTGCGGTCGTTCGGCGACGACGCCGAGTTGTGCGTCGTGCGGCGGGACGTTCGTAGTGACCGGCTTCAGCCGGTCAAGGGACCGGCTGAAGCCGGTCACTACGAACCGGTCGCGGCCGCGTTGCTGATCCACGCCGGCGGCGTGACGCAGGTCCCCAGCGCCGGTTCGCTACGGGCCTTCAACCACCTCAATGCCAACATGTTGATGTACTGGCGGCTGCTGTCGCGGGCCGTCGAGCGGGGCAGCCGCGTCTTCGATTTCGGCCGCAGCAGCGAAGACAGCGGCACGTATCGGTTCAAGAAGCAGTGGGGGGCGCGGCCGATTCCGGCGGTGTGGCAATACTACGTCCGCCGCGGAGACGCCGACGCCATGCGGCCGGAATCCGCCGGAAACCAGCGGTTGATCCGCCTCTGGAAACGCCTCCCGGTGTGGCTCGCGAACGCGATCGGACCGCGAATCGTGCGGGGGATACCGTGATTGAATGGAGTCATGGAGTGATGGAGTGGTGGAGTAGTGGAGTGTTGGAGTGATGGAGTGATGCAAAACAAACGTCGGCGGGCATACTCCACTGCTCCATCACTCCACTACTCCATTACTCCTGCCAAATGACTCTTGACTGTCTGATGACCCTGGAATTTGTGGAGTTACTGCCGTGAGACCCGGACCTTACGTCGTCGGCATCGATCTCGGCGGTACGAAAACGATGGCGACCGTCTATGACGCCGAGTTCCAGCCGCTGGCCAGCCGCATGAAGAGGACGCTGCCCCACGAGGGGTTCGAGGCGTGCGTGCGGCGAATCGCCTCGAGCGTGAAGCAGGCGTTGAACCGGGCTGCGGTCGAAATCAGCGACGTGGCGGCGATCGGGATCGGCAGCCCCGGCTCGCTGGACCTCGACGAGGGGGTGATTCTCGACGCCCCGAACCTCGGTTGGACCAACGCCCCGCTGGCCGCCGTGCTGCGGAGCCTGTTCGATTGCCCGGTCGTGCTGGGGAACGACGTCGACATGGGGGTCTACGCCGAGAACTGTTTCGGGGCGGCCCGCGGCTCGCGGTGCGTGATCGGCGTGTTCCCCGGCACGGGGATCGGCGGGGGCTGCGTGTACGAGGGGCGGATTCTCCGCGGGTCGCGCGGCTCGTGCATGGAAATTGGCCACGTGCCGGTGATGCCCGACGGCCCCGAATGCGGCTGCGGCCAGACGGGTTGTCTGGAAGCGATCGCCAGCCGGCTGGCGATCGCCTCGGCGGCGGCGCGGGCGGCCCACTGCGGCCAGGCCCCGTATCTGATGAAGCACGCCGGCACCGCCATCTCGCGAATCCGCACGCCGATGATCGCCAAAGCGGTGCGGCACGGCGACGTCGTGGTCGAGCGGATCGTCCGCCGCGCCGCGCGGGCGATCGGGCTGGCGATCGCGGGGGCGATTCACATGCTCTCGCCCGATACGGTCATACTCGGCGGCGGGCTGGTGGAAGCGATGCCCGAGCTGTTCCTGAGCGAAGTCGAAGCGGTCGCGCGGGACCGCGTGCTGCCGTCGTTCCGTGCCGGGTTCAAAGTGGTCAAGACCGAACTCGGCAGCGGAGCGGCCGCTCTGGGCGCGGCCGCCTGGGCGCGGGAAATCACGAAGGAACGGTTCGTTCCCGCCGGATCGCGAGAAGCGGCTGTCTGAAAACTGCGACACAATTCCTCCCCAATCCGATTCTCCCTCTCTCCCTCTGATTGAAAGTCCGACACATGCCCAGTTGCCTCGTGACCGGCGGCGCGGGATTCATCGGTTCGCACCTCGCGACGCGGCTGGTGGAAGACGGGCACGCGGTGCGGGTGATCGACAACCTCAGCACCGGCTCGCGTGCGAACATCGCCCATCTGGCCGGCCGCATCGAATTCATTGACGGCGACGTCTGCGACCCGCGATTCGTCCGGCTGGCGGTGGACGGGGTCGACACCGTGTTTCACCAGTCCGCGCTGGCCTCGGTCCCGCGGAGCATCGAAGACCCCCTGCGGACCCATACCGCCTGCGTGACCGGAACGCTGGCGCTGCTTAACGCCGCGCGGAAGGCGGGAGTCCGCCGGGTCATCTATGCCGCGTCGTGCAGCGCCTACGGCGACCAGCCGGAGCTGCCGAAACACGAACTCCAGGCCCCGTCGCCTCTCTCGCCGTACGCCGCCGCCAAGCTGGCCGGCGAGCACTATCTGCGGGCGTTCGCCAACTGTTTCGACATCGAGACGGTCTGCCTGCGGTACTTCAACGTGTTCGGCCCGCAGCAGGACCCCGACAGCCCCTACTCGGCGGTGATTCCGCAGTTCGTCAAGGCGCTGCTGATGAAGGAACGGCCGGTGGTGCACGGCGACGGGACGCAGTCCCGCGACTTTACTTACGTGGACAACGTCGTCGAGGCGAACCTGCTCGCCGCGCGGGCCGAGGGAATCTCGGGCAAGGTTTACAACATCGCCAGCGGCCGCTCGTACTCGCTGCTCGACCTGCTGTCGACGCTCTCGCAACTGCTGGAATGCCCCCCCTGCGAGCCGGAATTCGCCCCGCCGCGCACCGGCGACGTGCAGCATTCCTGGGCCGACATTTCGGCCGCCCGGCGGGACCTGGGCTACGAAGTGACGGTGAATTTCCACGAAGGCCTCCGCCGCACCGTCGAAGCCTACATGGCCGAAGAGCGATTCCACCGCACGGTCGCGCTGGGGCATTGATCCGGCGATGAAGGATGAAGGATGAAGGATGAAGGATGAAGGATGAAGGATGAAGGAAAGAGACCATCCCTCATCCTTCATCCCTCATAAATGTCGCGCCACACGGAAACTTCCGAAATCGTCCACGAAACTAAGTTGTGCGAAATGAATTTCGCACTACCTCTGAAAGGCAAGCCGCGGCTCATCCTCAGGCGGCACTGGGGTCTCGCGGCGTTGCTCTCGGCGGCCGGGTTGATTTACGGCTCGCTGCTGCCGTTTCGATTCCGGGACTTGACGGTGTCGCAGGGCTGGCAGGAATTCGTGCAGCTCTGGACCGCAGGCAGCAAGGGCTATTCGTCACAGGACGTCGCCGTCAACGTCCTGATCGCCGTTCCTCTCGCCTTCGCGCTGATGGGGTCGCTGCTGCTGTACCGCCGCCGCAAGGTCGCCCGGATCGCCGGTACGCTCGCGGCGATCTCCGTCTCCGTCTCCGTCAGCGTCGCGGTCGAGTTCGGGCAGCTCTGGATCGACACGCGCGTCAGCTCGCCCCGCGACGTCGCCGCGCAGGCTGTCGGTGCGGCGATCGGCTGCGTCCTGTGGCTGGCGTGCGGACCGCGGTTCTCCGCGAAGCTCGACGAGTTTCTCGCCGGCCGCGAACCGGCGTCGCGCGTCGTCTGGCTGCTCAACGCCTGGGTCGTCGTCGTCGTCGTCTGGTCGCTGTTGCCGTTCGATCTCGTGACGAGCCTCGGCGAGATCGCCCGCAAGTACCAGCGTGGGCAGATCGAGATCGTGCCGTTCACGTACGTCTTTCCGAGCCGGTTGAAGTTCTGGTACGGCGCGCTGGCGCAGACCGCGCTGTTCGTCCCCGTGGGCGTCTGGTCCATGCTGGCGTGGGCGCCTCGGGCGGAAGGCGGAAGGCGGCGAGCCGGGAGCGTCAGCGACCGGAGGTCGGAGGTCGGAGATCAGAGGTCGGAGATCCGAGGCCGGAGGTCGGAGATCGGCGACGCTCAACGCTCAACGCTCAACTCTTCCAACCCGTGGACGGCGCTGGCCGTCTGCCTCTCGGCCAACGTGGCGATCGAATTTGCCCAGTTGCTGGTCAAGAGCCGCTACACCTCGTCGCAGGACGTGCTCTGGGGCACGCTGGGCTGCGCGGTCGGAATCTGGTGCGCGGTGGCACTGCTTGACGGACGCCGCGGAATCGCTTCTGGATCGGGAAGTCACACACGGCGTCCGTCAAGCAGGGGCACGCAGCCGTTGCGAGCGGCGGGGTTCTGGTTCGTGGTCGCATTCGCTTACGTGCTGGTTCTGCTGGCGATCGCGTGGGCGCCGTTCGAGTTCACGCGCGACGCCGCGGTCATTCAGCAGCGGCTGCACGCGCTGGCCGAGTTGCCCTTCCGCGCGCTGCAGGCCGACGGGTCCGACGCGGGGGCGATGTTTCACATCATCCGCAACGTGGCGTGGTACGTGCCGCTGGGCGTCCTCGCCGCGCTGGTCGTGTTTCCATTGCGCCGCCTCCCAATCAGCCGACGGGCGCTAGCCCCCGGTTCCGACGGCCACGAATCGCGGACTGAACCGGGGGCCAGCGCCCTGCGGCTGATGGGTCGCTTCAGCATTGCGGCCGTCGCGGTCGCGGGGGTCTGCATCGTCAGCGTTCTGGGGCAGGTGTTGCTGCCGGGGCGGCCGGCGGATCTGACCGACGGGCTGCTGCGTTTTGCGGGTGGAGTAGCGGGCTTGGCGCTGGCCACGGTCGTGCTCAGCCGCTGGAGCCCGCGGGACCAATGACCAACTGGATTTGGAGTATTGGTCATTGGTCATTGGTCATTGGGATTTGGTCATTTCACCGGTTATCGGGAATTTCCCGAATTTTCCACGATTGGCGCTTGCATCCGGGATTCCACGACGTCAGAATCACTTGAAGCATCGAATACGTGTGTCCCGGCTTAGATCGGCACCATGAACTTCCGCCTCACCATCTTCATCGCCGCCGCCTTGGTCGTTGCGTGCTCGTCGAGCGCGCGGGCCGGGTTTTTGACGGCGGACCCGTTTGTGGTGGCGGAGTTTCGTGACAACGCTGCGTCAAGCACGCCGGTCGACGACGATTCGCTGCCGACCGTCCCCTGGGTGCAACAAGCCCAGCGGAAGGCCCTCGCCAACGCCCCCGCCAACAGCGGGATGAGCGGCGCGGCGGGGATCAGCGGTCCTTCCCACGCGCCCGCCGCCGCCCTGCCGGTGGTGCTGCCCGACACGTCCGCGCAACTCAGCGCGAGGGTGCGTGTCGAAGAGCGGGCATGGCTGCCGCCGCCGTTCTCGACGGGGGTGTTCCGGCCGCCGCGAGGTTGAGAGTGATGCTCAGTTCTGTTGCGCGCTGCGTCAACGCAGGTTGAGTGAGCGCGCAGGCTTCGAACGAATTACCATCATTCTCAAAAGGGAGTCTTCCATGAAGACGATTCTGGCCACAATTGTGGCATTCCTCGCGCTCGGATTGACGAGCGCTTTCGCAGGCGATGTCGATCTCACCACTGCGGGAAGTTCGGGTTCGGTGAGTGGTACCGACATCGACTTCTTCGAGCAGATCAACCCGCAGTCGACGGGAACCGGTGTGATTCAATCGTTCGTGCGGATTTCGGCGAACACCGACATCGTGCAAGGGTATAACACCGACGCACGACCGCTTGTTTTCGATGAGAACGTGAGCGCCCAGTTTACGCATTCCCTGCTGCTCAGCGACGTTCCCATCGTCACCATCGATGGCGTCGCGTACCGGCAGTTTCTGCTCGACATCAATCAGACGGGTGAGGATCCGCTGATCTCACTGAACGAGCTGCAGATTTTCCTCGGTGACACGGGCAGCCCAATGGGTGCGACTGTGGATGGCGACGGAACGCTGGACTTCGGTACCCAGGCGTCATTGATCTACGACATGGACGCCGGTCCGGATGGAGACAGCACAGTCGAGTTGAACTACAGTCTCAACACCGGCAGCGGGTCGGGCGACATGTTCGCCTACATCGCCGATTCACTCTTCACCGGAGGGACCTTCGTCACGCTGTACTCGAAGTTCGGCGAACCCAACAACAATAACGACGGCTTTGAGGAATGGGCCGTTTTGACCGCTGGTCCAGACGAACAGCCGACCCCCGTCCCCGAACCGACTGGCTTTGTCCTGCTCGCCCTCGGCGGCCTCGGCCTGATCGGCAGCGCCCGGCTGCGACGCCGCAAGGAGAAAGCCGCTGCGTGAACCGCCGGAGTTTACCCTGAACCACAACAAACACCGGCCCGCTGGAAGCAACGTTCCAGCGGGCCGGTTTGCTTTGTGAATTGCCGCGACGCCGATTACGCCGCCAGCATCTCGTTCTCCAGCGACTCGAACACGGCAAACAGCAGGTCGTCGGCGGTCGCCTCGACGTTCGCGGAGTCGCTCCAGCCGGTCGTCTGGTCCCGTGGGCTGGTCACCGGTTCGCCGCTGAGGCTGTGATGGCCCACGTAGATCGTGTTCGGCCGCGCGGCCACGGTGATCGATACCGGCCGGCCGTGGCCGTCGAAGCCTGGGCCGTTCTCGGCGAACTCGATCGAGACGGCGCCGGCGGAGAACGTTGTCGAGGTTTCCGCGGTCGTCACGGCGGTGTCGACGGCCGAGCCGTCGAACACGAGGCCCGGGGCCTTGTTGGGGCCTTTCCCCTTGCCGTTGCCTTTGTTGCCCTTCGTGTTCCCCGTGCCGCCACCGCTGCTGTCGTTGTCGCGGTTCGTCACGAGGACGTCGGCGGGGTTGAGGCCGTTGTAGTTGGCGTCGAGGCTGGTCACGGGGCCGAGGTAGATCCAGAAGTTCTGGTTCCCGTCGCTGAGGGTGTCGTCGACGCCGGTCACGGTGACGGTCTGCGGAACGTTCCAGTTGCTCGCCGTGAAGACCAGCTCGGTGACGTTGACCGTTCCTTCCGACGTGTCGCTGGACGTGACGGCGATTCGCACGTCGGACGTGGGCTGGTGGGAAAGCACCACGCTGAACGAGGCCGTCGTCCCCGATTCGTCGACCGTCAATCCGCTGGTGGGGCTGACGGAGATGCCGGGCTGGTCGTCGTTGCGGATGCGGCCCAGCGCCTGGCCCGTGCCGATCTGACCGCCGTTCGTCGCGTTCGACAGCGAGACGGCGAAGTCTTCGTCGGCCTCGATGTTCAGGTCGCCGGCGACGTAGATCGTGATCGTCTTCGACGATTCTCCCGCCGCGAACGAGACCGTGCCCGAGGCGAACCCGCCGCTGAAGTCGCCGGCCGAGGCCGCGCTGAACCCGGTGCCCTGGACGGCGTAGTTCACGCTTCCCGCCTGCGACGCGTCCCCCGAGCGGGAGACGACGAACGTGTAGGCGGTCGTGCCGGAATCCCCCTCGGCCTTGTCGGCCCCCTGGCCGGCCACCGAGTAATACGTGGGCAGCGACTCGCCGCCGGCGACGATCGTTCCCGAGATGCGGTAGCCGCCGAGGCTGCCGTAGTCGGTGTAGCCGCCCGCGAGCGGGTCCCCCTTGCCGACGCCGTCGATGTGCAGGTAATACACGCCGGCGGAGACGTTCACGCTGAAGCTGGCCCCCAACTGCGTCGACGGGTTGGCTGAAACGACCAGGTTGCCGTTGACGTCGTACAGTTCCAGCAGGATGTCGAGGTTCGCGCCGCGATAGACGGCGTCGACGTCGAACGTGATCGTCCCCGCGCCGGTGGTGAAGGTGAACACGTCGACGTCGGTGTTGCGTTCGATGATCCCCGACCCGCTGACGCTGGTGCCGGAAACCGACAGGCTGCCGGCCTGCGCGTTCGTGTTGCCGTAATCGTCGACGCGGTAGCCGAACCCGTTCTGGCTGGTGATGATCGCCAGGTCGTCCTGGGTGTTGTTGGCGCCGGAGTATTCCCCCTTGCTCCACTGGGTGAGGTTCTGGTAGTAGCCGACGCCCAGAATCGGGGCCCAGCCGGTTTCCCCGCTGCCGTGCCCCTGGTAGTAGCTCGTCCCCGAGCCCCCGTCGTGCGAGAGGCCCAGCGAGTGGCCGACCTCGTGGCTGACGGCTTCGGAGATGTACTTCTCGTTGTCGAGCAGGTTGTCGGAGAAGGCGAAGACGGGGGTGTCGCTGCTCCAGTTGAACGACCCGACGTAGGCCACGCCGCCGGCCGAGCCGTACCAGCTTCCATTCCCGCCGATCACGACGCGAATGCCCCAGGCGCTGTCCCCGCCGCCGCTCTTGGTCAGGTCGGCCGAGCCGGGGTCCTGGGTCGTGACGTTGACGTCGAAGGGGAGGAAGTCTTCCGCCACCCGCTGCCAGATGTACTGAATGCGGGTCAGCTCGTTGTCGGTGAAGACCGACGTTCCGCCTTCAAAATCGAAGGCCGGCGTGACGATGCTGGAACCGCCGTTGAAGGAGCTGTTCCAGATCGTGCCGGAGATCACGCTGCCGTCGAAATCGAGATAGATCGTGTGCGTCGCGTCGGGATTGCTGTTGAGGAAGAACGTCTGAGAGAGCGGGGCCAGCGTGCCGGTCCCGTCGAAGTCCCCCGTCGTGTCGGCCGACAGCGTCGGATCGGGCTGGGACAGGACGTGGTACTCGTTACCGAACTGATCGAAGTGTTCGTCCTCGTGGTCACCGGCGTCGACGGTCGTGCCGCTCAACAGCACCCGCGGCTCGAGCGACTCGACGACGGCGGGGCCGCCATCGCCGCGGCGGCGTCGCGAAGAGGGTTTTCCCGCTTTGTCTTTGCCGTGGAAGAATTCTCGCAGCTTGTTTCCCATCGAGGCGAAGAGTGAATGATGCATGGAATGACCTCAGATAAATCGGAATGAAGTGCATCAAAAGTTGCACTTGAAGCCTAGGTCACGGTTTTGCGGGTGGGGAGTCGTGTACGATTTTCGGTCGAACGTTCGAGAACCATCGATCAGGAAGATCGGAATGGCAGGGTTCGGGCCTGTTCGTGATGCCCGGCGAACGCCAGGTGCGGCGGAAAGTAAACGATGTGCTTTTTGGCAACAATCGGGCTTTCCCCGTCGGTAACGCGCGCCGCAAGGGGGTGAAGGCCGTCGCCCGCCGCCGAGCGTCGAGGCACCCGCGATTCCTCGAACGACGCGGCGACGGAAGCTGCGCTGTCGATGGGAGTTCGCGCCGCAGCGACCCGCGAACTGACGTGGCCGTGTGGAGGACGGGTTCGCGCCGCGCTCGGCGAACATCGGCGCGGCGGGGCCGGTCTGTTCAGCGATTATGCGGCGAAGGTCCGATGTTGCCGTTTTTCCCGATACGGACTCAAGTTTGCAGGCGGATTTCGCGGGGTTTCAACGGGAGTTGCGCCGGCATCGGTTCGACCTCAGCCTTCCGCGCGAAAACGGATTGCATCGCGCGCCAAGTTTTTCGGGGATTGCCGAGATGGGGCCCACCTGCTTCCGTAATACTCGCACGAGGGTGTGTACGCTCTGCCAAACGCTAATAGCGCCCGCCGGCTGATTTGCGCTCGAACGCCCGCACCGGCGCCGGGTTGCGGGGGTGCCGGTTCATCAGCCCCCGCTCGACGATCTCCTCGATCACGATCGCCGGCTTCTCGCGCTCGATCAATTCGCAGGGAAATTCCGTGGTCGAGCGGTAGCGGGCGCGGCGGAAGTGCTCGTTCAAGAACGGCGACAGCGCCGACATGAACGAATCGTGCAGGATGACGGCCTTCGGCAGCGCCGCGCCGGGCAGCTCGGACGCGACGTCGCGGCCCGTTTCGGCCCCGTGCGATTCCGAGACGATCTTCCCGCCCCCACGCCGCGGCCGCTTCGGCTCCAGCCGGACCAGCGTGTCGCGAAACGGAAACGGCGAGCGGGCCATCGTCGCCAGGTCGCCGTCGCCGGTTTCCTGCATCTTGATGTCGAAGTCGTCGATCAGCCAGGCCTCCGCCGCGGGGTAATGCGTCCGCAGGTGCCGCATCAGTTCGCGGTAGGCGGCATAGGCCCCGAAGTCGTTCCAGTGAGAGTCGATCTTGCGGTACGCCTGCCGCTGCTCTTTCGCCTTCCACAACGCGGGCCGCAGGTCGACGGCGTCGACGCCGTCCGGCCCGCGGAGCCGTTCCAGCAACTGGTCCCACCGCGAGGCGCGGCGGACTTTGTTCAGCGACCGCGGCATATATTCGGGGTAGATCGTGCACTTGTTGGGCGCGACGACGAACACGTAGCGGACGCCCCGCGCCTGCAGCCAGTCCCGCCGCGCCCGCAGCACGCGGACCCACGCGTCGAGTTCGTCTTCGGAGAACGGGTGCGTGCCACGGTGGTAGTCGGCCATCCGCCCGCCGCCGAAGAACAGCCAGCCGTCGCGGCCGATGATGACGGGCGTCTGCATTTCCTGCCCGACGGCCGGCCGATTGAACGCCCCGCCGACCAGCCCCCACGCGCGGGCCAGATTGTACGCTTGCAGCAGCGCTCCGCGGGTCGCGAGCCGATCGTTGAACCACGCCTCGAACCCGGGGGGAAACTCGCGCAGGCTGCGTTTCTTCGGGAATCGCACGATCCCGTGTCGGCGGAATTGCAGCTCGGGGAATTCCACCGCCTTTCGCCGTTCGGTCTCGCGGATCGTCGACTCGACGTCGCGATTGAGCACCCCGAACATCGGCAGCGCAATCGCCGCCAGAAACACACAGACCAGTGCCCGGTCAGCGGACACCCGAATGCGAATCAAACTTAGTAAACGAAAAGCCATATCGAATTGCCAACCGCTAATGTGCGCTGATGTGCGCTAATTTGAAGTCCTCTTTATTAGCGTTCCATCAGCGTCAATTAGCGGTTAGTTCTCTTAGAAACGGAAATAGATAAACGGGTTGTACGTGCCGGCCGTCATCGCGGTCATCGAGGCGATGAGCACGACCGCCAGCGCTCCCGCGCCGGCCAGCGAAACGCCGTTGGCCAGCAGCGTCGGCTGGGGTTGTGGTTCCACGGGGGCGGCGAGTCGTTGCTTCAACCAGGGGACGAGCGGCAGGCTGCCCAGACAGCCGGTCACAAGCACCAGCCACAGGCCGGAATCGAGATACAGGCCGACGGGGTATTCCGCGTTCGCCGCCGCGCCGAGGCCGGCCATCGCCGTCAGATACGCGATGGCGTGCGACAGCGTTTCCGCCCGGAAGAACACCCAGCCCGCCATCACCGCCAGCAGCACGTAGGCGTGCCGCGCCGCCGGCCACGCGCGTTCGAGGGCCGCCCCCAGGCCGCGGCGTTCCAGAATGAGAAATACGCCGTGGTACAGCCCCCACACGGCGAAACTCCAGCTCGCCCCGTGCCACAACCCGCACAGCAGAAACACGACCAGCAAGTTGCGGTACGTCCGCCACGGGCCATTGCGGTTGCCCCCCAGGGGGATGTAGAGGTAATCGCGAAACCACGTCGACAGCGAGATGTGCCAGCGGCGCCAGAACTCGGTGATCGACTGCGAGATGTACGGGTAGTTGAAGTTCTCGAGGAAGCGAAAACCGAACATCCGCCCCAGCCCGATCGCCATGTCGGAATAGCCGGAGAAGTCGAAGTAGATCTGCAGCGAATAGCAGACGATCCCCAGCCAGGCGACGCCGGCGCTGAGCTTTGCGTCGGGGACGTCGAAGATCGCATCGGCAATCGCCGCCGCCGAGTTGGCGAGCAGCATTTTCTTCCCCAGGCCGACGATGAACCGCTTCACCCCCTCGGCGAACAGGTCGAAGCTCTCGCTACGGTCGCGAATCTGCTCGGCGACGTCTTTGTAGCGCACGATCGGCCCGGCAATGAGCTGCGGGAACAGCGAGATGTACAACGCCACGTTCGTGAAGCGGTCTTCGGCGTCGACCTCGCCGCGGGCCACATCCACGACGTAAGACATCGCCTGGAAGGTGTAGAACGAAATCCCGATCGGCAGCTTCACCGTCGGAACGGCGAACGGGGCGACCGAGGCCAGCGACAGCAGCTCGTTCAGCCCGGCAACGAGGAAGCCGGCGTACTTGAAGACCACCAGAAACCCGAGATTGGCGGCCACCGCCAGCCCCAGCAACCAGCGGCTCCTCGATCTGCCCCGCTGTCGCTGCATCCCGCGCCCAAAGGCGTAGTTCATGCCGGTCGAGACCAGCATCAGTCCGACCAGCCACGGCTCCCCCCAGGCGTAAAAGAACAGGCTTGCCAGCAGCAGCAGCAGGTTCCGCCCGGCGCGCGGCATCACGAAGTAGGCCGCCAGCACGACCGGTAGAAACAGGTTGAGAAAGACGTGCGAGCTGAACAGCATGCCGAGGTCCCGCGTGCTCCATCACCGCCGGGCAAAAGCGGGCGGAAATCTACGCGATCGGCGTTCGGAAGGTCAACAGCAGCCGTTGGCTCTCCGAAGAGGGCAGACAGAAAGATGGGTGACAGAAAAATGAACTCAAACATGATTTTTCTGTCACCAATCTTTCTGTCTAACCGAGCGGTTTTCTTAAGAGCGGTCAGCGCTGCGCGATCACGCCTTCCTCCGGGCTGGACGCCGTCGCATACAGCTTGCGCGGAATGCGGCCCGCGAGGAACGCCTGGCGGCCGGCGAGGCAGGCGTGTTTCATGGCGGCGGCCATCAGCTTCGGGTCGTTCGCGCCGGCGATGCCCGTGTTCAGCAGCACGCCGTCGCAGCCGAGTTCCATCGCGAAGGCGACATCGCTGGCGGTCCCCACGCCGGCGTCGACGATCACCGGGTAGCCGGTGTCGCCTTCCTTCAGGTACTCGAGGCAGATGCGGATGTTGTTCGGGTTCAGCACCCCCTGCCCGCTGCCGATCGGGCTGCCGGCCGGCATCACCGAGGTCGCGCCGGCGTCTTTCAGCCGTTTCGCCGTGATCGGGTCGTCGGTCGTGTAGCAGAGCACCTGGAAGCCGTCGGCCACGAGCTGCCGCGTCGCCTCCAGCGTGGCGACCGGGTCGGGCAGCAGCGTCTTCTTGTCGCCGAGCACCTCCAGCTTCACCCAGTCGGCCCCGGGGTTTTCGAGGCCGTCGAGAATCTCCCGCCCCAGCCGCGCCACCCGCACGGCGTCTTCGGCGGTGAAGCAGCCGGCGGTGTTGGGCAGGATCGTGTACCGCGACAGGTCGATGTAATCGAGGATGTTGCGACCCTGGGCGTCGATCAGCCGCTCCCGCCGCACCGCGACCGTGATGACGTTGGCCCCGCTGATTTCAAGGCAGTCGCGCATCAGGTCGAACGTGGCGTACTTGCCGGTGCCGACGATGAGGCGGGACGTGAGTTCGTGGGTGCCGAGACGAAGGGAAGCGGTTGACATGGTTGGACGCGGATGGCCGATTTGAGAATTGTTCGGATGTTGAATTTCGGATTTCGGATTGCGGATTGAAGAAAACAGCGTCGGTCGCCAATCGGCAATCGCCAATCCGCAATCCCGTCACCCGCCGCCGACGAGGGTCACGATCTCCAATTGATCGCCGGCTTGCAGCACGCATTCGGCGTGCCGCCCGCGGGGAACCAGCTCTAGGTTGCGTTCGACGGCGACGTACTTCGGCTTCATGTCGAGCTGTTGAAGCAGAACGGCCAGCGTCACGCCCTCATCGATCTGCCGCGGCTCGCCGTTGACGATGATTTCCAAAGCGCCTCCAGTTGGGAATGGGAACTGGTCCATTTTTCGGCGGATGACTTGTTTCGCGGAGGAATCGTCGTTCCGAAAAATGGACCTGTCCCCGTTCTTCCAACCGACGGCGAGATTCCCATCTTCCGGCCCACCAAGGTCCGGACGGGCTGTCCGGACCTACGCAAGCCGTTCGTTCGGCCCTTACAATCGGGGACAGAGGCAACGACAACCGGTTCGTCATGCCTCGTTGCGAGTCTAGGACCGGCCCGAAGAAGCGTCAAGGAATTGTGTTTGACAGTTGTCCGTGGTCCGTTGTCAGTTGTGACCGAGCCGTCTGCAACTTGTGACCGCATGCCGCGCGTCGTCGTGACCGGCATCGGGCTGGTTACACCGTTCGCGTCCGGCCGCGAATCGAGTTGGCAGCGGCTCGTTGTCGGTGAGAGCGCGACGCGGCTCGTGGAGGGCTTCGTCGGGGCGCCGGCGGCGCTGGCGTTCGATTCCGCCGCCGACCCGGTCGTCGAGCTGGCGCTTCGCTGTGCGGAAGAAGCAGTCGCCGACGCCGGTATGTCGTTTGCCGTGTGCGATCTCGACCGCATCGGTTGCGTGATCGGCACGAGCAAACCGCTGCTGCGGACGTTCGATGCGTTCCGTAGGACGGGTTTTCAACCCGTCCGTCCAGAGCCGAGAGGTCGGAAGTCGGAAGTCGGAAGTCGGAACTCAGTCGAAGGAATCCGATCTCCGACCTCTGATCTCCGACCTCCGGGTTTGACGGACGGGTTGGAAGCCCGTCCTACGGCGTTCTTCCCCAACGAACCGGCGCTGGCGGTGGCGCGGCGATTCCGGCTGGCCGGGCCGTGTCTGTGCCCGGTTGCCGCGTGTGCGACCGGGCTGGTGTCGCTGCAGCGCGGGGCCGAGTTGGTTCGCGAGGGAGTTTGCGACGCCGTCCTCGCCGGCAGCAGCGATGCGTCACTGTTGCCGATCGTGCTGGGTTCTTTCAAGCGGCTCGGCGTACTTGCGCGAGACGTGGACGACCCCGCCGCCGCCTGCCGGCCGTTCGACCGGCACCGCAGCGGCTTCGTCGTCGGCGAGGGGGCGGCGGTGTTCGTGCTGGAACGGCTCGCAGACGCCGTCGCCCGCGGCGCGCGGATCTACGCCGAGTGGCTGGCCGGCGGCCTCGCGTCGGACGCCGCGTCGCTCACCGGGCTGGACGCGACCGCCGAGCCGCTGGCCCGACTCATTGGCGACGTCCTGCGCCGCGGCGACGTTCAACAAGACGAGATCGACTACGTCAACCTGCACGGGACGGCGACCGAGCAGAACGACGTCTACGAAACCCGCGCCGTGCACCGGGCGCTGGGCCGGGCGGCTTCCCGCGTGCGTTGTTCCAGCATCAAAGGGGCGATCGGCCACCTGCTGGGGGCTGCGGGCAGCGTCGAAACGGCGGCCGTGCTGCTGGCGATGCGCGACGGCGTGATTCCGCCGACCGTCAACCTCCGCACCGCCGACTCAAACTGCGACCTCGACTACACTCCGCTGAATGCCGCGCACGCTCCGATCCGAACTGCGTTGAAGCTGTCGCTGGGATTCGGCGGCCATCTCGCGGCAGCCGTGCTGCGGCGTTTGTGACGGCTGGGTGTGCCCGCTGCTTGGGGGACGTGGCGGATGCTGCCAGCATCCGCGCGGACGCTGGCAGCGTCCGCCACGGAACAGCTATCCTCTCGGTCTACGATGAACAATCGCGACTTTACGGTGCCTTGCAATGCCCGACTCTTCCCCGACGAACGGCCTGCGGATTGCCATGTGGTCCGGGCCGCGGAACATCTCGACGGCGCTGCTCCGTTCGTGGGGCAACCGGCCCGACACGTTCGTGTGCGACGAACCGTTGTACGCCCACTATTTGAAAACGACGGGGGCCGTACATCCGGGAGCAGAGGAAGTCATCGCCGCCCAGGAAAACGACTGGCGGAAGGTCACCGACTGGCTGACTGGGCCGATTCCCCACGGCAAGGCGATCTTCTACCAGAAACACATGACTCACCACATGCTGCCGGAGATCGAATGGGGCTGGCTGCGGAAGTTGACGAACTGCTTTCTGATTCGCGACCCGCGGGAGGTGCTCACGTCGTACCTCAACATCAAGGGAGTGGCGAAGCCGACGCTGCTGGACCTCGGGTTTCCGCAGCAGTTGGAGATCTTCGACATGGTCTGCGAGACGACGGGGGCCGCCCCGCCGGTGATCGATTCCCGCGACGTGCTCGAAGACCCCCGCGGCGTGCTGTCGGCGTTGTGCGACCGGCTGGGAATCCCCTTCACCGAAGCGATGCTCTCCTGGCCGCCGGGCAAGCGCGACACCGACGGCGTGTGGGCGAAGCACTGGTACGCGGCGGTGGATAAGTCGATCGGCTTCCAACCCTACAAACCGAAGCCCGACCAGGTGCCCGAGGCGCTGCTGCCGCTCTACGAGTCGTGCCTGCCGTATTACGAACGGCTGCATCGCGAGCGGATTCGCGTGTAGGTCCGGACGGCCCGTCCGGACCTCGTTGGGCGGGAAGAGGTGAATCACGGGACCGGTTACAAGAACGGGGACAGGTCCATTTTTCGGAGCGACGGTTGTTCCACGAAACAAGTCATCTGCCGAAAAATGGACCAGTCCCCTTGGCCGAGGTCCGGACGGGCCGTCCGGACCTACTTGTCGACTAGCGCGCCATCCTGAATCCGCAGCACGCGGTCGGCGGCGCGGAGCGCGAGTTCCTCGTCGTGCGTGACGAGGACGAGCGTCGTCCGCCGGTCGGCGACATAGTCCAGCAGCAGGCGTTCGATTTCTTCCGACGTCTTCGAATCGAGGTTTCCCGTCGGTTCGTCGGCCAACAGCACCTGGGGGCGGTTCATCAGGGCGCGGGCGATCGCCACCCGCTGCTGCTCGCCGCCGGAAAGCTCCGCCGGTCGGTGCTGCAGCCGCCGTTCCAGACCCACGGCCTGTAATGCGTCCCGTGCCGCCTGTTGGCGTTCGCGCGGAGGGCGGCGGGAGAAGATCGTCGGCAGTTCCACGTTGCGGGCGGCCGTCTGCGAGGCGATCAGGTTGTACGACTGAAAGATCATCCCCACCGTCGTCAACCGATACGCCGCCATCTGCCGCCGCGACATCTGCGACAGGTCCTGCCCGGCGACCGTCAATCGTCCGGAAGTCGGCCGGTCCAATCCGGCGAGCAGGTTCAGCAGGGTCGATTTCCCGGAACCCGACTTTCCCAGCAGCGCGACCCGCTCCCCGGCCTCGATCCGAAACGACACGCTGCGCACCGCGACGACGGCCGATTCCCCCGTGCCGTAGGTCTTCATCAGATCGACGGCCTCGACGGCGATGCCGTTGTTTGTGGGGAGTTGCATGGTTCGCTCTGATGCCCTGTCGCCATCCAGGCCGCTTCGCCGAGCGGCTTTCGAAGTGGCTCGGTTTTCGTCCCGGAGGGACGGTTCGATAATAGCCCGGCGATTCATCGCCGGGGAAGAGGGGTCGATTCAAAACCCAGTCCCGAAGGGACGGCCGAAGCGCTCAGCCGTCCCTCCGGGACTGTGGCCAGGCCTCCCGGGCGATGAATCGCCCGGCCATTTTTGCGCCGTCCCTCCGGGACGAATGCCTTGGACGCCTTTTGTCGCGTACCGGATCGTTGTCACGCCGGTAGACGTCCTGCGTGAATCTGATCACTCGGTGATTTTTTTCAGGAGAAGTTGCCGCACTGTCTTCGCATCGGCCCCTTTCATCTCTTTCATCACCTGCCCGATCAGCGGCCCGACGGCGGCCTGTTTGCCGCTGCGGACGTCTGCAACGGTCGCCGCGTTGCGGGCGATGACGGCGTCGATCACCGCGTCCAGTTCGCCGCTGTCGGTGACGATCACCAGTCCGCGTTCGTCGATGATCTCCACAACGCGCTGCGTGGTCGCGGCGGAGACACCCGGTGACTTGGAAACACCGGGTGTCTTTTCGCTGGCTTCTTCCAGCAACGCCGCAAAGACTTCCCGTCCGCTGTTCGTCGTGATTTCGTTCTCGGCGATGCGTTGCAGTAACGAACCCAGTACGGGTGCGGGAATCGGGAAGTCGCCGATCGACAGCCCGCGGTCGTTCAACTCCCGCTGCACGACCTGCGTGACCCAGTTGGCGGCGAGCTTTCCGTTGTGGCATGCCCGCGCGACCGTTTCGAAGTAGTCGGCGAAGTCGCGCCCCTGGTCGATGATCACCGCGGCGTCGTAGTCGGACAACTGGTAAGCCGTGCGAAACCGCGAGCGGCGGTCGGCGGGGAACTCGCAGAGAGATTCGCGGAGGGATTCGACCAGCTCCTCGGTGAACGTCACGGGAACGAGATCCGGATCGGGGAAGTAGCGGTAGTCGGCTTCTTCCTCTTTCTCGCGCTGGGAAAACGTCACGCCGCGCCCGGCGTCCCAGCCGCGGGTCTGCTTGCCCTTCGGCGCCAGAACCCAGGGATTTGACAAATCCCCGGGTTCGTCGCCTGAACCGGTCTGTTTCCACTCGTCGAACTGCCGCTGCGCCTCGTATTCGATCGCCGCTTCGACGTTGCGGAAGCTGTTGAGGTTTTTGATCTCGGTGATCGGCGTCGCGATGCGGCGGCCGTCGTCGGCGTGCACGTGCACGTTGACGTTCGCGTCGCAGCGCAGGCTTCCTTCCTGCATGTTACAGTCGGAAACGCCCAGATACACCAGCAGCAGCCGCAGCTCTTCGAGAAACGTCTTCGCCTCCGCCGCCGAGCGCAGGTCGGGCTGCGTGACGATCTCCATCAACGGCGTCCCGCAGCGGTTGAGGTCGACGCGGCTGTCCCCGCCGCGGCCCGATTCGTCGTGCAGGTTTTTGCCGGCGTCTTCCTCAAGATGCGCCCGGATGATCCCGATCCGCCGCTGCATCGACACACCCGGTGTCTCAGAGACACCGGGTGTGTTCAGCTCGACATAACCGTCGGCGGCCAGCGGCAGGTCGTACTGGCTGATCTGGTACGCCTTCGGCAGGTCCGGGTAGAAGTACTGCTTGCGGTCCCACTTGCTGAAGGGGGCGACGGTGCAGTTCAGCGCCAGCCCGATCATCGACCCCAGCCGCACCGCCTCGCCGTTGAGCACCGGCAACGCCCCCGGCAACCCCAGGCAGACCGGGCAGGTCTGCGTGTTGGGTTGATCCGGGTTGAACCGGTTCACGCAGCCGCAGAACAGCTTGCTCTGCGTGAGCAACTGCACGTGGACTTCGAGGCCGATGACGGTGGTGTAGGGCATGCAGGCGAGTCGGGAGCGTAAGCGACCGGAGGTCGGAAGTTGGAAGTCAGCGGTCGGATAATCCGAAACAGGTTTGCGGCGAATCGAAGTTTCACGACTGCTTCAGTAATTGATCGTACTCTGCGTGCGAACCGATCCAGTACCAGACAACTGTGTCGCCATGAAGCGTGCCGACCGCGCGGTAGCCGCTGCCGACCCGTACCGAGTAAACGGGAGGCGGCCCCGGGTTGACTTGTTTGAATCGCAAACCGGGATGGCTTGGATTCTGTCTGAACAATGCGTAAGCGGTTCGCGCCTGCCGTCGAATATGAGCTGGAAGCGCGGACAGACGCTTCCAGAAATCGGGAGTCGTGCGCGAATTCATATCGAATCGACATCCAGCGGTTCCGTCTCGCCGGCGAGGTATTCTTCCAGCGCCTTGGCGGCTAACGGGACCAGTTTGTCGCTGGTCGCCGCGATCTTCCGGTCGAATTCATCTTCCTCGGCGACTTCGGCGAGGATCCACGACGCCAACAAGTCCTGCTCTTCCGGCGTCAGTTTCGCGGCTGCGTCGAATGCCTGTTGGAGCAATTCTGTCATGTGAACACCTCCGATTGTCCATTTTAATCCGGAGAATCACGGCGCGAAAGACCATTGATCTCGCCAAGACCGATTCGCGATCGCAGATGCCGTCGTCACGTCCGCGGCGTTTCCACGGTTTCCGTCCGCGATTCGACATTGCCCGCCGCAGCGTCCGCCGCCGGCGCCGGGAAGCCGAACACGAACCACACCGCCGCGATCAGGCAGGCGAAGGCCGCCAGATAGTTCCAGCTCAGCTTTTCCTTCATGTACAGCACGACGAACACGCAGAACACGGCGAGGGTGATGACTTCCTGCATGACCTTCAACTGGGCCGTCGTGAATCGGCCGTGCCCCAGCCGGTTCGCTGGGACCTGGAAGCAGTACTCCAGCAGCGCGATCAGCCAGCTCGCGGCGATCGCGATCCACAACGGCGTCTGCTTGAACTTCAGATGCCCGTACCATGCGAACGTCATGAAGACGTTGGAAATGATCAGCAGCAGGACCGTGGGCATGGGCGTGGTCTACGAGGAGGTTGCCTGAACCGCCCGTGCTTTTGCGCCGCCGACCATTCGCGTCACGAGCGAGGCCCTGGTTTCGTCATTGATGCGCGTCAGCGGAATCATAACGGTGTTGCGATTCGCATCACCGTCCTTGTGATCCGACGGCCAGGTGTAATAGTACTGATTCTGCTTGACGTCGATGACGAGCAGCAGCACCGGAATGTTTGAGTTTACCGCCCGGTTGAAGAGGTTTCGGGAAACCGGCCACCGCTCAGTAATCGGCTGCTCGGTGGATTTGACTTCGACCGCATAGGTGTCGATGCCGCCGTCCCTCTTCGAGAATCCGATCAGGAAGTCGTAGAAGTTCGGATCGGTCGCCCGCGCAACGAAATCGGCGTCCAAGTCCTCCAGAAACAGCTCCGCCATGAGTTGCGCACGGCGGGCGACGAATTCGGCGTGTTCTTTTTTCGTCATGCGAACACCGAATCGGTTGGTTTGAATCCCCGTAACCGTTCACACCCCGCACAGCGACGCCGTCGGCTGGAAGTGGCGGGTCAGGGCGGAAGTCAGGAAGGCGAAGGCATTGTGGCCTTGTTGGCGGCAGGTTTCCAGCACGGTCAGCAGGGTTTCG
>Ga0268386_10000263_pt1 | contig 31521 bp, 23 predicted proteins | sample RVTome_15_FD_200260 | JGI IMG/M metagenome (GOLD analysis project Ga0268386, IMG submission 200260) | Soil microbial communities from uranium-contaminated site in the Upper Colorado River Basin, Wyoming, United States - RVT150D86... ... | reverse complement strand
TAATCCGATCTTGAAGGAAGCCCAATAAAATAAATTAACCGGTCTTAGTTTAGGTTCCTTCCGTGACTAATGGATGTGAAGGTTGATGCGCACGGTCAGCTACGCTTTGAGCCAGTTGCACAGGGTTGCGGAATGATGAATCGAGTCGCCAGAAGAGATTGAACCGCAGGATAAACCACAAGGCATACAGACCATCTGTAAATCCGATCTTCTTCCCTTGCTCGTAAGTTCGACCGTAGTAACTGATAGGCGTTTCATAAACCGCACACTTGAGTTTCGCTACCTTCGCCGTAACCTCAATCTCAAAGCCAAAACCGCCGGCGACGATCGTCATGTTTCTGATAATGTCGCCTCTAAAGGCTTTATAACCTGTCTCCACATCCGTCATGTTCAGGTTTGTCAACATATTCGAAAGAAACGTCAGCGATTTATTCGCCAGGTAGTGATAGAAGTACAAGACTCGGGAAGCCTTGCGCACCAGAAAGCGCGATCCATAAACCACGTCGGCATGCCCATCCAGAATTGGTTGAATAATTACACCAATCTCAGCAGGGTCATACTCCAGGTCAGCATCCTGCACGATCACTATCGCCCCTTTAGTCAAGGCGAAGCCCGTCTTTAGTGCCTCAGTTTTGCCCTTGTTCTTATCGTGCCGCGTGTAACGTACTTGTGGATATTTTTCTGCGAGTGCTCGGCCAATCGCTGCAGTTCCGTCAGATGAACAGTCGTCCACTATGATGGCTTCGAGGAGATGTGGAATTCCAACCAGCTTATTTACGATTGTCGCCAGAGTAGCTTCCTCGTTGTAGGCTGGGATGACGACAGAGAGGCAAGCACAATTCTGTTTCTGTTCTGTCATTTCACTTCCTCCGCAATGCCTAACCCGCGCTTGTTGAATGCAATCCTGACGAGGAAACTGATTCCCCACGTCAAATGGATCGTTGCGAATATTATTGGCATTAACAGTATGAGACCAATGCTAAGGCGCTCTGTTCTTCTTGTAGCATGCCAGCCCGCGACGAGTGCGGCAAGCAGGTAAAGGGCTACCTCGATAAGCAATAACCAGCGAGCCGGCGTCCATATGAGAGCCGCGACCGCCAGTACAATTAGCGACAGAACAAAGGCAGGCGCAACAATATGGCGCAACCTGATTGAGCGCGGTTGCTGTCGAATCATCTCGGCCTTCCAGCCACCATACCGCCAATACTGTGCTGTCAAACCTCGGATCGTCGAACGGGCAAAATAGTCGCAATGACCTGCGCGATCCAGGATCACCTGCCGGCCTGAACGCCTCACACGGTAGTTGAAATCGTAATCCTCATTTGCATGAAGCGATTCATTGTAACCTCCCAACTCTTTCCATAGAGACTTCCTGAAACACGCAAAAGCTACGGTATCAACTGCCTCTTGCGCTGGGCCGCCGGGACCAAGTCGATACTTAGCGTCACCTATGCCGAAAGGATGCGAAACGGCTGCGGCGATCGCTCGTGCGACAAGTGTGTCTGCACCTGGTCTGACCATACACGGCATCCCGACTGCGCCTGCCGTTCCCGCCTGGAGAACTTCAACGCAGCGCCGGATATATCCGTTAGACGGAACGGCATGAGCGTCCATCCGCGCGATGATACTTCCTCTCGCAGCAGCAATGCCGAGATTCAGGGCCGTCGGAATGTTGCGGGCGGGGTTGTCAACCAGCAATACCGCTAAGTCAGGTCGTCTCTTCCTGAATTCGTCAATCACGGCACGGGTGCGATCGTCAGACAAACCGTCAACTACGATGATCTCATAACGATCTGACTCGAACTGATCGGCAAGCTGCTCGAGTGCTTTGCCAATGAAGCGCTCCTCGTTGTAACAGGGGATCACAACCGACACTGTCTCGGACCCGTCACGGAAAGATGATTCCGGGGCACGTTCTGTCTGAGACTCTGCCGCTCGCGCTGACATGGGCATCTAATCTCGATTCATCTCTGTGCAACCTCTGTGTGCTCTGTGTCTCTGTGGTAGTTTTGTTTCGAGGTCAGATCACCACGGAGACACAGAGTACACAGAGGTTGCACAGAGAATTTCAAACCAGATCACTACGAACTGCGGGTTGTTGTTGACGCCTGACATCAACACTATTTGCGACTTGAGAACCGCGGTGATCTCGAATCGTGGCTTCACAAATCTCAGCAAAACGCTTTGCTACTCCATTCCATCCAAACCTCTCACACACTGTTCGCCTCGCATGTTGGCCCATCCTTCTTGCCAAAGGCGGATTCATTAGTAGATCAACGACTGCCGCCGCAAATGTCTCGGGAGTGTCTGCAATAAAGAGTTCCTGTCCATTTCTGACTGGAAGTCCTTCAGCGCCCACGCTAGTGGATACGATAGCTTTCTCCATTGCCATTGCTTCGAAGATTTTTAGACGGGTACCACCGCCAATACGCAGCGGCACCACATAGGCGGCAGCCCGTTCCATGTAGGGACGAACGTCTTCCACGCGGCCGGTGACCGCGATTGAAGTGTCTTTTCTGCTCAGTTCGACCAGGCCGGGGTTAGGGTTTCGACCTACGACTGTGAGTGTAGCGTCGGGAAGCGAACGTCGAATCAACGGTAAGATCTGATCGGTGTAGTAGCGAATTGCATCTTCATTAGGTAACCAATCCATCGAGCCGGTGAAGACTACGTTGTGAGGCTGGATAACTTCCTTGCCGGAAGGCGTAAAAAAATCCGTGTCTACTCCTGTCGGCACTTCGAATAGCGCATTAACTGAATACTCCTTTCGCATTTGCTCGGAGTCTTCCTTCGAGACGGCGATTACTGAATCAAAGCGCCGGCACGTATCCTTTTCAAACTTCTGCATCTTGCGCCATTGTTGTCGAAGATAGATTTTCTTGACTGGATTGCCTTGTACTTCGAAGTGTCGCTTCCAGATCATCGCTTCAACGTTGTGCTGAAAGAGAATGGAAGGACACGACAAATCTCGAGGCACATTTATCGACGGCGCAAGGAAGTCGCAGATCACAACATCAAATGTCCCATTGTTCGCCCGTTCGATGATTTGTCTCCGCATCGAAGGAGATTCGTACTTTTTGATTGCATAGGGAAAACGAGACGCCAAATTGAAAAGCAATTCTGCGTAAAAGCCTTTTGAAAACTTCTCTCGCTGATGGTGAGGCACACAAACAAGCTCGTGACAGTATTCCTGAGCCTGCTCACGCGCCAAAAGGTCGGCCGAACCATCGTCGAGAGCAAGGTAAGTGATGAAATGATCGCGCTTTAGCTCCTTCAATATGTTGTAGGTGCGGATCTTGCCTCCCTTATCCACTGGATGAAGCAATTCGGTTTTTAACCAAAGTATCCGCACTCTGTCCTGTTGGTAATAAGGGCTTCGGGGTAGTGCCCCGGTTTGGGCTTTCTCTGTGCAATCTCTGTGTTCTTTGTGTCTCTGTGGTCGCTCTTGGCTGCGAAAACCACCACAGAGACACAGAGAACACAGAGGTTCCACAGAGAAGAATTCAAATCACTACCGGCTTTGGGACTAGTTTGCACTTCACAACAGCCGTAGTGAATTCGCGTGTCAATTTGTTAGAGAGAAGTTTTAATTTGCGGATCGGCACTGGTTCAATACTATCAAACTCAAACTCGCTCTGGGCCACAATTCTCTCAAAACGTCTTACCGTCAGTTTGTTGAGTCCTCCTGTCACCTCTTCAAAATGGTAGGCAGGTCTACCTGAATCTTCCCGATACCAACGCATTAGTACAGACTCACTGAACACAAGATGAGCCCATGGGAAAATTGAAAACCCATGTCCTCCGAGTGGGTGATACCAGGTTGGTCCAAAGCAGGCGAGAACATAACCGTCATCTTTCAAGAGTCTTCGCATCACCTTGAGCATTGCGAGAGGATCGGCATAGTGTTCAAAGGCATCAAGGCTAACAACTACGTCTACCTTCTCATCCGTGTGGGTGGTAAAAACACATGAGTTCTCGACGCCCGCTTTTTTAGCGGACTCTCGGGCCGATGATAAAGGCTCCTCACGTATGTCCAATCCAATTACTCGAGGCACGCCATGCTGCGCCATATCGATTGCTTCGACACCGGCTTCACACCCAAAGTCCAGGACAGTTTTATTCGAGAGGTCGCGCCAAATCTCCGGCCCGAAGAATAGTTCCATCTTACTGAGACCATCGTAAGCTGTGGTGATCTCGTTACCGGGGCAAACCTTCACAAGCTTACGCAAGAGCCTATAGCCAATCTCACCTGAAATAACTGCCAAAAAATCTCCGTTTCTACCCTATCAACTGATCAGAATCGGCTCTCTTCATGTCAAAAGATCAGTTTTGGGTTTTGCTCCGTTAGGAGCGAAATGTTTATAGCTATGCTATAAAAACCGCTTCTCGCTCCAGAGGAGCGAAATCACATCCGGCTCCTAGCGGAGCCGAAGAGTTCTATCGATCTACGCTATAAACATATCGCTCCTCCGGAGCGACGCCCTCTCTGTGTACAAAAGGCGAGATTTCATTGGATCCCTCGCCGTCGAAAAACTGGCGCTGCCAAATCTCGAAATTGACGAGCGCCCACAATCGCTCCTCATGATTCTCGCCTGCTTGATGTCGATTTACCAACTCCCGAACAAAGTCGCCGTTGAATATTCCACGCGACATCGCCCGCTCACTCAACACGTACTCATCGATTACTGAGCGGTATGAACCTCGAAACCACGCGCCGACCGGAACGGGAAATCCCATCTTTGAGCGAGACAAGATTGCTTCCGGAAGCACGTCTTTCATGCTCTCGCGCAAGATATATTTGGTTGTACCACCGCGAAGCTTCAACCGCTCAGGCAAACTGCAAGTAAACTCGACAAGCTTGTGGTCCAAAAACGGCACGCGACTCTCCACCGAGGTAGCCATGCTCATTTGATCCTGCTTCATCAACAATTCATGCAGGTAAGTCTTGATGTCTGCGTAAAGCAATCGGTCGAGTAGCGACTCTGCATTAGTTTCTTCCAGCGCCGCGCGCACGCCGGCATAAGGGTCGATCCCACCGGTCCGTTCGAGCGTCGCTGCTGAAAGCAAATCAGCCTGCATCGCCAACGGAAACACCGCAAAGTTGTCAAAATAGATGCTCTCGATATCAGGCGATACGCTCAAAAAACTTCGCAAAAGCTTTTGTCGCGTTTTGGAAGTTGGCAATCCTTTTATCCCGCTGCGCACAGCGCCGCGAACGATGCTGGGAGTCAGGCTTCTGTACCGCTTGCCAAGAGAGAGATTCAGAATGGTCCTGCGATAGCGCCCATAGCCGGCGAGAAGCTCGTCGCTGCCCTCTCCAGTCAGGACGACTTTCACGTGTTGGGAAGCCATGAGCGATACGAAGTAGAGCGCAACACTCGATGGGTGTGCGAGCGGTTCATCCTCGTGCCAAACAAGCCTGGGCAACGCGTTGAAGAATTCCTCGGGACTGACAACGACTTCGTGATGGTTGGTCTTGTAAGCTTCCGCAACGATTCGTGCGTAGGCGAGTTCGTTCGCTTCGCGCTCAGCAAAGGCGACAGAGAACGTCTTGATTGGCTCGTCGACCATATCGCTCATCACCGCAGCGATTGCTGAAGAGTCGATCCCGCCAGACAGAAACATTCCCAGCGGAACGTCAGCCATGAGCCGCAGGCGGACTGACGAGCGGAATAATTCGTACCATTCCGCGATGTAGTCCCTGTCAGTTCGCCCATGGTCGTCGGTTTTTGAGAAACTCACGTCCCAATACTTCTTGATCTCTAACGCGCCATCGCGCCAGACGAGCGTATGGCCCGGCAGCAGACGCTTAACACCTCTATAGAGAGTGTCTTCACCAGATGTTGCGTGATTGGCAAGGTAATCCGGCAAAGCAGCGAAGTTGATTTCAGGCGTTATTGCGCTCGCTGGAAAAAGAGTCTTTATTTCCGATCCAAAGTAGAGCGAACCGTCGTCTGTGTGAACGTAATAGAGAGGCTTAACACCGAGACGATCGCGTGCAATGAAGAGTTCTCTTTTTTTTGCGTCCCAAATCGCAAAGGCAAACATACCGCGTAGATAATTGACGCAGCCGTCACCATGTTCTTCGTAAAGATGGAGAATGGTTTCCGTGTCACAGTGGGTGCGGTAGACGTGACCATGCGTCTCGAGTTCGGTCCGGAAATCGGCGTGGTTGTAGATCTCACCGTTGTATGTGATCTGAAGTGAACCGTCTTCATTGGTCATCGGCTGGTGACCACTGGCCACGTCGACGATACTCAAACGGCGATGACCGAGGCCAACCTTGCCGTCAACAAAAATTCCTGCGTCGTCAGGCCCGCGATGCGTAATCACGTCGCGCATTCGCTCAAGGACACTTCGGTCCAAAGAGCGTCCTGAACGAGTGGGTAGAGCTATTCCGTTAATACCACACATGAAAACTTCTCAAGGAGCCACGGATCTACACGGATGAACACGGGTTTAACTGATCCGTGTTCATCTGTGTAGATCTGTGGCAACTGATTCTTTCCGAAGATCTCAAGAGATCGCGACCTTCAAACTGCAATGTGTGCCCATTGATGAGAATCAACTCATCCGGCGTCCGGGAGTTTTCTCGATAGAACCTGGCCCAGGTAACATCGAAATCTGACGCAAGACGCGCTGTTTCGATCCACCCTCGCACTGGCTCCGCAGACAAATTCCGCAACATCAGGACGTCGTGATGGCCACCGATATCAATTTCAAAAGCGCATCCGTTCAGCGCTTCTATCTCCCGCACTTTCGGCTTGTCACTGACCCCTGCCACCTGAGGCAAGAGAAATGTTACTAGCTCTTCAGAACCCTTGGCCAGAACGGTAAAAGAAAAGACCGGGGCCTCCTTCTTCTCTCCATAACAGTCCGAAACCCACCCTCGTTCCTTTGTCCACTCGCCATTCTTCGCAAAAGCAGCCATTTGCAAGACAATGGAGTTGCTATTTTCACTGATTACCCCAACAGCGTTGTCCTTGCGGTGCAACGGCGCTACTCGCGAATCGAGATGAAACCATGCTTGCAACTGGTGGTCCCCGAGCGATTCAACCTGGTCGCGCACGACCCAGTAATTGTTCTTGAAAAACATGATCGATCGAGTGTGCCTGGCAGGTTCAGCGAGCCGCATAAAACCGTCGTGCGATGCAACTACATAGTCAAACCGCTCCTGAGTGATCCAGGAAGAACACTCGGAACGAGCGATGGTTTTCCAGGAGAATGGTCCATCGCAAACTGATGACGACTCTTCGTCGATGGTCAAGGTGTTGTGCGCAACAGAGCTTCTAAACCAGTCGCGCATCTCCCTCGAACCCGTATATGTGTAAGTCCCAGGATCGATTAACAGAGTTCGTCCGTTGACCGCGAGTTCAAAAGAGAGCGCGTCGGCGTGCGCATGGCCACAGTTATCTGTTCCATGAGGCCCACAATCAAACAACAAATAATTTGAGTCAGTAGTCCAGCCATCGCGCATCACGTAGTAACCACCTATGGGGAACGCGACTGATCGTTTTTCCGGCTCGACCGCGGCGAATTGATCCAGACGAGCGACGTCTACTGGACCAAGCATCCATAAAGTTTCTTCAGCGGCGCCGCCGGCAACAAACTTGTAATCCGGGCGTTCAAAAACTGCGGCACCCGTTGCAAGCGTTGCTCGGAAATCATTGACCGGGCGTTGGTCCAGATTCAGCAACCGTCCGCCATCGTCGTCTCCAAAGAGCGGCGTTGTGCCATCTGGGCGCGTGATGTACATGAGATGGTCCAGAAGGGAGCGGAGTCTTTCGTTAAGCTCAGGTGGAACTGCTTCTTGATTCACGGAAAGCAGCACGCGAAGGTGCAGATAAAAATCTGTCGTGTAGCGGTGATAGTAACTCGACTGCTCGAAATAGACACCGTCTGACTGCACGTGGTGTGGAAGCTGCTCGAGCAAAATTTGAAGACCGTTGTTCCGCCATCGTGCTGATTCTTTGAACTCAGGCAGCAGCGTGCCGAGATAAAAGAGTCCCAGGGCCTCACCTGTCAAATGCGTGTTTGGACTAAAGTAAGTGGAAAGGTAGGTTTCCAGGTGCCGAGCGTTTACATACAGAAACTTGCAGATCCGTAAAAACGTCTGCGGCGTGAGTGCAGGAGAGTGCTTGAAGTAGTAAAGCGCCCACAGCCACGATATGGATCGAAAAGCAACTTCCAGACTGCTGGACCAATTCAGTCCAAGCTTCGGCGGATTCTGGTCCATCCAGGAATTGACGTGTGCCGCAAAGGTTTCGGAATACCGCTCATCACCTGTCAGCCAATAAGCCTGGCCCAATGTAACGAAGTACTGATGTCGATTAAGTTCCCAGACAATTTTCTTGTCGCCGAAAAGACCCGCGTCCAGATAGTTCAAACGACTCCAGTGAACAAGTGGAGCGCGTTTGCCCGCGATCGGCTCCAAATGCCAGTCAATCGGCATTTCGAAGCTAAGATTGCGAAAGGCCAACAGGTCAAAATAGCCTTCCGCGATGCGTTCGGCTCGCTCAATGATCTCTTTTTCAGAGTCTGGCCAACGGCGTCGGAGTTCGCCAACGGTGGCTCGCGGATCATCAAATGCCCGAAAAAACGTGGGACCAGTTCTTTCGGAAAAGTGATCGCGCAGGTCCAAAGCCGAGCGCAATTCCTTGTCGAACTCATTGGCGTCCAACAACCGCAGGAATGCATCGTCAGAAACTAGTTTCGCTTGGCTGGACCAGTTGTGTCTTTCAACGAACGCAGCAAGAGCCTGCCGGCTCCGAAGGCGAAGCTCGTCGAAACTGATCTGACTCAACTTATGAAACTTGCTCTTCATCCAGCTTTGCCAATGAGCTTTTCTTTAATCGCTTTAAGCCCTCGACTCTAATCGTTTGTGCTCTTTGTGCTTTTTTGCGGCATCAAGCGCATATGGACTTTTGAGGCAGCGTCTTCGCTTGCAAGACCATGGTAGACATTCATCCACGCGTCTCTCACTGCTTCCCAACTGTATTTCAAGCATTCATGCCTGGCTTGCTCAACTATCTCTTTAGCCTGTGAAGGATGATTCAGCAGGGCAATAGCTCGTTCTGCCAATTTGGCATAGTCACCACGAGGCACAACCATTCCGGTTCTTCCATCATGGACAATATCCGGAATCCCGCCGGCGTCGGTAGTCACAACCGGCAACCCACAGGAAAATGCTTCGAGGATTGAAAGCGGTTGGTTGTCGATCTCAGAACCGTTCAAAAAAACGTCGGCAGCATCATAGACGCCGGCTATAGCTGCGGGATCAACTTGTCCGATGAACGTCGTGTTTCGCAAGCGCAGTTCTTTAGCAAGTGCTTTCAGTGGGCGGCTCTGGCTGCCATCGCCGGCGACAGTCAGGCTTGCCTCGGAAATCTTTTCCTGAATTATCGCAAACGCTCTCAGTACACGGTCGACGCCATAGTGGCTTTCCAGATTTCGATTCGACAAAAATACTGGTCGCAGAGGCGATCGTTCGCGAAAACGAAATTTACTCGTGTCTATCAGGTTGTAAATCGTGCCGGCTCTCAGTCCAAACGAAGCGAAGATCCGCACCAGATATTCCGACGGAACAACAACTGAATCAACCAGGCGAATCGTAGGAATCGCAGTTCGGCGCCAGCGGCGCAGATGATCTTCTGCCTCGCCGCTGTGATAGTTGAGCAGTACCTTTCGGCGGTAGAGTTTGCCTATCAGGATCGCAGGAGTGGGCGCGAGGACAAACGAGAAATACGACGCGGAAAAAACGTGAATCACGTCGTATTTGTAGACACGGGCCAGCAAACTCACCACATACGCGATTGACGTGACGGCGGTACGAACATACTTAACTCTTTGAAGGTGATGTAGCACACCTGGCAGGCGAGGATTGATTGGCAGAAACCCAACTTCCAGCAAAGGCTCTTTGCTCAGTCGTTCCAGCAATCGGGCAGCCTGTACAGACTGTCCACCGAGAATACCAAACGACGGCGCAACGATCAGCACGCGCTGCTTCGTCTGTGATCGGGAGTTGTCAGCCATCGTCATATTTCGTTCCACTACTTCTGCTCTGTGCAGTCTCCGTGTTCTCTGTGTCTCTGTGGTGGACTTACCTGGGAAAAATCACCACAGAGTCACAGAGACACAGAGAACACAGAGGTTGCACAGAGAATTCCAACTAGGCACTACTCTTGGTTTCGATAACGAACTCCGCCTTTCCCTAATAGTCGTTCATAGAGATCTTCGGTTCGCGCCAGTTGAGCTTCGCACGAAAACTTTTCTTCGACCAGCCGCCTGCCTTTGTCGCCCATCAATCGAGCCCTCTCCGGGTCGCGCAGCAGCGCGACAAGTTGCGCCGCCATCATTGCATCTTCTCCTGAAGGCACAAGGTAGCCGGTTTCCCCTTCACTAACGACCTCACGAGCACCGCCAACATCAGTCACGACCACGGGACGCGCGGCCGCCATGTATTCAAGAATAGAGTTTGAAAAGCCCTCAGCTTTCGAACTCAATACACATACCTCGGAAATGCTGAGCAACTCAGCCACATTTTCGCACCGGCCGAGGAAAAAGGCGGAGCTCTGAATACCGAGTTCATGTGCAAGAGCACGCAACGAATCGCTCAACTCGCCCTCACCGGCAAGCAGGAAGGCTGCGTCAGGAACTGCGTCCTTTACCTTTCGCGCAGACCGCAGAAACATTGGGTAATCCTTAACCTCGTGGCGCATGTTGGCAACCATTGAAACGAATCGCCGTGGCTGAATTTCATCAGCCGGCAAGCCCAGCAGTGAGACTGATTCCGATCGCGACGCTCTCGTGGCCAGACGCTGGAGGTCCAGACCATTGTAGACGACGGTGACTTTTTCAGCGCCCGTGCCGTCTGCTATGAGCTTTTCCCGCACCGCATTCGAATTAGCTACGATGTGATGGGCAAGGGAGTGTGCAATTCGCTGTACCTGTTTCTGACTGGCACTACGCATACCCGCGGTTTCTCTCATCGAAGCGATACGCACAGGTAAACGCGCCAGTGCTCCGCCAGCCATACCAAAGACGTTCGTATAGAAATCGTGTGTGTGAAGAATGTCGATGCGAGAAGTTCTCAACCATCGTACGAAACGTCTCAATTGTCTTACTGCGTTTTGATCGTAGAAGCTGTTCAGGCTGAAGGAGGGGATCTCTCCGAGGTCAAGATCCTCGATAGTGCTGCGCAAACTTCCTTCCGGACTTAGACAGGCGAGATGTACCTTGAAACGACCGCTCTCAGATAGGAGCCTCGTGAGCTGAAGAGCCTGACGCTCAGAACCGCCCTGGTTGAAACTGTCGATTAGTTGGAGAACGGCAGGCTTCAAATGATTTAATTTACCATTTGTGCTTCTTGTGACTCTTTGTGGCCCGTGACTGGTTCATCCAAAAACTGGCGATGCCACAGCTCGAGCATCACGAGGGACCACAAACGCATCGAGTGATCGCGACGACCGCGCTCGTGCTCATCCAGCAACACGTCGACATAGCGGGCATCAACGTAACCCCGTTGTCTTGTGCGCGCATCGCTGAGGGTATCTCGAATGCGCGATCGCAATTGTTGATTGATCCATTCCTGAATCGGCACTCCAAACCCCTGCTTTGGCCGGTTAAGGATCTCAGCAGGAACCAGATCTTTCACAGCTCTCTTCAAAACGTGTTTGGTTTCCAGACCAGCCAGCTTAAGGGTTGAAGGAATACGTGTGACAAACTCGATCAGCTTGTGGTCGAGCAAGGGCGCTCTCGCCTCGAGCGAAACAGCCATGCTCATCCGATCGACCTTCGTAAGTATGTCCCCTGGCAGATACGTCTTGCTGTCGAGATAAAGAAGACGGTCGAGTGGTTCATTGCTTTTGACATTGCCGGCCAGTTCATGAAAAAGGCCGCTTACATAACCGCCTGGACCAAGCTTCTGTGAAAAATCAGACGTATAAAGGGATCTTCTAGTCAGACTGGTAAAAACAGAAACACTATCCAAATACCTCGAAATTGGATCCAACGAAACGTTATGCAAGTAGTTGCGTCCCCACGTAGCGTGTGGCAGGCGCTGGCTGAGCGGACGCATTAATCCTTCTCGGAGAGGCTTCGGCAACCGCTCAAAACCTCCGCGTTTTCGCTCGACCGCATACCGCGTGTAGCCTGCGAATAACTCGTCACCGCCATCTCCGGACAGTACGACAGTCACATGATCGCGCGCGAGTTTCGACACCATGTAGGTGGGAATTGCGGATGAGTCGGCAAAGGGTTCGTCAAAATGCCAAACCAGTTCATCAACGACTTCGCAGATATCGGGCGTAACAAAAAACTCGTGGTGGTCTGTGCCAAATTTTTCGGCCGTCAGGCTCGCGTACTTCAACTCGTTGTAACTGTCTTCATGAAAACCGATCGAAAACGTCTTGACGGGTTGGCCCATGTGACGCGCCATTAAGCCAACCACCGTGCTTGAATCGATCCCGCCGGAAAGGAAGGCGCCTAACGGTACATCGGAAATCAAACGCAGACGGACTGACTCATCGAGAAGAACACGCAACTCATCGAGATAGTCTTCTTCACTGAGCGATTTGCCAGATTCAAACTCAAAATCCCAGTACTGTTTCACCGTAACCTGGCCGCCTTTGAGGTTGAGGTAGTGGCCTGGTGGTAGTTTGTGGATGTCTTGGAAAATACTCAGCGGATCGGGAACGTAACCCAGAGTGAAATATGCGTCGAGAGCTTCGGCATTGATCTGGCGCTCGACTTCTGGATGTTCGAGAAGAGCTTTTAGTTCTGAACCAAAAACGAATGTTCCGTTTGGCGTGGTTGTGTAATAGAGCGGCTTTTTTCCGGCGCGATCTCGCGCGATGAAAAGACTACGAGCCTTGTCATCCCAGATCGCAAAGGCAAACATGCCTCGGAGATCCCTCAGACACTCCGGGCCAAACTCTTCGTAAGCATGAACAATAGCTTCAGTATCAGAATTGGTCTGGAATATGTGACCGCGGGCCTCGAGGTTCGGTTTGAGTTCCTGGAAGTTGTAAATCTCGCCGTTGAAGACAATCGTAACGGAGCCGTCTTCGCCGGACATCGGCTGATGACCACCGGCAAGGTCGATTATTGAGAGCCGCCTCATTCCGAGCGCGACTCCCGTTTGCACCATTACTCCCTGATCATCAGGACCGCGATGCGTGATGACTCGACACATACGCGCGAGGATCGCCTCACGGTCCTCCATTGCACGAGCATTACGCTCCCAAAGATCGACAAATCCTGCAATGCCACACATTTTACCGAACAGTTTCCTTAAAAGTTCACATTGTCTCTTTGTTTCACGTACGTATGACGCACGAGTCCAGGCATATGCGCATGAGATAATAACAACTGCAATCTTCGTTGGCCTAGTGTGGTGTCTCTTCTCTAAAGTTCGCTGAATCGATCATCGGGGCATTAGCCCGGCCGTTAGGGAGGGCTCATTGGTTAGCGGCGTAAAGGCAGAGCCCTCCCTAACGGTCGGGCTAATGCCCCGCTTCGCGGGACAAGAACTCGACAACATGCTACCCGGTACAATCGATTTCTTGAAATCAGCATCCGAGGGGGCGTTCAAGAGCGGCGTCGCATCACAGCGTATTCACGGCCCTGACTATTAATTAAGTCAGTTTCAAATCCAGCTTCATCCTCCCATTTTTTGATCAACTCGACCTCGCCAGGACGCCCGGCATCGTCAAGTAAAATGGTTGAACCAGGTGGCAGCCTGCTCCCCATAACCGGAAGAAGTCCATAACGGCCTCCCTTCGTAGTTCCAGGTGGTCCATCGCAAATGACCAACGAGAAGTGTCTTGGCATTTGCGACATTGGTGGAGAGTACCAGTCGAACTCTCCGTACTCTACCAGGGGAGACGCGCATACATGTACACCCGAAATTCCATTGCGCTTCAATTCTTTCGTCAAACGCTCTTGCCACTCGGGAGAATGCTCGAGGGACCACACTTCGATTTTGCGCCGCGCAGACAGGATCCCAAGCAGGAGTGTGGTGGCGCCACTGCCGCATTCCAGAATGGGGCCCTGCGTCGCGATTGAACTCTTCGCCACCGCTTCAAGATACTCCAGATTCGCCGCATAACCTTCATTACTCCAACCCGTTATCAGTTGTGAGAGTTGGTGGCGATTCGGGATCTGTCCGTCGGGAAGGTTACCAATCGTTTTTACTGCACGACGGAGTTGGCGACGCAACAGCATCTTTTTCACGGGCCGCTTCAGCCACTTCGGCAGCCATTTCTTCACGTTCACACTCATGATTTGCGGTTTTGTCTGACTAGGATTGGGCAGATGCTCCATCTCTCTTACCAAACAGAAGCAGAGAGGAGTTTTTGACATCGTATAAGGCCTTGCGTCCTGCCGGTATGAGCGCAAGCGTTAGTAAGGTCGTAACTGCTGTAATAATCGAACACATTAAAATCGTCCAAAGTCCGCTGCTTAAACCACTCCATCTTCGAAATGCCAGTCCGGCCAGCAGCGCACTTAGTGATGCTAATACGAACGGCGCGATTGTTTTGTAGAAGTCGATTGTTCGCACCGGGCCTTTACGTCCGACAAACCAAAACAACAAAGGGTCAGCTACACAGACCCTCGTGAAAGCATAAGAGGCCGCGACACCGACTGCCCCCCATGGTAAGCCCGCGACTATAGCGGCCATGATAATCGGCCCACTGATCAACCCCCAATGCAACATATGATTCGCTCTGCCCTGACTAATAAGTAGCCAGCCAGTAGTATTTGCAATAGGTTGGAAGAGAGCCGTTATTCCAAGTAAGACGAATATTCGGGTCGCACCAACCCATTGTGAACCTAAAACAATTTGAATGATCCAATCGGAAGTTACAATCATTAGCACAACGCAGGGCATTGTCAGTAGCGCTATCTTTTCCAGCATCCGCAAATAGGCCTTACGGTAACTCTCAGGAGAATCTGTCAATCTGCTCAAGGCCGGTATCGCGACAGAACTTATGGGTTCGTTTATCTGATCGATAGGCAAACCCATCAACTGGTAGGCCCGAGAGTAAAGTCCCAGCTGCTGAGCCCCCCAAAATCGGCCAATCAGGAGATTATCGAGATTGCGCGAAAAATAGTTGATCGTAGTGAATCCAGTAAGATTGCCGCCGAATCTGATCATCGATCGCACGCCCGTGTTTCTCTTCGGAAGACCCGGCATCCAGCGACAAAGAGAAAATGCAAGCAGGGTGCTCGTAGCGGCGACGGCAAGCTGGCTTGAGACCAGTGCCCAGTAGCGGAAACCATGCCAGGCCATAATGATGCCTACAACATAGCCCATAACCATCGACATGAGGCTGATCGACGCGAGGGCAAAATAACGCATTTGCCTTCTCAGCAGTGCTTCATGCTGCACCGCGATTCCGCTGATGATGAATCCTCCGGCCGTGACGACGGTAATCCACGTTAATTGCGACTCTCCATAGAACCATGCAACCAGTGGGGCAATTGCTGCAGTAAACAGCGCAATGCCAACACTCAATAGCAAATTAACCCAGAATAGAGTGCTGATCTGTTCGGAACTGATCTCGCTTCTTTGTATGGTCGCTGCAGAGAGGCCCAGATCCTTGTACATCGAGACAAATCCAGTAACAAAAGCAACCATGCCCACCAAACCGTAATCTTGAGGAGTTAATAAACGAGCCATGACTGAAGTTGCCGCAATCGTGATTACAAACTTCAGACCTTGAGACAGAATCGCGATGACTCCACCGCGCGCAGCTCGCCCACCGAGATTGACCTTCAGGTGATCGGTACGAAAGTACTGTTCTCCTTGAGTCGTTTTAACTTTCAGCAGGGACATTAGTTGTACTGTCTTATTACTGGGACACCGTTAGACCAGCGATGAATTTCAATCGACCGTGCCGGAGGCGTCTAACTGAGGGGCTTGTTGGAACCAGACGAGCTTCTTATCCGATAAACGCGTTGGAGCATTCCTGGTGCAATGCGCAAGCAAAAAAGAACCATTTCCAGCTTCATACTGGGCTGATACTTTTTCGCTTCGGTAAATGATTCGGCGGCTCTTTTAAAGTCACCAATTGTGAGCTGTTGCTTGCCCTTCAGGACTTCAACGGTAGCCTGTCGTTTTCTCAAAGTATCTTCCAGGATCTCTTTCTCTTCCTTAATGAGATCGTTTCTTTGTCGCACGCTGTTCAGTACAGCCAACTCACCGGCGAACGAGCGCAGCGGATCCGAGGCTAAGCTGCCGGTGTATATCCGTCTTCGCACTAATACTCTTTTCTGATACGTGATCCTTGAGTTCGCATCCTTCGCCAATCGCAACCACAGATCAAAGTCCTGAGAATTTACGAAGCGCTCGTCAAAGCCTCCTACTCGCATTATTGGCTCTCTGAGTGCCAGAACAGTGGAAGTGACAATATTGCACTCGCCGCAGAGTAGTTTCGTGAAAGTCACATCGCCATGCGAAGGGTTGTAGGCCATGTTGGTGGCACTGTCAGGACCACCGTCTCCGAAGTTGATTGCGTCGGCATATGCCAGGTCGTAACCTCCATCACTTCGAATCAGTTTCAGTTGTTCGTTCAGAAAATTCGGCAACCAAACATCATCGCCATCGAGAAAGGCTACAAATTCACCTCGTGCAACCCGGAGTCCGGAGTTTCTGGCAGCTCCAGCGCCCCGGTTAGGTTGCTTCAAATAGGTGATCGCATTTCGATAGTTTTCCAGTGCCTCTTCAAGCTCCGGAGTATCAGGTGAGTCATCGTTGATGACAATCACTTCGAAGTCATTGAATTTCTGAGCAAATACCGAATCCAGTGTCTCGCGTATAAAGGGCGCAACTTTGTAAGCAGGAATGATCACGCTTACCGTCGGCCTCGCGTTAGTCAAAGGAGCTTCATTTGTGGGTGAAGTTGGCATTAACTGATACTTCAGGTCTCGTGCGGTCTGGTGAGTTACCGTTCAGAGCTGAAACCGCAACTATGTCTCGCTCCAACGCTGAATCATAAATGCGCCTCAGGCAAACTGAGTACGCAACCAGATAATAGATGTACCACAGGTAGGCCACTGAGGCGAAAAAGCTGGCCACCATGTAACCGACCAGGCTTGCCTGCAATGCAACCGAGCCATAATAAAACCGACGCGCGGACTTGACCTGATAGCTTTCGTGCTCAATTCTGCGCAGACCTCTAAACGGCGCCAGGATGAATAGAATATAAAACACTGCCGCCGCAGCACCCATCTCTGACGCGACCTGAGTATACGCGTTGTGAGTTGATTTATTGGAGTTCGAGAACAGGATGTAATTGTCCATTCCTACGCCAACGAGCGGATGCCTGGCGGCAATAAAAAGTGACCTCTTAAGATCGTCGAATCGAGCCATCGACGACTCATCGCCTGTGGTAGACAGACGTGTCCTATATTCTCCGGGGGCAAAGAGCACAAACAAAACAACAAGCGCAACTCCAAGAGGCGGTATCAGCCATCTGCTGCTCCGAACCAACTTCCATAGAAGCACTCCTCCGGCGGCTAAAAGCGCAAGAAATCCGCCACGGGAAAACGTGACCACAATTCCGCCTGCGATCAAAATGACGGTGCTGAAGAAAAGGACCTTTGTCAGTACATTGCGCGAATAAAAAACTAAGGCAAGCGCGATTGGAAGAAGAGTAACCAGATGAAGCGCAAGGTCATTTGGATTGTCAAACAATCCACCAATTGATCCCTTTATTCGCAGGCCCTGTAGCTCAAATCGACCCAGGCGATAGTCATTTATGGCGTTGATACTCAAGAAGCAGGTCGCAACCAACACCAAGATCCAAAGCTTCTTCATTCGCTTCTCGGTCCTCACTACGTTAACCATTACGATGAAAATCAAGACGACCTTGAGAAACTCGATGAAGCTATCGAACGCTCGCTGGGGTTGCAGCGCCAAAGGAATACAGAGAACTCCTGTTAACAACAACAAGAGAACAAGGTTTACTTCCCTGGGCCGCGCAGTAATGGTGTTTTCTAAACCTAGTTGCGTCAGCACGTAAACAGCGAGGGTCGCAAGAGCTACCCAAAAAGCGGACGTCGAGAGCCAGAATAGGGAAGGTATCAACTCATAGGGACGGAAGAAAACAAGCGCTGTAAACAGAAATATTCCAGCAAAGCTAAGCGAGTGGCCATGCTTGTGAATCCATTTTTCATTTGCCGACTTGAGATCTGATTTCTTTTCGCGTCCGCGTGCTGCCACGCTCTCTCTTTGAGAAGACTCCTTCAGGCCTAACGTGGCGCTCATCTCATCGTCGGCGCTCGAAGACGTTTCGGGTCTTTTGAAATGAAATTCAGCGTCGGCTACGTCCTCAGTCACAGACTTCGAAGCAGGAGTTCGCCTCACGGGCTCGTAATCCAGAAATGGGTCCTTGAGCTTCATAAGAGTGTTGGCCGACATCATAACCTGCCCGATGGCAGTAAGAGTCCCATTCTTAGCCTTCTACCCGCAAAAAGCAAAAAGCTGCAGGCGCCAGCGGCGCGGGCAGCTCCCAAAGGCGGTCTTGAATTGATCGGCCCTTCTTCTTAGGGCATTAACCTAGACACCAACCTCTTTCTTTTCCATCTCAAAAATCAATACCTTGACGTGTTCTCTCAGTGCCAGCTCAAACTGCTTTGCTTCTTCAACCTCAGTAAAAGATAGCGCTCTCAGCTCCTGCTCGATACGCCTGCGGTAGTCAGACACCAATGAATCAGAAACGCCCAATACCGCCGCTACTTCCAATTGCGTCGAATGATCGGGGCTCAAATAGCAATACCAAAGTACACCGATAATGCGGTTATACTGCTTTACTTTTCCTCGAACGGCTTCGTTCAGGCTGGCCAGAAACTGCTCAACAAAACCGGCAGCTTCTCTCTCCGACTCCCGGCGCATGAGTCCTTCCTCAGGATTTTCACGCTTGTCGACGGGTTCGTAGCTATTGCTGTTTTCATTGTCGCCGTCGTCGCTATCCAACGGAACGAGGTAGATGTCCATCACCGGCAGGCGTGACATCACCAGACTTCGCAAGGTGCGCACGTCAACAGGCGAGTCGACCGCATCGAGAACTGAAACGATGAGATCTTCCAGGTCTGCATTGCTGATAACGACCTGTGAGTCGCCGGTGCAACCAACCATCCGCGTGTCTCTCTGCCGCACCGCAATTATCTGCACGCGCTGCTCGACGTCGTGTGCGCCGCGGCGGGACTTGTTGTCCTTCCACTCGCTCAGACCATAAACGCGATCGGCCAAACGTCGATGCGGCTCGTCGTCGATGCCGCTGGAATCAAAACGTCGAAAATTCGGGCTCGACTGAATCAACGTGGAAATTCGGCGTGCGAGGCGATAGCTCTCGGGATGTCGCTTGCGGAGTTCGGCGGTCAATAAATTCGTCAACTCGATCTGACTGATCTCGCATTCAATCTCGTAATCAGTCATTCCCGTTTCGAGATAGTGTTCGAACCGGTTTTTGCTAAGCAGTTGAACAAACAGCTCCTGGGTAAGATCGGTGTAGGCGGCGCTGGCGCCTTCTTCGACCAACAGACCAGCGCTGCGTGAAGCCCTGACCAGCGGATGATGCGAAACGATTCGATGCAGGTCAGTCCACAGTCGGTTCACGTCCGAAGACCGAAGGCTGTCGACCCATTTCGCATTCTTTCCCTGGCGGCCGTTGCGGCGCTCTCTGGGCTGCGGGCGCTTTTCGCCCGTCGTTGAGTCCGCTGATTTTTCAGGATCGTGGCTTATGGATTTCACAGGATTGTCCGTGTTGCCCCTACTGTTCTGACAGTTCGTTCTAAGAATGGTGGGTTACCCCTTGTTTTGGCGCTGAGTTGTCTGGCGGACATCGTTGCCTAGATGGTTGTGGCAGAGGGTGAGTCCGAGTTGGTTGGGTACGTCCGGTTATTTCGGCATGGAAACTACGAGTGCCAGCCCACAGCAAGCTGTTAGAAACTTCTCGTTTTTGGCCCGATTTTTACCGCGGGATAGCGGCTCCTGGAGATGCGTCCGAGAGCCGGTCTGGCTCCCTTACTGACGAAGGCATGGTAACAGCATTTTAAAGAACGAGCAACATCTTTTTACACTTCGAATAAAGCGCAAAATAGCTCAGAAAAAAGCTCAAGAACGTCTGGAAAGGAGGTTCAATTGCATGTTTTGTTACGTTGAATCTCGGGGAGAAGGATGAAAGGCTCAAAAACAACATTCGCGTTTAGGAAAACCGCCGCTTGTCCTGCATCCGCGACCCTTCTGTCCTTTCGCTGCAGCGGCCTTCCGGTGGAGGCTGCGGTCCGCGTCAAGGACCACTTGGAGCTCTGCGATTTTTGTAATGCTGAGCTGCCCTTACTGGCTCATCACAAACCAGCGACTGTTGGACACAGGCCACCTGAGATCCCAATGAACCTGCGAATACTTGCCGAATCAATTCTTGGTCAGAACAGTAAAGGGCGCGGATAACGGGCCACGGATTTACACGGATCAATTGAAATCCGTGTTCATCCGTGTAGATCCGTGGCGGTTTTACGAGTAAAGACCTTCAATGAGGTCGCCGAAGCGTTCGTCGATGACCTTGCGTTTGACTTTAAGAGTAGGTGTCAACTCGCCGCCGTCTATACTGAACTCATTTGGCAGAAGGGCAACACGGCGGATGCGCTCATAATCGACCAGCGATGAGGTCAGCTTTGCAATGTCGAGCTGAACGATCTTGATCGCCGCAGGATATTTGCTTAGCTCGACGCGATCCTTCGGCGCCTCTTCACCCGCCTCGGCCAGGGCATTATCGAGACTTTCCCAATCGGGAACTATTAACGCAACCGGCTGCTTTCGCCCTCCACCAACAACGACTACCTGACTAACAAACTCGCTCTGCTTCAAAAGACTCTCGATCAACTGTGGCGCGACATATTTTCCGTTAGACAGTTTGAAGAGATCTTTCTTCCGGTCAGTGATAAAAAGCTGACCATCCTTCTCCATGTGGCCCACGTCACCCGTATAGAACCAGCCATCCTTGAGCACGGCAGCAGTGGCTTCGGGCTGTCCGTAGTAGCCACGCATCACGTTCGGACCACGCACAAGAATCTCGCCATCGTCAGCAATTCGTATTTCGATACCCTCAAAAGGGATTCCCACTGATCCGACATGGTTGTTGCCGGGCCGATTGGCTGAGACGATACACGTCTCCGTAGCTCCATAACCCTGAAGTATTGGTATTCCCGCAGCAAGGTATGAGTAAGACAAGGCAGGTGAAAGCGGCGCACCTCCGGAAACGAAATATCGCAAACGCCCCCCGACGCCTTCCCGCCATTTTGAAAACACCAACTTGCTGGCCAGCTTTTGTTTGAGTCGCAAGCGCGGCGAAATCCATCGTCGCTTGTCCTTGAGTTCGCCGTATTTTTGACCAACTTCCAACGAACGTATGAACACTGACTTCTTGAACCCCTTTTGCGCCATGCCCTTTTTTATGATCCGGTGATACACCTTCTCGAACAAACGCGGCACCGCGGTCATCACTGTTGGGGCAACTTCACGCAGATTTTCACCGACCTGATCGAATGACGCCGCGTAGTAGACCGACACGCCGCAATAACAGAAGACGTAGAACCCGTCTCGCTCAAATATGTGAGACAAGGGAAGAACCGATAGCGCAACGTCGGTTGGTCCAATGGGAAGTCCTTTCGCGATCGACAACACATTCGACATGAAGTTGTTGTGTGTCAGCATCACGCCTTTCGGCTCGCCGGTAGTGCCGGACGTGTAGATGATTGTTGCGAGATCGTCTGGTCTGACAGCTTGCAGATACGCGTCGAATGCCCCAGGTCGTTGCTGGGTCAACTCTTTGCCGTTGTGCTCCAACTTTGACAACGCAATGCCACGATCGACGTCTTCAGCCACTTCCGGATCAAAGAAGACGAGGTGGTCCAGCGGGCGTTTTGCCAACACTGGTTGCGCGTGTTTGTATAGACGGCGATTGGAAATGAATATTGCCTTCGCACCAGAGTCAGAAAGAATGTAATCGACCTGGTCCAGTGCTTGAGTCGTGTAGATTGGCACATTGATCGCGCCCAGACTGAGAATGGCCAGGTCAGCTATCGACCACTCGGGTCGGTTCTCGGAAAGCAGTGCGATCCTGTCTCCCGGACGCACGCCGAGCCCGGCCAAACCGAGAGCAGCGTTCTTCACCCGTTCGACGAAATCGGCCGCGGTTATGTTGAACCACTTGCCTTCGCTCCTGTGATTCAAGGCATCAGTCTTGTTGTGACGCAAAACTGCGGCAAGGATTAGACCGGGAACGGAAGATGCTTCTTTGGAAGTTGAGAACTCGTTCGGTTCAGTTTTGGCAGAAGTCGCCGAAGCCAAGTGCGGGGTCTCCTTTGGGCTCGAATGATAACAGAACCGAGCGCGGTAGCGCCGGGTCAACACTTCAATAAAGGCACTTAAGACTGAGATCGACCCGGCGCTACCGCGCTCGGTTCTGTAATAGCAGACGTCTCGCTGCTCCTACGCCGTCGCTTAGGCCGCGCGTCTTCGACACGGCCGTTTAGCGTCGCGATCGCGGCCAGCACAAGAAACAATAGTGCGTTCGAGGTCGTGTGCAGCGTGAAGTCGAAGAAGCTATGGACGAGCACCCCAAAACATCCGCTCAGCGCCGCCAGCGCAACACCGCGTCTGAAATCGTCGCTCGATTTGGCTCGCATCAGAGCCTTGTAAAAAAGAAGCCCTACGAAACCAAGCGCCAAGACTCCACCAACTATCCCGCCGTCTGAAAGCACTTGCAGATAGTCGTTGTGGGCCTGTTCCAGTCGAAAAAGTCCGTTGCGCGAATCGTACTGCGTGTAGATCACGCCGTAAGCCCCTAACCCTGTGCCGACGAAGGGATGCGCTTTAATTATGTTCAGCGTCACTGACCAAAAATGTGCGCGGCCCGTGGTTGGGTCGTCTGTATTGACGCTATCGATGAAACGGTTGAGTGAAAACTCTCCACCCAAAAGTATGACGCCAAGAAATAGACCAACCAGAAGTGCCGTTGCCAAACCCACTCGACCGGCAATGCGCTTGAGACGACCGGACCTCCTTCGCCGCCTGTCACTTTGCTTTCTCCAGATCGCCGTTACCACAACTAGAAACAGAACCTCAGCAACCAGACTGACAATTCCTCCGCGCGAGCTTGTCATAACCAAAGCGACGCCCATCAGCCCTGCTACGAACAGATAGATCAGCCTTTTTTCTTTATCGACAGCGCCGGCAAAGAGCAACCCTAACGGCAGCGCAATCGTGAGTTCCATGTATCCGGCAAAATGATGTCGATTGATGAAAGGACCGAACGCCGTACTCTGGTTGAGCTCGCGAATCCAATAGACTTTGGTCGGGCTCGTAAATGACTGCGTTAATCCAAAAAGTGCGAGGCAAAAACCAAAAACCATGATCGTCCGCACGAGCACATGAAGACGATGTGGCGTATCAACAAACACGAGCGTAGCGGCGAAGTAGATCAGCAATGTCGCCAGTTGGACCAGCACAAGCCTGGTTGAATTGGGATCCAGTGACAACGTATTGGCTAGACCGAACGCGGTGGCTCCCCCAGACGAGAATTCGCGAAGTGGCAGAAGCTGAATCAAGCCGAGTCCGAGAGCGCCAAGTAACGGTAGTTGAAGCAGGTTACGGCTGATTCTGAGGTTGCCCAGGCGCCATGCGTCCAACACCCATAAAACCAGGATGGTCAGCCCGCCAAGATTGAATAACCCGAGCGCCCAGTAATGAACGGTTCCGTAAGCGAGCGCCGAAAGAACTATTGCGACGCAGATGACCAGGAAGGCAAACCTGCTGGCAAGTGTGTGCCTGATCCGATAAACGCCACGCTCCGAAGAACTCGTTTCCACGAGCGGTTTCGGAGTCTCCGCTACCAGCACACTAGTTTCTGCGCTTGAAACTGAAGTCGTCATACCAAACCGAACCAAAAATCGGACAAATCGGAGTCTCTTCAGTGCCGCATGAGGAACGCACGATCTTGAGAGTCACTGCCTCAGTCTTTTCCCCGGTCTTGAACGACAAGTTAATGCGATTCCAGTCGTTTGTGCCCCCTGGCGCCATTTGAGAAGAAACCAGGACCGCACCGCTTGCGGCATCAACAATCTGAATATGTGGCGCACTTCCGGTCTCGAGCTTGTAGGTGCTCACGTAGCATTCAAACTCATACTCAGTTTGTGTCTGTACCGGGACGAGTTGGGAGACGTTGATCGCTTCAAGATTGGCGCGCACCTGGAAAGTCATTCGCAGGCTGCGCGCTCCGCCGTGGCTTTTGGCGGGATCGATTCCGATTTGCATTTGCGGCGCGCCTTTCACCTGCCAGCCAAACACGGTCTCCGGATCATAGCTAACCGCCTCTTCAAAACTACCGTCGAAAATATGACCCAACTCCGTGCGATATTTCTCACTTGTGATGTCGTTCCAGACGTTGAGAGCATCATGAAACCTACGTTCGTTGTTGAGGTTTTTGATGATCGATTCGCCGGTATTCCTATTCGCTTTCTTCTCGTCGATGCTCATGCCGTTCCACAGACGTAAGCCGTCGTTCACCCGTTTTTGCGTGAGCAGATATAGCGCAAAGCTGGCCCTCGCAGCTGAGCTTTGTCCGACCGCGGCCCCTAGCCCTTCCGGGTCGTTGCTGTAGATCGCCCAGATTAGATTGAATTGCTGCGGCAGCAATTCGGGATCGGCGCCACTTGCAATTCGAAGTTCTCCAAAAGCTTCGTCGTAGCGTCCATTTCTCAGCAGCAGGTTGCCCAGATACCAGCGTGGATAAGCGTAGGATGGGGCAAGAGCAACAGCGCGCTTCAGCGCGTGCTCGGCCTTTCCCGGCTCGCCGGCCTGCTCGTAGGCCGTTCCCAAAGACATCCAAAAGCGGTAATCGTATGGAGAAAGACTCACCGCCCTTTCATATTCGGTGATGGCCTGGGCCTGTTGATCCAAAGGGAGAACTTTTTGAGAAACCTGAGCAATTCGCCAGTGAGTCAAGGGATCGTCTGGAGCCATCGAAACGGCCATGCGCGCAACGTCGAGATTGTTCTCAGCGGTATTGAAATACTCAGCCAGCGTGTTTCCCAAATACCAACGCACGACAAAGTAAGACCAGACACCTGCAACGATTATCAACAGGACCAATAGTATCTTGACCGGCAGCCTGCGGACATTTACCTGAATTAGTTCTTGTGGCATTTGGCTGAACCTAGTGCTTTGCTCCGGAGGGAGCAGCATACTCGGTAGTGTCCCGGTTTGGGATTTCTCTGTGCAACCTCTGTGTCCTCTGTGTCTCTGTGGTTCACCTTAGCCTGGAAAAATCACCACAGAGACATAGAGGACACAGAGGTTGCACAGAGAAGAAATTCAAATTAGGACACCATCGCAGGTTTATGCTGTTTGCAATGCAGCTATAAACATCTTGCTCCTCTGGAGCAAAGCACAAAGACCTAACGCGATGTCAAATCCTCCATCGTAATCCGCATCCTCTTTACCGTAATCTGCTTTTCCGAGCAGCATCGCAACACTTCCTGAATGCGCTCCTCAGTCATCTTCAAGCTGGAGATGACAACTTCATCAACCTCATGCTGCGCACAGACCGCAGTGAGATCTCCGTTACCTCCAAAGACGCGCAGTCCATGGATTACCTTCCCGCTCTTGGCTGGGTCATCGTCAAGGAAACCGATCGGCGACAGTTGGAGTTCGCGGTTGTTTCGCAACTCGCGCAATAAAAGTTCACCGCCGTCGCCTGCTCCGTAGATCAGAACGCGACGTCCGTTCTGTTTACTAACTGCCGGGAGTAGTTGTCGAAAGAGCCTGAACGCGAGGCGGCTGCCGGCCAGAAACAAAAGCATCAGCACGGCATCGATCACAAACACTTTGCGAGAGAAACCCTCAAAACGAAACGCAAACAGGAGTACCAGCAAACTCGCAACTGAACTCAGCACTACGGCTTTAGCAAACACGATTAGATCGCTCATGCTTGTGTATCGCCAGAGGCCCCGGTAGACACCTGTAACCAGAAACACCGACATCTTGATGAACACGAGCACAGGCAATGTGCGGATAAACAAGTTCCATGCAGGGCTCGTGGGAGGAAAATTGATCGCGTAAGCAGACCAGTACGCAAGAATTATCAGCACCACATCCAGCAACACTTCGAAGACACGGCGCTTGTAGGAAACATCGACGAGGAAGGCATAAAGCGGCTTATCTTTAAGCGCCATCTCCTCTTCGCTTTTGTCGTAGACCTTAACTCCGGCGAGATAGACACCTATTAGCGTGAGAACGATCGTGAAACCCGCTATCGCAGCCAGGCTTATATCGAGCCGCGCACGTTGCACCATAATCGCGAGCAGGCCCGAGAGTGCCGCAAAGGCGTAGAGCATCAAAACGGCATGACGTTCAGACATTCCCAACGCCACGAGTCGATGCGAGGTATGATCGCGACCGCCCTGCGAAGCAGCACGGCCGGAAAGCTTGCGCAGCAGAGTGACGAAGGTGGTGTCGAAGATGGGAATGAAGAGAACCAATATCGGAACTGCAAGGACAGGCAGGAAGCTTCTCGATCTGCCGCCGCTCACATTGATCAATGCCGAACTTGCCAGAAAAAATCCAACAAACATCGAGCCGCAGTCGCCCATGAATATCGACGCCGGATTGGAGTTGTAAATAAGGAAACCAAGCAGTGCGCCCGCAAAGATGAGAAGTATCAAGGCTTCCGTAGTTTGCCCGGTGCTCACAAAGCTGAGCGCCAGAAAACCGGCTGCAATGACCGCGATGCCGGAAGCAAGGCCGTCCATGTTGTCGAGAAGGTTGATGGCGTTTGTTATGCCTATCAACCAGAAGATGGCGAGCGCCATGTTCAGCAACACTGACCCGGTCCAGGGCAGAGATAGGCCGTAGTAAACAACGAAGGCCGATCCGAGAATCTGCCCTATCAGTTTTTGGTACGGCTTGATGTGAATCAGGTCATCAACGAGGCCAACGAGAAAGAGGAAAGTGCTGGCAAGCAGAATCTGTTTACCGTAGGTCGTGTGCAGCGAGAACGCCAGAGAGGTGATGACCACCGAAAGCCAGATTGCGGCGCCGCCCAGCATCGCGGTCGGTTTCTTGTGCCAGCGATCGGTTTTAGGAACGGCAACAAAGCCGAAGCGGCGGGCCAAGGCCCGTACCAAAGCCGTCAGTACTACCGCTAAACAAAAAGATGCGGCAACTGCCAGGAGCGTACGAGGGCTAAAGGGCATATCGGAGATGCATTGTATGGGGAGCGTTGGAGATTGCCAATTGCCAATTGCCGATTGGCAATTTTCTCCGGAGCCCGGGCGACGTCAGCCATCGTAACAATCGGCAATTGGCAATTGGCAATTGGCAATACCCTCAATCGGCTGCACGGCGTCGTCCGATTTGATAATCGACAACGCTCTCCAAAATACCATCGAGGCCCATTTCGGGCCGGAATCCAACCAATTCGCTAATCTTGGAGATGTCAGGAACGCGCCGGGGCATGTCTTCAAAACCTTCTTCGTAAGCCTGGTCGTACGGCACAAATACGATCTCCGAATGGGATTGAGTAATCTTCTTTACTCGCTCGGCAAGTTCGAGTATGGAAATCTCAACGTTGGAACCGATATTGAAAACTTGCCCGACGGCCTCGCTTTTATCCATGAGTTTGATCAACGCTCCGATAACGTCGCCGACGTAACCAAAACACCGGCTCTGTTTTCCGTCGCCATACACTGTGATTGGTCTGCCCGCAAGCGCCTGCTTCACAAACGTCGGGATCACCATGCCGTACTGACCAGTTTGCCGCGGACCAACTGTATTGAAGAGTCGCACGACAATGGTCGGAAGTTTCTTTTCGCGCCAGTAAGCCAATGCTAAGAACTCATCGATGGCTTTCGAACAAGCGTAACTCCAGCGACCCTTCGTGGTGGCGCCCATCACCAGATTACCGTCTTCACGAAAGGGCACATCGGAGCTAAGACCGTACACCTCAGAAGTGGATGCGATCAAAACCTTCTTCTTCTTCTTGTTGGCTAACGAAAGGACCACCTCGGTGCCGCGAACGTTGGTCTCGATGGTCCGGACCGGACTTTCGACAATAAGCTTTACACCAACGGCTGCGGCCAGGTGAAAGATGACATCAGATTGATCGACTAATTCCGCGGTTACCGGGCGGTTGTGAACAGTGTCAATCGTGTAATGAAAGCGCGGATTACCTTTGAGGTGATGAATGTTTTCGATCGTGCCGGTAGAAAGATCGTCAATCACGTAGACTTCGTCGCCACGTTGAAGGTAAGCGTCACTTAAATGTGATCCAATGAAACCGGCACCGCCTGTGATGAGTACTCGCAACCGTTATGCTCCTTCTAAGAAATTGCGAAATGCGAATTGCGAATTCTTACCGCTGAAATTTCGCAATTCGCAATTCGCAATTCGCAATTCTGCCTTGGTTCATTAATTCGCCGTATAAACTCTTGATGTCCTCGACCAAACGTTCCTTCGAATAGTTCACTTCAACAAACTCGAGTCCGCGGCTGCCCAGTTCCTGTCGCAACGATCTATCGCGAATAATCCTGCTAAGCGCGGAAACAAATGCTTCTTCGTCGCCGGGCGGCACACTGATCCCGCGCTTGCAAACTTGATATGGTCCATCTTCAATTACCTCGCCCAGAAGATCGACCACTCCTCCCACACTGGTTGCGACAACCGGACGCGCATTCGCCATTGCCTCGATAAGCGTAAGCGGCGTGCCCTCGTTCCGAGAAGTTAGCGCAACGACATCGAGTGCCGGATAGAAATACTCAGGATCCTTTCTGCTGCCCACAAAGATCACGTCGGCATCCAGTCCCAGCGATTGTTTTCGAAGTTCGAGTCTCTGGCGCAGCGAACCGTCACCAATGATTATGAAGCGTACTGCACCTTGTCTGCGGCACGCCGGATCGATAGCTTTCAGGCGCGCCACAACGTTCAGAAACATCTCATGATTTTTAATTGGAGTTACGCGGCCGACGATCCCAACCAGGATTGCGTCGTCATGGATGTAAAGCTCCTGGCGGAATTTTGCGCGCCGTGACGCGTGATCGGCAAAAACGTCGAGATCCAGGCCCAACGGAATCACTTTGATTTGTCCGGGTCTCCCTACTCGAAACACATCGCCAATTTCCGTGCTCTGTTGCTTGCTGACAACTATCAACCGATCAGTAACAAGTTTAGCCAACAGCCTTTCGACCGCGAGGAACAGTTGCGTTCGACGGCGCCCATAATAACTGTGAAAAACATGACCGTGATAGGTATGTACAAACTTGCATTTGCGTGGCTTGCCCACGAGGATTCCCGGCGTCAACCACCGATAGAGAAATCCGGCAAAACGTCCGACAGTTCCGGCTTTGGCTGTGTGCGTGTGAACGATGTCAGGACGCCAACGCAGAAACAGACGAAACAGCTTCCAGACAGTGATTGCGTCGTTCAAAGAAATCTCGCGGCTCATCTCTGGAATGTACAGCGGCGACACCCCAGCCTGGTCCGCGAAATAGCTCATGTCTTCTTCACCTTCGGGAACGGACCCTGCCACCAGTAAAGAGTCGAAGCCGGCTTCCCGCAAGCCCGACGTTAACCAGACGACATGCTTCGCCGGCCCACCCACATTCAGGCGAGCAATGATCCTGATTACTTTGGGATTGCGAATTGCTAATTGCGGATTGCGGATTGCGAATTTCGAATTTTCGTTCTTTGAAGAATTACTGTGCATAGCTAAGATTTCGCAATTCGCAATTCCAAATTCGCAATTGTCTTAATCTTCCATTCGGAAATCTGTTTGCCCATCGTCTTCATGCCGGATCTCGTCAACTTCCTCTTTTTTTCCCGCTCCGCGGTAAAGCCTGTTAGGACAGTTGATCACGATGCCTTCCACATCTCCGATATTCTGATAAGCATGCACGACTCCTGCGGGCACAAGCACGGACACCGGATTATCCTGGCCCACGACGAGAGTGTTGACACAACGAAACGTCTCGGAATCTTTGCGGTTGTCCCACATCCGAAGCTTGAAATTGGACGGACCTATGAAACAAAACAGGTCCGCCTGATCCAAGTGTTCGTGAGGACCACGGGTTATGCCCGGATTAGTCGAGGAGATGTAAGCCATCGCCGGAAAAAACTCTTCGTCCAAATCGTCTTTGCGAAAGATCTCGGCGAGCCACCCGCGCGAATCCGTGGCTTTTGTCAGCTTGCAAACAACAACTCCCTTAATCTCGCCGCCTCTAAAGCTGTCGGGCATCTGCCGGTACCTCTCGAGGTTCGAAATGCATCTTGTTGGCTCCTGTTTCAGCGACAAGGATCGAGGCGCGCAACAGACTCTCAAAGGTTCCTGCGTCAGTCCACCATCCCTCGAGTTCTTCCCAGGTCATCGCATTGCGGCTGATATAAGCGTTGTTGACGTCTGTGATTTCGAGTTCGCCGCGAGCAGAAGGTTTAAGGGATCGAATAATGTCGTAGACGTCATCGTCGTACATGTAAACACCGATAATGGCGTAATCAGATTGCGGTTTTGCTGGTTTCTCGTCGATACAAACCACGCGATCGCCGTCCAGTTTTGGCACACCAAAGCGTTGTGGATCGGGAACCTTTTTCAACATGATCTTGGCGCCGCGACCCTGTTTTTGATAAGCATCCACAGCAGAGCGTATGTTTCCCTGAATTATATTGTCGCCGAGTACAACACAGACCGGCTCGTTCGCGGCGTAATGCTCGACGAGTGAAAGAGCCTCCGCGATGCCACCCTCGCCTTCCTGATATGCGTAGTTCAGATGTTTCAGGCCAAACGCTTTGCCGTTCCCAAGCAGACGCAGAAAGTCGCCGGCAGAACTGCCTCCAGTCACAACCATGATATCGGTGATACCCGCATTCACGAGTGTCTGAATCGGGTAATAGATCATCGGCTGGTTGTAAACCGGCAGCAAATGTTTGTTTGTGACGGAGGTTAGAGGACGCAACCTCGTCCCTAAGCCACCAGCTAACACAACACCTTTCAAATTGTTCCTCCTGGCCACAAAGAGGCACAAAAAGCACAAATGATTAAGGAAAGTACATCGAATTCACTTGAGCTTTTATCGTATGGCAAAGACCTTTAGAGAATCGCCAAGTCGACTGACGTTAAGAACGCTGTTCACGATATCCTTCAACGCCCTGCGTGACCGGCTCCTCATTAAAGATTCGTTCAGTTTGTAACCTGTTAACACGCGGTCAAAATGCTGGTCCACAGTTTTGGGAACATCCTTCTTCCCACCCATGGCGTGCCAGATCTCCATCGGGTTGCCGCCTGTTGTTTGGACGCGTGTCTCCCGGAAACCAACGTTGAGCAACAGAGATTTTAAACCACTCGCTGAGAATAGCTGGAGATGTTCCGGTGGCCAAATGCAGCGCCACTTCAGGCCCAAAACACGAGCTGATAGACCACGAGCATGCGGAGTGGTGGTCCAAAACAGCCCGCCCGGTCGTAGTAACCG
>Ga0268386_10000262_pt1 | contig 31595 bp, 21 predicted proteins | sample RVTome_15_FD_200260 | JGI IMG/M metagenome (GOLD analysis project Ga0268386, IMG submission 200260) | Soil microbial communities from uranium-contaminated site in the Upper Colorado River Basin, Wyoming, United States - RVT150D86... ... | reverse complement strand
TGTGGAAAATTCAAAATTGCGGTGGAGCGATGTGAATACCCGGCACGTGTCGTCACCGCAATTTTGAATTTTCCACACCCGACCCCTACCGCAGCGGTCTGCTGGAATCAAGTCCCGTGGGATAGGCAATTCTGGTTGCATCGTGATATGCTGATGGGTGTCCCGCCGCTTACCGAGTCTCGGAGCCCGCCTTCGGTCAGCAGAATGAACATCACGAAACTCATCCCGCTCTCGCTCGCCACAGTCCTGCTTCTCTCCGCGACCACCCTCGTCGCGGAGCAACAGCCGAAATCCGCCGGGGTGGAATTCTTCGAAAAGAAGATCCGCCCCGTCCTGGTCGAGCACTGCTATACCTGCCATTCGGCGTCGGCCAAAGCGGTGAAGGGCAAGCTGCTGCTCGACACGCGGGCCGGCATTCGCAAAGGGGGCGAGACGGGGCCGGCGGTTGTTCCGAAGGACGTGAAGAAAAGTCTGATCCTCGAAGCCCTGCGGTACGAATCGCTGGAGATGCCCCCGAACGGGAAGCTGCCGAAACGAGTCGTCGCCGACTTTGAAGCGTGGATCAAACTGGGCGCTCCCGACCCGCGCGACGGGACAGCGACGCCGGTGGCGAAGAGGCAAGCGAAGATCGACTTCCAGAAGGCGCGGAAGTTTTGGGCGTTCCAGCCTCCGAAACGGTACGCACCGCCGGCAGTGAAGCAGCGGTCGTGGGTCCGGAAACCAATCGACGCGTTCGTCCTCGCGAAGCTGGAAGCGGCGGGACTGCGGCCGAACGAACCGGCGCAACGAAGGATGTTGATCCGCCGACTGTCCTTCGACCTGATCGGTCTCCCGCCCACGCCGGAACAGGTGGAGGCGTTCGTCAATGACCGCTCACCGAAAGCCGTCGAGAACGTCGTCGACCGATTGCTGGCTTCCCCGCATTACGGCGAACGCTGGGCAAGCATGTGGATGGACGTTTCCCGCTACGCCGAAGACCAGGCCCACATCGTCGGCAATAACCGCTCACTGACGTACCCCAACGCGTACCTGTACCGGGACTGGCTCATCAAGGCGTTCAATGCCGACGTTCCCTACGACCGGTTCATCAAGCTGCAGCTCGCGGCGGATTCCGTCGAACCGACGGACAAGGGAAACCAAGTCGCGCTGGGGTTCATCGGGCTCGGGCCGAAGTATTACCGCCGCAACTCCCCGGAGGTGATGGCCGACGAATGGGAAGACCGCGTGGACGTCGTCGCCCGCGGCCTGCAGGGGCTGACCGTCGCCTGCGCCCGCTGCCACGATCACAAGTACGACCCGATTGCCACCGAAGACTACTACGCCCTCGCCGGCGTCTTCGCCAGCACCGACATGCACAACCGCAAGCTCAAGACGGCGAAGCCCGAGCCGGAACCGAAGAAACGCGGCAGGAAGGGCAAAAAACGCCGCCGCAACAACCCGGATGACACGATGCACGTCATTCGCGACGGCAACGTCCGCGACATCCCGGTCTACATCCGCGGCAACCACAAGACGCCGGGGGCGATCGTCAAGCGGCGGTTCCTCGAAGTCCTGTCGCCGAGCGGGCCGAAATACTTCACCAAAGGCAGCGGCCGCTTGGAACTGGCGGAAGCGATCACCGACCGCAACAACCCGTTGACGGCCCGCGTGATCGTCAACCGCATCTGGGCCGAGCACTTCGGCCGGCCGCTGGTCGCCACGCCGAGCAACTTCGGCAAACTCGGCGAACTGCCGACGCATCCCAAACTGCTGGACGACCTCGCCGTGCGGTTCATGGAAAGCGGCTGGTCGCTGAAATGGCTGCACCGCGAGATCGTGCTCTCGGCGACGTGGCGGCAATCGTCGATGAGTCGAGAGTCGAGAGTCGAGAGTCGAGAGCCGGAAAACGGCCCTGAATCCGCAATCCGAAATGAGCAATCCCTTGATCCCGCAAATCGGCTCCTGAGCCGCATGAACCGCCGGCGGCTCAACGTCGAAATGTGGCGCGACGCCGTGCTGTTCGTCAGCGGGCGGCTGGAACCGACGATCGGTGGGAAGTCGATCGACCCGCAGAAGCCCGACAGCCGCCGCCGCACGGTGTACGCGGAAGTCAGCCGGCTGGAACTGAACCGCATGCTGGCGATGTTCGACCATCCCGACCCCAACGCCCACGCCGCGAAACGGGCCGAGACGACGACCACGCTGCAGAAGCTGTTCGTCCTCAACAGCCCGTTCATGGTGCAGCAATCGGAGGCGTTCGCCCGGCGGTGCCTGTCCGCCGGCGGCAGCGATTCCGACCGCATCCTGTTCGCCTACCGCACCGCCTACGGGCGCGAACCGAACGCGACGGAATTGCAACTGGGCCTGGACTACCTCGGCCCCGAAAACAACGGCCACGCCGCCCGCTGGGAACAATACGCCCAGGTGCTGCTGGCGGCGAATGAGATGCTGATGGTGGATTGACGCTTCTTCCCGTAGGACGGTTTTTCAAACCGTCCGTCAAGAGAGACGACAATTCGTCGCGAAACGAGCCGGACGGTTTGAAAAACCGTCCTACGATCCCAGGAGCGAAACCATGTACCTCACCCGCCGACAAATGCTCCAACGCGCCGGTACCGGGTTCGGCATGCTCGGCCTTGCCGGAACGCTGCAATCCGCCGGGCTGCTGCGAAATGCAGCAACCGCAGCGACGCCGAACTCCGCCGCGAAGCCGCCGCATTTCGCACCGCGGGCGAAGCGGGTCATCTTTCTCTTCATGAACGGCGCCCCGTCGCACGTCGATACCTTCGACCCCAAACCGGCACTGAAAAAGCACGCCGGGGAACAGCCCAGCGGGAAGCTGTATCGCAAGAACAAAGGTGCGGGGTTCATGCCCTCGCCGTTCAAGTTCCGCCCGCACGGCGAGAGCGGCGTGGTGATGAGCGAACTGTTCCCGCACCTCGCGAAACGGGCCGACGATCTGTGCGTCATCCGCTCGATGCACACCGACGTCCCCAACCACGAACCCGGTCTGCTGCTGATGCACTCGGGGAACATCCAGCCCATCCGTCCGTCGCTCGGTTCATGGGCCTCGTACGGGCTGGGGACGGAAAACGAAAACCTCCCCACGTTCGTCGCCCTCTGCCCCGGCCTGCCCGTCGTCGGGCCGCAGTTGTGGTCGAATTCCTTCCTGCCCGGCGAACATCAGGGAACGGCCATCGACACGAATGACACGGCGGTCGAGAAACTCATCGCCAATATCAAGCACCCGAAACTCAACCGCACCGAACAACGCCGGCAGCTCGACCTGTTGCTGAAGCTGAATCAGCTTCACAAGGCGAAGCGGCAGAACGACCCGAAACTGGAAGCCCAGATTCGGGCGATGGAACTCGCCTTCCAGATGCAGCGCGAAGCCGCCGAGGTCTTCGACATCAGCCGCGAACCGAAACACGTCCACGACAGCTACGGCGATTCCCCCTTCGGCCGCAGTTGCCTGCTGGCCCGCCGACTGGCGGAAAGCGGCGTGCGGTTCGTTCAGGTGTATTACGTCACCAAGTCCGGCAAGCAGCCGTGGGACACGCACTCGCAGAACAACCGCGGCCACCGCCGGCTGTGCGCCGACAGCGACCGCGCCACCGCGGCGTTACTGACCGACCTGAAGCACCGCGGCCTGCTGGACGACACGCTCGTCATCTGGAGCGGCGAATTCGGCCGCACGCCCTACGCCCAGGACAAGAAAAACTTCGACACCGCCGGCCGCGACCACCATCACACCGGCTTTTCGGCGTTTCTGGCCGGCGGCGGCGTGAAGGGAGGCCTGATGTACGGCAACACCGACGAGTTCGGCATGAACGCGGTGGAAAACCGCGTGCACGTGCACGATCTGCACGCCACAATCCTGCACCTGCTGGGCATCGACCACGAGAAGCTCACGTACCGTTACTCCGGCCGCGACTTCCGGCTGACGGACGTGCACGGGCGGGTGGTGCGCGACATTCTGGCGTGAACGGCGAGCCGGGCAGCCGTGATGCGGTTGACGTCGTCAACGTCACTCTGCGGAATCCGGTTGTTCCCCGAGAATTCGTTCCAACTGTTCGATCAACGGCGGCAAATCCGACTGCGCGATCTTCCAGAGCATGTCGAAGTTCACGTTGTCGTAACCATGAATCAACCGGTTTCGCAAGCCGACGATCTGCGGCCACGGAATCTCCGCGTGCTGAGCTCGGGTTTCCCCACTGACGCGCCCCGCCGCTTCGCCGATGATTTCCATCAACCGCGTCATCGACAGGTTGAACGTCCGGTCGGAATCGAGATCGTCTCGACTGCGTCCCGCCGACAGGTCGCGCGCCTCCCGCGCATGATCCAGCATGTGCCGCAGCCGCACGCCGTCGTCATCCCGACTCATACAGCACCTCCGCCTCGCGCAGCACCTCGTCGCGGAAATACTTGCTCAGGCACATCGGCGTATTGAGGTCCACCGTCCGGCCAAGCATCGCCGACAACTCGTCCTGCAGCCCGAAAAACGCGAATCCCGGTGTTCGACCGGGTTCGAACTCCACCAACACGTCGATGTCGCTCTTCGGCCCGAAGTCGTCGCGGAGCACCGACCCGAACAGCGCGAGTCGCCGAATCCCGTTTCGCCGGCAGAACTCGGCAACCCGTTCCCGCGGAATGGTGATGTCGTGATAGGTTGCCGTTTCGTTCATTGGTCGAACCCCTATCGGACTCGATGTTCCGCCGACGCATGCTGCGGCGGCGCTCGTCGACTTCGCGAATTCTACCACCCCCAGCGACACGGGGCGATGCCACAGGTTCACCGGTGGCAGTCGGCGGGTCGACTTCCAACTCCGCAGTTCCCTCGTTTCGCCGCCCCCGCTGCGTTATCATGGCCAGCCACATCGCTTCCTGTCTTCAACAAGGGGTGACTCCCATGAACCGCCACATTTCCCGTCGCGACGTTTTGAAATCGACCGCCGCCTTCAGCGCCGGCCTCTGGCTGGGAACCGACACCGCCCGCGCCGAAGGCCCCAACGACAAGCTCAACATCGCCCTCATCGGCGTCGGCGGACAGGGGGGCGCCAATCTGCGGGGAGTCAAGAGCCAGAACATCGTCGCGCTGTGCGACGTCGATGAACAGCGCGGCGGAAAGGCGTTCGAGCAGTATCGCGGGGTGAAGAAGTTCCACGACTTCCGCAAGATGTTCGACACTATGGAAAAGCAGATCGACGCCGTCGTCGTCAGCACGCCCGACCACACGCACTTCCACCCGTCGATGGCGGCGCTGCAGCGCGGCAAACATCTCTACTGCGAAAAGCCGATGGCCCATTCGGTCTGGGAAACACGGCAGATGACCAAGCTCGCCGCCGAGAAGAAAGTCGCCACGCAACTCGGCGTGCAACGGCACACGATCCCCAACATGCACCGCATCTTCGAGTTGGTGCAGCAGGGGGCGATCGGCGACGTGGCCGAAGTGCATTCCTGGATCGGCGGCAGCCGCGGCATGCCGAAGTCACCCGCGAAGTTTCCCGACGTGCCGTCCCATCTGAATTGGGACCTGTGGCTCGGCCCCGCGAAGAGCCGCCCGTATTCGCCGGACTACTGCCCGTACAAATGGCGGTTCTGGTGGGACTTCGGCACCGGCGAGACGGGCAACTGGGGCTGCCACATTCTCGACATCCCCTTCACCGCGCTGGGGCTGAAATATCCCACACGCGTCGAAGGCTCCGGCCCGCCAGTGCACGGCCAGACGACGCCGAAGGCGATGTCCACCGGCTTCCACTTCGACGCGACGAGCGGCCGGCCCGCCGTGAAGCTGCACTGGTATCACACTGCCGGCCTGCCCAAAGCCATGCAGGAACGCATCCGCCCGGTGAAGGGCTACAAGCCGCGAGGCATCAACACGATGTTCGTCGGCTCGAAGGGCATCCTCCTCTGCGGCTTCAACACGCGGGAACTGCTCGTCGACGGCAAGATCGCGAAACCCCCGGCCACGAAGAAGACCGTCCCCGATTCCCCCGGCTTCCACAAGGAATGGTTCCTCGCCTGCAAGGGCGGCGGCAAGGCGACCTGCCACTTCGGCTACTCCGGCCCGCTGACGGAAACCGTCCTCCTTGGCAACGTCGCCTACCGCGCCGGCGGCGGGTTCGCCTGGGACGCGGCGAACCTGAAGGCGAGCGGCAATCCGAAAGTGGAAGAATACTTGAAGTCGTACTTCCGGAAGGGGTGGGAAGCGTAGCGGACGGTGTCGAACGGGCTACCGCGATCGCTGGCGATAGTACTTCAACCCCGGAAAGAAAAACGACGCTCCCGAGACGACGCCGAACAGCGAGATGCCGAAATCGGGGCCGCCGTGCGCAGCTGCGTACTGCTGCAGGTACGCCATCACGAGGCCGGTGGCGAACAGGTAGCCGGCCTCGAAATAGAACCGGCCGGTGAGGATGCCCGCCTTCGCCAGGAAGACCATGCCGGCGACGATTCCCAGCACCGGTGAGAAGCTCAGCACCGGGCGGTCGAGAATCGCCTCGACGAAGAACAGCAGCACGCTGGCCGCGACGCTGCCGGCCCAGACGTGGGCGATCTGCCGCTCGACAAACGTGATCGGCCCGGCCCGCTGGCGAAGATTCCAGAAGAACGCCGCCCACACGCCGAGGCCGACGCCCCACAGCGCCACGTAAGGCAGCCGCGACGTGACGCCGTTCCATTGGAAGGCGTTCGTCACGAGGCACAGCACGACCAGCACGAGGCTGTGCCACATCCACAGCAGGCCCCAGTTTTCGAGGATCGCCGCGTGGTGCGTCTCGCGAAACGCCCGGCTGACGACTTGCAGAAACCGCCCGGAGCGGGCGGAAATCGATTCCCCGGCCAGATACGCCTGCAGGTCCGCCGCGAGCGCGTCGGCCGATGCATACCGCAGGTCCTTCGGTTTCTGCAGGCATTTCAGCGCGATCATCTCCAGATCGGGATCGATCGCGCGGTTGAGCAGCCGCGGCGGAAGCGGGTCCTGCTCGAGGACCATCAGCACGGTGTCGACCGGCGAGGCCGCTTGAAACGGAGCGCGCCCGGTGAGCATCGCGTACAACAGGGCGCCGAGGCTGTAGACGTCGGTCGCCGCCGTCACGCTGCCGCGCTGGCCGGCGGCCTGTTCCGGGGCCATGTAACCGGGCGTGCCGAGGATCGCGCCGGTACCGGTGAGGGACGGATTGAGGATTGCGGATTGCAGATTGCGGATGGATGCCTGCTCGGAAGTCTGATCTCCGACCTCCGACCTCCGATCTCTGACCTCTGTCACGAATCGTTTTGCCAACCCGAAATCCGTCACGTACGGCACGCCGTCGCGGTCGATGAGGATGTTCGACGGCTTCAGGTCGCGGTGCACGATGCCGTGGCGGTGGGCCTCAGCGACCGCCCGGCAGATCGGCAGCAGCAATTCCGCCGCTTCGCGGGGCGGCAGCGGGCCGTCGATCAACCGCTGCGACAGCGTGCGGCCCTCGACGTACCGCATGCTGAAGAACGGGCGGTGGTCGACGTTGCCAACCTCGTATAGCGGGACGATGTGGGGATGATTCAACCGCGCCGTCGACTCGGCTTCGGCGCGGAACCGCTGCAGGTCGGTCTCCGAGGCAAAATCCCCCTGCAGGATCATCTTCAACGCGACGACGCGGTCGAGGCTTTTCTGGCGGGCTTTGTAGACGACTCCCATCCCGCCGCGGCCGAGCTCTTCCAGCAGCTCGTAATCGCCGAGCTCGTCGGGGGGCGCATCGAAGACTGCGCCACGGCCGGCTCGCGGGGACGACCCGTCCGGCAGGAACGTCAGCGACTCGCCGTTGGACGCCACGCTCGCGCAATCCTCGGCGACCATTACGGTCGCCCACAGCTCTTTGAGTTCCGGCAGCAGCTCGGCATGCTCGCGGAAGACCGCGTCCGCGTCGACTCGCTCGCCGCGCATCGTGCGCAGCAGCAGGTCGTCGAGCACTTCGGCCAGTCGGCGGTCGCGGTCGTCGGGCATGGTCGTGCGGTTCAAATCGAGACTTGTCGAATGAACCGTTTAGCCGCGACTCGGAGTCTTCGGAGAGGAGCGCTCCGCGCGGATGCCAAGGCACAGGGCACACGCCCCGCTCCTCTCCGCAAAGCCTTCGAGTCGCGGCTAAACGTAGAACGAATCATATCCGATCAGGCCGCGACCATCGCCGCTGCATTGTCGTCGGAATCGTCTTCGTTGCTCTGGTCGGCGGCGCGGAGGCGGGCGGCCGTCCCTTTGGCGGCGCTGTTGCGGAACGCTTCCTTCCCGGTGATGATCGAATCGGCGTCGAAGCGCTTGCCGAAGTACAGCTCCTGCGCGGTCGGGTCGCTGAGGACCGTATTCGCGTCGCCGCTGACGACGACTTTGCCCGCGCAGATGATGTAGCTGCGGTCGGTGATCGTCAGCGTTTCGCGTTCGCGGTGGTCGGTCAGCAAAATCGAGATGCCGCCGTCCCGCAGCTCGGCGATGATGTCCTGAATGCTGTGGATCGTGACCGGGTCGATGCCGGTGAACGGCTCGTCGAGCAGAATCAGCGAGGGTTTGCTGGCCAGACAGCGGGCGATTTCCAGCCGCCGCCGCTCGCCGCCGGAGAGGGTCGAGGCGATCTGCCGGCGTTTGTCCTGCAGGCCGAACTGGTGAAGCAGCCGGTCGACCTCGGCTTCGCGGGCGGGCTTTTCGAGCTGCAGGTATTCGAGAATCGCGAGGATGTTGTGCTCGACCGACAGCTTCACGAAGATGCTGTCGTCCTGGGGGAGAAAGCCCATTCCGTGCCGGGCTCGCTTGTACATCGGCCAGCGGGTGACGTCGGTCCCCTTGAGCATCACCGTCCCCTCGGTGGGGGCGGCCAGCCCGCACGCCATGCGGAAAGACGTCGTCTTCCCCGCCCCGTTCGGCCCCAGCAGGCCGACGATCTCCCCTTCGTTCACGTGAAAGTCAACGCCGTCCACGGCGCGCTTGCCGGGAAAGTCCTTAACGAGACCCGTGCATTCCAGCAACGGCATGGCGGCTCCTCCTTGAGCGAACGGAAGGGTCGAAGGTCGGAAGGTCGAAGGTCGGAAGGTCGAAGGTCGAAGAGTCGAAGGTCGGAGGTCCGAAAAACAGAAGCGCGGAATCGGTTTCAATGCGTTTGGTACTCAGTACTTGGTACTCAGTACGGAGTATCGACTACCCACCACGGAAGGTCCTGCGTTCACGTTCTTCCATCTTCAACTCTTCGACCTTCGACTCTTCGACTCTTCGACTCTTCGACCTTCCGACTCTTCCCGCTTCAGCGGATGCGGTGCATCCTTCCGATGTTCGGGTAAAACGGGACGCGGAAGCTCGGGTAATCGGTCGGCTCGCCGGTGACCGTCTTGTGGTAGAGTACCGGGATGCCTTGGCCGTTGTTCAGGAACGGGACGCCGTGCGGCCAGTACGTGAAGAACGCCTTGCCGACCAGCGCCTCGCGCTTGACGACGTAGCGGGGCTGGTCGGGGCGGTTGTCTTTTGGCCACAGTCGGCTGTCTTTGCTGCGGGGGCTGTTGTCTCCCATCATGAAGTATTCGTCGGGGCCGAGCCGCGGGAAGCGCGCCGGCCGCAGGTGCTTGTAGCCGAGAAACGTGCTGTCCGGTGCGTACTCGTCGCCGCCGCTGAACTGCTTCCACCACGCCTCGGGGTCGTGCTTGAGATTGTTCAGCCGGGGAAACTCCGCCTGGTCGCTCAGGATATTCTGCCCGGGGCTGATCGGCTCGCCGACGTATTCGTAGGTGTTTCCCGCGCGATTGTGGAATTCGTCGTCGGGCGTGGCGACGTGCTCCGCCCGGTAGTAGATGTCGCGCTCCACGAGCAGCTTTGAGACGGTCACGCCGCAGCCCCGCGCGGCGATGCCCACCGGGGCCAGGTCGGCCTTCGTCGGCGCCTGATACGCGCCGGGAACGGCGGCGAAGGGGGCGTACTGCGTGTTCGGCTCGCCGTCGTCCTTCACGCCGAAGTCGATCAGCTTGCCGTCCACCCACACCGAGAGGCGGTCGTCGACGTTGGCGAACGTCACGCGGTGTTTGCCGGTCCCTTTCAGCTTCGTCGTCGCGGTCCCGAGAATGTGCTCTTCCTCGCCTCCCCGCGGCTGCTCGTCGCGAAGGTGGCCGATCGTGCATTCGCCGGTTTCCAGATTGAAGCGGCAGCGGTACGTGCGGTAGCCTTCGACCAGCTCCAGCACCAGCTCCGGGTTCGTCCCCAATTCCTCGACATTGACGTTGCAATTGATCGTCAGATCGCCGACCCAGTACTGCCCGTAGTCCACGTAGCTGCCGTACTGGCCGCCGGTGTAAGCGTTGTAGCCGCAGAAGTCGGTGATCAGCTCCGGCGACGGTTTCGGCGGACGGCCGCCGGCGAGGATGGTCTTCCAGTCCTTCTCGGTGGGAACGATGTGCCGGTAGCGAATCCAGTGCGGTTTGCCGTCTCCGGGCGGCTTCAAGGAAAACGCGCGGCCGTCGGGGGTCCAGCCGTGTTCGTCCCGTGACCAGCCGAGAGACGCACCGGTGTTCCGTTTCAGCGGCGCCCAGCATTCCGGCCAGCCGGCTTTGAGCAGGTCTTCCGCGGGATGGTCGTTGTCGTAGACCAGGATCTGAAGCTCCTTCTGCTTGTTGGGGTCGTCCTTCCGCAGGATTCGCACGCCGTCTTTCGTTTCGGAGTAGACGTCCCCCTGGCGGATTTCGAGCTTGTCCCCCGGCCGGCCGACGAGCCGCTTGATGTAGTTCGTCTGCGGTTCCTCCGGATATTTGAACACGACGACGTCGAAGCGTTTGGGATTGCCGAACTCGTAGGGGAACTTGTTGACCAGAATGCGGTCCCCTTTGAAAACCGGCAACCTCTGGATGACCTCTTTGGGCATCGTATACCGGCAGTTCGGGCAGATCGCGTCTTCGATGAGGTTGCCGGGAATCAGCAGCCCCGGAGACTCGACCTCGTCGCTGGCTCCGACCGCGAAATGGTAGCCGCATTTGTCGCAGGTGATATCTTTGTGCCGGCCGTACAGCGTGGGGGCCATCGAGCCGGTGGGGATGACGAACGCCTCCGCCTCGAACGTGCGGAACAGAAACGCGAGAATAAACGCCACGACGATCGACTCGATCGTCTCGCGGCGGCTGTCGGTGCGGGGATGCTTGCCCTTCTTCGCGACGGTCTTGGCAGACGAAACGGAATCTGAGCGTTTCGCGGCGTCTTTCGCTCTATCCGCCTTCGCGGTCGGTTTCTGTAATTTCGCCATGTGAGCCGATCAAAAGGTTTCGAGGATTCGCCGTAGTGTGCCACTGCTTGGCGGCCGCCGCAGTTCGCGTTGGAATTGCCGCAGGTGCGATCGGCGGCTGCCAAGCAGTGCCGAGTGGCCGAACGGTCGCGATCCGGCGAAAGCACTGCTTGACGAACGCCGGCGAGGTCCTTTTCACAATCGCCGCGTGTGGCGGCGTTCGTCAAGCAGTGGCACGTTATTCGTCATTCGTCAGCGAATATAGCGGATTCGCGAAAAATCGGGAATCCGGACGTTCATTTCGAATTTTCCCAGGTTCAGCCGGCCGGGGCGGGACGGCAGATGCACCAGGAACGGCTTGCCGAGCAGCAACTCCCGCGGCACGCCGGAATGCGGCCAGACGCGGCTGTCGGCGGAGATCGGGCTGTTGTCTCCGAGGACGAAATACTCCCCGTCCGCGACCGACCACTTCCCGCCGCGGCCCTTCTCGGTGTAGTAGATGTCGCGGTACAGCCGCAGCTCGCCGACGCGGGCGTTCAGACCCGCGGCCCCGAACCGCACCGGCCGCCGCGGGGCCGGCGTTTCTTTCGGCAGCGATTCCAGCAGTGCCGGTTTGAAGACGGGATGCCCGTTGACCGCCAGCAGCAGTTGCCGGTCGAACAGCGACATCTCGATCAGCAGCGGCTTGGTCATCGCCGTGGCCTTCAACCGGGCGGCGGCGATCGGGGTTTTGTTCCCGACGACGCCGACCGACACGTCCCGCGTCCCCACGTCAAGCTGGAAGCGATACCGGCGATGCCCGTCGGTGATTTCCGTGAAGAACCGGCCGTTGCCTCCCGTCAGCTCGAGCGTGAACGCCGTCATCAGGTCCCGCACGGCGACGGGCCGGCGGGTGTCGCGGCGGCGGTTGTAGCCGTAGTCGTCGAGGATCGGCGACAGGTGCGATTCGTCCGCCAGCCGATGGACCAGCCGGCGAAACGCCGGGTCGGGAAACGTGGGCAGGATGCGGTCGCGGTCGGCGTTCGACAAGGCCCCCACAATCCACAATTCCCGCCGCTGGGCGTCGTATCGCAAGGGATACAGGGCGGGAAAGGAAAAATCGACTTCCGCGATCTGCGTCGGGACCTTCACCGCCGTGCGGTACTGCCCGCCGTCCCGAACCCAGTGGCGGTACGTGACCCAGCGCACCGTCGAACGGCTGCCCCGGCCGTTCGCGTCGGCAATTTCAAATCCGTCGCCGGTCGAGGACCATCCACCGCTCTGATCGGGAACCCACCGCGGCTGCCAGCCCTTTCCCGCCGGCGGCGAGAAGCGACGGTCGAAGACGGGAATTCGGACGGCCCGCTGTTCCCGCAGGTCTTTGCGCACCCGCCGGCCGTCGATGAAGACGTCGCCGTCGATGATTTCCACCGTCTCCCCCGGCAGCCCGACGACCCGTTTGACGTAGGCCTGCACCGGGCGGTCGGGATTGCGGAACACGACGACTTCCCATCGCCGCGGGTCGCGAAACAGATAGGCGTTCTTGTAGACGAGAAGCTGGTCCCCCTGATTCCGCGGGACGCCCCGCAGATCGATGCCGGCGCGGCCGCAGTTCGGGCAGACGGCGGTTTCCGCGTCGGGGGGCGTGGCCGCAGTCCCCTTCGCATCGCCGTGATGCTCCGCGGTCTGCGAGAGCTCGTCGTCGTCGGTGACGCCGACCGCGAACTCGTACCGGCAATCGGGACAGGCGGCCCGCTTGTGGAAGCCGGGCAGGGTGGGGGCCATCGAGCCGGTCGAGATCATGTAGCCTTCGACGGCGAACGCCCGCACGAGCACGACGGCAATCGCCAGGCTAAGCATCGCGTCGGTCATCTGCCGGAACCCGCTCCGCCCCCCGGGCGCGGAGCCGGCCTCGACGTCCTGCGATGGAGTTGCCGCCGCGTCGGTTGACATAGCTCGATCCACGGCCGGACGAACGCCGCCGTTGACTGGTCCTGTTGCCGTTCCTGCACGGATTGTAGTCAATTCCCCGGCAGGCGGGAAACGGCGATCGCTGGTCCGGAAAACGGGACTGGTCCATTTTTCGGGAGCACGCGCTCCTATGCCCTACGACTCCCCACCGAAAAATGGACCTGTCCCCGTTCTCGACTCGTACAACGCCCCCCACAGCGTTCCCACGCGCCCAAACAGCGCGTTCAGACACTCCGCCACCGTCCCCGCAGCCGCGAACACCGTGCAGACCGGGTGGCTGCGGCGAACGAACGAACCAGCCCGCGGCACATCCGCGATCGCAGGAGTCGTCATACCGCGGAGATCCACCGGGGGAAGAACGCCTTCCAGCGGCGGCACCCTCACGTCGGCGGAATCGACCGGCGCAAACAGGACGGCCTTGCCAAACATCGGTGAATCGGCAATGCATTGCGTCCACAGCGCCCAGTCCCGCGCGAAATCCGATTCCACCACGACGGCCGACTCGCGGTCTGCAAACGATTCGCACGCGCGGACGTGCCAACCCAGTAGCGGCCGCCCGGCAGCGAGTTCGAGGACTTCTACGGACGCCGTGTAGCGGGGATTCACTTCCACCGGCAGGACGACCCCGTCGCGGAGGATGCAATCGACGCCGAACAGCCCGCGGAGATCGCACTCGCTCGCGAGCACCCGCCCGATCCGTTCGATCTGTTGCGTCAATTCGTCCGGCATCCGCAGCGGTCCCAGCGACCCGCAATACGCGAACGGCGGCGCGTGCAGTTCCTCTTCGCCGACCAGTTGCCGCGTCACGCCGGCCAGCCGGCAACTCAACCGGCTTGCGAGATACACCGCCGAGATCGGCGTCCCGGCGGCGAATTCCTGCAGGTACGCAGGTGAGTGGTGAGTGGTGAGTGGTGAGTGGGCGTTGGGCAGCGACCCGGATGCTTGGAGCGTCCGGGTCGCTCTTTTCCGCCTTCCGGCTTCCGGCTTCCGCTTTCCGCTTTCCGCCTTCCGCCTTCCGCCTTCTCCCCACACGCGAATCCCCCGCCCACCGCCACCGCGACGAGGTTTGATGAGCCATTCAACTTCGCCGGCTCCGTGGGTAGGTCCGGACGGGCCGTCCGGACCTACTGGCGGCACCTCGCAAACCCGCAGTGCCGGCAATCCCGCCCCGCTGAGCAACTCAGCGACGCGAAACGGATCGCGGACCCGCTTCAACACCGCCGGCGGATTCCCCAGCAACTGGTGCCGTCGCGAAATCCGGGCGATCAATCGCGGCGAGTTCTCCAGCGCCCCGGTGTACAGCCAGCGGGACGGCGGGATGGCGGCCGCGACTTCAAGCAACCCGCGCGGATAGTCGGCCACGACGTGCGTCTCGGCCATCGCCCGCAGGTCCTCATCGCCGAACATGTCCCCACACACCGGCACCCACCCCGCCCGCCGAGCCGACCCCGCCGCCGCCCGGGCGGTGGAACCGAGAATCAGGAGCCGATCGGTGCGGGGAGTTGGCGGGGTTGGAGGCATTGAGACGGCGGGGAATGAAGGATGAAGGATGAGAGGAGGTCGGAAGGTCGAAGGTCGGAAGGTCGAAGGTCGCAAGGTCGAAGGTCGCAAGGTCGAAGGTCGAGGGTCGGAAGATCGAAGGTCGGAGGGTCGAAGGCGGTGCGACTTTCCACTCTTCGACCTTCGACTCGTCGACTCGTCGACGCGCTCTCCTTTCCGCCTTCCGCCCTCCGCCTTCCGCCCTCCGCCCTCCGCCTTCCGCCGCAGACTTGCACTGTACCGCGCGATCCTTTGAAATGCGTCGTGTCGGTTCCGTCTCAGGCGGACTCGGTGCTGCCCGTTCGGTTCACCTCAGGAGATCACACCATGTCGATGTACGTCGGAGAAGCGCTGGTTGGCGAAGGAAACGAGGTCGCCCACATCGACCTGCTCATCGGCGACAAGACCGGCCCGGTCGGGACCGCGTTCGCCAACGCGCTGGCCGATCAGAAGCACGGGCACAGCAATCTGCTGGCCGTGCTCGAACCGAACCTCGCCGTCAAACCGGCCACTGTGCTCATCACGAAGGTCACGATCAAAGGGGCCCGGCAGGCCGTGCAGATGTTCGGCCCCGCCCAGTACGCCGTCGCCAAGGCCGTCGCCGACAGCGTCGAAGCCGGCGTGATTCCCAAAGACCAGTGCGAGAACCTGGTCATCGTCTGCGGCGTGTTCATCCACTGGGAGGCCGCCGACGACAAGAAGATCTTCCAGTACAACTACGAAGCGACGAAGCTGTCGATCGCCCGCGCCCTGAAGAACGAACCCTCGGCCGACGAGATGGTCGCCAAGAAGGAAACCGCGAGGCACCCGTTCTCGGGCGTGTAGTCGAAGAGTCGAAGGTCGAAGAGTCGAAGGTCGAAGAGTCGAAGGTCGAAGAGTCGAAGGTCGAAAGTCGAAGAGTCGAAGATGGAAGAACGTGAACGTATGACCTTGCATGGTGGGTAGTCGGTACTGCGTACTCCGTACTGAATACCAAGTACGGAGTACGGGGGACCGAACACATTGGTAATCAATCCCGACCTTCCGACCTTCCGACCTTCGACCTTCCGACCTTTCGACCTTCGACCTCTCTTTCCCGATGAAATCGATTCTCATCCAGCTCGACACCGACCCGCTGCCCAGCAGTTTCGACCGCGTGGTGGCGGTCGATGCCGGGGTGGATGAGATCTTCAGCTACGGCGGCGTCACCCCCGAAAACGTCGAGCCGCTCGTGCACGGGGCGATGTTCACCCGCGGCGTCAAGGACCTGATGCACACGGCGATCTTCATCGGCGGCAGCATCGCCGGCGACGGCGAGGCGCTGCTGGAACGGGTGCGAAAGACGTTTTTCGGGCCGATCCGCGTTTCGGTGATGATGGATTCCAACGGCTCGAACACCACCGCGTCCGCCGCGGTGCTGGCCGCGGCAAAGCACGTGCCGCTGGAAGGGGCCGAGGCCGTCGTCCTCGGCGGCACGGGTCCCGTCGGGCAGCGGGCGGCGCAACTGCTGGCGAAGCAGGGGGCTGCCGTCCGCGTCGGTTCCCGCACGTCCGACCGCGCCGCGCAGACCTGCGACGCGATTCAGCGGGCCGTTCCCGGCGCCCGGCTGACGCCGGTCGTCACGGGCGACGAGGAATCGCTGAGGTCGGCGGTCCAGGGAGTCGCCGTCGTCATCGCCGCCGGAGCGGCCGGCGCGCAGTTGTTGTCCGTCGGATTCCGCCGGCAGATCGACTCGCTGAAAGTGGCGATCGACCTCAACGCCGTTCCCCCCGCGGGACTCGAAGGCATCGAAGCCGTCGACAAGGCCGTCGAGCGGGACGGCACGATCTGCTACGGCGCCATCGGCGTCGGCGGGTCGAAGATGGGCATTCACAAGGCCTGCCTCCAGCGGCTGTTCACGGCGAACGATGTCGTGCTCGACACCGAAGCGATCTTTGCCGTCGGGCAGGATGTCACCAGGTGAGGCAGTTCGATATTCATTTGCGCGACTTGGCCTCGCATCTGCTCCTCTCCGTTGGTATCTTGAAACCGTGGACGGAGCGTCAAAAACCCTGCGGAGGACCGCCGGCGTGGACTGGGACGACCGCGAACTGATGCAGCGCGTGCAGGCCGGGCAGCTTTCGCTGTTCGACGAGTTGGTCCGCCGTTATCGCGGGCCGCTGCATCGCGTGGCCGCCGACAAGCTGGGCGACGCCGGCCGGGCCGAAGACGTCGTGCAGGAGACGTTTCTGGCCGTCTTTGCCGCCCGCCACACGTACAAACCGCAGTTTGCGTTTCGCACCTGGCTGTGGACGATCCTGTTGAATCTCTGCCGCCGCGAGCTGTCGAAGCGAAAACGCCGCTCGCGGGAAGTTCTGAATTCCACGCTGTCGGCCAGTTCCCAGGGATTTTCTGAAATCCCTGGGAACCGGTCGCCGCGGGCGGAACCCTCGACCACCGAAACCGGGCTGACGCGGATCCTGCAGCGGGAACGCAAACAGCAACTGCTCGACCAGTTGGCGAAGCTTCCCGAAGTCCAGGCCGACGCCATCCGCCTGCGGTTCTTCGGGGAATTGAAATACGGCGAGATCGCCGAGGCGATGGGTTGCCGCGAGATCACCGCCAAGGTGCGGGTCCGCAACGGGCTGGCGACCCTGTCCCGACTGTTACGCGACACGATGGGAGAGGTCCCATGAACTGCGACGAAGCCTTCGATTGCCTGACCGACCCCGCCCGCCGCGACGGCGACGAGCTGAAATGGCACCTCGGCCACTGCCCGCGCTGCCGGCAGATGAAGGACGTGCTCTCCCCCGCGCTGGACCTGTTCGCGCCCCCCGCCGGCTCGACGGAATTCGGCGTGCTGTCGAGCTCGATCGACGAGTCGGGCCTCGATCTGGAACGGGCGTCGTCGCGACCGGCGACGATTTCGGCCGAGTCGATCCTGCTCGCGGAACGGACCGCGGCCGAGCTTTCCCGCCGCGCCCGCGACCCGCGGCGACTCCGCCGCCGCTTCGGCAGCATCGCCCGCTTCGCCGCGATCTTCCTGCTGGGGGCGGTGATTACGCTGTCCGCGACAACGTGGAGCAACCGCCGCGACCGCAACGCAACAACCGGCACGCCGTCCCGCAGCGACTGCCTGTGGGTTCATCACGACCGGGAAGCGAAAGCGAACCCGTCACGCACCTCAAGGCAGGTCGTGCTCTCCTGCGTGGAGTGCCATCTGGGGCGGTCGTTCGAGTGAGTGGTGGAAGAGTCGAAAGTCGAGAGCGGAGAGTCGAGAGCCAGAGACTCCGGGTCGCTTGCGCTTTCTGGCTCTGCACTCTCCGCTCTCGACTCTCGACTCTACGGAGTGAAAACTCCCCTTGCCTCTCCGCGGGAAATCCGTTATCACCCGCCCCCTCACCTTCTCACTTCCACGTCCCAATCCATTTCCCCGTTTCGCAGACTCAGCGCCACCGCTGGTGTCTCGGCTCGATCGACGTAGCGGAATTCGTGAGAATTCCGCTGTGATGTCGCCCCGCGGCATTCTTACGAATTCCGCGACAGGGCGCTGGCTGAAGCCGCGACACCGGCGTGACGGGAGGCTCGTATCATGTCGAGAGTCGAGAGTTCTTTCCGCCTTCCGCCTTCCGCCTTCCGCCTTCCGGCGCGGATGACTTATTGCGCGGCGATCGTCCTGGCGACCGCCGCCGCGACGGAAGCCGCCCACCGCTACCAGTTTCCCTACCGGGCCGTCGTCGAGGGAGCGGAAGCCCACGTCCGCAGCGGGCCGGGGCGGAATTACTATTCGACGGCCAAGCTGCGAGCCGGAAGCCGCTTGACGGTGCACCGACACGACCCCGGCGGCTGGTACATGATCGCACCGCCCAAGGGGAGCTTCAGTTGGGTTCGCGCCGACTACGTCCGCAAAGACGGCCCCGGCCGCGGCACGCTGACGGCCAACAACGTCATCGTCCGCGTGGGCAGCGAATTCGGCAACGACCGCGACGTCGAGCAGGTGCGGCTCTCGACCGGGGCCGGCGTGGAAATCCTCGGCGAGCGGACCTTCACCACGCGATCCGGCGCCGTCCGCATGTATCAGATTGTTCCGCCGCGCGGCGAATACCGCTGGATTCGCGGCCGGCACCTCGTCCCCGCCGACCAGCAGAACCGCCGGGCCAACGACCGCGATCCCTACGCGATTCCCACGCACGCCAAACGCGAAATCATCACTCGAAAACACATCGGCCGGCCGCTCGACGTCCACGGCCCGCGGCTGACCGCTCCGGGAACTTTGCGCCGTAGCGGAATTCGTGAGAATTCCGAGGGGCGATATGAGAGCGGAATTCTCACGAATTCCGCTACGTCCGTCGACAGCACGTACGACCGCGAATCCGCCCAGCTCGCCGAACTCGACAAGCGGTTTCGCGACATGGTCGATCAGGACACCGCGTCGTGGGACCTGGCCTCGATCGAGGCGGAATACAAGCAGCTTCGCCTCACCTCGCGAGACCCGGTGATTCTGGGCCGCATCGACCGCCGCCTGCCGACGCTCGCCCAATACCAGTCGGTGCAGGCGGCATACCAGAGAACGATTCAGCTCGCCTACGAAACCGAACGCCGCGACGCGCAGCTCGCCGGCGGGTCGGCCGGTCCGACGCTGGCGCCGTCGTTGCCGGACGGGTCCGCGACTTCCAGACCGACCTTCCATCCGCCCGTGGGGGCGCCGCCTTCACCGGGGCCGTATCGGCGGCGGTATCGAAATCATCCGGTGCCGCTCGCGCCGGGCGTGATCGACGGTGCGGCAACGTCGTACCCGCAGCCGCGGGGCGCCCAGCGAGGGCCGCGACGCGACGGGTTCGCGACGTCGTATCCCACGCAGGCCGCGTACTCTCCGCAGCGGTCGATCCCCACGCAGCAGTCGCCGCAGTTCGACGGGGCGGGAATCGTCAAGCGGGTCCGCCCGGTCCGCCCCGGTCTGCCGCGGTATGCGATCGTCGCGCCGGACGGCCGCTTCCTGGCCTACCTGGCGCCGGTCCGCGGCCTGCCGCTGGAACGCTACATCGGCCGCCCGATGGGCGTCTACGGCCGCCGCAGCCATCGCCCCGACCTCCGCGGCGACTACATCGAGGTCCGCGGGATGCGACCGGTGCGGCTGATGCCGTAAATCGCTGGTGTACCGCCTTCAGGCGGCCCGATGCGCGATCTGCGATCATTGTTCGCACAATGGGCCGCCTGAAGGCGGTACACCAGCGGAGCCGTCGTCTATAATCGGGAACGAAATCATTCCCTTCGTTCCCGATGCGACGCGATGCCCGACTTCATCTATTCCCGTTACGACGGTACGCAGGAATTCACGCCGCAGTCGGCCGACCGGCTGTTCGACGAGTTGAGCAAATACCTCGTCGATTACGGCGAGCAGATCCTGCAGAATCTCGAAGACTGGGAAGAGGAACACCCCGACCTGGTCGAGATGCTCATCAAGCGGGGTTACGTCGAGAAAGACCGCGACGGCCGGTTTCTCGTCACGCCCAAGGGGATTCGCCGCGTCGAGAACAAGGCGCTGGAGGAGTTGTTCAACGTTACTCGCAAGGACAAGATCGGCAAGCACGACACGGAATTCCGCGGGGCCGGCCAGACCGTGCACGAGGAATCGAAGCCTTACGAATTCGGCGACCCCGTGTCGAACCTCAACCTGCACGAAACGCTCAAGAACGCCCTGTATCGCGAGGGAAGCGTCCCGGACGCTGGCGCCGCTCGCATCCACGTCACCGAAGACGATTTCGTCGTCTACGACACCGAGTTCCAGACGGCTTGCGCGACAGTCGTGCTGCTGGACATGTCCGGCAGCATGATGCGGTACGGGAAATTCAGCGGGGCGAAGAAGGTCGCGATGGCGTTGCAGTCGCTGGTTCGCGGGCGGTATCAGGGGGACTTCCTGCAGGTCGTCGGGTTCTACACGTATGCCTCGCCGCTGTCGGAACGGGAGCTGCTGTACTCGGCCCCCAAGCCGGTGAGCATCTACGACCCGCGGGTGAACCTGCGGATCAACCTCGACCAGCCGCCGCGGTTCGTGCCGGAGCACTTCACCAACATCCACGCCGGCCTGCAGTTCGCGCGGCGGATTCTGCGGAAGCAACCGGCGGCGAACAAGCAGATCATCACTGTCACCGACGGCGAACCGACCGCCCACGTCGAAGGCCGCGAGCTGGTGCTGATCTATCCGCCGGCCGAGCGGACGGCGAACATCACGCTGGCCGAAGCGAAGCGCTGCGCGGCTGAAGGAATCCACCTGTCGAGTTTCGCGCTGATCGAAGACTACTTCTATCTCGGACTGGTGAACTTCGTGCAGCAGATGGCGCAGGTCGCCGGCGGGATTGCCGCGTACTGCAACGCGGACGACCTGGGGAACATGGTCATCGAAAGCTTCGTCGGCGGGCGACGGCGGAAGCGCGCCATGTGACCCGTTGCGTGGACTTTAGTCCACGCGAGCTGCGAGAACCGCAATTGCCGAGCAACTCGTGTGGACTAAAGTCCACGCTACGGTTGGGCGGCCTTCAACGCTGGATCATCGAGGTCCAACCGGTACAGGATCTGGTTGTAATCATACCGCGGCGTCGCAGGAGGATTCTTCGCGAACGTCTTCGTGTACGTTCCCTCGAACACCAGAACCGGCGACTTCGCGTCGAACCACTCGTCGTGGATGCGGGGATTGTAGAACGTGTAGTTCGCGTGTGAGAGCACTTTCACCGCCGTGCCCCACGGGCCGGTCGGCGAATCGGCCTCGGCGTACCACAGCTCGCCGAACGCCGACGGCTTGCCGAAGGCCTGCATGAAGACCGTCACCCAGCGTTTGCGGTACGGGTGCCAGGCGATCGACCCGCTGTGCGGCTTGACCGGTTTGCCGTCCGTGGACCGCAGCGTTTTCTGCGGTTTGAGCGGTTCCCATGACTTCGGGTCCTTCCAGGCCTCGAACGTCGCCGGGCAGCGCAGTGAGGGGAGCGGGTCGCCGAAGAGCAGCCATTCCTTGCCGGCCTCGTCTTTCCAGTGCACGGGATGGCCGCGCGGAATCGGCAGCTCCTTCTTTGACGTCTCGTCCTTTTTCCAGATCACCCGCAACCGGTCGAAGTTCTGCGTTTTCTCGTTCCAGACGCACAGGCCGGATTCGTAGACCGTCAGCGGCGCTTTGATCTTCGAGTACGTCGCCACGAGACGCGATTTGCCGTTGCGATCTTTGAGGCTGGCGAACCCGCCCAGCCACGTCGGCCCGGTCCCCGGCATCTTCGCGACGCCGCGCGGGCGGTGCTTGTCGTCGGTGAAGTAGTCGTACTTCAACTTGATCGGCGGCTTGAATTCGGCGATCGGCCGTGGCGACGTCGTGGCGGCGCTCATGTGGAAGACGCCCAGCGGGTAGCGGTACACGTTCGTGTCTCCCCAGAACCAGTGCAGCTTCCCGCGATGAACGGCGAGCTGAATGCTGTCGCAGCCGGTGACGCCGGCGTCTTTCCAGTCGAGATCGCGGCCCGTCTTCCGGCTTTCTGCGAACAGCCCCGCGCCGGTGAGGCGGCCAAGGCGCTTCGCAATGATCGTTCGCGTGACCTCCACTCGCAGCGTTTTCCCCGGCCGCGGCGTCAATCGAACGCCGCGGAATCCGAAGCCGTCTTTCTTCACCTCGTAACCATTGCCGACGACCGTGAACCACGTTTCGCGGCCCATCAATTCGGGCAGATCAACGGCGATGACGCCGGCGTTGTCGGAGATCAGCCGCACGTTGTGCGTCGTGCGGAGTTCCACCAGCGGCACCGGCCAGCCGGTCCCTTGTTCGACGATTTCGACGCGGCACGGTTTGTCGGCCGCCGGAACAGGCGCGGCACCGCACGCCATCATCACGGCGGCGGCGAGGCAACGGAAAGTCAATTCACGCATTCGCGAAATCGAGTGTGCAGACATCGAAAGGAGTCCTGTATTGCATAGGACGGATTTTCAATCCGTCCGGACGGTTTGAAAAACCGTCCTACGTCATGATCAGCGATTTTGCCGGAAAAACGGGCCCTTCCACGCAGGTGCGGCGGTAGTCCCATTCGTCGTCGCCAACGCGGACTTTCGTCACGCAACTGAAACAGGCCCCGAAGCCGCAGGCCATCGGCGTCTCCAGCGACAGCCAGCAGGCGATGCCGTTCGCCGCGCAGATGTCGGCGACGGCGTGCATCATCGGTTCCGGGCCGCAACAGAAGACGGCGTCGGGCGGGTCCTCGGCAAGCGACTGCGACAACAATTCGGTGACGAACCCACGATGTCCCGCGGTGCCGTCGTCGGTTGAGGTTCGCACCGACAGCCCTTCCAGCGCGAAATCGTCCAGGCCGGCGAGGTATTCCGCCGAGCGCGCTCCGTAGCAGAGCGTCACCCGGTCGGGGGGTATTGCGAGTTCGCGTTGAGGCTTCCCGTAGCGGCACAGCCCGAGCGCTTCGCGGGCGACGGCCAGAAACGGGGTCTGGCCGATTCCGCCGGCGACAAGCAGCAGGTGTTTGGCCTGCGGGAGAGGAAAGCCGTTGCCGAGCGGCCCCCAGAGTTCCACCCGGTCGCCGGGCTTCCAGCCGGTCATCAGCCGGGTCAGCTTGCCGACGACAATGTAGCCGAAATCGACGCCGGCCGGTTCGCCGTGTTCTTCATAGACGTCGTAGAGTGCGAACGGCCGCCCCAGCAGAGGGTCGGTTTCGCCCGGCACGCGGACCATGAAGAACTGGCCGGGGACGATCCGCCTGGCGATCTCCGGGCAACGCAGCCGGATGCGGAAGGTGTCCCGAGCCATTTGCACCTGTTCGACGACCGGCACAACCTGTTGCAGGGCATGCGGAACCAGACCGGGGAGGGAGGCGCATGGCATCGAGCGAATTATCCGCATGGCGCGAGCCGGAGAGACAGAAAGATTGCTGACAGAAAAATGAACTGAATACTATGTTTCTGTCACCAATCTTTCTGTCTTAGGACGGAATGTTACCAATTCCCGCAGCGATTTCAGTTCCCCCGCGGTCAACGCACGGTATTTCCCTTCCTTGAGTTTGCCAAGCCTCAGCGGGCCGAAGCCGATCCGCGTCAGCTTCAAGACTTTGTGTCCCACGCGGGCGAACAGGCGGCGGATTTCGCGGTTGCGGCCTTCGGTGAGAATGATTTCGAGGAACGTGCTGTTCTTCTGAACTTTCCGCCGGCGATAACCGCGGATGCGGAAGCTGCCCTCGGTGAAATGCAGCCCCCGCGTCAGCGATTGCAGCGTCTCCCGCGTGGGCCGGCCGGCGACCTGCACTTCGTAGCGGCGTTCCACCTGAAACCGCGGGTGGGCCAGCCGGTTGGCGAGCTCGCCGTCGTTGGTCACCAGCAGCAAGCCGCGGCTGTTTTCGTCGAGCCGGCCGACGGTGAACAGCCTCGGGCCATTCTGCGGGACCAGGTCGACCGCCCGCGGCCGGCCCTCTGGATCGCGATGCGTGCAAACGTAGCCGGGGGGTTTGTTGAGCAGGTAATACTGCTTCGCCTCCAGCCGCACCCGTTCGCCGTCGAGACAGACGACCTGCGTCTCGGGATCGACGGTCGTCCCCAGCTCGTGGATCTCGCGGCCGTCGATCGTGACCCGGCCGGAAACGACGTACTCCTCGCACGCCCGCCGCGAACCCAGCCCGGCTTGCGCGAGGAACCTCTGCAGCCGCATGGAGGACGGCGCGTCGGCCGCCGGCGGTCCAGCCACTCGGCGGCCCGGGCGGTGTTTGCGGCGATGCTGGTTCATATGGTTCCCGGTTTGTTTAGCCGCGACTCGGAGTCTTCGGAGAGGAGCGCTTCGCGTCGGCTCCGCGTCCATCCGCGCTCCTCTCCGCAAAGCCTTCGAGTCGCGGCTAAACGGGAAGGTCTCACTCCGCGAGCGACTCGAAGTAGCGGCTGATGAGGGGCTTATACCTGGGAAGGTAATTGTCGGCGGAGACGTTTCGGAGTTGCCGTTTCACCGACTCCGGCAGGTGGCCCCAGACTTCCTGAATCAAGCGTTCCTGCCGGGCAATGGCCGCCTTGCGAGCGGCATCAGCCTGCCGGCGGATGTCGGGGTCAGAATCGGGGGGCCGTTTGCTCGATCCCGTCGCCGACTTGGCCTGCGTGCTTCCTCTGCCGGTCGCTTGCTTCGTGCCGCTCTGTTTCGCTCCGCTGTCCTTCGGAGGCACTTTTCCACGTTTCGGCGGGCCGGTCGTGCGGCGGCCACCTTCCACCGGCTGCCGGTCTGCGCTGCTGATCAGCTTGTCGAGATCGTCGGAGACGTGCTGTTGCGTTTTGCGGGTCGCGGCCCCGGTCTCCTGCCGGCCGAGCGACTTCCCGGCCGCCCGCATGTTGCGATACGCGCGGCGAAGGAGCTCGGCGGCGCTTTCCGATTCGGTGGAGGGACTGTTTTTCCCGATCTTCCGTTCAATCTTCGTTTTCGCGGGCTTCTCTGGCGGGGACCCCTCCGGTTCCATGCCGGACCGAACTCCCACGTCCCGCATGAAATCGCGAACGAGGTCGGCCAGCTTGTCCTGCCGCGACGCGAGGTCTTCGAGTTCCTGCTTCTGCTTTGCGGTGAGCTGTTCGTTGGGCTTTCGCCGGCTGTCGAATTCGGCGGTGCGGTCCTTGAGTTCGTCCTGCAGGGATTTCAGCAGCTTCAACTGGGCGACGTGCGACGGCCCGGCGACTTGTCGGGCGGCGTTCTGGCCGCCGCCGGCGCCGTCCGTGGGCTGCGCCGCCTGACGATTGTCGGGGCGCAGGGAATTGACGAGCTGCACGAGCTGCCGTTTCGCCTCAGTTTCGTGCGCCAGGGCCGTGTCGAGTTGTTTCGCGTCTGCTTTCGAACCGGCCAGCGCTTTCACGGCGGACTGCATTTCCGTGGTGGTTCGTTTCAGCGTCAGCGCGAAGATCGGCGAGGCTTCACTGGCTTTCGCGAGCTCGGCGAGGCGGGCGCGGAGGCGGTCCTGTTCGTCTCGCGTCGTATCCAGCGTGATCCGCCGGCCGCGGGTCCATTGCCGCTTGCGTTCGAATTCGGTCTTCAACCGGGTCGTTTCGGCGATGACGTTGTCCTGCCGGTGAATCAGGCCCAGAATGTCGTCGGCCATTCGCTGCAGCGCTTCGGCGGCGAGCGTGACTTCGAGTTTCTGCCGCGTGCGGGCCAGTTCGCGGCGGGCCTGTTCGAGGCGGTCGAGCGTCTCTTTCTGCTCGAGGCGGGCCTGCGGCAGCGTGCGGCGGCGCAGGGATTCGAGGGCGCGATCCATGCCGTCGGCCGCCTGCTGCGTGGCGTCGTTGGCGCGATTCGCCGAGAGCCGCCGCAGCCTGCGGGCCGTTTCGGCGGCCTTCTTGCGCAGTTGCTGCTGTTCCTTGATCAGCCGTTGCAGTTCTTCGCGCTGTTGGCGCGTCTTCGGGCGGGCGCCGAGTTTTCGGAGCCGCTCCAGGACGTCTTCCTGCTTCTTGTGCAGCGTCTGCAGTTCGGCTTCGGTTTCCTTCTGCCGTTTAATGAGCGTCTCGAGGTCGTCGGTCCCCCGGTTTTCGAGAACGGCCTGCAATTCGCGGAGGTCGTCGACAAGCTTCTTCTGTGCGCTTGGCATCGCGCCGAGTTCGTTGGCTTCAATGCGGTTCGCCGTCTTTCGCATTTTTTCCGCGAGGTCCCTCTCGCGCAGAAAGCGGTCGACGTCGGCGAGGGTTTCGATGGCGGCCTTGTTTCCGGCCCGCTCCTTGCGAAGCCGGCCGAGAAATCTGCCGATCTGCGATTGCAGCCGCTCAATGCGATCGCCGATTCGATTCTGTCGCTCGGCGAGCCGGGCGAGGTCGGCCCGTTGCTGCGGAGACAGCTCGGCCGCGGGCGTGCCCAGCGTGCGGCGCTTAACGAGTTCCGCCTCGCGCTCGACGTCCTGCTGGGCGCGGATGAGGTCCTTCACTTCGCCCGACAGGTCCTGCCAGTTCCGCCATTCGGAGAGTTCGCCCATCAGCTCGGCAAGCGATTGCAGGACGTCCCGCTGGCGGTCTTCGGCGGTTTTGAGCCGGGCGAGTTGTTCCGCGGGATCGGCCGTCGGCGGTTTGCCGGCCGGCTTTGCATCGAGCGGAACGACCTGCGACGACGAATCGACCGCCCGCAGCTCGTCGATGATCTTTGGGAGATGCCGCAGCCGAAGCGCTTCCATTTCGGCGGCAATCCGGCCCAGCCGCCGCTGCAATGTCGGATTCGACAGGTGGTTGGCCCGCAGGTCGTCGAGAGCGCGGCGAGCGCGGCGGAGGATGCTGGTGTCGGCGTCGACAAGCTGCTGCGAGACGTCGGTCTGGTCCTGGATGACGCGGTTCAGCAGCGAGAGGTCTTCGTTGGGCCGCAGCCGTTGCGTTTTCTCCAGTTGCACGCGGAGTTGCCCCACCTGCTCGTGGGCGCGGCGCTGCAGCTTTTCGGCGCGAACGAGGTCTTCCAGCAGTTGGCCGTACTTGCCGGCGATTTCGGCGGTCTTTTCGGCGGGGGTGACGATGGTAATCGTCCGCGTCAGACTGCGGCCGACGTGCCGGGGGGTGCGATCCGGCCGACCGGACGTATCCAGGTCGAAGTCGTCGGCTGCTTCGATGTGGAATCGAATCTGCATGCCCTCGGTGACTTCTTTCAATTCCCACTCGTAGGGTTGATTGTACTCGCGACGATCTTCCGTTTTGCCGTGCCGGTTCGGCGATTCGGGCGGCTGATCGCCACGGAAGAGGACCACCGTGCGGAAGCTGCCTTTCTCATCATGCTCGCGCCGGTACCGCAGTGCGACGCTGCGGATGCCGAGGTCGTCTTCCACCAGCGGTTTGACGGTCACGACGGTCCCGATGCCGCGGGCCTTGTCGCCGGCAGTGATTCGCAGGTCTTCCGTCGGAGCGGCGAGTCGCACGACCGGCACACGGTCGGCCAATGCTTTCACATCGTACCGCGGGGCCTGCGGGTTCTCGAAGCCTTCGCGGTCCTTAAACTCGAACCAGTACGAATAATTGCCGCTCTCGGTGACGGTGAACTCCGCCGTGATTTGCCGTCCGTCTTTGGACAGTTTCAGCCCCGGCAGCGTGCGGTTCTTCACTCTCAGGTGGGCGGCCTGCAGCGGCTTGTTGGCGCGGGCGTTGACGACGACCCGCGTGCCGACCAGCGCTTCAAAGTGCCCGACGCCGTCCGGAAGCTCATTGACCGGCCGCCGAGTGTATTTCGGCGGATGCAACCGCACCTTCAACGATTCCAGCCGCGGCGCGGGAACGACGTGCAGCGTGCGGTAAGGCATCGTGTGGTCGTCTCCGCCGACGACACGGAACGTAATCGGCCCGCGCTCGACGAGGACGTTGGCGACGCACAGTTCCCGCAACACGCCGGACGCATCGCGGACGCTCACGCGACGGAGCTTCTCGGTCTGCGTTTCGCCGTCGCCGTACCGCAGCAACAGCGTCACGTCGTCGGGCAGCCGGCCGCGCTTGTCGGCCACGTAGAACTTGAACGTGTCCCCCTGCACGCGGCGGAACGGCTCGCCGGACGCCACGGCCAGCGGCCCCAGCGAACGGTCCAGCAGGACAAGCTGCGTTGCCCGCGGCCATTCCCGGGCGGAAAACGGGAACATCAGCCGTTGCAGCGCCAGCGAGGCTTCAGCCGGCTTCCATCCCGCAACGGCCGCGACCAGCAGGCAGACGCCGACGGCAATCCACCCCGCCCGCCGCACGCCGCCGGTTTCGACGACGTCGTCGACGTTCACGCTGTTCAGCCGCCGCATCGTCTCGTCGATCACCTGCCGCTGCAGTTCCGGCGAACCGAGCCGCGGGTTGGCGTCGCGTTCACTGAACTCGACGGAACTGGCGAGGCTGTCGTGAAAGCCGGGGTAACGGCGTTCGATCTTCAGTGCGATCGCTACATCGGAAAACCGTTCCCGCAACGGCTGCACGAGCGTCCGCCATGCCAGTACGCCCGCGCCGATGAGCACCGTCAGCCCCAGGAACAGCCGCATGCCGCCGTCGTCGACGTGCAGCCGCCAGTCGACGAACCCGATGAACAGCACGGCTCCCAGCAGCGCGACGACCATCCAGCTTACGCCGTGCAGCCAGACCGCATAGCGAATGCGGCTGCGGAGGCGGGACAGGCGGGATTGGAGGTCGGACATTGTTATTTGCGAGTTGGATGTTATTTGCGAGTTGGATGGCCGCAGGAATCCGAAATCCGAATCTCGAAATCCGAAAGAAATCTGAAGTCCGAAATTCAAAACTCAAAACGATGGTTCGGACGTTTTTGACATTCGTGTTTTGGATTTGTTTCGGATTTCGAGATTCGTGCTTCGAATTCTCCCTATCATACCAGCCGCAGGCGTTTGCGCAATAGCCACTCCCATACCAAGAGACCCGCGAACAGCAGCATGAGTTCCCACCGATTCCACAACGGGACCGATTTCGGGTTGTTCAGCGGGGTCGGGGTGCCGTGCGGGATGCGGGCCGGCAACCCGGCGACGTCCGGCAGCTTCACCACCTCTCCGTCCGTGTCGCGGGCGATGGCCGTCAGTTCCTGCGGGTCGGCCGTGCGGATTCGCAGCTCCTTCTGCGGTGGAACGACGGCGAACCTCGCGAAAGGAGAACCCTTCGGGAAGTCCGGAAGCTGCACCGTCACCCGGTAATTCCCCTCGGCGATGCGCGGCAGTTCGGCGGAGAACTCGTTCTGCCGGTGCGGCACCCGTCGCAGCCGCGGGCGGTCCACGACGACGCCGTTCCGCTGCACGATCACCACCACGCCGTCGTCTTCTTTGGGAATCAGGTTCGCGTCGAAGAACCGCAGCGTCAGCTTCGGCGTCTGCCCCTGCAGGTATTCGCGGCGGTCGGTTTCGAGCTCGGCGTCGCGGGTCTGGCCGAGGCGTTTCGAGTTGTACAGCGACCGCAGCCCCTGCACCCAGTAGCGGCCGTAATACAGGTCGCCGACGAGCCGCCGCCAGCGCCACAGTTCGTCGGTCGCGTGGAACAGCACCTTTCCAGCCCCGACGCGTTGCCGCACGATCACCGGCAGCGCGATCCGCCGGCCGTCGCCCCCCTGAACTGCCGCCGAACGGGTCGGGTGCTCCAGCAGTGCCTGCGCCCCCGGCTTCAGGTCCTGAATCTCCAGCAGCCAGTACAACGGCGGAAGCGACTTCCACACGTCGGCGTTCGATTCGTTCGGGCTGTTGAGCTGGAACATCGCGCTCCCTTGACCGGCGGCCGTCAGCACCGGTTTGTAGCCGACGTCGATCAGCTCCTCGTCCGCCGGCGGTTTGACTGCGGCGATGTCGAACGGCAGCAGCGATTTCAGCGGCGTGTTGAAGTACGTCAGCGGGTTGTAGTCCACCCCCGCGATGAACACGAGGCTGCCCCCCTCCGTGACGTAGGCCTTCAGGTTCTCCAGCACTTCCCGCGGCAGCGACGAGACGTCCACGTCTCCCAGGATGATCGCGTCGTACTCGAAAAGCTGCTTGCGATCCAGCGGAAAGCGGCCCTTGAGGTCCTTCGCCGTCGCGTCCTCGGCGGCGTAGGCTTCGTCGGCATCCTGCAGGATCGTGTGCAGCTTCACCGTCTTCTCGCGTTCCAGCAGATGCTTCAGATAGCGGAACTCGTACCGCGGCGTCGAATCCGCCAGCAGCACTTTCAGCTTCTCCCGCTTGACGTAAACGTGCACCGTCTGCGAGTTGTTCGCCGTGTTCGCCTCGTCGGGCAGCGGGCGGACTTCCAGCCGGAACTCGAACGCCCCCTCTTTTCGCGGCGTGAACGTGACGGCGACGTTCGTCTTCTTCCCGTCGGCCGGCGGAACGACCGACTGCGTGACCAGCGGGGCCGCGTCCCCCTTGCGATACAGCCGCAGCGAGACCCGCTTCGCCTTGACGCCGAACGCCCGCAGGTCGGCGGTGAAGGTGATCGGGTCGTCGAGGAAGGCGACTTCCGGCGCCCGCAGGCCGGTGAGTTCGAGATCGCGGGCCGGATCGGTACTCCCCAGGGCGACGACGTACACCGGAACCGACTGCCGCGCCGCCAGCCCCGCCGCGTGCGACAGCGTGTCGTTCGGGCCGGACGTGGTGATGCCGTCCGTCAACAGAATAATCGCCGACGGCGGCGAACCGCTGAGGTCTTCCAGCACCTGCTTCAGCGCCGCCCGGTGGTTGGTGACGTCGCCATCGGCCTGCAACTGTTTCTTCAGCTCCGGCAGCACGGCGTCGAGGTCTTTGCCGCTGAGAAACTCCCCCCGGTCGAACCGCCGCGCCTCGCCGGCGAACAGGTAAATGTGCAGCCGGTGGTAGTCCTGCAGTTCCTTGAGGAACCGCCCCTCTTCGCGAGTGAGCACGCCGCGGGCCAGGTTGATCCGCGACGGCCGCGTCTGCCCGGTTTCCTTGAGCACTTCCTTCACCGCCTTCGCGACGGCTTCGTCGGAATAATGGTCGTCCAGCGTCATGCTCGCCGAGCGGTCGACCAGCACCACAACCACCGGCAGCTCCGTCCCATCCACCGACAGCGTGACGTTCGACAGAAACAGCACCAGCAGCCCCACCTCCGCCAGCCGCAACCCGGTCAGCGTCAACTTCGTCCGCAGCCGTGCCGAGCGGGCGTCGCGCCAGTAAACCAGGGCCACGATCGCGATCAACAACGGAACCCCGAACAGCATCAACCAATCTGGCACCCACGCCGGCCACGGCCAGTCGTGGCTGAAATTCCACGCCGTATCCTGCCCCGGATGAGCTTCCGGGACGCCGAAGTAACGTTCGGCGATGCGTTTGAGGGGCCGCATGGGGGACGGGTGGAGTAACGGAGTGCTGGAGTGATGGACTACTGGAATGGTAACGCGCTGAGTTGACGGCGGCGAGCCGTCCCCGCGAAGCCCCCAATGGCGGCGGTGTCATCATCCATGATGATGCTGCTGTCGAAAACGAAGAGTGCATCATGAACAACGCCGCTCCCGTCCGCCCCGCCCTCGCCATCCCG
>Ga0268386_10000261_pt1 | contig 31606 bp, 29 predicted proteins | sample RVTome_15_FD_200260 | JGI IMG/M metagenome (GOLD analysis project Ga0268386, IMG submission 200260) | Soil microbial communities from uranium-contaminated site in the Upper Colorado River Basin, Wyoming, United States - RVT150D86... ... | reverse complement strand
TGGACCGCGGATACGGTCGGGGTCGCGGGCAACGAACCGGAGCGGCGCGGCCGGCGCGACCGGCGGCGCTTCGCCCGCAGCGTAGGGGATCGGCACGGCGGGCGTGCTGGGCGGCAGGGCGCCGCTGAACCCCGGCGAATGCAGGCAGACCTCGCAGGGGAAGTCGGCCGCCAGTGCCGGATGCGCCACCGCATGCGCGACGACCAGCCACTGGCTGCAAGCCAGTGCCAGGACGACCAGCAGCCGAGAGTGGCGGCGCATCCGCATGGCCCGGCGATTCTAGCGCAAGCCGCGGCCGCTGCGGCAGGCAACCCGGCTCCGGTGAACGCGACCGCCGGTCGGCCGGGCGCGTGATGGCCGCCGGGCTAGGGAACCTCTGCAGATCTTCCCTGGCGGCGCGACTCGAGCCACTGGCCGACCTGCTCGCGCAGCATCGGCAGCGTGACCGTGCCGTTCTCGAGCAGGACGGCGTGGAACTCGCGGATGTCGAAGCGTTCGCCCAGGGCCTGCTTCGCCTGTTCCCGCAATGCGAAGAACTCCAGTGCGCCCGTATCGTAGGCGGTGAGCTGGCCCGGCCAGACCACGATGCGGTCGACCAGCGCACGGGAGGCCTCTGCATCGAAGCGGCCGCTCTCCACGGCAAACTCGATGGCCTGCTCGGGCGTCCAGCCAAACAGGTGAATGCCCGGATCGATCACCATTCCGCGCGCCGGCCACAGGCGGCGGTTCGCGCGCGCATGATCGGACGAGTAGATCCCCATCTCCTCCGCGAGCGCTTCCGCGTAGCGCGCCCAGCCCTCTGAAAATCCCGAGTTGCCGATCACGCGCGTGATCGGATGGGCGCTCGGGCGCTCGGCCGCCAGGCCGATCTGCAGGTGGTGGCCGGGGTACGCCTCGTGGAAGGCGGTGATCTCCGCATTGGAGCGCGTCGCCTGCGCATGGCGATACAGCGTGATGCGATACATCGCCGGGCGGCTGCCGTCCTCCGCGGCCGGCCAATAGCTGTCGCTGGCCGTGCGCTCGAGAAACTCCGGGTAGGGCTCGATCACGATGTCCGCCTTCGGCACGCGCGAGAACCACTCTGGCATGTGCTCGCGCGCGCGCGCGACCGCGGCCTGCGCGAAGGCCAGGAGCTCCTCGCGGCTCTCGAACTGGTTCGCGGGATCGGTCTTCAGCCGCTCCAGCAGCGCCGGCAGGTCCTGGGCTTGCAGGTTTTGGCGACCGATTTCCAGCGCCCTCGCCAGATTGCGCTCGACCGCACGCTGGCCCAGGCGGAACGTCTCGGCCGCGGGCCGGTCGATGGTCGTGTAGGCGCGGAACGACGCCTGGTAGCACGCCTCGCCCTCGGGATGCGCCTTGATGGCGATGGCCTGGCGCGCCTTCGCCAGGTATTCGTCCGCCAGGAACGCGCGGTAGCGCTCGATCGCGGGCCTGATCTCCGCGGACAGCAGCTCGCGCCAGGCGATGCGAAACCCTTGCGAGTCGTCGCGCGCCGCGGGGCTGTACAGCGGCCATGCATCGACCGACTGCCCCAGCAGCGAATCCAGCTGCTCGATCACGAGCCCGACGTTGCGTTTCGGCGTCGAATAGCCCAGGCGCAGTCCCTCGCGCAGGTTGTCGATTTCGGTGGACAGGTAGCCCGGCAGCTTGCGCCAGCGTGCCAGCGCCTCGGTGCGTGCCTGCCCGGAGCCCACCGGCTGGATGCCCGCGAGCTGCGACATCACGGTCTGCCAGCCGCTCATCTGGTTCACCGGCCACAGCTCGTAGCGGCACACCCGCAGCTGCCGTGACGATTCCACGGCTTCGCGCAGGAAGCCCAGCACCAGCCATTCCGGCCGGCCGCGCAGCGCTGCCGCGTCGATCCTGGCGATCTCCGCCGCCCAGCGGTCCTCCTGGGCCTGCCAGCCGCGCAGCGCGGCCTGCGAGTTGTCGGTGAGACCGTCGTGGCGCTCGAGGGTCAGGCCGCTGAAGGCGGCCTGCTCGGGGAAGCGCCGCATGATCTGGGTGACGTAGGCGTCGGCGAGCGCGGTGACGCGCTCGGCGAGCGCCGGGTCTGGCGGCGACGAGCCGGTCGGCTGGGTGGCCCCGCCCGCGACCATCGGTAACAGGCAGATGGACAGCAACGTGGCCACGATCGATCGGCGCATGCGGGTCTCCGCTACACGAAGGTGAGGTGGCCGGAATTATCCCACGGCCCGCGCTGCCGACGATGCGGCGGGGAACGGCCGGCGGGCTGCCTCATCAATTCGGGTGAGAGCGCCGGGCGGACTTGCGACTAAGCTTCGTCCAGATGGCCGCAGCCCTCACCCCAGAAGCCGCCAGGCAGGCCGACCTCACGTTCGTCGGCCGGTGCAACGAGCTGCACCTGTTTCGCGGCGCGTTCGATCGCATGCTGGCTGGCCGGCGGCAGATCGTGACGATCCTGGGCGAGCCGGGCATCGGCAAGACCCGCTGTGCGGAGGCGTTCGCGCGCGTCGCCGAGGATCAGGGCGCGCTCGTGCTGTGGGGTCGCTGTTACGAAGAGCCGGGGGCGCCGCCCTACTGGCCGTGGGTGCAGATCCTGCGCGAATACATCGCCGCCTCGTCGCCCAGCGAGCTGCGGATGATCCTCGGCTCGGGCGTGGCCGAGATCGCCGCGCTGGTGCCGGAGCTCGCCGAGGACATCGACGAGGCGCCGCCGCCGCTCCCCGGCGACCGGGACGCGACGCAGGCCCGCTTCCGCACCTTCGACGCAATCGCGCGGCTCTTCGAGCGCGCCGCCGAGCAGGTGCCGCTCGTCCTGATCGTCGACAACCTGCATTGCGCGGACGCGCCGTCCCTGTCGCTGCTCGAGTTCCTCGGCCACGAGCTCCCGCGCCGGCGCATTCTCCTGGTCGGCACCTACCGCGACAGCGAGGTGTCGAGAAAGAGCCCGCTGCTCAGTGCGCTGGGCGGGCTCGGCCGGGAATCCGACGTGGAACGGATTCGGCTCTCGGGCCTGCCGGAGGACGCCATCGCCGAGCTGACGACCCACACGCTGGGCAGGCCGCTGCGGCACGCCGAGATCGAGGCGATCAACCACCAGACCGACGGCAATCCGCTGTTCGTGATCGAGCTGCTCAAGGTGCTCATCGAGGAAAGCGCCGACGCCGGCAGCGAGCCGATCGCCGTGCGCATCCCGGACGGGGTGCGCGAGGCCATCGGGCGGCGCCTCAGCCGCCTGTCGGACCAGTGCAACGAGCTGCTGAGCGTCGCGTCGGTGCTCGGCCGCAAGTTCACGGCCAGCGAGCTCGCCGTGGCGGCGGAAGCCAGGCTCGAAGGCGTCCTCGTCGGCCTGGAGGCCGCCGTGCGCGCGGGCATCGTCGAGGCGTTCGGCGACGTTCCGGGCGGCTACCGGTTCACGCATGCGCTGATCCGCGAGACGCTGTACGAGGAGCTCAGTTCGCTCGACCGCCTGCGCTGGCACGGCCGGGTGGGCGATGCGCTCGTGCAGATCCACGGCGGCCGCCTCGATGCGGTGCTGACCCGCGTCGCGCACCACTACTACCGCGGTGCACCGTACGGCACCGCCGACAAGGCGGCACGCTACTCGGCGATGGCGGCGGAGAAGGCGGTCCGCATCTACGCCTACGAGGAAGCGCTCGCGTATTGCGACCAGGTCATCGGCGCGCTCGATCTCGCGCGGGACTGCGACGACGAGCAGCTCGCCCGGGCCTGCTTCCTGAAGGGCTATGCGCACCTCTGCCTGGGCGAGGTCGACCAGTCGGTGGTGATGCTGTTCCGCGCCGCGAACCGCGCGCACGCCGTGGGCAACGCCGAGTTGCTGAGCAACGTCGTGACGCAGCTCGTGATGGCGACCTCGCAGCACGGGCAGACGCAGCACATCCCGCTGCTCGAAAAGACCATCACCCTTCTCCCCGACGGCGACAGCTCAGCCCGGGCGCGGGCGCTGGGGGCGCTCGCGTTTGCGCTGCGCAGCGCCGGCGAGCCCGCGCGCATCGCGCCGCTGATCGACGAATCCATTGCGATGGCGCGGCGGGTGGGCGACCCGGCGGCGCTTTGCCCGTGCCTGGGCTTCGCGCAACTCGCGCTGCGCGGCGATCCGGAGAGCCTGCCGCAACGGCTACGGCTCGGCGCGGAGTGCGTCGAGATCGCCCGCGCCGCGGGGCATCGTGAATGGCTGGCGGACGCCTACAGCCGGCGGGCGCTGGACCTGCTCGAGGCGGGCGCCGTCGCCGAGCTGGAGGCGCTGCTCGAAGGCTACGAGCGGCTCGACGTCTCCGAACTGAAGCTGCACGACTGCTACCGGGCCTCCCACCGCATCGCGCTGTCGTTGCTGCGAGGCGAATGGGACGGGCTCGAGGAACGCATCGAGGCGCTGCTGGAGAGCGGCACCCGGGTGCGGCCGGACGACGCCGAGGGCGTGTATGGCGCGCAGATGTTCGTCCTGAACCGTGACCGCGGCCGGTTGCCGGCGTTCGAGCCGGTCGTGCGCAATTTCGTCGCCAACGAGGCGCGCCAGGCGTGGACGCCGGGGCTGATGCTCATGTGCGCCGAACTCGGCCTGCTCGATCACGCGCGGCGCCATTTCGAGCGGCTGGCAGAGGGCGGCTTCGCGGACATTCCGCAAGACGACATGTACGCCACCTGCCTGGTCTACTGCGCGGAGACATGCAGCCGGCTTGGCGATGCGGAACAGGCCCGCGCGCTGTACCGCCTCCTGCTGCCGTACGCCGGGCAGACCGCGAACCATCCGCGCGCTGTCTGCTTCGGCGCCGCGGCGCTGTATCTCGGCATGCTGGCGGCGGCGATGGACGACCGGGAGGCCGCGCAGCGGCACTTCGAGGCAGCACTCGCGCTCAATCGCGCACTCGGCGCGTGGCCGTGTCTCGCGCGCTCGCAGTACCGCCACGGGGCCTTTCTGCTCGCCTCGGCTGCGGCCGACGACCAGGAGCGCGGCAGGGCGATCCTGCTCGAGGCAGAGCAGCTCGCGGGCCGCCTCGGCATGGAGGCGCTGGTCGACGACATCAGCGTCGCGCTGCGCGGCGCGCAGGACCGCACGGCATTTCCCGACGGCCTGACGGCGCGCGAAATCGAGGTGTTGCGGCTCATGGCGATGGGGCGCAGCAACAAGGACATTTCCGCCGTGCTGGCCATCAGCCTGAATACCGTGGCGACGCACGTCCGGAGCATTCTCAACAAGACGCACTGCGCCAACCGAACCGAGGCGGCGGCATACGCAATTCATCACGGCTTGCACGCGCAAAGGCGGGAGTGACGGCGCAGCGGGCGACACGAGGGGGAGAGGCTGATGGCACTGTTCATGATCGAGCGGAATTTCGCGGAAGCGCTGCATCCGACGGCCGAAGGGGTGAGGGAAATCGGCGAGATCAACGCCGACGCCGGGGTGAGGTGGCTGTATTCCTTCCTGTCCGCGGACAAGCGCAAGACCTACTGCCTGTACGAGGCGGTGAACGCCGGCGCGATCCGCGAGGCGGCGCGGCGCGCAGGGCTGCCGGCCGACGTCGTCGTTGAGCTGTCGGGCGAGCTGCGTCCCGAGGCCTTTGCGACCGCCTGAGCGCGGATCCGGATTTCGCTACCCGTTGCGTTGACGCCGTCCCGCGGCAACGGCCGCGTCGGCGCGCATCGCGGTCAGGCCTCATCATTTCTGGTGAGCCGGCGCCGCAGCGCAGCGCAAACCTCGCTAACCAGGCCGGGCGATGGTGCGCCGGCGCGCACGCCTCCAGACTCCGTGCGGCCTTGCTCGATCACGGAATCCGGAGGAAATACCCATGAGTGCTCTTCGCTCGAGTCTGTCTTTTGCATTACTGGCCTTGCTGGCTTTCCAGGCGACCGCGAATGACCATGCGGCGCCGGGCCATCGCAATTCGCCGCTGGTCGGCCTCGTCCGCGAAGCGACGGACCGCTTCTGGAACGTGGAGACGGCCATCGCGGAAGGTTACGCGGCCGGCCCCTGCGTGAGCGGCCCCAACGGCGGGGCCATGGGCGTGCACTACATCAACGGCGCCCTGGTCGGCGATGGGACCCTCGATCCGGCGCAGCCGGAGGCGCTGATGTACGAACCGAAGCCGAACGGGCAGCTGCGCCTGGTCGGCGTGGAGTACATCGTGCTCGCGGGCGACTGGGACGCCGCCAACCCCGGCACGCCGCCGGTGCTTGAGGGTCATCTCCTGAACTTCGTCGGCAGCCCGAACCGCTATGCGATCCCTGCGTTCTATGAGCTGCACGTCTGGGCGTGGCGCAAGAATCCCAGCGGCACATTCGCGGACTGGAACCCGAACGTGACCTGCGACGCGCAGACGTCCGGCGCGATGGCTCACTGAGTCGGAGCATGCGCAGTGGCGCGTGCAGGGCGTCAACCCCAACTGAAGCGGACACACCACCCGCCACCTAGTCACCGGGGGCGGGTGGCATGGGCCGGCTACTGCGCGGCGACCATGGGACCGCCAACTCGTCGCGCCCGCCGACGCGAACGGCGTCGGCCGCGAGGACCTCACGGTGCGCTTCGATCCGCTGGGTGGCGACAGCGAGGACAACCGCAGCTGGATCCTGCTGCTCGTATCGCGGCCGGCCGGCGAGGCGCGCGCCGCAGAATCCGTCAGGCGGAGCGGAGGACCTTCGGCAGGGTGAAGACGACGTGCTCCTCGCGACCGTGGAGCTCCTCGGGCAGCTCGCCGCCCCACTCCCGCAGCCGTTCCACAACCTGGCGGACGAGCACCTCGGGTGCGGACGCGCCGGCCGTCACGCCGACCGCTTGCTTGCCGGCGAACCACTCCGGCCTGAGGTCGTCCGGGCAGTCCACCATGTAACCGGGCACGCCCGCCTTCAGCGCGATCTCGCGCAGGCGGTTGGAGTTGGAGCTCGTCTGCGAGCCGACGACGACGATCACGTCGCACTGCCCGACGAGCTCCTTGACGGCGTCCTGCCGGTTCTGGGTGGCGTAGCAGATGTCCTCGCGCCGCGGGCTGCTGAGCGCGGGGAAGCGCTCGCGCAGGACTTCTATGACCCGCGCCGTGTCGTCCACCGACAGCGTCGTCTGCGTGACGAAGGCCAGCGACTCGGGCCGCTTCACCGGCAGGCTCGCCACGTCCTCCGGCCGCTCGACCAGGTGGATCATACCGCCGTGCGCGGTGTCGTACTGGCCCATCGTGCCCTCGACCTCGGGGTGGCCGGCGTGGCCGATCAGGATCACCTCGCGGCCCGCGCGCGCGTAGCGCGTAACCTCCATGTGCACCTTCGTCACCAGCGGGCAGGTGGCGTCGAATACCTCGAGGCCGCGCGCGCGGGCCTGCTCGCGCACCGCCTGCGAGACGCCGTGGGCGCTGAAGATGACGGTGGCGCCGTCCGGCACCTCGTCCAGCTCCTCGACGAACACCGCGCCCAGCTCGCGCAGCCGGTCCACGACATAGCGGTTGTGCACGACCTCGTGACGGACGTAGATCGGCGCACCAAACAGCTTCAACGCCCGTTCCACGATGTCGATCGCGCGGTCCACGCCGGCGCAGAAGCCGCGCGGATTGGCTAGCAGGATTTTCATGGGGTCATTCTACCCCGCATTGCCGAACACGGCCTGCGCGAGGCGAAAGCTGCCGACCCATCAGTAGCTTGACGTGGTCCGACCCCGCCCTCGGCGGCTGTCGAAGAAACTGTCGACGATCAGGATCACCGCGCCGACCGTGATCGCCGAGTCGGCGACGTTGAACGCGGGGAAAAACCAGCGCTCCCAGTGCACGCTGACGAAATCGATGACGTGGCCGTGCCAGATGCGGTCGATCACGTTGCCCACCGCGCCGCCGACGATCAGCGCGAGGCCCGCCGCGAGCCAGCCACGGCCGCGCCGCGGCAGCCGCCGCAGCCAGATCCCCACCATGATCGTGACGATCACCGCCAGCAGGATGAAGAACCAGCGCTGCCAGCCCGAGGCGTCGCTCAGGAAGCTGAACGCGGCTCCCACGTTGTGCAGCCTGGTCAGCCCGAGCACCGGCAGCAGCTCGATGCGCTCGTACAGCGCCAGGCGCTCCACGACGAGCCATTTCGTGACCTGGTCGGCCACGACGACCAGCGCGGAAAGCCACAGCCAGCGCAGCGCCGTGCCGCCGGACCGGACCGAGGCCAGCGACTCTGCGCTCATGCCCAGCGCCTCGTCTCGCCGGTGCCGGCCACGTTGTCCACGCAGCGCCCGCAGATCTCCGGGTGCTCCGGATCGACGCCGACGTCGGGCCGCCGGTGCCAGCAGCGCGCGCACTTCGCCTCCTCGGTGCGGGTCACGGCGGCGAACAGCCGCTCGCCGAAGCCCTCGAGCGGCACGGCTTGCCCGTCGCGCTCGGCCAGCGGCGCGAGCCGCGCCTCGGAGGTGAGCAACGCGAAGCGCAGCTCCGGCGCGAGCCCGCCGAGCCCTGCAGTCAGCTCCGCGTCCGCATACAGCACGACCGCGGCGTCCAGCGACGAGCCGATGCTCTCCGCATTGCGCAGCTTCTCCAGCTCCTTCGCGACCGCGTTGCGCACGGCGAGCACCAGCTCCCAGTCCGGGTCGTCCGGCAGCGCCGAGGCGACCGGCACCTTGTGCCAGGTCGAGAACATCACCGACTCGCCGCGCTCGCCCGGCAATCCGCTCCAGATCTCCTCGGCCGTGAACGGCAGGATCGGCGCGAGCCAGCGCACCATCACCTCCGCGACGTGGTACATGGCCGTCTGCGCGGAGCGGCGTGGCAGCCCCGCGGCGGGCGTCGTGTACAGCCGGTCCTTCAGCACGTCGAGGTAGAACCCACCCATGTCGACGACGCAGAAGTTGTGCACGCGCTGGTAGATGAGGTGGAACTCGTAGTCGCGATACGCGCGCACCACGTCGAGCTGCAGGATGCGTGCGCGATCCAGCGCCCAGCGGTCCAGCGCCAGCAGCTCGCCCGGCGGCACCGCGTCGTGCGCCGGGTCGAAGCCGTGCAGGTTGCCGAGCAGGAAGCGGAACGTGTTGCGCATGCGGCGGTAGGAATCCGACATGCGCTTCAGGATCTCATCCGAGCCGCTGATCTCGCCGCGATAGTCGGTGGCCGCGACCCACAGCCGCAGCACGTCGGCGCCGAGCGTGTCCATCACGCTCTGCGGCGCCACGACGTTGCCGAGGCTCTTGGACATCTTGCGGCCCTTCTCGTCCACGGTGAAGCCGTGCGTGAGCACTTCGCGATAGGGCGCGGTGCCGTGCATGGCGACCGAGGTCAAGAGCGAGCTCTGGAACCAGCCGCGGTGCTGGTCGGAGCCCTCGAGGTAGATGTTCGCGGGAAAGCCGGTCTCCTCGCGCACGGCATTCAGGCTGTGGTGCAGCAGCCCCGAGTCGACCCACACGTCCATGGTGTCCTGCACCTTCTCATAGGAGTCCGCCTCCGTGCCGAGAATCTCCTCGGGCTCGAGCGTCCACCACACGTCGCTGCCGCCCTGCTCCACGCGCCGCGCGACTTCCTCGATGAGGCGCGGCGACTCCGGGTGCGGCTGGCCGGTCGCCCGGTTCACGAACAACGGGATCGGCACGCCCCAGGTGCGCTGCCGCGAGATGCACCAGTCGGGCCGCCCCTCCACCATCGCGTGGATGCGCGCCTCGCCCCAATCCGGCATCCAGCGCACGGTCCTGATCGCGGCCACGGCCTGCTCGCGCAGTCCCTCACGCTCCATGCCGATGAACCACTGCGGCGTGGCCCGGAAGATGACCGGCGACTTGTGCCGCCAGCAGTGCGGATAGCTGTGCAGGTACGACTCGCTGTGCAGCAGGCGCCCGCGCCGCTCGAGCTCCGCGACGATCACCGGATTGGCGGCGAACACCTGCAGGCCGCCGACGGGCTCGGCGTCGGCTCGAAACGTGCCATCGTCCTGCACCGGGTTGTCCACGTGCAGTCCGTAGCGACGCCCCGTCGCGAAGTCCTCGTGCCCGTGTCCGGGCGCGGTATGCACGGCGCCGGTGCCCGCCTCGAGCGTGACGTACTCCGCCAGCACGACAGGCACGTTGCGGGATTGAAACGGGTGCTCGAGCGTGACGCCCTCCAGCGCGCGGCCGCGCGTCACGGCCAGCTCCTCGAAATGCGCGACGCCCCAGCGGCGCATGACGGGCGTCAGCAGGTCGCGCGCGATGATGACCCGCTCGTAGCCCGCCCCACCCTCGAAGCCCACCAACGCGTATTCGTAGTCGGGATGCAGCGCCACGGCCTGATTCGCGGGCAGCGTCCAGGGCGTCGTCGTCCAGATCGGCAGCGACAGCGGCCCGGCGGAATTGCTGCGCGCCGCGCCCTCGAACGCGGCCAGCGCCGCGTCCTGATCCACCACCGGGAAGCGCACGTCGATCGCCGGGGACGTGTGCTCGGCGTACTCCACTTCCGCCTCGGCGAGCGCGGAGGTGCAGTCGAGGCACCAGTGCACCGGCTTGAAGCCCTTGTAGACGTGGCCGTTGGCGAGAATGCGGGCAAAGGCCCGGATCTGCGCCGCCTCGTACGCCGGGTCCATCGTGAGCAGCGGCCGTTCCCAGTCTGCCAGCACGCCCAGGCGGCGGAAGTCGTCGCGCTGCGCCTCGACCTGCGAGCGGGCGAAGCGGCGGCACGCCTCGCGGAAGGCCTTCGCATCCAGCTTGTCGCCGACGCGGCCGTGCTCGCGCTCGACCACCAGCTCGATGGGCAGGCCGTGGCAGTCCCAGCAGGGAATGAACGGCGCATCGTGGCCGTCCAGCGTCCGCGAACGCACGACGATGTCCTTCAGCACCTTGTTGACGGCGTGGCCGAGATGGATCGCGCCATTGGCATACGGCGGCCCGTCCACCAGCAGGAACGCCGGGCGGCCGTGCGCGAGCTTGCGCAGCTTGTCGTAAATGCCGCGCGCCTCCTGGTCGGCGAGCATTTCCGGCTCGCGGCGGGCGAGGTTGGCGCGCATCGGGAAGTCCGTCTGCGGCAGGTTCAGCGTGTTCTTGTAATCAGCCACCGTCACTCCCTGTCCCTCGTCGCAGGCGCGGCCACGGCCCGCGACTCAAACCTCGCCAGGAGGCGCCGCGCGCTCTCCGAATCCACGTGCATCTGATCCGTGAGCTGCGCCACGTTCTCGAAACGCTCCTCGTCGCGCAAGCGGGCGACGAACTCGACGCGGATGCGCCGGTCGTAAAGGTCGCCGTCGAAATCGAAGAGGTGCGCCTCCAGAAGGGGCTCGTCGCCCGCCACCGTCGGGCGCGTGCCAAGGCTCACCACGGCCGGCCAGGGCGTCGGCGCGGCACCGTGCACCCACGCGGCGAACACGCCCGCCAGCGGCAGCACGCGCCGTCCCGGCCGCAGGTTGGCCGTGGGATAGCCGAGGTCGCGCCCGAGCCGCCGGCCGGAGACAACACGGCCGCTCATCGAATAGCGCCGGCCCAGCAGGCGGGACGCGCGGTCCAGGTCGCCGGCGGCCAGGGCCTCGCGGATGGCCGTGCTGCTGACCCGCTCTCCCTCCACGTAGCACGGCTTCGCCTTGGCCACCCGGAAGTCGTACTGGCTGGCCGCACGCAGCAGCATGACGAAGTCGCCGGCGCGATCGCGTCCGAAACGGAAGTCGTCGCCGATGACTACCTTGCACACGCCGAGGCCTTCAACCAGCAGCTCCTGGATGAACCCCTCGGGCGGCATGCGCGCGATGGACGCGTCGAAGCGCAGGCAGAACAGCCGGTCGATGCCCGCCGCCGCGAGCCCCTCGAACTTTTCGCGAAAAGACATCAGCCGGGGCGGCGAGTCCGGCCCACGGAAGTACTCTCTGGGCGACGGCTCGAACGTCATGACCAGCGTCGGCAGCCCCAGCACGGTGGCGCGCTCCTTGAGCAGTTCCAGCACCGACTGATGGCCGAGGTGCAGCCCGTCGAAATTACCGATGGTGACCGCCGAGCCACGGTGCTCCGCGCGGAGGTTGTGTCGTCCCCTGATGAGCTCCACGTAGCGTCCCGGCACCGGCCAAAGACGGCCGATTATACGGAAACCGACCCGACGGACGGCGGTGGCGTGGTGTGGCGCAAGTGCCGCGGCCGCAGGCCCAGGGCGAGCAGCATGGCGGCGTAGACCACAAGGCCCAGCCCGATGCAGCCGGAAATGCGCAGCGTCCGCTCGCCCCCGCCGGCCGCCAGCCAGCCCTCCAGCGGCCCGGCGGCGAGCCACAGCGCCGCCGCCATGGCGAGGTTGGCCGCCAGGACCCGCAGGCCGAGCACGCCCCAGGCCGGGCCGGGCGCGTACACACCCGCGCGGCGCAAGCCGCGATACAGCGCCGAGGCGTTGTACACGGCGGCCAGGCCGGTCGCCGCGGCCAGGCCGGCATGGGCGGCCGGTATCCCGAGGCGGACCATGGGCACCACGATCGCCAGGTTCAGGACGATGTTGGCGAGCATCGCGCGGATGCTGATGCGCACGGGCGTGCGGATGTCCTGGCGGCTGAAGTAGGCCGGCGAGAGCACCTTCACCAGCGTGAACGCGATGAGCCCCACCGAGTACGCCATCAGGCTGATGCTCGCCATACGCACGTCCTGCGCGCCGAACTCGCCGTAATTGAAGAGCGTCGCCAGGATCGGCCCGGCCAGCACGAACAGACCGACGGCCGCCGGCACGGCCACGACGGCGACGAGCCTGAGCGCCCAGTCGAGCGTGGCGGAGAATTCCTGCGGCGACTGCTCGGCGTGCCGCCGCGACAGCCCCGGCAGGATCACCGTGGCGAGCGCGATGCCAAAAATGCCCAGCGGGAACTCGAGCAGGCGGTCGGAGTAGTACAGCCAGCTGATGCTGCCGGTGACGAGAAACGAGGCGATGATCCGGTCCACGATCAGGTTGACCTGCGCGACGGACGAGCCGATGAGGGCCGGCAGCATGAGGCGCAGGATTTTCTGCACGCCCTCGTCCCGCCAGCCCCAGCGCGGCCGCGGCAGCAGCGCCACGCCGCGCAGGTACGGCACCTGGAAAGCGAGCTGCACGACGCCGGCGATGAACACGCCCACGGCGAGCGCGACGATCGGCTCTTCCATGTGCGGCGCCAGCCACACGGCTGCCGCGATCATCACCAGGTTGAGGAACACCGGCGTGAACGCCGGCACGCCGAAACGACCGTAGGTGTTCAGGATGCCGCCGGCAAACGCGGTCAGGGAGATGAACAGCAGGTACGGGAAGGTCAGGCGCAGCATGTAGGTGGCCAGCTCGAGCTTGTCGGGCTCGCCGGAGAAGCCCGGCGCGAAGAGCAGGATGAACAGCGGCGCGGCAACGACGCCGATGACGGTGAGCAGCAGGAGCACGGCCCCCAGCGTGCCGGCGACGCGGTCGGCCAGCAGCTTCACGTCGCCGTGCGGCCGCTGGCTGCGGTACTCGGACAGCACGGGAACGAACGCCTGGGAGAACGCCCCTTCGGCGAACAGCCGGCGCAGGAAGTTCGGGATCTGGAATGCGACGACGAACACGTCCATGCCGCTGCCGGCGCCGAAGATGCGCGCCAGCACCATGTCCCGGAGAAACCCGAGGACGCGGGAGATCAGGGTCATGCCACCGACGACACCGGTCGATCGGGCAAGGCTCATGGAGGGCGCCTGTGAAAAGTCCGGCGCATCATAGCGGCCCGGCCGGTGCGCGGTCAGGTCCGCGATCCCCCTCACCTGGCTTGGTCGCGGTCAGTCAGTAGGCCGCAAGGAAGTCCCGGCATCAGTGGACTCATCGATCGGCCCGCAGGATTCATGCGCGGTACGGGCGTCGCCGGCAGGCGCCCCGAATGCCGAGCTCCCGGCGGGGACGCATAGATCCGTCCATGGAGCTCTGTATCGGCCATCCATGGCCTCCACAGCCCCGCCGGAAGCTCGCCATCCGGAGCGCCTGCTGTGACGCCTTCGGCGCGCATGAATGCTGCGTGTCGGGGCGCCGCGGCTGGCAGCGCCTGGATCGCCTCACGCCGCCAGCCGGAGAGTGAGCACCGCCTCGACCGTCGCGGCAGTATGGGCCGCGAGCGCCAGGTCCTGCTCCCGATGCGGGCACTTCAGCTTTCTGCGGCGTCAGGGATCGCGGTTATTGGCGGCTCGGATCGCCGCCATCGCAAGCGGGCGTGGGCGTGGGGTGCTTGCTGAGCGACATATAAGTTCGGAGCGAAGCGAGCACCCCACGTCCGCGGCCGCGACACGGAGTCAGACCTTGTCCTGACGGTAGCGCCGCGCTCTGTATCGGCCATCCATGGCCTCCACAGCCCGCCGGAAACTCGCCATCCGAGGCGCCTGCTGTGAGGTGCGCAGCGCTTGTGAATCCTGCGTGTCGGGATGTCGCGTGTGGTAGCGCCTGAGTGGCCTGACGCCGCCAGCCGGAGCGTATACGGCCACGACCGCCGCATCCGGTGCCGGGGTGCGAGCGCTTCAGATCACTGCAGCGCCAGGGGCGGCGGTTATTGGCGGCTCGGATCGCCGCCATCGCAAGCGGGCGTGGGCGTGGGGTGCTTGCTGAGCGACATATAAGTTCGGAGCGAAGCGAGCACCCCACGTCCGCGGCCGCGACACGGAGTCCGACCCTGGCCTGTCGGGAGCGTCGCAGGCCCGGTTGGAGCGGAGCGGAAACCCGGCCGGCGATGCGGGGTCAGGGTTTGCGGCGGGCGGCGAGACGATCGAGAACGGTTTCGAGGCTGACGCCGCGGAGGCTCAGGACGATGAGGAGGTGGAAGAGCACGTCGGCGGCTTCTTCGGCGACGCCGGCTTCGTCGCGGCTCACGGCGGCCAGGGCGAGCTCGACCGCCTCCTCGCCCAGCTTCTGGGCGGCGCGGGGCACGCCGCCGTCAGCCAGATTCGCCACGTAGCTGCCCTCGGGGCGCTCCGCGAGCCGCTGGTCGATGACGGCGGACAGCTCCTCGAGCAGCGTGGCGGGCGGCGGGTCGCCGAAGCAGCTCGTCGTGCCGCGGTGGCAGGTCGGGCCGGCGGGTTGCGCGCTCAGGACGAGCGTGTCGGCGTCGCAGTCGGCGCGGATCGCTGACACCGCCAGCGTGTTGCCGGAGGTCTCGCCCTTGCGCCAGAGCTGCCGGCGGCTGCGGCTGTAGAACGTCGCCTGGCCGCTCGCAAGCGTGGCGGCGTAGGCCTCGCGATTCATGTAGCCGAGCATCAGGACCGCGCCCGTCACCGCATGCTGCACGATGACCGGCAGCAGGCCGCCGCCTTTCTCCCAGTCCAGCTCATCGGCCGCCGGTGCCACGATCGGAGCGGTGGTTCGTGAGATGCCGGCGGTGCTCATGAACCCGCCTCGACATGCCGGCTGACAAGCAGCCGGCAGGCGAACGGCAGTGCCGGTTTCGCCGCTGACCTTTCCGTTTGCATCGGCAGAATCATCTGCGCGCCTCGATCCCGGCTGCGGTGCAGGCGAGCGGCGGACAATGCCGGCGCCGGCAGCCTCCGGGTTCGCTTTGCAGAGTCACGGACGCACCTCGATGCCGGCGGCTGCGAGCTCCGCCTTGAGCGTCGGAATCGGCAGGTGGCCGGAGTGGAAGACGCTGGCGGCCAGGGCGGCATCCACGCGCGCGACGCCGAAGACCTCGATGAAATGACGCGCCTCGCCGGCCCCGCCGGAGGCGACGAGCGGCACCTGGCAGACGCCGCGCACAGCGGCGAGCTGCTCGAGGTCGTAGCCTTCGCGCACGCCGTCGACGTCCATGCAGTTGAGGACGATCTCGCCGGCGCCGCGCGACTGCGCCTCGCGGATCCAGTCGAGCGTTTCGCGGCGGCCGAAGCGCGTGCGCTCCGGGTCGCCCGTGTGGCTGGCCACGCGCCAGGTGCCGTTCTCGCGCCGGCTGTCCACGCCGACCACGACGCACTGGCTGCCGAAGCGGCGCGCCAGGGCATCGATGAGCGACGGATCCTCCAGCGCCGGCGTGTTCACGCTGATCTTGTCCGCGCCGCCGGCGAGCACGGCCTCCGCCTGTGCCACGTCGCGAATGCCGCCAGCCACGCAGAACGGGATGTCGAGCAGTGACGCGACGCGGCCGACCCAGCCCCGGTCGACGCTGCGGCCGTCCGGGCTGGCGGCGATGTCGTAGAAAACGAGCTCGTCCGCGCCCTCGTCGCGATAGCGTCCAGCGAGCTCGAGGATGTCGCCGGCGTCCACGTGGTCACGGAACTTCACGCCCTTGACGACCCGCCCGGCACGCACGTCCAGGCAGGGGATTATGCGGCGGGCAGGAATGTGCGCAGCTCCTCGTCCGTGATGCGGCCCTCGAGCAGCGCGCGGCCGATGATCGCCGCCGTGGCGCCCGCGGCGCGCAGCGCCTCCAGGTCGGAATGGTCGCGCACGCCGCCCGAGGCTTGCACGCGGAGGGTCGGAAAGCGCGCCACGCAGTCCGCGTAAAGCGCCGTATTCGGCCCCGTCATCGTGCCGTCGCGCCCGGCGTCCGTGCACAGCACGTGAACGGCGCCGGCCTCCGCCCACGCCGCCAGCGTCTCGTCCAGCACGAGCCCGCTGTCGCGCGTCCAGCCGCGGCTCTGCACGCGCCGCACACCGTCGGCATCGATGCGGACGTCGAAGGCGAGCACGATGCGCTCGGCGCCGAAGCGGTTCAGCCAGTCGCAGACCTCCTCCGGCCGCTCCACGGCCGCGCTGCCGATGACGACGCGGCCCGCGCCGAAGGCCAGCAGCGTCTCGACGTCCTGAACGCGGCGCACGCCGCCGCCGACCTGCACGCGTCCCGGCGCCAGCGCGGCGATGCCGTGCACGACGGCGCGGTTCCGCCGGTCGCCGTCCCGCGCGCCGTCGAGGTCCACGAGGTGCAGCCACTCCGCGCCCAACGTCAGGTAGCGCGCGGCGAGCTCCTCGGGCCGCGGTTCGTAATGCGACACCGCGTCGAAGTGTCCCTTGTAAAGCCGCACGCAGCGGCCGTCCTTCAGATCGATGGCGGGTATGGGCTGCATGAGTGGCACTACATCGTCAGGAAGTTCGCGAGGACGCGTGCGCCGTCCGCGCCCGAGCGCTCTGGATGGAACTGCACGCCGAGGAAATTGCCGTAAGCGACCGCCGCGGCGAAGGTGCCGCCGTGGCTGGCGGTCGCGACCGTTGCCCGGCTGGGCGGCGCCGCGTAGCCGTGCACGTAATAGAACCAGCCGCCGTCGGGCAGGCCGCCGAACAGCGGGCAGCGCCCATCGACGCTCGTGCGGCTCCAGCCCATGTGCGGGACGGGCACGTTCGGCGCCGCGTGCATGCGGCCCACCCGCCCGGGCACGAGCCGCAGGCAGTCGGTGCCGCCATCCTCTTCGGAGGCCTCGAACAGGAGCTGCATGCCGAGGCAGATGCCGAGCACGGGCCGGGTCAGCTCGGCAAGCACCGGCGCCAGGCCGCTCTCGCCGAGGCGTCGCATCGCGTCCGCAGCGGCCCCCACGCCCGGCAGGAAGACGTGGCTCGCGGCCGCGATGCGCTCGGGGTCCGCGCTCAGCGGCGCCTCGACGCCCAGGCGCGCCAGCGCGAACCGCAGCGAGCTGATGTTCGCCCCGCCGGAATTCACGATGACCGGGCCCGCCGTCACAGCACGCCCTTCGTGGAGGGGACGCCGTCGCCGTCGCGCCGGAACGCGTCCCGCAGCGCCCGGCCGAGCGCCTTGAAGGCCGCCTCGACCTGGTGGTGTGCGTTGTCGCCCTGGATGCGCACGTGGATCGCCGCCTTCAGCGACTCGGCCAGGGAGCGGAAGAAGTGCGGTACGAGCTCCGTCGGCAGCTCGCCGATGCGCTCGCGCGCCACGGCCGCCTCGAACACGGCGTACGGCCGCCCGCCGAGGTCCACCGCCACCTCGGCCCGCGCCTCGTCCATCGGCAGGACGAAGCCGTAGCGCGCGATGCCGCGCCGCGCCCCGAGCGCGGTCGCGAGCGCCTCGCCGAGCGCGAGCGCGGTGTCCTCCACCGTGTGGTGCTCGTCCACGTGCAGGTCGCCCGCGCAGGAGAGCTGCAGCGAGAAGCCGCCGTGCCTGGCCACCTGCTCCAGCAGGTGATCGAAATAGCCGATGCCGGTCGCGGCCTCGATCGGGCCGTCGCACGCATCGAGGTCCACCGCCACGGTGACGGCCGTCTCCTTCGTGCGGCGTTCGACGCGCGCGCGCCGCAGCCCGACGAGCACCTGGCGCGCGATTTCCGGCCAGCGCAGGCTGCCGTTGCTCCCGTCGCCGAGCTTCAGGCCGGCGATCCCCAGGTTGTCGGCGAAGGCCAGATCGGTGTCGCGGTCGCCGATGACGAAGCTGCGCTGCAGGTCGGGCGGGTGCTCGGCGATCCAGCGCGTGACGAGCCCCGTGGCGGGCTTGCGGCACGCGCAGCCGTCGGCGGGCCCGTGCGGGCAGATGAACTCCGCGGCGAACTCGATGCCCTGGCTCGCGAACAGCTCGCGGATGAACGCGTGCGGCGCGGCGAAGTCGGCCTCGGGAAACGCGGCGGTGCCGCGCCCGTCCTGGTTGCTGACGAGCACGAGGCGGTAACCGGCGCGCGCCAGCTCCAGCAGCGCCGGGATGACGCCGGGCACGAGACGGATCTTGTCGAGCGCGTCCACCTGCTCGTCCGCCGGTTCCTCCACCAGCGTCCCGTCGCGGTCGATGAACAGCGTGGGCTGGCGGTTCATGCGCGCGCCCGCACCGCCGGGGACTCGAGGGCCGCCAGCAGGCGGCGATTCTCCGCCGCGGCGCCGACCGTGATGCGCAGGCAGTTCGGCAGGCGCGGCTCGGCGCCGAAATCGCGCACCAGCACGCCGGCGGCCGCGCAGGCGCGCGCGTTGGCCGCGGCGTCGCGGAACTGCGCGAGCAGGAAATTCGCCTCGCTGGGCCAGACGTGCTGCACGGAGGCCAGCCGCTCCAGACGCGCCGCCAGCGCCTTGCGCCGGCGCACCGTGGCCCCGATGCGCCGCTGCGCAACGACCACCTCGGCCGGATCGAGGCGTTTCAGCGCCGCCTCGACGCTCAGCGACGGCAGCGGGTACGGCGGCAGCAGCGCCCGCAGCGTGGCCACGAGCCCGGCATCCGCCAGCAGAGCCCCGCAGCGCGCGCCGGCCAGACCCCACGCCTTCGACAGCGTCCGCAGCAGGACGAGGTTCGGATGCGCCTGCAGCAGGGGCGTGAGCGGCGCGCCGGAGGAAAACTCCACGTAGGCCTCGTCCACGACCACCAGCGCCCGCTCAGCCAGCCGGCGGCAGACGGCGACGATGGCGGCGGCCGAAAGCCGGTTGCCAGTAGGGTTGTTCGGCGAACACAGGAACACGAGCTTCACGACGCCGGGCGTGCACGCCTCGAGCACCCGCTTCGGATCCAGGCCGAACGCGCGGCCCAGCGGCACCTCGCGCACGCCCGCGCCCTGCAGGCGCGCGGCGACGCCGTACATGCCGAAGGTCGGCGGACAGACGACCACCGCGTCCTCGCCGGCGCGGCAGAACGCGCGCACCAGCACGTCGATGCCGTCGTCGCTGCCACGCGTGACGAGCACGCGCTCCGCGTCGAGCCCGTAGAGGCGCGCCAGCGCGTCGATCAGCGCCGCGGGGCGCGGATCGGGATAGCGGTTCAGGCCATCGGCCGTGTCGTCCCAGCCGGCGCGCCACCAGGTCTCGTTTGCGTGCAGGCGGACGACGCCGCGCTGCGGCGAGGCGCACTGGTAGGCGGCAAATTCCCGGAGCTCCGGGCGCAGGAGGTGCGCAAAGACCGTCATGCCACGGGCTCTCCGAGGGCGTCGAGGCGCAACGTCACGGCACGGGCATGCGCGTCGAGCCCCTCGAGCTCGGCGAGGATTCTGGCCGTCGGGCCCAACTGCGCGAGCCCGGCGGGCGTCGCCTCCTGGACGGAGATCGCGAGCTGGAAATCCTCCACCGACAGGCCGCTGCAGGAGCGGGCGTAGCCGTAGGTGGGCAGCACGTGGTTGGTGCCGCTGCAGTAGTCCCCGAGCGTCTCCGGCGTCCACCAGCCGAGGAACACGGAGCCGGCGGCCTCGATGCGCGGCAGCCACGTGGCGGCGTGCTCTATCTGCAGGACGAGATGCTCCGGTGCGTAGCGGTTGCTCACCTCGAAGGCCGTATCCAGGTCCGGCGTCACGATGGCGCGTGCATGCGTCAGCGCGTCGCGCACGATGGCGGCGCGCGGCAGGGAGGTGAGCTGCTCAGCCACGGCGGCCTCCACCGCATCCGGCAACCATTTCCACGGCGTGACGAGCACGGCCTGCGATTCCGGCCCGTGCTCCGCCTGCGCCAGCAGGTCCGCGGCGACGAAATGCGGCTGCGCGCGCTCGTCGGCGATCACCAGTACCTCCGAGGGACCGGCGGGCAGATCCAGCGCCGCGCCGTCGGGATCGCGCGCCACCTGCTGCTTCGCCTCCGTCACCCAGGCGTTGCCCGGCCCGAAGATCTTGTCCACCGGCTCGATGGACTGCGTGCCGTAGGCGAGCGCGGCGATGGCCTGCGCCCCACCGGCGAGCCACACCTCGTCCACGCCGCAGGCGCGGGCGGCGAACAGCACCGCCGGATCGGCGCGGCCGTCGGCGCGCGGCGGCGTGCACAGCGCCCGGCGCGGGCAGCCGGCCAACGCGGCCGGGACGGCGAGCATGACCACCGTGGACGGCAGCGGCGCGGAGCCCGCCGGCACGTACAGCCCGACGGCGCGGATGGGGCGCGTGATGCGCCGGCAGGTGACGCCGGGCACGGTCTCGATCTCGAGCGGCGCGCGCAGCTGCAGCGCATGGAAACGCCGCACGTTGGCGATCGCGGCGAGGATCGCCTGGCGAACTTCTGGCGCGAGTGCGGACTCGGCGGCGTCGAAATCCTCCGGCGGCACGCGCAGCGCGGCGGGCTCCACGCCGTCGTAGCGGCGAGTGAGGCGCTTGAGCGCCCAGTCGCCCTCGGCGCGCACGGCCGCGATGATTCCGGCCACGTCCGCGGCGAGCGAATCGCGCCGGGCCATCGCCGGGCGGCGCAACGCGCGTGCGCGCTCCGCCTCGTCCGCCGTGGCCCAGGTCACGCGCGGCAGCAGGACGGCCGCCCTAGGCAAGCATCTTCTCCACGGGCAGCACGAGGACTGCGGTGGCGCCGGCCGCCTTCAGGCTCTCGAGGGTTTCCCAGAACACGTTCTCGCGGCACACGGCGTGCACGGCGACGCGGTCGTCGCGGCCCTCCAGCGGCATCACGGTCGGCGCCTCGCTGCCGGGCAGCAGCCGCCGGATCTCCTCGAGCGCCGAGCGCGGCGCGTGCAGCATGATGTACTTGCTCTCGCGCACGCGGAGCACGCCCTCCATGCGGTTCACGAGGCGGCGCGGCCAGCCGTCGGCCGGGCCGTCACCGCGGCTGACGAGGAGCGCGCGGCTTTCCAGCACGACGTCCGCCTCGACGAGGTCATTGGCGCCGAGCGTCGCGCCGGTCGAGACGAGATCGCACACGACGTCGGCACGGCCGAGCTTCGGCGCGATCTCCACGGCGCCCGACAGCAGCACTATGGTGGCCGTCACGCCGTGCAGCTCGAGCCAGGCGGCGAGGCTCTTCGGGTAGCTCGTCGCAATCCGCAGCCCGTTCAGCGACGCCGGCGAGGTGTAGTCGAAGCCGCGCGGCACGGCGATGGACAGGCGGCAGCGGCCGAAATCCAGCTCCAGCTCGGGGCGCAGGTCCATACCGTTGCCCGCCTTCTCGCGGAACACGTTCAGGCCCACGATGCCGAGGTCACAAATTCCCTCGGCCACGAGCTCCGGAATGTCGTCGTCGCGAACGAGCAGCACGTCCACCGGCATGTTCTCGCCGAAGCAGATGAGCTGGTCGCGACCGCGGCTGTACACCAGCCCGCAGGTCTCCAGCAGATGTAAGGAGTTGTCGGTCAGCCGGCCGGACTTCTGCACGGCGACCTTGATGCGCGGCTCGGCGATGGCGGTCATTCGGTCACCTCGGCGTCCGCCCGCGCGGCCAGGCGCTCGGCCACGATGCGATAGCCGCCGTTGCCGTCGGCCAGGAAGCGCGCGACGCGGCCGATGGTGGTCACGCTCACGCCGGTGCGCTCGTGGATCTCGCGATACGGCAGCCCAGCGCGCAGCAGCGGCACCACCCGCCAGCGGTCCACGAGCGCCTGCAGCTCCGCAGGCGTGCACAGGTCGCGGAAGAAGCGCCGCGCTTCGTCCGCGGCCGCGAGCGCGAGTACCGCCTCGTAGAGGGACTGCTCCGCGCGCGCCTCGGCGCGGGGATCCAGGATGGGTCGTGTCTTCACCGGGGTTGCCTGATCGGCCGCTCGGGCCAAAGCGAATGTAGTAGCGCGTTATTACGCTATTACATTGACACATGCAAGCCGGGCTTGCCGGGGGTGCCGCGCGGCCCCCGGCCGCCGGGCGCGCGGCGTTGACATGGAACGGGGGCATGCCCATCATACGCGGCTTTCCGCAGTGGCCCGGGCGCATCGCCTGGGCCGCGTCCGCACCGGAGATTCAGGAACTTGGCAAACATCAAGTCGGCCCAGAAGCGCGCGCGCCAGAGCGTGAAGCACCGGGCGAACAACATGGCGATGCGCTCGCGCATGCGCACCCAGGTGAAGAAGGTCATCACGGCAATCGAGTCGGGCGACCGCGCGGCGGCCGAGGCGACCTACAAGTCGGCCATGCCCGTGATCGACAGCATGGTCAACAAGGGCATCGTCCACCGCAACAAGGCCGCGCGGCACAAGAGCCGCCTGAACGCCCGCATCCAGGCGATGCAGGCCTGACGACCCGCCGAATACCCGTTCCGTTTTCCTGAGAAGGCCGGCCCAGCGCCGGCCTTTTTCATGGGCGCGTTCCTTAGGGAAGGTCTGCACAGGTGCAGACCTTCCCGTGCGGGGCACGGATGCCCCGCCGCGCCAATCGCATAAGCGATTGATAGCGCGTGAGCCAGGGCGAAGCCCGGCCTTGCCCTGCGTCACTGCGCCAGTCCAGGATGGACTCGTGCAGTGGTTCCTTAGTGGCTTTCTCCGTGCGGCTTGGCGTGAGCCTTGATGCGCGCCAGCGCCTCGCGGCGGGCCTGGTCCTGCTGCTCCAGGAAATGCATTGCGGCGCCGATCAGCGCCGGCGTGCCCTCGCCCGTCGCCGCGGACACCGCGAACACCGGTCCCTTGTGGTCGATGGACGCGGCGATCTGGCGTGCGTGCGCGTCGGCCTCGCCCGCGGGCAGCTTGTCGATCTTGTTGATGACGAGCCAGCGGGGCCAGGATGCGAGCTCCTCGCTGTAAGCCTTCAGTTCGTGGAGGATGTCGCGCGCACCCTGTTCCGGCGGGGGCTCCCCGTACGACGGCACGGCATCCACCACGTGGAACAGCAGGCGGGTGCGCTGCAGGTGACGCAGGAAGCGGGTGCCCAGCCCGTGGCCCTCGGCCGCGCCCTCGATGAGGCCCGGGATGTCGGCCATGACGAAGGTACGGCCCTCGGCAAGCTCCACCACTCCCAGGTTGGGATGCAGGGTCGTGAAGGGGTAGTCCGCGATCTTCGGATGGGCCGCGGTGACCGCCTTCAGGAGGGTCGACTTGCCCGCGTTCGGCAGGCCGAGCAGCCCCACGTCGGCGAGCAGCCGCAGCTCGAGCTTGAGGTGGCGCAGCTCGCCGGGAGTGCCCGGCGTCGAGCGGCGCGGCGCCCGATTCACGCTGCTCTTGAAATGGACGTTGCCCTTGCCGCCGGTGCCGCCCTGGGCGACGAGCAGCTTCTGCTCCGGCTCGATCAGGTCGCCGAGGATTTCCTGCGTGCCGACGTCGTGTACGACGGTGCCGACCGGCACGCTGATCAGCACGTGCTCGCCGTTGCGGCCCGAGCAGTTGCTGCCGGCGCCGGGGGCGCCGCTCTGGGCCCGGAAGCGGCGCTGGTAGCGGAAATCGGCCAGGGTGTTGAGGCCGGCGTCGCCGACCAGCCAGACGCTGCCGCCGTCGCCCCCGTCGCCGCCGTCGGGCCCGCCGAACGGCACGAACTTCTCGCGACGGAAGCTGACGGCGCCGTTGCCGCCGCCCCCCGCCTGGACCGTGATGGTCGCCTCGTCCACGAATTTCATGCCGCCGTCCCCACGCCGGCCCCGGAATGACGAAGGCCCCGGGTATCCGGGGCCTTCGAGCATAAGCGCAACAGGGGCACTGGCCCTAGTCCGTGACGATGCTCACGAATTTGCGGCCCCGGGGACCCTTCGTCTCGAAGGCCACCCGTCCGGGCGCCTTGGCGAACAGCGTGTAGTCGCGGCCCAAGCCCACGTTCGTGCCGGGATGGAACTTCGTGCCCCGCTGCCGGACCAGGATGTTGCCGGCCAGAACCTGCTCGCCGCCGAACTTCTTCACGCCGAGGCGCTTGGATTCGGAGTCGCGGCCGTTGCGGGTACTGCCGCCTGCTTTCTTGTGTGCCATTGCCTGTTACCTCTGTCCGGCGGCGTGCCGTCGGTGATCAATTCGCGGGCGGGTGGTGCCGGGTTTCGCTGCGCTACAAACCGGCCTACGCGCCCGACTCGATGCCGGTGATCTTCACCTGCGTGAAGTGCTGGCGGTGCCCCTTCGTCCGCCGGTAGTTCTTGCGGCGGCGAAACTTCACGATCTCGATCTTGCGGCCCTTGCCCTGGGTCATCACGACGGCGCTGACCTTGCCGCCCGTGAGGAACGGTGTGCCGACGGTGACGGCGTCCCCGTCGCCGACGAGCAGGACGCGGTCGAATTCGATGTTGGCCCCTTCTTCGGCGTCGAGCTTTTCGACGCGAAGGACGGCGCCGTCCTTGACTCGATACTGCTTGCCGCCCGTGGCGATCACGGCGTACATGGAGGTCTCCTGCAGGATTGCCGGCGGCCGGGGCGGCCGGAAAAAGACGAGCATTGTAGGAAGTTGCCGGCAGCCGGTCAATCGAGCCGGACCCCGCCCGGGAACCGCCCGGGCGGCTTCGCCGGGGTGGCGAGGCCGGACGAATGCCCGATAATGGCGACTCCCGGCGCTCCGGCGCCCCGGAGCCCACGCATCCATGCAGGAATCCGCCTTCGCCGCCGGCCCCCCGCGCCGGAACCTTTCGCTGGATGAGGTCCGGGCGCTGGTCGCGGCCGACCTCGAGAGGCTCGACCGCGTCATCGTCGAGCGGCTGACGAGCGACGTGGCGCTGGTCAACCAGGTGGCCGGCTACATCGTCGCGGGCGGCGGCAAACGGCTGCGCCCGCTGCTGGTGATCCTGGCGGCGCGCGCCTGCGGTTACGGGGGCGACACGCACGTGGACGCCGCGGCCATCATCGAGTTCATCCACACCGCCACGCTGCTGCACGACGACGTCGTCGACGGCTCCGAGCTTCGCCGCGGCCGCGACACGGCGAACTCCGTGTTCGGCAACGAGGCGAGCGTACTGGTCGGCGATTTTCTCTACTCGCGCTCGTTCCAGATGATGGTCGGCATCGGCGAGGTGCGCATCATGGGCGTCATGGCGGACGCGACGAACGACATCGCCGAGGGCGAGGTCCTGCAGCTCATGAACTGCCACGACCCCGACACCGACGAGCGGCGCTACTTCGACGTCATCCGCTGCAAGACGGCGCGGCTGTTCGAGTCCGGTGCGCGGATCGCCGCGATCATCGCGGGGGCCGACCGGGTCCTGGAGGACGCGCTGGCGGAGTTCGGACTGCGCCTCGGCACGGCGTTCCAGCTCATCGACGACGCGCTCGACTACAGCGCCTCGTCCGAGCAGATGGGCAAGAACGCCGGCGACGACCTCGCCGAGGGCAAGCCGACGCTGCCCCTCATCTATGCGCTGCGCCACAGCTCGGCGCCGGAGCGCGAGACGATTCGCAGCGCCATCGAACACGGCGGACTCGACGACCTGGACACCGTCCTGGGCGCTATTGTCTCTACAGGGGCCCTCGACTACACTGCGCGGCTCGCGCGCGAGCAGGCCGATGCCGCCGTCGATGCCCTGGCGGCGCTGCCCGACTCGGCCTGGCGGGACGCTCTGGCATCGGTAGCGCGGATTGCCGTGGAGCGTAACGGCTAGGCGTTCAGCGGGCGCAGGGCCCAACGGGCCAAAGTGACGGGGTGTAGCGCAGCCTGGTAGCGCGTCTGCTTCGGGAGCAGAAGGTCGGAGGTTCGAATCCTCTCACCCCGACCATCTCGCCGGTTCGGCGATCTACCCTTCCGGTTCGCCGTCAGCGCGCGCAGGCGCAGCCCGATTCCGCCTTTGCCGTGTCCGTCGTCGCCAGCGTGCGCCCGAGCTCCGGATCGTTGCCGTACACCGTGCTTGCGCCGCGCGTCAGGAACGTCTCCCAGGCGATGCCCTGCGGGTCCGACACCCAGGACTTCTCCGACCGGGCGTAGCAGCAGGTCGTCTCGCCTTCCTCCAGTACCGGGGCCTGTGTCGCCCGCAGGCGCGCATACACCTCGCCGAGCTCCGCCTCGTCCTCGACCTGCAGGCCGAGGTGATTGATGCCCGGCTGCGATCCGCAGTGGGTCGAGATGGCGAAGTTCACGCGCGGGTCCTCGAGCATCCACTTTGCGTAATCCGGCTTGATCACCGTGGGCTCCTGCCCGAACAGCGTGCTGTAGAACTTCAGCGACGAGTCGAGCTCGCCGACGTGGACGTGAACGTGCAGGCGCTTCATGGCTTCACACTCCGGGATGAGTTGCGCAGGGATGAATTCGATGCGGCTGACTTTCGTGGCGGGGCGCAGCGCGAGCCCCGGCAGCAGTTCTCGGACAGGAACGCCATGAGCGCGTCCATGCCGTTCCACGACACGGAATAGACGAGCGAGCGGCCGTCGCGGCGGCTGTCCACGAGGCCGGCGTTCCTGAGCTGGGCGAGGTGGAAAGAGAGCGTCGGCGCGGGCAGTCCCAGCTCCGTTGCGATCTCGCCCGCCGCCATGCCCGCCGGCCCCGCCTGCACGAGCAGGCGGAACGTGTCGAGCCGGTTCTCCTGCGCCAGCGCGCCGAGCATTTCCAGTGCCGCTGTCTTTTTCACGTTTCCAAAAATATGGAAATTTGCGGCGAAGTCAAGCGGTGCGTCGATGCGGGGGCGAATGTGCCGCCGGGACGAGCGCCGCCGGAGCAGGCTCAGTTTCCGGCCGCGCTCGCCTCGATCCGCGCGGCGATCTGCCCGGCAAGCTGCGCGACGGCCGCCGAATGGGCCGCGACGAAGCCGTCGATGTCGCCCTCCGCCGGCACCCGCAGATCCACCCGCTCGACGGCGAGCTGCCCCCCGTCCGCCCCGGCGAGCACCCAGCGCGCGATGAGCTCGACGGCTTCCCCGGGCCGGCCGTCGAAGCGCTCGACGTCCACCCGCAGCCGGTAATCCGGACGCCCGGCCGGCGCGACGGGATAAGCGCTGACCCTGCGGGAGGCCAGGCGTCGCGCCAGCTCCTCCGCCAGCGCCCGCCCGAATGCGTCATCCAGCGGATCGGCCCAGCGGTGCAGGCCGGCGGGCTCGAGCCGCCCCGCGCCCAGCCGCAGCATGACCTGCGGCCGGTCCAGGTAGCGCGGCAGCTCGACCGCCGCGATGGCCACCGCCGGAGCGTCGTGCCACGCCGCCGGCAGCGGCGCGGTCGCCGCGAGCGTCCAGTAGTCCGCCGGCGGGCTGCGCACCGAGCAGCCGGCGACGGCCAGCAGGCAGACCACCAGCCCCGTCCTGCGCGCGCTCATGGCTCGTCCTCCCTTCCGTAGATGAGCGCCTCGGGGTGCTGCTCGAGATAGTCGGCCATCACCCGCAGCGAACGCGCCGCCTCCGACATCTCGCGCATCACGCGCCTGAGCTCGCGGTGCACGGGCTCGTCGGGGCTGAGCAGGTGCTCCGCGTTGGCGAGCACCCGCCCGACGTGCTCCAGCGCGCTCGAGACGGCCGGAGCCACCTCGCTGTTCATCTGCGCGGCGAGCGACTGCACGGACTCCAGCGTCTGCGCAAGCGACGCGACCGAGCGGCGCATCTCGTCCGAGCTCACCAGCTCGTTCACACCCAGCGCCGCCTGGTTCAGGTTGCGGCCGATCTCGTCGAACGGCACCGACTCGAGGCGCGCGGCCAGACCGGTCAGCGCGCTGGTGAGCTCCTCGAGCTCACCGGGCCGCGTCGGCAGGACGAGATAATCGCCCTCGGCCGCCAGCGTCGCCGCGGGCGCGTCCGGAAAGACGTCCAGGTTCACCAGGAGCTGGCCGGTCAGCAGGCTGGCCTGCTTGAGCTGCGCACGCAGCCCCTCCTCCACGAGCATGCCGAAGTATTCCTGCGGGCTGGCCGCCAGGTCGCCAACGCCCTCGATGCGATCCGGCTGGATCTCCAGCAGCACGGGCACCCGGAAGCTGACCGCCTCGGCGTCGTACTGGAGGCGGATGTCGGCCACCTCGCCCACGCGGATGCCCCGCAGCTCCACGGGCGCGCCGCGCGACAGGCCGCGCACCGACTGCTCGAAGTAGACGAGGAAGTACTGCTTCAGCGCCTGGCCGTCGTCCTCGATCTCGCTGCGGCTCGGGAACAGCGGGAACTCGGCGCCGTCCCCTGCCACCTCGCCGGGGCGCAGGCTCGGCGGCGTGTCGAAGGCGATGCCGCCGACCAGCATGCTCACGAGCGACGGCGACTCGACCGATACACCCTCGACGCCCAGGCTGACGTCGAGCCCGCCGACGCTCCAGAAGTGCGTGTTCCGGCGCACGAAGCGCGAATACGGCTCGCGCACGAAGATGCGCACCGTCACCGATTCGCCGCCGGGGGCGAGCTGGTAGTCGACGACCTCGCCCACCCGTATGCCGCGGTAATAGACGGGCGATCCGAGGTCCGCCTGGCCGAGCGTCGGTGCGTGCAGCGCGTAGTAGCGCCCGGGCTGGTCGCCGGCGATCGCGGGAGGCTCGTCCAGGCCGGTGAACGCCCGTTCGCGCGCGCCCGCGGGACTCGGGTCGATGGCGATGTAGGCGCCGGAGAACAGCGTCGTGAGTCCGCTGACGCCACCGGGACTCACCCGCGCGCGCACCACCCAGAAGCGCGTCCGCTCCGTGAGGTAGTCCTCCAGCTGACGAGCCATGCGCGCCCGCACGATGACGCTCGTGAGGTCTTCGGAGAGGGTGATGGACTCCACCGTGCCGACGTCCACGTCCTTGTGGCGGATCGTCGTGCGGCCCTCCTCCAGCCCCTCGGCGCTGTCGAAGGTGATGGTCACGATCGGGCCGAGCTCCTGGTAGGCCGTCCACGCCAGCCAGCCGCCCGCGATCGCGGCGACGAGCGGGACGATCCAGACGATGGACAGGCCCCGCACGCGGCGCGTGAGCGGCGCGGCGACGGCCTCCGGAACGTCGTCGGCCCCCGGCTCAGCCATGCCCTTCCTCCATGGCGTCCCAGATCAGGCGCGGATCGAAGTTCAGGGAAGCGAACATCGTGAGCACGACCACCGCGCCGAAGAACACGACGCCCGGCTCGGCCTGCACCGAGGCGATGTTGCCCAGCCTCACGAGTGCGACCAGCACGGCGACCACGAAGACGTCCACCATCGACCAGCGGCCGATGAAGTCCACGAGCCGGTACAGCCGCGTCCGGTCCACCGGCCGCCAGTGCCAGCGCCCTGCAACCGAAGCGAGCAGGAGCGCGAGCACACCGATCTTCAGGATCGGAATGCAGATGCTCGCCACGAACACGATCAGTGCCAGCGGCCACATGCCCTCGGCGAGCAGGAAAATCACGCCGCTCAGGATCGTGTCCGACTGCTGCGCGCCGAGGTTGACTACCGTCATGATCGGCAGCAGGTTCGCCGGCACGTAGCACAGCACCGCGGCTGCCAGGAGCGCCGAGGTGCGGATGAGGCTGTTGCGCTTACGGTCGTGCAGATGCGCGAGGCAGCGCGGGCAGCGCAGCTCGGCGGCGTCGACCTGCGGCGGGCGGCTCACCTTCCCGCACACATCGCAGCCAAACAGGCCCGCGCGCCGCGCAGTCGGCGCGGCCGCCATCAGGGCACCTCCTCGAGCCGCGCCCACAGGTCGGCGGGATTCAGCAGCACGGCGGAGCCGGCGAGCAGCACCACCAGCGCGGCGAGCGCCCACAGCGCCGGCCCGGTCAGCACCTGCGCGAGGTCGGCCAGCTTCACGACCGAGACGATGATGCCCAGCAGGAACACCTCGGCCATGCCCCAGGGCCGCAACTGCTGCACGGCGCGAAATGCCGTGCGCGCCTTCCACGGCAGGCGGCCCCTCGACAGCGGCGCCAGCACCCAGAGCAGGAGCGCAATCTGCAGGCCCGGCACGAGGATGGTCGTGATGAAGACCAGCGTCGACAGCAGCACGTAGCCCTGCGTCCACAGACCCGCGGCGCCGCCGGCGAGCGTCGTCCGGCTGACCTGGCCGGACAGTTCCATGCCCAGGAACGGGAAGGCGTTCGCAATCGCGTACATGATGAGCGATGCCGCAGCGAGCGCGAGCAGGACGTCCGGACCGGTGCGCCCCGCCGTCTGCAGCGTCGCGCCGCAACGGCGGCAATACGCGGCGGTGCCGGGGCGCAGCGCGTCGACGCGGTGGAGCAGATCGCAATCGCGGCAGGCAAGCAACGTGCTGCGGGCCATGAGCCTCCCGGGGCGGCAAAGAAGCCCCGCGCACTATACCCGCGGCGCGCGACGCGCCGTCAACCGGCGCGTGGATCGCCGCACGGGAAGGTCTGCACAGGTGCAGACCTTCCCGTGCGGGGCACGGATGCCCCGCCGCGCCAATCGCGTAAGCGATTGATAGCGCGTGAGCAAGGGCGAAGGCTGGCTTTGCCCTTGCGTCACTGCACCAGTCCAGGATGGACTTGTGCAGAATGGCGCCTCCTTCGACAGGGATGGGCTATGGATCCGGCGTTGCTGCAAATCCTCTCGGGCGGCATCACCGCGCATCGCGGCGGCGACCACGCCGCCGCGGAATCCGCGTACCGCGCCGTGCTCGCTACGCAACCCGACCAGCCGGACGCACTCCACTACCTCGGCATGCTCGCCTGGCAGCGCGGCGATCCGGAGGCCGCCTACGCGCTGGTGGCGCGCGCCCGCGCGCTCGCGCCGCGGGATCCGGCGCTGGCCGCCAACCTCGGGCTGGTCCTGCAGGCACTGGGCCGCGGTGCCGAGGCGGCGGGCGCCTACCAGCAGGCGCTCGCGCTGGAGCCGAATCATCCGGAAGCCTGGTACAACCTCGGCCTGCTGCGCATGGAGCAGAACCGCTTTCAAGAGGCGGCCGAGTGTCACGGCCGCGCGCTGGCGCTTGCGCCCGGCCATCGCCAGGCATCGCGCCAGCAAGGCCTGGCTCTACTGCGCGCGAGGGACTGGCCGGGGGCGATCCAGGCGCTGCACGCGGCCGCGCAGCAGGCGCCGGAGGCGGCGGACCTGCTGCTCGATCTGGCCCGCGCACACGAAGGTCAGGGCGAGCTGGAAACCGCGGCGGCGCTGTGCCGCGAGGCAGCCCGGCGGGATGCGGCGCTCGGGTCGCGCGCGCTCGCGCGGCTCAGCCTGCTGCTCAGGCGGCTCGGCCGCCCTGCGGCCGCGCTCATGCAGGCGCGCGCGGCCTGCTGGGCGGACCCGAGCGAGCCGGATGCGCAGCGCGCGCTGGGCCAGGCACTGAAGGAGCTCGGGCGGCTGCGCGAGGCCGGCGAGGCATTCGATCGCGCCCATCGTGCACTGCGCACACCCGGCGGCGCGCACGCCAGCCGGCCGACGTTCCTGCGCACGACCCGCGCCAAGCTGCGCCACGACGCGGAAC
>Ga0268386_10000260_pt1 | contig 31631 bp, 29 predicted proteins | sample RVTome_15_FD_200260 | JGI IMG/M metagenome (GOLD analysis project Ga0268386, IMG submission 200260) | Soil microbial communities from uranium-contaminated site in the Upper Colorado River Basin, Wyoming, United States - RVT150D86... ... | reverse complement strand
CCGACGCGTATGCGAGCACGCCGCTCATGTGGGCGCGCGTGGGCCTGCAGGCCCTGACCATCCTGCTGCTCTTCGTCGCCTTGATGATGCGCCGCTGAGGTCGCGCTCAGGCGAGCCGGTGCCGCGCGAAGGGCAGTGAGCGCAGGCGCTTCCCAGTCGCCGTGAAGACCGCGTTGCCGACCGCGGGGGCGACGAGCGCGGTCGCGGGCTCGCCGATGCCACCCGGTGCTTCCGTGCTCGGCAGGATGAACGTGTCGATCTCGGCACCTCGGACATGCGCATCAGCCGGTAGCTGTCGAAGTTCGTCTGCTGGGAGCGTCCCTCGCGCAGGTTGATCTCGCCCCACAGCGCGGCGGTGAGCCCGAATATCACGGAACTCTCGACCTGCGCGGTGACGATCGATGGATTGATCACCTGGCCGCAGTCGAGCGCACAGACGATGCGATGCACGCGCAGCTTGCCCTGCTCGAGCGAGATGTCGGCCACCTGAGCCATGTAGGTGCCGTAGCCTTCCATCAGCGCGACACCCTGCGTGATCCCCCTGGGCGCGCTGCCGTAACCCGCTTCTTGCACCGCGCGCTCGAGCACCGCGCGATAGCGCGGCTGCTTCTCGAGCAGGGAGAAGCGGAACTGCACGGGATCCTTTCGCGCCGCCGCGGCAAGCTCGTCCATGAAGCTCTCGGCGACGAAGCAATTGAGCGCGTGGCTCACCGAGCACCAGTAACCCACGTTGATGCCGATCTCGTGAGGCACGTAGTCGACGAGCACGTGCGGCACGTCGTACGGATAGTTTGCCGCCGCCTCGATCGAGAACGGATCCCGTTCCGGATACCGGCATCGAGCTAGAGCGACTCGTCGACGATGCGCTCGAGGACCGTCAATGGAACGGCGCCGTTCTCGAGCACGACGGTATGAAAAACCTTGAGGTCGAACTTTGCACCGAGCCGCGCGCGACTCTGCTCGCGTAACTCCAGGATCTTGAGCTGTCCGACCTTGTAGGCGCAGGCCTGCCCGGGCAGCGCCATGTAGCGCTCGATCTCGGAGACGACCTCGCTCTCCGCCATGCCCGTCGCGCCCATCATGTATTCGATGGCCGCCTCGCGCGTCCAGCCCTTGGCGTGTATGCCGGTGTCGACCACGAGGCGTACCGCGCGATACATCTCCGCCTGCAGTCGCCCGAGATCACCCCAGGGGTCGCCCTCGTACATGCCGATCTCGGCCATCAGACGCTCGGCGTACGCGCCCAGCCTTCGACGTAGGCGGTGTATATCGGCTGCTGGCGAATCATCGGCAGCCCCTCGAGACCCTGGGCGGTCGCGATCTGGAAGTGATGACCGGGGATGCCCTCGTGATACGCAAGCGTCTTCATCCCCCAGGTCGGCATCTCGTGGACGTCGCGCAGATTCGCGAAAAAGGTGCCGGGCCTGGAGCCGTCGAGCGCGGCGGCCTGGTAGTAGGCCCCCGACGCGCCCTTTTCTGCGGATTCCGGCACGCGCTCGACCAGGAGCTCGCCAGGCGGAATCGTGCTGAAATACCTGGGCATGCGCGCATTGGCGGCATCGAGCATCTCGCGGTACTGCGCGAGCATCTGCTCGCGTCCCGTATCGTCGTTTGGCAGCAGGAAGCGCGGGTCCGTGCGCAGCTCGGCGACGCGCTCGGCGACCGTCCCCTCGGTGAGACCCTGACCGTCGAGTAGCGCGTCCATCTCGGCATCGATGCGCGCCACCTCGCCGAGCCCGAGCGCATGCACCTCCCCGGGGGCTTCGGCGCCGTGCCGGAGCCGGTTGTCGCTCGGTATTTCGTGCGGGAGATAACCGATTCGCCGATCGTGCGCAGTGCAGATGCGACGAAGCGATGCTTATTCTCGGTAGCGATCGAACCACGCGAGGATCGCGCTCGCCTTGGCCGCCGACTGCGAGGGCCGCGCGGTGAGTCCGCCGTGCGACGCGCCAGGCACCTTGACGAGGCCCGTCGGCACGCCCCTGAGCTGCAGCGCCTGGTAGTACTGCTCCGAGTCGCTGACCGGCGTGCGGAAATCCTGGTCGCCGACCAGCACCAGTGTCGGCGTCTTGACCGAGCCCACCAGCGACAAGGGCGATACCTTCCAGTACGAATCCGGGTCCTCCCACGGGAGCTTCTCGAACCAGTACTTCGGCATGTAGGTGTAGACGTCCGTGGTGAGCACCGTGCTCGCCCAGTTGATCACGGGCTTCTGCGTCACCGCCGCACGGAAGCGGTCCGTGCGACCGACGATCCAGGCGGTGAGTACGCCACCGCCGGAACCGCCGGTCACGTACAGCCGCTTGGGGTCGACATGTCCCTGTGCGATCGCCGCATCGACGGCGCTCATCAGGTCGTCATAGTCCTCGCTCGGGTATCTGTGGTGGATGAAGTTCGCGAACTCCTGCCCGTAGGATGTCGAGCCGCGCGGGTTGACATACAGCACGACGTACCCGGCCGCGGCATAGAGCTGCACGTCGGTCGAGAACACCGGTCCGTAGGCGGCGTAGGGACCGCCGTGGATCTCGAGGATCAGCGGGTACTTCGTCGCCGGATCGAAGTTCGGCGGCAGCGCGAGCCAGGCGTCGATCGGCCGCCGGTCGAAGGACGAAGTCACCGCGAGCGGACGCACCTCGGCCAGGGTCTTGTCCGCGAAGAGCCCGGCGTTGAGCTGCGTCAGGCGACGCGTCTTGCCGCGCCGTGTGACCGACACGTCCGATGGACTCTGCGGCGTGCCGCTCGTGAATGCGACCGTGCCGTCCTTCGCCACGGAGAAGGCGCCGTCCGTGTAGGGCCGGTCGAGGCCGCTGCCGCTCAAGCCCTCCGCGACCGGTGTGAGGCGGCCGTCCAGATCGACCCGGGCAATCTTCGTCACCGCGCGGTCGTCATAACGCACGTAGAGGCTGCGGCCGTCCGCCGCCCAGTGCGCCTCGTCGATCGTCCGGTCGAGGCTGCTCGTGAGCGAGCGCGGCTTGTTGTCGTCGCGATCCATCACGTAGAGCTCCGCGTTCTGATAGCTCATGAGCCGGTCGTCGAAACCGAGATACGCAATCATCCGGCCGTCGGGCGAGACGGTGGTTGCGCGATCGGCGCCGACCCGCGACGTCAGTGGGCGGATGGCGCCACTGGCCAGCGCGACTTCATAGATCTCCGTGTTGACCGGCTCGCGGCGCCAGTCATCCATCCGGTTGCCGGTGAGAAGCAGGTGACCGCCGTCGGGCGTGAAGGACAGTGGCCCGGTCTCATTGAAGGCGCCGAAGGTGAGTTGCCGTGGCGCGCCGCCTTCGGCCGCGACGACGTAAGCATGACGGTAGCCGGGCGTGAGATAGCCCTCCGCGTCGCTGCGGTAGCTGAGGTCGGTGATCACCTCGAGCGGCGGCGCCCAGGCCGCACCTTTCGGCTTCTCCGGCGCTTCGCCCAGCTTCGCCGCCTCGTCCGGGGTGAACATCGTAAAGGCGATCCAACGCCCGTCGGGCGACCAGGCCAGGTCCGCGGGCGCGGAAAGCAGCTCGGCGAGCTTCGCGGTCTGGCCGCTCGGCATCCAGCGGACGAAGAGCTGAGGACGGCTTCCCTCGGCGGTCGAGACGTAGGCGAGGCGACCGCCGTCCGACGACCACCGCGGCGAGGTGTGCGACCCGGCGCCGGCCACGAGCGGCGTCTGCTCGCCGGTGTCGACGTCGATCAGCCAGATCGACTGGCGCGCGCGGTCGGTCATGATGTCGAACGACACCCGCACATAGGCCACGACCCGGCCATCGGGCCGGATCTGCGGATCGGCGGCGTACTGAAGCCCGAAGAGATCGGCACCCTGGAAGATGCGATTCGGCGCGTCCAGGGGCGCTGCGCTCACGGGTCCCACGACCAGGAGCGCGAGCAGGAGGACGACGACTGTGTTGCGCATGGCGGAATATGAGAAGTGGGGAGCGGTCACGCTAGCTGCGTGCTGCTTCCGCGTCCAGCACTCTGCGGTGTCAGGTCAGGTCTTCGGCCGAGTCACCGCTCCCGCCTGAGCCACAACTTTGGTCTTGCCGGCACAATCCAGATCCTTCCCGGGCCCCGTTTCGAACAGAGCCAGCAAGGCCGCCGGCGGAGCGATCGCAAACAGAGCGGCGGCGGCTGCGACCCGGCCCGCCAGCCGCGCCGGCTGCGGGTGGAACCCCGGGTCCTTGAACGTACCGTCGACATCGAGCGGGCCTCGCAGGCTGACCGGGCTGATGTCCTTGGGCCGCGCCTTGAGCTCGAGATCGAGGCGTTCATCGGCCAGATCAATCGTCCCGCTGCCAACAATGACCGTGTCGGTCGTGTCGAGCGCCATCGATCGCGCCGTGGCGACGCCGTCGGCGACCGCGAGATCCGTGTACGCGCAGCGTACCGGCACCGTCTTGTCCTTGCTCAGCACAAGAATCAACGACTCGGCGACATCCAATCCCGCCAGTTCGAGGACCAGATTGCTCATCTCTCCGGAACCCATCACTGCCCCGACTTCGCCATCGGCGGTGGCCAGCATCTTTGCGACAGAGTTTCCGCGTCCCGCCAGCCGGGCCTGACCGGCAATGAGCCCGAAGCCCTTCGGGCTGATGCGCGGCATGAGCTTGGGAACTTCAACGTCCTGCAGGCGCAGGTCCGTCTGCGTTGCGATCGGATTGCGTCGCGCATCGAGCTCGATGTTGCCGGTCAGCCGTCCGCCCGCCAGCGCGACGTCGAGCGGATCGATGCGCATCACTCCGTTCTTAAGCTTCAGGTGCGCATTCATCGCGTCGATCGGAAGGTTTCGCGCAGTGATCCGCTGCGCGCGCAACTCGACGTCGGCATCGAGCGACCGGAGCTTCTTCAGGTCATACGGTTTGTCTGGCAGCACCCGAGGGCTCGCCTTCTTTTCCTGTGCCTCGGCGCGCTGCTCCGGCGAAGCGGTTTCCCCCGGCGCGGTGCTGGGGGGAGCGCCGATTAGGCCCCCGAGGTCGTCGAGGTCGAGCTGTCGCGACCTGAGTTTTGCGTGCAATGCGGGTCGTTTGCCGCCCACGTCGATGCTGACGTCGCCGGCCACGTCGCTGTCGCCGACCATGCCGTGGAAGTCAGCATAGCGCCACACGTCCTGCTCATGGCTCAATCGGCCGGAGACCTTGTAGGGGGGCGTTTCCGGCGTCGCGATCCCGATCAAGCGATACAGATCCGCGAGGTTCTGGCCCGATGCGTCTGCATTTACAGTGAAGCGCGTGAGATCGATTGGGGCGTCCAGCGTTCCATACGCGTGCAGTTTCGTAGCTCCCGCGTGCGCGTTTAGGTCGAGTCGATATCCTTCGCCGCGCCGCAGCAGCTGCAGCGGCGAGTCGACGCGTCCGTGCAGGTCAAACGGCTCTTTCCGGTAGCGGCCAGTGCCGCGTGCGACGATCGGAGCATAACCGCCCTTCGCGTCGCGGCGCTCCGTCTCGACCGCGAGCGTGAGGTCGGTATGCAGTGCGGGCTCGCGAACACGCAGCGTCCCGTCCCGGATCGAGAGTGCGCGGATGGTCGTCGAGGAGCGCTTCGGGCGCTTGCGATCGAAGCGCCAGTTCGCCTGACCACCCGCATTGCGCTCGAGAAGCAGTTCCGGCGTGTCGAGTGCAATCCGTGTCACGTCGAGCCGGCCGCGCAACAGCGGCCACGGATCGATGTCCATGTGCACTCCGCGCACACGGGCCATGACCGGACTCTTCGACCACTTCGCATTGCCCAGCGCGACGCCGCTGGCGGCGACACTGAGGCCCGGGCCGACAGATACGTCGAGGTCGCCGCCGATTTCGAAGTGGCGACCCGTGACCGCGGCGACACGTCGCTCGATGGGCGCCTTAAACCAGTTGTCGTCGTATGCGAGCGCGATTCCCCCGATGAGCGCGAGCACGACTGCGCCGACGACGCCCCACCGGGGCGGGCGCCAATCACGCAGTTTCCGCATCCCGCCGGCCATGAGTCCGAGTCTACGCAGCTGGCACGGCGTGTCAGCCGCTGGACAACGTCCGACGGCGTAAGTCGGCTCCTACGCCGAGCGCCATCCGGCTCATTGGTGATGGCCTACTGCCGGCTGATGCCGCTGCGCCCGTCGCGCAGCACGAATTTCTGGATCTTGCCTGTCGCGGTCTTGGGGAGTTCGACGAGGAAGTGAAATTCCTGTGGTACCTTGAAGTGCGCGAGCTGCGAGCGGCAGAACTCGCGCAGCTCGGCGGGAGTGGCGCTCGCGCCGGGACGCAGCACGACGAAGGCCTGCGGCGCTTCGCCCCATTTCTCGTGGGGCATACCCACGACCGCCGCCTCGAGCACGGCCCCATGCTTGAGCAGAATGCCTTCGACTTCGATCGAAGATATGTTCTCGCCGCCGCTGATGATCACGTCCTTGTATCGGTCGCGGATCTCGACGTAGCCGTCGGCGTGCATGACCGCGGCATCGCCCGAGCGGAACCAGCCGCCTCGCAGGGCTTTTGCCGAGGCTTCGGGATCGTTCCAGTAGCCCTTCATCACTACGTTTCCGCGGGCCACGATCTCGCCCAGCGTGCGTCCGTCGCGCGGCACGTCCCGGTCGTCCTCGTCGACGACCCGCAGCTCGCCGGAGGTGATGAGCTCGATTCCCTGGCGCGCCTTCACGGCCGCGCGCTCTGACGAAGAGAGCTGCGCGTCCTCCGGACGTGCCTCGCAGACGGTGATGAACGGCGCCGTTTCGGTGAGTCCGTAGACATGCGTGATGTGCCAGCCGAGCTCGCCTTCGACGCGCTCGATCGTTGCGGCCGCCGGTGGCGCGCCGGCCGTGAGCACGCGCAGCCCGCGCGGCAGACGGCGGCGACGCTCGTCAGGCCCGTTGGCGATGCCGATCAGGACCGTCGGCGCCGCGCACATCATAGTGATGCGCTCGTGCTCGACCTGATCGTAGACGGTGGTCGCATCGACCTTGCGCAGACAGACGTGCGCCGCGCCGGCGGCGGTGACGGTCCAGACGAAGGTCCAGCCATTGGCGTGGAACATGGGCAGCGTCCACAGATAACGATCCGCGGGCGTCATCGGTACATGCACGAGCGTGCCGACGCAGTTCACCCAGGCGTTGCGGTGCGTGATCATCACGCCCTTGGGCCGCGAGGTCGTACCGCTCGTATAGTTAATCGAGATCAGGTCCGATTCTGCGATGTCCGGCCGGACGAAGCTGCCCGAAGCGGCGGAGAGCGTCGACTCGTAATCGAGCCAGCCGCGGCGCGAACCCTCGAGCGCGACGAAATGACACACACCGGGCAGGCGTTGGCGCACGCTGTCGATCGCATCGAGGTAATCGGCGTGGGCGCAAACGACCTTCGCGCCGCTGTGCTCGATCAGGTAGACGAAATCCTCCGCGGTCAGCCGGTAGTTGAGCGGCACGACGACCGCGCCCAGCTGCGGCACCGCGTAGAACTGCTCGAGCATCGCATGGGTATTCGGAGCGACGAGAGCAACCCGATCTCCCGGGCCGACTCCGAGACCCTGCAGCGCCGAGGACCAGCGATAGGTGCGCTCGAAAAAGGCGCCATACGTCAGGCGAAGGTTGCCATCGACCACGGCCTCGCGGCCGGGATGCACCTTGCGCGCGCGCCGTCCGAAATCCAGGGGCGTGAGCGGCGTTTCCATCGGCGTTTGCTCCGTGGGAGGAGGCGTAGTTCCGTGCAAGAAGGACCCGTTCTGCCGGCGGCGCGTGGGGATGCGCCAGGCGGCGGTGCAGTGATAGATTAACGGCGGCCGGCGCGGAAGCGAACGCCGGCGTCTTGGGTCAGGTTGCCGCTCGGGAACACGCAGGTTGCATGACGGCCTAGATTTCAACCATCCACGAAGGGGACAGGGCATGAGTCAGAGCAGGGTTTCTGTATGGGCTTGCGCCGCAATCGCGGCGGCGGGTCTGGCCGGCACCGCGGCGCTGGCCGACGACGCCAAGCCATCGCATCACTGGCGCATCGAAGTCAGCGAGGGCGCAAACTCGGACGGCACGATCCGCTTCGTGGTCACGCCTGTGGGCGCCGAGATGGTTACGGTCGAAGTGCCGATCAATAAGGGACGTTCGGAGAACCAAGTCGCGCAGGACGTGCGCGACGGCTTCATCCGTGCGCTGCCGGCCGGTCAGTACCAGGTCGAAGTCGATGACGGTGAGGACGTGCTGGTGAAGAACAAGTCGCCGGCGCCGGAGTTCTCCGTTGCGATGGTGGACTCGACGGTCAAGAGCGTGCGCATCGAGGTCGAGCGGAAGTAAAACACCGCGGGGTCGACTTCCACGACGGGCGCGCGGGCCACCGCGCGCGTGCGCCCGCTATAGTTGACATGTCAAATAAAATGGCGTATCCACGCCCGAGATGCGTCACAGGGCGGTCTCATGAAGCGAGTGGTATGCCTCGGGGGCGGGCCGGCGGGCCTCTATGCCGCGATCCTGCTCCGGAAGGCCCTGCCCGGCACGCGGGTCGAGGTGTACGAACGCAACCGGCCGGACGACACCTTCGGCTGGGGTGTCGTGTTCTCGGACCAGACGATGGACAACTTCCGCCTGGCCGACCCCGAGACGCACGCCGCAATCATCGGCAGCTTTCACCACTGGGACGACATCGAAGTCCACTTCCAGGGCGAGGTGCTCCGCAGCGGCGGCCATGGTTTCTGCGGGATCGGCCGCCGCCAGCTGCTCGGGATCCTGCAGAAGCGCGCCTCCGAGCTCGGCGCGCATCTTCACTTCCAGCGCGAGGTCGACGACGACCGCGAGTTTGCCGACGCCGACCTCGTCCTGGGCGCAGACGGCGTCAACAGCAAGGTCCGCACGCACCACGCGGCGGTGTTCGAGCCGTCGATCGACGTGCGACGCTGTCGCTTCATCTGGCTCGGAACCGCGCGACCGTTCCCGGCATTCACCTTCGCGTTCGAGCGCACCGAGCACGGCTGGTTCCAGATTCACGGCTACCAGTTCAGTTCCGATCTCTCCACGGTCATCGTCGAGACGCGCGAGGAGACCTGGCGGGCGCACGGCCTCGATCGGGCCGACACCCCGGCATCGATCGAATTCTGCGAGCGGCTGTTCGCGCGCTACCTGGGCGGCGAGCGTCTGCGGAGCAATGCGGCGCACCTGCGCGGCTCGGCCTGGCTCGCATTCAACCGCATCGCCTGCCGCCGCTGGCACGACGGCCGGGTCGTGCTGATCGGCGATTCCGCCCACACGGCGCATTTCTCGATCGGGTCCGGCACCAAGCTCGCGATGGAGGATGCGATTTCTCTCGTGCGGCACGTGACCGCGACGCAGGAGCTTCCGCGCGCGCTCGAGGCGTACCACGAGGAGCGCAGCGTTGAGGTGTTGAAGCTCCAGAGCGCCGCCCGCAACCGCATGGAGTGGTTCGAGAACGTCGCGCGTTACGCCGTGCTGCCGCCGCGCCAGTTCGCCTACAGCCTGCTGACCGGCAGCCAGCGCATCGGTCACGAGAATCTGAAGGTTCGGGACGGCGACTTCGTCGAGGACTACGAGCGGTGGCTGGCCGACCGCGCCGGCTCGGCTGCCATACCCCGGGCGCCGATGTTTCTGCCGCTGCGGCTGCGCGGACTGACGCTCGCGAACCGGATCGTGGTATCGCCGATGGCGCAGTACATGGCCAAGGACGGTCTGCCCGACGACTGGCACCTGGTGCACCTCGGCAGCCGCGCGCTCGGCGGCGCCGGGCTCGTCTACACCGAGATGACCTGCGTGTCGCCGGAAGGCCGCATCACGCCCGGATGCACCGGGCTCTGGAACACGGCGCAGCGCGATGCCTGGCGGCGTATCGTCGACTTCGTGCACGGCCACTCGCCGGCCGCCATCTGCCTGCAGCTCGGACACTCGGGCCGCAAGGGATCGACACAGCTCGGCTGGCAGGAGATGGATCGCCCGCTCACCGCCGGCAACTGGCCGATCTGCGCGCCCTCGCCGCTGCCCTATCTCGAAGGCGTGAGCCAGGTCCCGGTGCCGATGACGCGCGCTGACATGGACCGGGTCCGCGAACAGTTCGTGCGCTCGGCGGTCTTCGGCGCTCAAGCCGGGTTCGACATGCTCGAGCTGCACATGGCGCACGGCTATCTGCTCGCGAGCTTTATCTCGCCGCTCACCAACCTGCGCGACGACGATTACGGGGGTCCGCTCGCCGACCGGCTCAAGTATCCGCTCGAGGTGCTCGCAGCCGTGCGCGCGGCCTGGCCCGCGGAGAAGCCGCTTTCAGTGCGCATTTCAGCCAGCGACTGGGCGGAGGGCGGGCTCGACGAGGAGGAGCTCGTTGCGCTCGCGGCCGCCGTCAAGGCCGGCGGCGCCGACATCATCGACGTCTCGAGCGGTCAGACCGTGCCGTGGCAGCAACCGGTCTACGGGCGGATGTGGCAGACACCGTTTGCCGACCGCATACGTAACGAAGTCGGCATCGCCACGGTCGCCGTCGGCAACATCTTCGAGGCCGACCACGTCAACTCGATCATCGCGTCGGGCCGTGCCGACCTGTGCGCGCTGGCGCGACCGCACCTCGCCAACCCGTCCTGGACGCTCGAAGCCGCAGCACGTCAGGGGTATGCGGAGCAGTGGTGGCCGGATCCGTATCTCTCCGGCAAGAGCCAGCTCGAGCGCAACCAGCAGCGCGCCGCGCAGGCGGCGGGCTCAGGATGAGCGCGGTCCCTCAGGGTCGCCTCGCCGGACGTCACGCCCTGGTGACGGGCGCCGGGCGCGGAATCGGGCTCTCGATCGCGCAGGCGCTGGCGGCCGAGGGCGCCCGGGTCGCGATGCTCGGTCGCGACATGGCGCGGCTCGCGGCCGCGGCCCGCTCGATCGGAGCCGACGATCGCGTGGCGGCGCTGTCGGGCGACGTCACGAACCCGGCCCAGCTCGAGGACGCGTTCCGCGCCGCCCGCCAACGCTTCGGCCCGGTGCAACTCCTGGTCAATAACGCGGGCGAGGCCGTGAGCGCGCCCTTTCAAAAGACGGATGAGACGCTCTGGCAGCGGATGCTCGGCGTCAACCTGACGGGCGTGTATGCGTGCATCCGGCAGGGGCTGCCGGACATGCTGGCGGCGGGCTACGGCCGCATCGTCACCGTTGCGAGCACGGCGGGTCTGCGCGGCTACCGGTACGGCGCCGCCTACGTCGCAGCCAAGCACGGCGTCATCGGCCTGACCCGGGCGCTCGCGCTGGAGGTGGCCGAGCGCGGCATCACCGTAAACGCGGTCTGTCCGGGCTACACCGACACCGACCTGGTGCGCGGCGCAATCGCCAACATCAGGAGCAAGACCGGGCGCACCGCGGACGAAGCCCGCGAGGCGCTGATCGCGGGCAATCCGCAGCGACGGATGATCCAGCCCGCCGAGGTCGCGCAGGCGGTCGTCTGGCTCTGCGCGCCGGGTACGGAGAGCGTCACCGGCCAGAGTCTCGCGATCGCGGGCGGCGAGGTGATGTGATGGCCCGCGAGCAGCGCGCGATGCGCATCGACGTCGAGACGCGGGCGGGGCCCGACGACCATCAGTCGCTGCGCCTGTGGCTGCGGTTGCTCGCCTGCACCAACCTGATCGAGACGCAGGTGCGGCAGGCGCTCAAGGCCGGCTATGCCACGACTTTGCCGCGCTTCGACCTGATGGCCCAGCTCGACCGCGCGGAGGAGGGCCTCAAGATGGGCGAGCTTTCGCAACGGATGATGGTGACCGGCGGCAACGTCACAGGCATCACCGACATGCTCGAAAAGGAAGATCTGGTGGTCCGCGAGCCCGACCCGGCGGACCGTCGCGCCTATCGCGTCCGGCTCACGCGCGAAGGACGCCGCCAGTTCCGCCGCATGGCGGCGGAGCACGAACGCTGGGTGATCAGCCTGATGGACGGTCTCTCGCGGCGGCAGCGCGATCAGCTCGTCGAGCTGCTCGGAGTGCTCAAGGCCGAGCTTTCACGGAGGACAGCAGCGACGGACGGGTCCGACGGCAAGGGAGCGGTTGGATGAACTACCAGGATCTGGAGCCGCGGCACTTCCGCTGGCGCCTCGACGGTCGCGTAGGGGTGGTCACGCTCGATCGCCCCGAGCGCAAGAACCCGCTCACCTTCGATTCGTACGCGGAGCTCCGGGATCTTTTCCGTGGCCTCGGCGCCGCCCCGGAGGTGCGGGCGGTCGTGCTGACGGGTGAAGGCGGCAACTTCTGCTCCGGTGGTGACGTGCACGAGATCATCGCGCCGCTCACGCAGATGGCGATGGACGGCTTGCTCGCCTTTACGCGCATGACCGGCGACCTGGTGAAAGCGATGCGCGCATGCCCGCAGCCGATCGCCGCCGCCATTGACGGCGTGTGCGCCGGCGCGGGCGCGATCCTTGCGATGGCGTCCGATTTCCGCTTCGCCACCCCGGTCGCGCGCACGGCCTTCCTGTTTACGCGCGTCGGGCTCGCCGGCTGCGACATGGGCGCCTGCGCGATCCTGCCGCGCATCATCGGTCACGGCCGCGCTGCGGAGCTTCTGTACACCGGGCGCTCGATGAGCGCCGAGGAAGGGCTCGCCTGGGGATTCTACAACCAGCTGGTGGCGCCCGGCGAGCTGCTCTCCCGGGCCACCGGCTTCATGGCCGAGCTCGCGACCGGGCCCACGTTCGCGCATGCGATGACCAAGCGCATGCTGCACCACGAATGGAACCTGTCGATCGATGCCGCGCTCGACGCCGAGGCGGACGCGCAGGCCATCTGCATGCAGACCGGCGATTTCCGGCGCGCGTATGCGGCGTTCGTCGCGAAGCAGAAGCCCGTGTTCGAGGGCAACTGATCGCCATGCGCGACCTGCCGCATCTCGACTGGCCGTTCTTCGATGACTCGCATCGCGATCTCGCCGCGCGGCTTTCGGATTGGACCGAGTCGCGTTTCGGTACGCGCATCGGCACACCGTCGAAGGACGAGGCTCCCGACCAGGCGGCGCTCGATGCAACCTGCCGCTCGCTGGTCGCCGAGCTCGGCGCGGCGGGTGTCACGCGTTGCGCGGTGCCGGCCACGGGACGCGGAGCCGAGCCGGGGTTCGACGTGCGCTCGATCACTCTCACCCGCGAGTTGCTCGCATGGCACGACGGGCTCGCGGATTTTGCCTTCGCGATGCAGGGGCTCGGCAGCGGCGCGATCTCGCTCGCGGGCTCGCCCGAGCTCAAGACGCGCTATCTTCCGGCGGTTGCCGCCGGCCGCACGATCGCGGCGTTCGCGCTGTCCGAACCCGAGGCTGGCTCGGACGTCGCCGCGATGCGCTCGAGCGCGCGGCGCGAGGGCGGAGATTACCTGCTCAACGGGACCAAGACCTGGATCTCGAACGGCGGCATCGCCGATTTCTACTGTGTCTTCGCACGTACCGACCCCGCGGAGCTGCGTGCTGATGGTTCGAGCTCCGCGTCGGGCATCACGGCGTTCGTCGTGGATGCCGATGCGCCGGGACTCTCGATCGCCAACCGGATCCCGGTGATCGCTCCGCATCCGCTCGCCACGCTGCGCTTCGAGGATTGCCGGATACCGGCGACGCACCGCATCGGCGAGGAGGGCGAAGGATTCCGGATTGCGATGCGCACGCTCGACGTCTTCCGCACCTCGGTGGCCGGGGCGGCGCTCGGATTTGCCCAGCGCGCGCTCGACGAAGCGCTCGCTCATGTGGCCGCGCGCCGGTTGTTCGGCCGGCAGCTCGCCGACTTCCAGCTCACGCAGGCGACCCTTGCCGAGCTCGCCACCGAGCTGGACGCTGCGCGCCTGCTGACCTATCGCGCCGCGTGGCAGCGGGACCGCGGCAGAAACGTCACGAAGGAGGCCGCGATGGCCAAGATGAGCGCGACCGAATCCGCACAGCGCGTCATCGATGGTGCGGTGCAGCTCTTCGGCGGACGCGGCGTCGCGAGCGGCGAGACCGTCGAGCGGCTGTATCGCGAAATTCGGGCGCTGCGGATCTACGAGGGCGCGACCGAGGTACAGAAACTCATCATCGGGCGCGAGCTGCTCAGAGCCGCGCGGGGTGGCACGCAGCCATGAGCCTCACGATTCTGCAGCCCGAGGGCTGGGCGCGTCCGAAAGGATACAGCAACGGTATCGTCGCGCGGGGACGGCAGGTATTCATCGCCGGGCAGGTCGGCTGGGACGCGGATGGACGGTTTCCGTCGACCCGTCTCGCACCGCAGGTGCGGCAGGCGCTCGGCAACGTCGTCGCCGTGCTCGCGGAAGCCGGTGGGCGGCCCGAGCATCTGGTGCGCCTCACCTGGTACGTCACGGGCCGTGACGAGTACTACGCGGAGCTGCCCGAGATCGGCGCTGCCTACCGCGCGGTGATGGGCCGACACTATCCGACGATGTCGGTGGTGCAGGTCGTCGCCCTCATGGAAGCGACCGCCAAGGTCGAGATCGAGGCCACCGCCGTCATACCGGATGGGCCCTGAAGGGGACGCTCCACGCAGAATCTGCCGACGATTGCAGGACCTTTGTGTCTGAAAAAGGGGAGCGTCCCCTTAGCCTCTGCGCAGCCGGTAACGCTGGAGCTTGCCCGTCGTCGTCCGGGGGAGCGCCTCGACGTATTCGATCTGTCGCGGGTACTTGTACGGCGCGATCGCGTTCTTGACGAAGTCCTGCAGCTCGCGCGTGAGCAGGTCATCGTCCGTCCGGGGCGCCCGCAGGACGACGTAGGCCTTTACCAGCTGACCCCGTTGCTCGTCGGGCACACCGATCACTGCGCATTCCGCCACGCCCGGATGCTCGAGCAGCGCGCTCTCGACCTCGGGTCCGGCGATGTTGTAGCCGGAGGAAACGATCATGTCGTCGGCGCGTGCCTGATACCAGAAATAACCTTCATCGTCGGCGACGAAAGCGTCGCCCGTTACGTTCCAGCCGTGCCTCACGTAGTTGAGCTGCCGGTCGTCGTCGAGGTAGCGACAACCCGTCGGTCCGCGCACCGCGAGCCGGCCGATCGTGCCGGGCGACGCCGGGCGATCGTCCTCATCGAGAACGCAGGCCCGGTAGCCTGGGACCGCGCGACCGGTCGAGCCGGGGCGGATATCGTCGCCCGACGCCGAGATAAAGATGTGGATCATCTCCGTGGCGCCGATGCCGTCGATGATGCGGTGACCGGTTGCCTGCTGCCAGGCATCGAAGGTCGGTCGCGGCAGATGCTCGCCGGCGGACACGAAGGAGCGGACGGACCGGAACGCGGCGCGATCGGCCTGCGCGAGCAGGGCCCGGTAGGCCGTAGGCGCGGTGAACACCCGCGTTGCGCCGAAGCGCGCCAGGCCCTCGCGCAGATGATCCGGCGTGGGGCCAGTCAACACCGCCGTCGCGGCGCCAAAGCGGAGCGGAAATACGAGCTCCGCGCCCAGGCCGTAGGTGAAGGCCAGCGGCGGCGTGCCGGTGAACACATCGTCCGGCCGCGGCGCCAGCAGATGCGCGCCGAACGTGTCCGCCATCGCAAGCACGTCGCGGTGAAAATGCACGGTCGCCTTGGGTAGCCCGGTGGTGCCCGAGGTGAAGGCGAGCAGGCACGGATCGTCCTGCGCCGTGTGGACGGCGGAAACACCCGCCGGTTGTCGCGCGAGGCGGCCTTCGAGCTCACCGTCTCCCCAGGTGAGCGTGCGCAGGCGACCGTCGGGTCCCTCGAGCCCTGCGAGCTCGGCGGCAAGCGGCACGTCGCAGAGCGCATGGCGGATGCGCGCCTTGTTGACGATCGTCGCGAGCTCGCGCGCGCGGAGCAGGGGCATCGTCGCGACGACCACGGCCCCGACGCGCGCCACCGCGAGCCACGACGCATACAGCATTACCGAGTTGCCGGCACGCAGCAGGACGCGATTACCGGCCTCGACCCGCATGTCGTTGGCGAGCACGCCGCACAGACGCTCGACCAGGTCGCCGAGCCGGCCATAGCTCCAGTCGCCCTCGACCGTGCGGATGGCGATCGCTTGGCGGTGCGCGGCCGCATGCCGGTCGAGGAGCTCCACGGCGCAGTTCAGGCGCGGCGGATACTTGAGCTCCGGAAGCTCGAACAGGAACTCCGGCCACTGTGAGACCGGCGGCAGGTGGTCCCGTACGAAGGTGTCGACGTGCGCCGTGGTGTTCATGTCGGTCGGGCCCGCGCCCACACTGGCGCAGTGCGCGGATTCTCGGCGACTCATCCCGGGTCGTCCACCTACCGGGAGCGCGGGGGCAGGTGCAGCACCGCTCCGCCCATGCCCGTCATCCAGCTCGGCATGGCCTCGTAATAGACGGTCGTAGCCTGCGCTCCGGGCACCGCGGCGGCGACGATCATCCAGTTCATGATCTCGACGCCTCCGTTCCCGGCGACGCGTTCGATCTCCTCGACGGTCTTGTCACGCCAGCGCGTCAGATCACCGCGCTCGAAGTCGCCGAGAAAATCCCTGTCGAAGCCTTCGTCGACGCCCATCGTCTCGTGACCGACGCGGTGCGACAGTCCTCCTGCGCCCACCAGCGCAACGCGGAGCGTTACGGGCGCGAGTGCCGCGATGTACTCCCCGAGCAGCTGGCCCAGCCGCCAGCACTCGATGGCCGATACGCCGCGCTCCCGCGAGTGATTGACCAGCAGCGGCACCACCGCTGCGTCACGATCCGGGTTGACGAACAGCAGCGGCACCGCGATGCCATGATCCGGCCGCAGGCTCGCCAGCGGCTCCATCGCGACGCCGCGGCGGTTGCAGTGCTCGAGCAGTCCGAGGGCGAGCTGCGGATCGCCCCGATATTCGTCCCGGGGAATGTCCATCTCGCCGAACGGCACGTACGCGGTTGCGCAGCCGATGAGAAACGGCACCGTCGCGTCGGGGCCGACGTTGAACATGTGGTCGTTGCTGACCAGCACGATGACGTCGGGACGCGCCGACCGCACGTGCCGGCCGACGCGCAGCATTCCGTCGAATACCCGTGATGCCGCCTGATCCGCGCCGGCCGGCGACATCAGCACGTGCGAGGTGGCGGCGGCGGCGACGATCTCAGCCATGCCAGCGCTCCTCGCGCAGCCGCGGGAGGAAGTCACGGATCGTGACGTGGTTGGCCAGCTCCGGATTGACCGCCATCTGGTAGTGCATGCGCAGCACCGGGTGCACGCCGATGCGCTCGAGCGCACCGAAGGATCCATCCCTGAGCGCCGCGCATTCCTGCACCGACAGCCCCGCCTCCTCGAGAAAACGCTCCCGGTCCGTGCGGAGCTGCGCGAGCAGCTCGGGCTCCTGGAAGAGCCGCGCCAGCAGACGGTTGACGCGCCGGGCGCCGGCCGCGCTCATGCAAGCACCTTCGACAGCACGAAGGCGCGCGTGGCGAGCGCGAAGTCTTCCGGCGCCTCGATCATCGCCCAGTGACCGCAGTGCGGAAGGATGTAACCCCACGAGTTCTGCAGCAGCTCGAGCATGCGGAAGGCATTGGCGAGCGGCACGACGCGGTCGTCCTTGCCGTTGACCACCAGTGTCGGCGCGGTAACTTCGCGGAGCGCGTCGTCCGGATAGAAGAGCCCGCCCTGCGCGTGTATCCATTCCATCGTCGCCTGATAGGCGCGTCGCGCCTCGGGCTCGACGGAGAGCTCGTAGCGACGGTGGATCAGCTCGTCGTCGGCTTTGAAACCCGGTGCGGTCAGCGCAGCGACCAGACGTTCCATCCCCGCTCGGGTGAAGTCGTAATAGACGATCGGCTTCAAGCTCTCGGTGATCTCGGCGTTGAGCCCCGCGCTGCCCATGAGCACGAGCGCCCGCACGAGCTGCGGCTGCTCCATCGCGACGCCGAGGGCCGTCGCTCCGCCCATGGAGTTGCCGACGAGAATCGCCGGTTGGAGCTCGAGCGCCGTGAGGAACTCTGCGAGGTGCGCGTTGCGGTCCTGCTGCGAATACGCGTAGTGCGACGGGTCGGGCTTTCCGGTCTGCCCGAACCCGACCAGGTCCATCGCGAGGACGCGGAAATCGTGCGCGAGCAGCGGCATCGCCTGGCGCCAGTTGCCGACGCTGTCCGCGCCGGCGCCGCCGCCGTGGAGCAGCACCAGCGTCGGGGCCCCGCGTTCTCCGGACTCGACGTAGTGCGTCCGGATTCCGCTCAGTTCGACGAAGTGGCTGGTCCAGGGAACGCTTGGCATGGCTTCAGCGAAGATGCTCCGGCGCCTGGATGCCCCGGTTGTGACGGCTGGCGAGCTTGCGCCACTCGAGGATGTTCCCGTCCGCCTCGATGAGCTGCTCGCGCAGCCAGCCCGTCTCGTCCGCGTAGAAGCGCTGCATCGCCTCGCGCGCCCAGATGTCGTCATCGTTGAAGGCCCGCAGCGCGACCGGGCGCCATCGCTGCTCGAACTCCTCGCCGAACTGCCGCTCCTGCGCGGCATCCGCCACCCTGCGGCCGAGCGCCTGCACATAAATGTGGCGCTCGCCGTCGATCGGGACGTACCACTCGTATTGTGTGAGCGCCGGGTCCGGCCAGGGATGCACGCAGAGCACGCACGGCATCCATATCGAGATGTGATGGGGGAGGTGATTGGCGCGTGCCGGGTCCGCCTCCAGCACCGTTTCGCCCGCGATCGTGGCCGTGAACACCGGCGTTACGTGGTCGGGGTCGAAGAGGTCGAATACCCCCTTAGGGCCTCCGGGCGCTTCCACCCGCCGGAACGATCCGCGGCCTTTGGGCACGAGCCCGAGCGGCAGCGCGAGATCGGCGTCGCGGATCAGCGGTGACTGTCGATGGATGAAAATGTGCGTCGAGTCGAAGCCGTTCTCAGCGCCGATCCGCCAGTTAGCGTCCACCTCGCGTCGCATCGAGCGCACGGCGAGATCCGCGTCCAAAAATCCAGGCGGGACGTCTTCCTGCAGCGGCGGCGGCGGGTCGAGCGCGTCGCCGACGAACACGAATACCAGCCCCTTGGCTTCCTCGACCGGGTAGGTGCGGATCCGCTTGCGGCCGACCGCCCGGCTTTCCGGCGCGCCGAGGATGGCGCAGAGCTGGCCATCGTCGAACCGGTACGTGAACCCGTGATACCAGCAGCTGATCGTGTCCGCGGTAAAGCACTGGATCTTGCGCGAGAGCTGCACGCCGCGGTGCAGGCACTGGTCGCGGATCCCGAAAACGCGGCCTCGGATGCGCTTCAGGAGGATGCGCTCGCCCAAGAGCTGCACCGGCCGCACTTCCTCCTCGCCGAGCTCTCCCGAAAGCAGGGCGGGGTACCAGTGATTACGGAAGCCGTACCGCGCCGCGACGTACTCGCGCCACGGCACCCGATCGAGTATTTCGCGCGGGACAAACCCCTCGCTGTCTCCCACGTCTACTCCCGCGGCAGGATACGTCTGCATAAAATGTCTGACATTTTGGCCTGACTGTCAAGCCAGCGGCGAGACTGTAGATTGCCCGGCCATGCGGCCCGAATCACCGGTTCGGATAACCGATCCCGACGCCTGTGTCGAGACCGTGCTGAGCCGGGTCGGACGGCGACTCGTGGCCGGGTTGCCGGTCGGGATCGGCAAGCCGAACCTGCTCGCGAACGCCTTTGTGCTCCGGGCCGCCGCCGACCCATCGATCCAGCTCACGATCGTCACTGCGCTGTCGCTCAAGGTTCCGCGCTGGTCGTCGGATCTCGAGCGCCGCTATGTCGCGCCGCTCGTCCAGCGTGTGTTCGGCGATTACCCGGAGCTCGAGTACGTGCGCATGCTCGAGGAGAGGCGTCTGCCCGCGAACGTCGAGGTGATCGAGTTCTATCTCGAGCCCGGCGCGTGGCTCGGCAACGACACGATGCAGCAGCACTACCTGAGCGCCAACTATACCCACGTACTGCGCGACGCGATCGGTCGCGGGCTCAATGTGGTGCTGCAGCTTGTTGCGCCCCCACCGGCCGGGGAATCGATGTCGGGGATGCTGAGTCTCGGGTCGAATCCGGATCTCACCGTGGATTTGCTGCCGCACCTCGACGCGCTGCGCGCGGCGGGCCGGCCGTTCGCACTGGTGGGACAGCAGCATCGCGAGTTGCCGTTCATGTACGGGGATGCTGTGGTGCCGGAGTCGTGCTTCGACTACCTGGTTGACGAACCACCGTCGCCGTTTCCGATATTTGCACCTCCGAATCTGCCGATCGGGTTGACCGAGCATGCGCTCGCGCTCAACGTGAGCGCGCTCGTCAGGGATGGCGGGACGCTGCAGCTCGGTATCGGCGAGCTGGGCGACGCGATCACGAGCGCGATCTCGCTCAGGCACCGCGAGAATCCGCTCTATCGCGAAGTCCTTGCGGCCAGCGGCATCCTCGAGCGCAACCCTGCGCTGATCGGGCAGGAGGGCGGCACCGCACCGTTCGAGCGCGGGTTGTACGCCTGCTCCGAGATGCTGGTTGACGGATTCCTGGATCTCTACCGTGCCGGTGTGCTCAAGCGGCGCGTATTTCCGAACGCGCGGCTGCAGCGGCTGCTCGACGACGGCGGGATCGGCGAGAACGTGGGGCCCGCAATGCTCGAAGCGCTCGCTGGCGCGGGACTGGACCGACTCTCGCCGCAGGAGTTCGCGGAGCTGCGCGCGGCCGGCGTCTTTCGCGAGGAATTGCGTCTCGATCGGGACGAGCTGGTTGCGCCGGATGGCTCGCGTGTCCCGGCCCGCCTGGGCTCGGCGAACGAGCATGGTGCGCTCGCTCCGTGCCTGGGCGACCGGCTGCAGGGTGTCCTCGCCGACGCCTGCTTCTTCCTCGGTCCCCGGAGCTTCTATGCCCAGCTGCGTGACCTCCCCGTGGAGGAACGCAGGCGCTTTGCGATGCGCGGCATCGGTTGGGTCAACGATCTTGCCGGCCCCGGCGCAGAGCTGAAGGCCGCGCAACGACGCCATGCGCGATTCGTCAACACGACGATGATGGTCACCGGTCTCGGCGCCGCCGTCTCGGACGGTCTTGCAGACGGGCGGGTGGTGAGCGGCGTCGGCGGCCAGTACAACTTCGTCGCCATGGCGCATGCACTGCCGGAGGCGCGATCGATCCTCTGCCTGCGATCGACGCGCCGGGCGCAAGGTGCGGTCAGCTCGAACATCGTCTGGAACTACGGTCACGTGACCATCCCGCGTCACCTGCGCGATATGGTCATGACCGAGTACGGGATCGCCGACCTCCGCGGACGCACCGATCGCGAGATCGTGTCGGCGCTGGTCGAGGTGATGGACGCCGGGTTCCAGGAGTCCTTCGTCGCCGACGCGATGCGGGCTGGAAAGCTGCCGCGTGGATACCGGATCCCGGAGGCGGCGCGCGCGAATCGCAGCGAGGCGCTCGAGGCCCGGTTCAGGCGTGCCCGCGAAAGCGGCGCCTTCCGAGAGTTGCCGTTCGGATCGGATCTCACCGCAGAGGAGATCGAGCTGGCGCGTGCCCTGAAATGGCTGAAATCCGGGGCGGCGTCCTGGCGTGGCCGGCTCGCCGTTGCACGCCGGGTGCTCGCCGCGAATCCCGCTTCCGCCGCGCTCCGCCCGGCTCTTCTGCGGATGGCGCTCGCGGAACCGGCCGGGGTGCGGCAACGGATCGAGCGCCGCCTGGTCGCCGCGGCGCTGCGCGCAACCAAACAGTCCGGCTGATGATTCGGCTCAGAGCCGAATTTCTCAGTGGCGCATCAGCGTGCTCTTGCCGAACAGCGACTCGATCAGGTCCACGGCGAGCACTGCGGTCTGGTTGCGCTGATCGAGCGCGGGGTTGAGCTCCATGACATCGAGCGAGCCCATCCGGCCGGTGTCGGCGATCATTTCCATGCAGAGCTGCGCTTCCCGGTACGTCGGGCCTCCGGGGACCACGGTATCGACGCCGGGCGCGATGACAGGGTCGAGGAAGTCGACGTCGAAGCTCACGTGAACGTGCGTCTCGGCGTCGACTCCGGCAAGCGCGTGCTCCATGGTCTCGCGCATCCCCATCTCGTCGACATAGCGCATGTCGAAGACTTCGAGACGCTGCTCGTGTACGAAGCGCTTCTCCCCCGGGTCGACGCTGCGGATCCCGATCTGCCGGATCCACGTCGGGTCGATGGCGGGCACCGAGCCGCCGATACGGATCAGCTCATCGGGCCCGAATCCGCACAGGCATGCGACCGGCATGCCATGCAGGTTGCCGCTGGGGGTGAGCGCACTGGTGTTGAAGTCCGCATGCGCGTCGAGCCACAGGACGCGGAGCTTGCGGCCGATCTCACGGCAGTGACGGGCGACCGCGCCGATCGAGCCAATGGCAAGACTATGATCGCCGCCGAGCAGGATCGGCAGGCGTGACCTGCGCAGCTCGCCGAGCACGGCGTCATGCACCGCGTGGTTCCACGCGAGCACTTCGGGCAGATGCCGGTAACCGTCGACGGCCGGCGACTGCGGATTCGGCGGCCCGCTGACGTTTCCGCGGTCGATGACGGTCAGCCCCTGCTGCTCGAGGATCGGCTGCAGACGGGCGACCCGCAGCGCTTCCGGACCCATCGAGGCGCCGCGCGCGCTGGCGCCGACGTCGGTCGGAGCGCCGATCAGCGATACGATCCGGTTCATCGGAGCGGCCGCCCGTACATGCGCAGTCGCACGCGCCGCACCTCTCAGACGACGCGCCGCAGCCGCTCGCCGGCTCCGCGGTCGAGGAGCGCGAACAGGTTCTTCGGGTCGTCGAGCGTCGGAATCAGGTCTATCCGCCGCGGTGCTTCGCTCCGCGCGCGCAGGTGCCGATGCAGGTAGCGCAGCGCCGAGAAGTCCTCGAGCGCGAAACCGACCGAGTCGAAGATCGTCACCTCATCAGCCGAGGTGCGCCCCGGCGCCTCGCCGCGCACGATGCGTGCGAACTCGGTGACCGGAAAATCCGCCGGAAGCTGCTGAACTTCGCCTTCGATGCGTGACTGCGGCTCGTACTCGACGACGACCCGCGCGTCTCCGCGCAGGAGCACGTCGCGGTGCAGCTCCGTCTTGCCCGGGCAATCACCACCGATCGCGTTCAGATGCATGCCCGTCGCGACCATCGCGGGCGTCACGATGACGGCGTTACGCTTGTCGGCGGTCACCGTTGTCACGATATCGGCGCCGCGCGCGGCCTCGGCCGCGGAGCGCACACGCACGATATCGAAGTCGAAACCGGCTGTGTGCAGGTTCCGCTCGAGTTTGGCGGTCGCGGCCGCGTCCACGTCGTAGAGCCGCAGCTCGCGGATGCCGAGCAACCGATGAAAACCGATCGCCTGGAACTCGCTCTGCGCGCCGTTGCCGATCATTGCCATCACCCGGGATTCCGGCCTTGCCATCCACCTGGCGGCCAGCGCGGACATCGCCGCGGTACGCAGCGCGGTCGTCAGCGTCATCTCGGACAGCAGCACGGGGTAACCGGTTGCCACGTCGGCCAGCACCCCGAAGGCCGTAACCGTGAGCAGTCCCTCGGCCGTGTTCCTCGGGTGGCCGTTGACGTACTTGAAGGAGAACTGCCGGCCGTCGCTGGTCGGCATCAACTCGATCACGCCGACCGGTGAATGGCTCGCCAGCCGCGCCGATGTCTCGAACTCCGGCCAGCGGCGGTAGTCCTGCTCGATCTCGTCGGCGAGACCCGCGATGACGTTGGCGACACCGAGCTCGCCGACCAGTTTGCGGATCTCGGTTAGCCCTAAGTAGTCGATCATCGGTGCTTCCTGCGGGACGGGAGTCAGGCGGACCGCGCCATTCTCCAGCGGCCCGCTGCCAGGAAATAGCTAGAAAAGTGCTTGATTTGCGCGGTCTTCCGCGCAAAATGACAGCACATACTGGCGAAACGTCAGCAGGCGCAGCTTGGACGACGTGGATCGGCAGCTGATCTCGCTCATGCGGGCCAACGCGCGCGCGACCGTCGCGCAGCTTGCCAAGTCGTTGCGCGTGTCCCGGGGCACGGTGCAGAACCGCATCCGCAAGCTGGAGGCGGATGGAACCATCGTGGGCTATACGGTGCGACTCCGCCCGCAGGCGGACCGACATCACATCCGTGCGCTCATGACGGTGGCGGTCGAGGGCAATCGCAGCGAGGCGGTCCTCAGGGCGCTCACCGGTGATCCTGCGGTCGAGGCCCTGCACACGACGAACGGACGCTGGGACATCGTCGTCGAACTCCGTGCCGACAGCCTCGAGGCCTTCGATGCCGTTCTCGGCCGGATACGGTTGCTCGACGGGATCGCAAGCACCGAGACCAGCCTGCTCCTGAGCTCGCGCAAGCTGTGAGTCTCATTTCCGTACGCTTCGCCCGCCTGATCGCGTCCGCGCTGCTCGCGACGGCGTTCGCTGCGCCAGCCGATGAGCGCGCGGCCCTGGCACGGATCGAGGACGCCTACGCCGACATGAACGACGCGCTGGGCGCGGTGGGTCTCATCGATTCGGGATACGCGGGGAGCCATGCGGGACGCGACGGCGAGGCCTGGTCCCGCATGCTCGAGGAGCGCCGCAACGCGGTGCGTGCCGGTCTCGCGGAGCTCCAGGACGGCAAGCTTTCAGAAGAGGATCGGCGCGCCGCGAGGTTGATGCGTGAGGCCGTGCGGCCGACCGATGCGTCGGCGGGTCTCGCACCGGTCGCACGCTGCGCCGATGCGTCGCAGCCCGGGCTCGCATACACCGCGCTCAGCGAGGCGCTCTACGCCTGCTTCGACGAGCTCGGCAACAACATCGAGTTCGAAGGTGCGCGGCACACGCGGGTCGCGGCCTTCGATCTGCTGGCCCGCATCGACGAGCCCGAGCGCCGGAAGGCGCTGTTCATGGCCTTTATCCCGTTGTGGCAGGCCATCAACGCCGACGGAAAACCAGGCAGCCCCTATCGCCGGCTGATTGGAATGGCGGCCGCCGAAGCCCGTGCGCACGGATCGGAGATCGATGCCGCGGCCCGCACCATGGGCATCTCGAGCGCATCGGTCGAGGAGTGGCTCACCCGTATCCTCGATGGCTGGCGCGTCGCGAGCGGCGAGACGGCGATCGAGCCCTGGGATTACCGCTACGCGGGCGGCGGAGCCGAGCGCGCGCTGGGCGATGTCGTGCCCCGCGACTCGTTGCAGCGCCTGAGCGCGCGCTACTACTCGGACCTGGGCGCGGATCTCGCGTCCATGGGCACGCTCTACGACCTCGATCCGCGGGCGGGCAAGGCGCCGCTGGCCTATGCCGATTTCGTGAGCCGTGGTCGATACGTCGGCGGCGCCTGGCGGCCGACCGTGACCCGCGTCTCGGCAAACTATTCGCGGAGCGGGCTCGGCGTGCTGAACGAGCTCGTGCACGAGGACGGCCACGTCGCCCATATGATGGCCGTGCGCACGCGCCCGGCGTTCATGGATCTCGGCGACTCCCTGTTCGTCGAGGCTTTCGCCGACGTCCCGGCGTGGAACACATTCGATCCGGCGTGGCAGCGCAAGTACTTCGGGCGCAGCGCGCCCGAAGCCGTGTCGCTGCGGTCCCTGTATTCGTCGGTGATGCTGGACGTGGCCTGGGCGCTGTTCGAGCTTCGGATGTTGCGCGACCCGTCGGCCAATCCGAACGCCGCGTGGACCGCGATCACGAGCCGCTATCTGCACATCGTCCCGCATCCGGAATTCCCCTGGTGGGCGGTGCGGGTGCAGCTGGTCGGTTCGCCCGGTTACATGGTCAACTATGGCCTCGGCGCCGTGCTCACCGCCGATCTGCGCGAGCACATCGCCGCCCGGCTCGGGCCGTTCGAAACGGGTGATCCGCGCTGGTACGGATGGATCACCGCGCGGCTGCTGCAGTTCGGAATGTCCAGGGACACCGCGACGCTGCTGCGCGAGTTCCTCGGCGGGCCCGTCTCACCCGACGCATTGATCGCAGACATCAGGCGCATCGGCGGACAGTGACGGTCGAGCGGCGCCCGTCGTCAGCCTCGGAGGTGTATCTCCGCGAGCCGGAAATCGATCATGAAGGCGCCCATCGCGCCCAGCACGTCCATTCCGATGATGAGCGCCGGCTCGTCGTTCAGGTTCCAGACGTCGAAGATGTGGAAGTCGCCGAAGGTCACGAGCACCCGTCGGATCGTAACCTCGCCGAAGCGGATGTCGGGCACTCGTGCGGTGTCGCCCATCATCACCGCTTCGGTAGTTCCAAGCACCTCGGTCTGACTGCGGGCTTCGGCACGCAGTGCGTCCTGCAGTGCGCGGTTGCCGAGCGTGATCTGACCACCCGTGTCCATCACCGCGATGACCCGGGTCCGACCGACGCGCGCCTTGGCCGCCAGCAACCCACCGGCCACCCGGTGCGCATCGATGCGCAGAAGGCCGTCGTCCCAAAGCTTCCCGCTGGAGATCGTCACGCGGTCCTTGTCGAAGTCGACGACCAGCCGCTGCTCGCGCAGGCCCGCGATACCCAGGATGCCGTCCATGTCGCCGACGAGGTGCGGCGGCAGTACCGGCACCTGCAGCCCTTCGAAAACCAGCGCCCCGGCCTCGAGTCGCTCGATCGAAACCGCGGGCACGATGGCCGAGCCGGTCACGCCGTTCATCGTGACCTGTGGCGCGCTGAGATAATCGATGCCGAGGCTGTCGGCGACGGTGGTGGTGATGAGCGAGCGGTTCGCGCCCGTGTCGACCATCAGCTTGAACGGTCCGCGCCCATTGATCATGACCGGTGCGACGATGCGACCGATCTGGTCCATCGTAGTGGGGGTGGCAAACTCCGGGCCGGTATCCGCGGCGACGGGCGGCGGGGCGCCCGGAGCGAGAATCGAGGCGGTAACAGGTGCCTCAGTCGCGGGCGCAAGCGTCGCGCTCAACACCCCCGAAAGCGCCAAGGCCGTGACCAGCGCGCGCTTCATGGGGCCAGTATGAGCGCTGGCTGTTGGCGCGGCAACGCAATCCGTCGCAGTCCCGGATAGCGCAGTCTCCCTCAGTCGCCCCGGCGGGCGGCAGCGATCTAGCGAATGCGGGCGACCTTGCTGGACCGCCCGTTCGGCGCGATGAGAATGAAGGATCCGAGCGTGCCCGCCTGGATCCGCACCGGGTCGCCCGCCTTAAGTCGAATAGACGACCCGGGTGCGATCTCCGCCCACACCTGCCCGTTGTCGAGTGTGACCACGAGCTCGCCGCGCGGCTTGGCGCTGACTGCGGTGGCCGTGGCCGAGAGTTCGGCCAGATCCCCCGTCCTTTCGCGCTTGAGATCCCCGCGCAGACCGAACCGCTCCTCCGGCGAGAGCGACGTGGGCGGGGCGTCAGCCGCCGCGGTGGTGCCCGCGGCGGTGGCACCCGCGGCGGTGGCACCCGCGGCGGTGGCACCCGCGGCGGTGGCACCCGCGGCGGTGGCAGTTGTCGGTGCGTCCCCCTTGCGCAGATCGGCGACCGACGCGTCGAAGCAACGCAGGCGGCCGGCGTCGTCGGGCTCGTTCGAGCACGCGAGCAGAGCGTCACGCAGCGCATCCGCCGCGGCGGGTGGTCCCACGGCTCCCAGCAGCACGGCCAACGCCGTCGCCGGCAGCATCGCCCGGTTCATCCTTCGGTTCCGGCCAAGGCACATGTCCGTCAATCAAATCTCCCAGTCCGGTTTCGTCCCATTGTAAGCGTCGATCGATTCGAATAGATCGACGACCAGCCGCCGCTCCTCGTCGGTGAGCTCAGGCCGCCATACGTCGAACAGCAGTATGACCCGCGTCCGGTCGCTATCGTTCCAAGCTTCGTGTTCGATGGTGTCGTCGAACGCCCAGGCCCGACCCTCGACCCACGCGCGAACCTCGTTCCCGACCCGAAATCGGCTCGGCCCCGGCACGACGAGCGGCAGGTGGCAGATGAGCCGCGTGTTGACGAGGCCGTTGTGCGGCGGAATGTGCGCGCCGGGCTCGAGCAGGGAAAAGAGTATCGATGGTGAGCGGTTCGGCACGCGCGCGAGCGGCGCGTTGCGCAACGCGTGCACAATGCGCGGGCAGCGCTCGGCGTTGTCCGGTACCGGCGAGCCGTTCTTCCACAGATAGAAAGCGCTCCACGCAGGATTGTTGAGCATGCCTTGCTGGTCGTTGCGCGGGCGGTTCGCATGCCCCGTGACATAGGGCGAGAATGCTGACGGGTCGCGCATGACGGCGAGCAGCTCCTCGCGCATCTCGTCCGTGGCGGCTTCGATCTCTGCCAGCCAGGGCAACGCGTCGTTCGCGTAGAACTGGATCTGCGGCAGACCCGGAAAATAGTAGTAGCGCGGTTCCTGGAGAAAGATTCGCTTCTCGCCGAGGGCGATGTCGAGCGACTGCGCGAAGCGGGCGCTGGATCGGCCGGGGTCGAAGCCGTTTGCGGCCAGTCGATCGCGCAGATACACCCGGTACTCGGCCGCATAGCGCACGCAGGCGTCCTGCGCGCGGCGCAGGTCTGCGGCGAGGTCGGCAGGGAGCCGCTCCGGCCGCGGCGCGGCCCGCACCGCAGCCGTGTAGAACGCCGAGGCCGAGCGGGCGTCTCCGGCCGCGGCGAACCGGTCCGCTTTACGGATCAGGTCGCGGATGCTCAGCGGGTCGGTTCCAGAAGCGCCTCCGGCTCCCCGCGGTTTCGAATGCTCGTTTCTCATGTTCTGCACCGGCGGGCCGCATTGTTGCCGACCGTGACAAGGGACGCAAAGCCTTGCGGAGGCGGACGCTGCGGCGATAGTCTGGCCGCATGGAGCAGGCGGGCGGGGCAGTCGATCAGGCGCGAGTCAGACAGGATGCCGCCGGCCGCAACCACGCCGCGATGCGCGCGGTGGCGGCCGGTGATCTGTCGGGCGCGGAGGCCGCGCTGCTCGAGGCCGTGAGTCTCGACCGCACGAGCATCTCTGCGTGGCTCAATCTCGTTGCCGTCCGTCGCCAGCGCAAGGATCTGGACGGCGCCTTCAACGCAATCCAGCAGGTGCTCACGCTCAATGGCCGCAACTTTCCGGGCCTGCTGATGAGCGCCTCGACGCTGGAAAGCGAAGGCCGGGCGGTGCCAGCTGCGCTCGCCTACGGCGCCGAGCTCGCCAACGCACCGCCGGATCACGTGCTCGATGCACCGACGCTGCAGGCCGTGGAGCGCTACCGGCAGGAACCCACGGAGTATTACTACCCGGGATTACCGGCCATCGAGTTCTACGACCGCAGCGAGTTCCCGTGGCTGCAAGTACTGGAGGCGGCGACGCCGGCGATCGGGCAGGAGCTCCTCGACGTGCTGCGCGAGGATGCAGGCGGGTTTGCGCCCTATATCCACTACGACGAGCGCATGCCGCTCGACCGGTGGCGCGAGCTGAACCACTCTTCGCGCTGGAGCGCGTACCATTTCTATGAAAAGGCGAAGCCGGTCGAGGTTCGGCATCGTCGCGCGCCGGCGACGCTCGCGCAGGTGCCGCAGGCGGAGGTCGCGCTGCGGTCGCCCTGCGCGAGGTATTCGGCGCTCATGCCGCGGACACGCATCCCTCCGCGCACCGGCGTGCCCAACTTCCGGCTGGTGGCGCATCTGCCGCTCGTCGTGCCGCCCGGCTGCGGCCTCCGGGTCGGCGCAGAGACTCGCGAGTGGCGCGTGGGCGAGGGCTGGGTTGTCGACGACACCATCGAGCACGAGGCGTGGAACGACAGCGACCAGCCGCGCTACATCCTGATCTGCGTTGTGTGGAGCCCGCGTTTGTCACCGGAGGAAACCGCGGCCATCGCGCCCATCATCGAGGCTACCGACGCCTTCAGCGGCACCGTGCCCGCGGCCCACTTCTGAAGCTGTCGCGTATCGCGCATAGTGTTTCTGAAGATCAAGAACCTGCTCTCCACGGCGGACATCGCACGGCTGATGGAGCTGGCGCGCGAGCTCAACTTCGTCGACGGGCGCGTGTCGAATCCCGCCAACCTGACCAAGGACAACCTCCAGGTTGACCCGCGGGACGCGAAATACGCGGAGTCCGTCCAGCTGTTGCAAGACGCGATCCTGCGCTCGCGGGAGTTCGCGGACTTCGCGCTCCCGCGGCGGATCGCACCGCCGCTGCTGTGCCGGTACGAACCGGGCATGAAGTATGGCGCACACGCAGATTCGGCGCTTATCCAGCTCGGCAGCACGCGCCTGCGCTCGGACCTCTCCTGTACCATCTTCGTCGCCGATCCGGCCAGCTACGAGGGCGGCGAGCTTGCGCTCGTTGCCGGCAACCAGACGGTCGCCTTCAAAGGCGCCTCCGGGGATGCGATCGTCTACCCGTCGACCCTTCTGCACGAGGTCGTTCCGGTGCGCTCGGGGCAGCGACTGGTCGCGATCACGTTCATCGAGAGCCTGATCGCCGACCAGCACCGGCGTATGCAGGTCTACGAGCTGAACGAGATCGCGGCGCTCGAGGGCAGTACGCTGAGATGGGAGAGCCGCGTCCGGCTCGACGTTGTGCGGCAGAATCTGATGCGGATGTGGTCGGCGACCTAACGAATGTCCGACCTCATTTCGGTTTCGACGATGACGCCAGCCGCGATCAGCTGATCGAGCACGCCGCGCAGCTCCGCCGGATCTACGCTCGAATGGCGTGCAAGTGCGTCTCCCAGCGAGAACAGGCGCTGCCTGAGAATCCAGTCGATGGTCGGATGCGTTGCGCCGAGGGTGATCTCGCCCTGGTCGAATACCGCCGCGTATCCGCTGTCCCGCCGTACGACCTCCGCACGGCGCGCGATCGAATACCAGGCCGGCGGCTGCTGTACGGGCAAGTCGTAGCTCGCCGCTACGTTGGCCAGCCCGCGTTGATGGTTGAGCACGTCGATGGCAAAGACCGGCGATGCCATCACCGCTTTAATACGATCCGCAAGCGTCGCAAGCCGTTCGCGGAGCTCCGCGTGATTGCGCGCGTCCGGCAGGTACTGGCGGAATGCGCTTTCCTGCGTGACCGCGTTGTCGAGCAGCTTGAACAGCGCTAGCCCAGTGGCCGGCGAGACTCCGAACGTTACGTGGAGCGAAGCCTGCCCGCCGGTCAGGGCATCATGGTACTGGCCGCGCGGCAGATAGAGAACGTCGCCAGGCTTCATGTCGGCTTCGAACAGCAGGCGTCCGCGGCTCGCGGTCAGCCACTTCTCGATCTCGTCGCCCGGCGGCAACGGCGCGACGGGCGCATCCGCCCGCGCCTCGTAGACGCGCCAGGTCTTCCCCCCCTCGGCCTGGAAGGCGAACACGTCGTGCAGGTCGAAGTGCGTCTGGAATGCCTGCACGCCCTTGAAGGAGCAGTAGACGTTGGCGACCACGCGCGCGGCGAACTGGCGTTCGAGCACGTGGACGACCGCATCGACCTCCGGACAGACGCGATGAAAGTGATTGGCGATCAGGCTCGCACCGAGACCCAGCAGCGCCTTGACCTTGGCCGGATCGGCGGCCGCTGCCGTGCCAGCACGCACATTGCCCGTGTCGCAGTAGTTCTCCCGCAGCGCCGCGCGACTCTTGAAGTACACCTTCAGCGTGTCTTCGTTCCAGTACGGCGTGATCCCGAGCACCTCGTTGAACCGCTTCCAGCTCAGGATTGCCGGTTGGCCCGCGGTCTCGCGGCGAATGTGAACCGGGTGCCTGCCGAAATACTGCGCGCAGAACGTGCCCGCGTCGAACGGCGCGATGAAGTCAGCGAAGTCCATCGTGTGGGTACGCTAGCATCGCCGATCAGAGCCTGTCGAGGAACGGTCGGGCGCCGCGTTGACGCGCCGGTCCTTCCCGTGTTTTCTTCGAGGGATGCAGCCGAATCAGCAGGCCGGACTTCCTGTCCGCGCCAGGCTCCATCCCACGGGTCTGTATCTGACGCTCCGGCAGATCGATCCGGACGAACTG
>Ga0268386_10000259_pt1 | contig 31663 bp, 32 predicted proteins | sample RVTome_15_FD_200260 | JGI IMG/M metagenome (GOLD analysis project Ga0268386, IMG submission 200260) | Soil microbial communities from uranium-contaminated site in the Upper Colorado River Basin, Wyoming, United States - RVT150D86... ... | reverse complement strand
CCAGGTGCTGACGCTCGCCGTGCTGGCCGCCGCCTGCAACGCGCAGGAGCCCGAGCAGGATCGCCCCGCGCAGCGCGCCCCCGAGCCGGCCGCCAGCGCCCCGGCCGCAGAGCAACCCGCCGGCCCCGCGGCACCGCAGGCGGAGGCACCGCCCAGCGACGTGCGGGCCGGCGAGCCGGAAGGTGCCGCGCAGGAGGGCGAGCTGCCCAGCCTGGCCCAGGCCGCGCAACAGCCCGACGCCGCGACCGCCAACGCGCGCTTCCGGGCCGGCCAGCACTACGACGTGCTGACCCCCGCCCAGCCGACGAGCGTAGCGCCGGGCAAGGTCGAGGTCGCGGAGGTGTTCTGGTACGGCTGCCCGCACTGCTACAGCCTCGAGCCTTACATCCAGCGCTGGGAGCAGTCCGGCAAGCCGCCGGCCGCCGAGCTGGTGCGCATACCGGCGTCGCTCAACCCGAGCTGGCAGCCGCACGCCCGTCTGTTCTACGCGGCCAAGGCGCTGGGCGTGCTGGACCGGGCGCACACCGACATCTTTCGCGCCATCCACGTCGAGCGGAACCCGCTGAACACCGAGGAGGCGATGCGTGAGCTGCTGGGCCGTTACGACGTGTCCGAGGAGGCCGTGCGGGATGCGCTGCACTCGTTCACGGTGGAAACGGAGGTGCTCAGGGCCGACACGCTCACGCGTCGCTACCGCCTCACCGGGGTGCCGGCCGTAGTGGTCAACGGCAAGTACGTGTCCGGCGTGGACAAGGTGGGCTCGCCCGAAGCGCTTCTGGAGCTGGTCAATTTCCTGGTGGCGAAAGAGTCCAGCCCGGAGCAGTAGCGCCTAGTACGGATGCCTCGCCACGGCGGGGCATCTATTCTCCCGAGCCCCAAACTCGTGCGGGAAGGGAATCCCCATGGCGAACGCTGCGCTCCCGGTGGTGGTCATCGGCGCCGGCCTGACCGGGCTCACCACTGCCGTGGCGCTGAGCGGCGCGGGGCGGGCCGTCGTGGTCCTCGAAGTGGCCGACCGGCCTGGCGGCGTGTTGCGCAGCCGCCGCAGTGACGGCTTCCTCGCCGAGGAAAGTGCCAATTCGATGATGATCAAGACCAGGGAGGTCGAGGACTTCATTGTCCGTCTCGGGCTGGCCGACCGGCTGGTCGACTCGAACCCGGTCGCCCGGAAACGCTACATGATGCGCGACGGCCAGGTGCTCGCGATGCCGATGTCGGCGGGTCAGGCGCTCTTTACGCCGCTGTACTCCGGACGCGCGAAGCTGCGCCTCCTCGCCGAGCCGTTCGTGCGGCGTGCGCCGGCGGGCGGCGACGAGAGCGTCGCCGCCTTCGTGCGGCGCCGCCTGGGTCCCGAGTTGCTCGACTACGGCATTGCCCCCCTCGCGGCGGGCATCTTCGCCGGCGACCCGGAGCGTTTGTCCATGCGACACGCCTTCCCGACGGTCTGGAACCTCGAGGCGAGCTACGGCTCGCTGACCGGCGGGGCCGTGAAGCGGATGCGGGAGATGAAGAAGCGCGGCGAGGCGCGCTACAAAAGCCGCGTAGTGTCGTTCCGCGACGGCCTCGAGACGCTGACGGATGCGCTGGCGCGGCGCCTGGGCGAGGATCTCAAGCTCGGCGCGCAGCTCCGCAGTCTCCGGCCGGCCGCGGACGGCTGGCAGGTTGACTGGGCGGACGCGCTGGGCGACCACGAGCTGCAGGCCGCCGCGATCGTCTGCACGGTCCCGCTGCTGGCGCTGGGACAGCTGCCGTGGACCGATGACCTGCGCGAGGCGTGCGCCGCCGTGCCCGTGCCGCCGCACCCGCCGGTCACGGTGCTGTCGCTGGGCTATCGCCGCGAACAGGTCGCCCATCCCCTCGACGGGTTCGGCATGCTGGCTCCGCCGGTCGAGAACCGGCGCATCCTCGGCGCCATCTTCTGCTCGACCCTGTTTCCCGGCCGGGCGCCGGACGGGCACGTGCTGTTCATGGTGTTCATGGGCGGCGCGACCCGGCCCGAGCTGGCGTCGCACGAGGCGCCGGAAGCCGTGCGGGTGGCCGGCCAGGAGCTGGGCGAGTTGTTCGGCGTCGGCGGCACGCCCGTGTTCGTCCACCACCGCCACTGGCCGGCAGCGATCCCGCAGTACGACCTCGGGCATGGGCAGCTGCTGGGAGCCCTGGAATCCGTCGAGGCGCACTGGCCCGGGCTGTATCTGGCCGGCAGTTACCGCGGCGGCCCGGGGATCAACGACTGCGTGGTGAACGGCCTGGCGCTGGCTCGCGGGCTCGCCTGAGGGACGTACAGTGCCGCCCGGGCGCCGGCCGCGCCCGTGAACGGGTGGCGCCGCCCCCTTCCCGGGCGGCTCCGGCTACGCGGCTAGCGGCCTCCGCGCTTCGCGGCGCGCATGAAATCCTCGGCCGCGCGGCGCTGCAGCTCGAACTCCTCGCGCGTCCAGCACCGTATTGCCTTGAAGTGCGTACCGAGCGGGCGCTCGTTGCGGCAGACGAGCTGCTGGTTCTCGGGCACGTTGTAGTTATAGATGGCGAGCTTCTGGTCGAGGCTCATGGCGTCGATCTCCTCCTGGGAGAATCTCGGGCCGTAAGCGTGGTAGCGCTCCTTGGCCACCGCGTCCTTGCTGGGCCCCATCTGGCTGCAGCCGCCTACGGCGAGGGCCGCCGCGATGAGCACGAGGGATCTTCCGGAAATCATGAAAGTGTCCCGCATTGCATCCGGGCAATGGCGTGGCCGCCTCTCCCTGCGACCCCGGGGGCGCCCCTACGGCGTCCACTCAAATGACTTAGCCCTAAATGTCGCAGTCGTCAATTCGCGCTGCCGCAAACCTCGCCCGGCTCGCCTCAGCGCCCGTCGTTGATGAAGTCGGCGATGCGGTCCTCCTGCTCGCTGCGCTCCTCCCGGATCTGGGAGCGGCTGCGGCAGTTCATCTTCTTGAAATGGGAGCCAACGGGGCTTTCGTTGCGGCACACGAGCTCCTCGTCACGGGGCACGTGATAGTTGTAAATGTCGACCTTCTGCTCGTCGGACATTGCCGCCTTCTGCTCCGCCGTGAACTTCGGCCCGTGCTCCTCGTAGCGCGTCATGCCGGGGTCCGGCGCCACGGGTGTACAGGCGGCGGCCAGGCAGGTGAGGAGCACCCTGGCGAGGGAGGCTTTGCTGCTCATGAGCGGATTCTACCGGCGCACGCGGTGATTCGCCTGCGCGGACTGAAACTCGGAGCGCATCAACAGAAATATATCGCCAAAACAATAATCTACGGGCAATCCTGTCTGTCTAGACAGCCCGGAGGCGGTCCGTGCTGAGGCCGCAGCGCCGGATGGACACGGCGCCCGCTGCGCTTGCCGGTCACCGCTGCTCGGGCCCCGACCCGGCCCCGGGCTCGAGATTCATCTCCCAGTGCGAGAAAGCGGGCAGGCGGCCGACGAGCCAGGCCAGCACTGCCAGGAAGCCGGCGAGCAGCCCCGCGGCGAGGCTGACATCGAGCCAGCTATCGAACGGCCGGTCGTCGGGTGAGTAGACGGGGACCACCGTCAGATACTTGTTGAGCCAGATGCCCGCATTGATGCCCAGTGCGAGGAGACACATCAGGGGCACGGATCGCTTCACCGCCGCGAATATGAATGCCACGAACGGCACGAAGAAGCAGGCCGACATCATCGTCCAGTAGTACGGCGCGTAATGACCGTACATCTGCCGCCACACCGGGCCGGTCTCCCGCGGCAAATTGCCGTACCAGATGACGAAGAACTGCGCCCAGTAGAGGTATAGCCAGATCAGCGTAAACGCCGTGACGACCATGCCCAGGTTGCGGACCTGGTCGGGCCCGAACGGCGGCGCGGCGCCTGCGCGGCGCAGCACGGGGACGAAAAGGACCAGGGCCGCCGTCCCCGCGAACACGTTGCCGAACGAGAAATAGATCGGGAACACCGTGCTGTACCAGTGCTCCGCGATCATCATGCCGAAGTCCCACGCGAGCAGCGTGTTGCAGACCACGAAGGCGACGATGACGAAGGGGGACATGGCGCGCAGCCTGGCTTCGACTGCGCGATGGTCCTGCGCAGCGCCGCCGGCGAGGTCGGGGGAGAGCGCCTTGCGCACGTAGGCGAGGCTGACGCCGTAGAACAACAGGAGCCCGAACAGGTTCCTGGCCAGGAGCCAGTCGATGTCGAGCCAGGGACTCAGGTGCGCGTTGCCGTGCGGCTCGAGCCAGAGGAACAGTTGACCCTGTCCGAGGAAATAGATCAGGAGGAAGCCGAGGATCGCAAACGGCAGGAACGCCAGTGTCGCAAGCTCGCCGAGGCGGTAGTAGGGCTTGCTCCACTCGGCGCCGACGAGGCGCATGATGGCGGCAAACACGACCCCTGCCTGGCTCACGCCCATGAGGTACAGCCACGTGACGGTCAGGAACGCGAAGTCCGGCTTCGTTTCGTCGCTCGCCAGCGCCCAGGCGAGGCTCGCCGCGCCGACGAGAAACACGGCGACCAGCGCCGCTACGGCGAACCGCTTTTGGCCCTGGGCAGGACGCACCATCGCCGCGGCCTGTTCCGCGACGCTCATTCGGCCCCGAACTCCCGCCGGAGGAAATTGATCACGTCCCAGCGCTCCCGGGTGCTCAAGGCATCGCGGTAGAACGGCATGGCTCCACGTCCCCGTGTCAGCGTGAAGAATATCTGCCCGTCGGCCTGGTCCTGCGTGTAGGCGTCGGTCAGGTCCGCGGGAGAAGGGTCGACGAACAACTTGCCGACCGGACCGTCGCCGCGCCCCGCGGGACCATGGCAGGTCGTGCAGTAGATTTCGAACAGGTAGCGGCCGCGCGCGATGGACTCGGGCGACGCGGGAACCGGGTTTGGCACCTCGGCCGCGGCCTCCTTGGCGTCGAGCATGCCCTCTTTCGTGGTGGGCGCCGGCAGCGTCTCGCCACCGGAGACCGGCACCGCGCCGGGCTCCACCGGGGCCGGCGCCTCCTGGGGCTTCGCGGACGGCTGGTCGACCATGTCCTGGTCCCACGGGAGCCCCCACGCCGCGGCCGCCTGGCCGACGAGCATGAGCGTCGTCGCCGCGCGCAGGAGGTGCCGCATCACGCCGGCCCCGCGCGGCCCAAAGCCGCTTCCACGATCTCGGCGCCGGCTGCCCGCAGGATCGCCGTCGCCCGTTGCGCCTCTCCGGCTTCGGCGCAGGCCACCGTCACCACAAAGCGGTCGACCGACGCCTCGGACACGTAGGCGCGTTCCCGAATGACGGGCAGCCGCGCGCTGATGAGGAATCCGACTACGGTCGCCAGGATGCCGCCCAGGATCGTCATCTCGTAGGCGATCACCAGGTACGGCGGAATCGGGATGATCGGGCGGCCGCCGACCGGATGCGGGTAGAGCACCGCCGTGCCCGCCGCGAGCGCGAACCCAAGGAGCCCGCCGAAAAGTGCGCCGAAAAACGTGAAGCGCTTGATCACCGACTGCTTTGTACCGAGCCTGTGCTCGACGCCCTCGAGGGGGATGGGCGAGATGAGCTCGAGCGCGGCGAAGCCCTCGGCCCTGAGCCGGCCGGCCGCCTCCAGGGCCGCTTCCGGACCCCGGAACAGGCCTATCGCGTCGATTGCCATTGCGTGGATCCTTCTTCGGGTGCCGGGAGCGTCTCCTTGACCTCGTAGATCGACACGCTCGGGAAGATCTTCACGAATATCAGGAACAGGGTGCAGAACAGGCCGACGGTGCCGACGAGGATCGACAGCTCGACCAGGCTCGGGACATACAGGTTCCATGCGTCGGGCAGGTACTTGCGGGACAGCGACGTCGCGATGATGAGAAAGCGCTCCGTGTACATGCCGATGTTGATCGCGATCGAGAGGAACAGCATCGGTACGAACGAAGTCCTGAAGCGCCGGGATATGCACAGGAGCGGGGCCACCGCGCAGAACAGGATCATCTCCCAGTACAGCGGCGCGTAGTAGCCGAACAGCTTGTACTTGAGCGCCTCGAGCTCGGTCGATTCACCGCCGTACCAGCCCGTGAAGAGCTCGAGCACGTTGATGTACGTCCACAGGAGCGAGAGGACGAGCAGCAGCTTGCCGAGGTTGTCGAAGTGCAGCTTCGTGATGTACTTCTCGAAGCGCATGTACTTTCTCAGCAGGAACATGACGGTCACGATGCCGGCCGTACCCGAGTAGATGGCGCCAACGACAAAGTACGGGGCGAAGATCGTCAGGTGCATCGCCGGCACGATCGAGAGCGCGAAGTCCCAGGAGACGATGCTGTGCACGGAGACCGCCAGCGGAATGATCAGCACGGCCAGGAAGGTGTACGCCCGGCCGAGTCGATGCCACTCCGTGTCCGTGCCCCGCCAGCCGAGCGAGAAGAGTCGATACATGTAGTGCCGCCACCCCGTCGTGCGATCCCGGGCCGCGGCGAAATCGGGGATGGACCCCATGTAGATGAAGATCGAGCTGCCGGTGAGGTAGGTCGTCACGGCCATGACGTCGAACAAAAGCGGCGAGCGGAAGTTGGGCCATAGCCCCGCCTGGTTCGGGTACGGGAAGACCCAGTGGGCGAACCATGGGCGCCCGAGGTGCACGGCCACCATGCTGCCGGCCACCATCAGCGAGAACAGCGTCATGGCCTCGGCGCTGCGATACATCGCCTTGCGCCACGCACTGTTCGTCAGGTGCAGGACGCAGGACAAGAGCGTTCCGGAATGGCTGAGCCCGATCCAGAAGATGAAGTTCGCGAGATAGGTTCCCCAGACAGCGGGATGGTTCATGCCCGCCGCGCCAATGCCGTAGTAAAGCTGATAGAACCACGGGAACGCGTAGCACAGCAGGGTCACGCCCACGGCGACGGCCAGCGTGATGTAGTACTTCGGGCCCGTCTCCACGAGTGAGCGGATGACGTCATCGTTGACGTCGGCGTATCGGATCTCGTCGTGACTATCCGGCATCGGCCCCCACCTTCTTCAGGTAGACCACGGACGGCGACGTGTTCAGCTCCTCCAGCACGCGGTAGGCGCGCGGGTCGGCCATCATCTTCGCGACGCGGCTCTGCGGGTCCTGCCGGTCGCCGAACACCAGCGCCTCGGCGGGGCAGCTCTGCACGCAGGCCGGCTGCATCTCGCCGTCGCGCACGCGCCGGCGGCCGTCGTCCTTGGCGTGGTCCTTCGCCTGGCGGATGCGCTGAATGCAGAAAGTGCATTTCTCCATGACGCCCTTCTCGCGCACGGTGACATCCGGGTTCAGCTGCTCGTCGAGCGGCTTGTCCCAGTGGTGCACGTTGTAGTTGAAGTAGCGCACCTCGTATGGGCAATACACGGAGCACGACCGCGTGCCGATGCAGCGGTTGTAGATCTGCGCGTTGAGCCCGTCCTGGTTGTGGTAGGTGGCCGTGACGGGGCACACGGTCTCGCAGGGTGCGGCGTCGCAGTGCTGGCAGAGCATCGGGATGAAGCGAAGCTTCACGTCCGGGTACTCGCCCTCCCAGTAACGCTCGATCCGTATCCACTGCATTTCCCGTCCCTTCGCGAGTGCTTCCTCGCCAACGATCGGGATGTTGTTCTCCGCCTGGCAGGCGGTCACGCAGGCCTCGCAGCCCGTACAGCGGTCGAGGTCGATCGTCATCGTCCATGCGTAGTCGAAGCGCTCGTAGTGGCCGGGATGGCGATATGCGCGCCACCTGGCACGGAAGTCGTCCAGGAAGCTCATGTGGACTCCACCTTGATCGGGATGCTGGCAAGCCTCGCGCCCGGGCCGGTAACCGCGGCCGCACCGGTCGTCCGGACGATGCCCCGGCCAAGTTGGCGCGACTCGCCGCCCTGCTTGACCAGCGAGACGCGCCGCCCGGTCGGGACGAGCCTGACCCGCGTGGCGCTCGAGGCAAGGCCACCGGTCACCGGCTCGGTGAGGGGTGCCAGAAGCTGGATCGGGTTGGCGCCCCGCCGGCTTGCGTAGCGGCCGTACCCGGCGTGGCCCTGCCCGATCGGCATCGCGACGACGTCGGGCATGATCGCGGGGAATACGTACACCGGGACGCCGATCTTGCCGTGGGCGGACTCCACGTCGACGACGTCGCCCTCGCGCAGCCCGAGCCGCTCCGCGGTCGCCGGGTTCAGCTCCACCCAGGAGCCGTACCAGACGCTCGTCATCGGATCGGGCAGCTCCTGCATCCAGGGCAGGTTCGCGCCGCGGCCGTCACGGAGCGCGTGCGAGAGGTACGGGTGCAGTACGAATGGGAATTCGTCGCTCGACCCGGCGAACTCCGGCGGCGCGACGCCGACGGCGTCGATGACTCGCGCCTCCACCGCGGGTGATCCGGATTCCCGGCGCCCGTTTTCTCCCCACACGCCGGCTCGCAGCACGGAGATCCAGAACGCCTCGAAGCCCCCCGCCTCGGCCGGGATCGGCGCGCGCCCGTAAACCTCGCGCCAGCCGGCCTTCAGGTAATCCTCCATGTTCGCCCACGGGAAGTCCTCGCCCGCGCCGAGCGCGCGCGCGATGCCGAGCAGGATGTCGCCCTTCGAACGGGTGTCGTACAGCGGCGCGACGACCGGCTGCGCGATTGCCCCGACCGTGAAGCCGACGCCCGGTTCGGGCGAGTCGTCTCCCCAGCTCTCGAGATACGTGTGGCTCGGCAGGACCCGATCCGCCAGGCCCGTCGTCTCGTCCATGAAGCTCGACAGGCTGACGATGTACGGTATCGCGGCGAGCGCCTCCGCGAAGCCCGCCGCGGCGGGCAGCGTGAAGACGGGATTCGTGTCGCTGACAACCAGGATCTCGATCCTGCCCCGGCGGGCGTCCTCGGCGAGCGCCAGCATGTCCCGGTAGCTCGCGTGCGCCGCGCGGGCGCGCGGGCCGAAGGCAGGCGGCGGATTGAACAGGACCCCGCCAGGCCGGCCGACGTTCCCGGCCAGATAGTTGAGCGCGTTGACCGCGACCAGCGCGTCGACGCCGTTCGTGTGGCCGCCCGTCGCACCGCCGCCGAGCGCCAGGCTCGGCCGCGTGCCGGCGAAATCCCCTGCCAGGCGGCGGATGGTCGCGGCCGGGACGCCCGTCTGCGCCGCGACCGCGTCGGCCGTATGCCCATCGAGCGCCGCAGCCCAGGCGTCGCGGTCGGCGCCCTCGTAGCCGCCCTCGGCGACCAGCTGCCGGGCGATGCCGAGCGCGAGGAACCCCTCCGTGCCCGGCCTCGCCGGAATCCATTCGTCGGCTGCGGCGCCGGAGAGCGACATTCGCGGCTCGACCTGCACGAACCGGCCGCGCGCGCCGCTGCGTCCCTGCCGGCTCCGGCCGAAGCCGAGCGCGTGGTGGACGGGAGACAGCCAGCCGCCCAGGTAGTCGGCGCCAAAGGAGAGCACGTAGCGGGCATTCTCGAGGTCGTAGTAGGGCAGGCTTCCTGCGCCGAAAAAGCGCTCGTTGGCGGCGAGGAGTGTGTGGGGATGGTCGAAGTCGTATTGCAGCAGGCGGGCGCCCGGCAGCTCGGCCATGAGCAGCTCGAGTAGCGCTGCCAGGTGGCCGCGGACGCCCGCGGTCAGAAAGGACACCCGATCGCTTCGGCCGTCCGCGCGGAGCTCGTTGAGGCGGCCCGCGAGCTCCGCGATCCCGTCGTCCCAGGTGGTCTGCACGAAGGGCCCGGCACCTCTTGCCCCGGTGCGCATCAGCGGTCCAGTCAGGCGATCGGGGTTGTACAGGACCTGCAATCCCGCCTGCCCGAGCGCGCAGAGCCTGCCCTGATTGACCGGGTGCGATGGGTTGCCCTCGATCTTCTTCGCGCGTCCCTCGAGCGTGCGGACAGAGATCCCGCAGCCGGCCGGGCACATCGAGCACACCGTGTTGTACCAGGCCGCCACGCCCGGGCTGAACTCCTCGGGCGGCACCGGATACGGGATCAGGTGCTCCACGGGATGCTTGATCGCCTCCGCCAGTACAAAGCCGGCGGCCGCGCCGACGCCGCCCGCGCCCACGAGCTTGAGAAAGTCCCTGCGGTCTATCGTTCCCATCGCGTCGTGCTCACTTGTGGCAGGTCCAGCAGTCCTGCCCGTTCACCACGGCGTGCTCCTCGTGGCAGGCGCGGCACTGGCCCATTTTCGTCGGCGCGAGGCGCGTCACGCGGTCCATGGTCTCGACGGGCCCGTGGCAGGTCTGGCACGCGATGTCCGCGAGGACGTGGCGCTTGTGGGGGAAGTGCACGAAATCCGGGAGGTCGTGAACCTTGACCCACGGGATGGGCTCCTTGTCGGCGAAGTACCGCGCGACCTCCCGAATCAGCGGCCGGTCGGTCGCGACTTTCTCGTGGCAGCCCATGCAGCGGTTCACGCTCGGCACGCCTGCGATGGCAGATCGCCGCGCCTGGCTGTGGCAATACAGGCAGGGGATCTGATTGTCCCCGGCGTGGATCCGATGGCTGAATTCGATCGGTTGCTCGGGGGTCGTGCCCGGAAAGTAGGTCGTGTTCGCCCAGTACCCGAACGCGACACCGGCGAGTCCGACGCCCAGGACCAGCGCCGGGGGCCGCAGAATCCTCAGCGCGGGGACGATCGAGACGCCCGTCCGATCGTCGCCCGGATTCCCGCTTTGGCGGCCGCTCCTGCCCGGTTCCATCGAAGCCCCCCGTGGTTCCAATCCCTGTTAGCGGAGCCCCAGCTTGGCGGCGAACCTGTTGCCGAACTCATGAATCATGTCGGCCGCTTCCGCATTCTTCGTGGCGCGCAGGTACGTATCCGCCATCTTGTGGAACACCTGGCAAAAGTAGAGGTTCATGTCGGCGATGGTGGCATCCTTCGTCCACAGATCGATCGCTGCGGTCGTCTTGCTCTCGTTGTCCCACACGGAGAGCATCATCGACTGGCAGGCCGCCGGCCCGTCGTGCAGAGCGTCCGACGCCTCCCACAGGATGCTGCGAGGCAGGCTGTCGGCGTCCAGCTCGACGATCAGCTTGATCTCTGCAGTTCTTGGTTCCAACCTGTACCCCTACAACCCTCTCCGGACCCGCCTGGCCGGACGGTGCGCGACATGTTCGACGCCCTGCTGCTCCTGGTCATGCTCGCCATCGTCGTCAGCCTTGGCAGCGCCCTCGTGTTCCTCGTGCGTGACAGAAGCAGGAGTCAGCGTACCGTCGTCTCGCTCAGCGTCCGTGTGGCCCTCTCCGTGCTCCTGCTCGTGCTGCTGGCGTTCGGCTTCGTCGCGAGATACATGCAGGGACCCTAGCAGCTAGAACCAGTACACGAACGTAAACAGGAACAGCCAGATTACGTCGACGAAGTGCCAGTACCAGCTGCACGCCTCGAAGCCGAAGTGATCGTTCGGCGTGAAATGGCCGCGGAAGACCCTGAGCAGCATGATCGTCAGCATGATGGCGCCCATGGTGACGTGGGCGCCGTGGAAACCCGTCAGCATGAAGAACGTCGAGCCGTAGATGCCCGAGCCGAGGCTCAGGCCGAGCTCCGAGTAGGCGTGCGCGTACTCCACAGCCTGAAGGGTCAGGAATGTGAAGCCGAGCAGGACCGTGAGCCCCAGCCAGAACTTCAGCGCCAGTCGCCGGTTCTTCCTCAGCGCCCAGTGGGCGAGGGTCACGGTTAGGCTGCTCGTGACGAGGATGACCGTATTGACGAACGGCAGCCCCCAGGCCTCCATCGCCTCAGTGGCCGTTCCTCCCGGAGTCATGAACAGCGGCCAGGTATCGAAGAAATCCGGCCACAGAATCGTGTGGGTCTCGAGGTTGTTGCCGGCGCCGGCCAGCCACGGGACTGAAATCAGCCGCGCGTAGAACAGCGCGCCGAAGAAGGCGCCGAAGAACATCACCTCGGAGACGATGAACCAGAGCATTCCCATGCGGTACGAGCGATCCAGGAGGCCGCTGAACAGGCCGTCGAGCGATTCCTGGATGACCCGGCGAAACCAGCCGAACATCATGAACGCGACCAGGGCCAGCCCGAGGAAGAAGATCCAGCGCCCGTAGCTTCCCTCCGCGGGGACCTTGTCCGTGCTCTGATGGATGAAGACGACCGCCCCGAAGACCATCACGAACAGCGCGACGGAGCCGATGATCGGCCACGCGCTCCTGTGCGGCACGTAATAGCGCGGCGGCCGGTCGGCCGGGCCGTTCGTGGCGTGGGGGGTGTGGCTATTGACGCTCATAGGCGGCGGCCGTGCGGACCGGGTCCACCCGGAACAGCGCGTAGGACAGGGTGAGCGTTCGGACCTCGTCCGGCAGCTCCGCATCCACGTAGAAGCGGACCGGCATCTCCATCTCGCCGCCGCCCTCCAGCAGCTGCTGGGTGAAGCAGAAGCACTCGGTCTTCTGCAGGTATTGCGCGGCGTAACCGGGCGCGACGCTCGGGACCGCCTGCCCGGTGACGGCCGCGCTCGCGCGATTGCGCGCGTAGAACTTCGTCGCGTTCATCTCGCCGAGGCGGACACGCATCGTCCGCTCCGTGGGCCTGAATTCCCACGGCATACCCTTCGCGACCTGTGCGACGAACTGGACCGTCACCTCGCGGTCCGCAGCCGGCCGGCCCGGCGCGGCGGCGGCTCGCGGGGAGGTTCGGCCGTTCAACCCGGTGAGCTCGCAGAAGACGCCGTAGAGCGGCACGAGGGCAAACGCGAATCCGAACATACCGACGGCGAGCGCGGCCAGGAGCGCCGTCTGCCGGCGCGAGCCTGCCCGCCTCGATGTCGGCGATCGCGTCAATCGCATCCTCGCTAGCCCTTTTCGTCCGCGAGGACCGCGCGGCTGCCCGTCTCGACGTCCGGCGGCGTCTCGAACGTGTGCAGCGGCGCCGGTGACGGGACAGTCCACTCCAGGCCCTCCGCGCCTTCCCAGACCTGCGCGCTCGCCCTCTCGCCGCCCCGCACCGTCTTGATCACGATGTACAGGAACAGAATCTGCGTCAGGCCGAGCAGCGCCGCCCCGATGCTCGAGACCATGTTGAAGTCGGCGAACGCGGGCGAGTAGTCGACGATCCTCCGCGGCATCCCGGCCAGGCCGGAGAAGTGCATCGGGAAGAAGGTCAGGTTCACGGCGACCGCGGCGGTCCAGAAATGGATCCTGCCGAGCCGCTCGTCGTACATATGGCCCGTCCACTTTGGCAGCCAGTAATAGACGGCCGCCATGGTGCCGAAGATCGCCCCCGGGTACAGCACGTAGTGGAAATGCGCCACCACGAAGAAGGTATCGTGGTACTGGACGTCGGCCGGGACGATCGCGAGCATCAGGCCGGAGAAACCGCCGATCGTGAACATGACGACGAACCCCAGCGCGAACAGCATCGGCGTCTCGAAGGTCAGGGAGCCGCGCCACATCGTGGCCACCCAGTTGAACACCTTCACGCCCGTGGGGACCGCGATCAGCATCGTCGCGTACATGAAGAAGAGCTGGCCCACGATGGGCATGCCCGTCATGAACATGTGGTGCCCCCAGACAATGAAGGACAGGAACGCGATCGCCCCCGTCGCGAGCACCATCGAGTGGTAGCCGAACAGCTTCTTGCGGGCGAAGGTCGGGATGATCTGCGAGGCGATGCCGAAGCCCGGCAGGATCATGATGTAGACCTCCGGGTGTCCGAAGAACCAGAACACGTGCTGGAACAGGACCGGGTCGCCACCACCACTCGCCTCGAAGAAGCTCGTGCCGAAGTGCCGGTCCGTCAGCATCATGGTGACGGCCCCCGCCAGCACGGGCATGGCCATGACCAGCAGGAAAGCGGTGATCAGCCACGTCCAGACGAACATCGGCATCTTCATCAGCGTCATGCCCGGTGCCCGCATGTTGAGGATCGTGACGATGATGTTGATCGCGCCGAGCACCGACGAGATGCCCATGAGGTGCACGCCGAAGATGAAGAAATCAGTGCTCGGCGGTCCGTAGGTCGTCGACAGCGGGGCGTAGAAGGTCCAGCCGAAGTTGGGCGCGCCGCCCTGCATGAACAGGGACGACAAAAGGAGCACGAAGGCGAACGGCAGGATCCAGAAACTGAAGTTGTTGACCCGCGGCAGCGCCATGTCCGGCGCGCCGATCATCAGCGGGATCATCCAGTTGGCCAGCCCCACGAAGGCGGGCATCACCGCGCCGAACACCATGACGAGGCCGTGGAGCGTGACCATCTGGTTGTAGAAGTCCGGGTCCGTGAACTGGATGCCGGGCTGGAACAGCTCCGCGCGGATGACCATCGCCATGGCGCCCGCCACGAAGAACAGCGTGAAGCTCAGGCACAGGTAGAGCGTGCCGATTTCCTTGTGATTCGTCGTCAGGAGCCAGCGGAGCACGAACTCCACCAGGGGATGACGTGGTCTCGGCCGGATCTCCGCATGTGCAACCATCGCCAGTATCCTATCGCGTCCGGTACACGGTCATGGGCTGGACGACGTCGCCGGTGTCGTTGCCGAAGCTGTTCCGCTCGTAGGTGATCACCGCGGCCAGGTCCAGGTCGGAAAGCTGTGGCGCCCAGGCCTGCATCTCGGTGTCCGCCTTGCCGTTCATGACTCGGTCGAGGTGCCCCTCGATCGGCCCGTTCACGATGTCGCTGGCCGCGAGGGCCGGGTACTTGCTGCCCTGTCCCGAACCGTCCCGCTGGTGGCACTCCGCGCAGTTGTCCAGGAAGATCTTCTCTCCCCTCTGCAGCAGCTCGTCCATCGACCAGTCGCGACTGCGGGCGGCGACGGCGGCTGCCGAGGCGCCCTCCATCGCCTGCCGCTGCCCGTTGATCCAGGCGCCGAACTCTTCCTCGGGCAGGACCTCCACCACGACCGGCATGAAGGCGTGACCCTTGCCGCAAAGCTCGGCGCACTGGCCCCGGTACATGCCGGGCCGCTCCGTACGGGCCCAGGTCTCGTTGATGAAGCCCGGGATGGCGTCCTGCTTGACGGCCAGGTCCGGCGCCCACCAGGAGTGGATGACGTCGTCCGATGTCGTCAGAAAGCGCACCTTCCTGTTTGCAGGCAGCACGAGAGGCTGGTCCACGTCGAGCAGGTAGTGCTCGCCCTTCGGCTCGAGATTATCGATCTGGGCCTGGGGCGTGGCCTTGTTGCTGTAAAACGCGATGCCGGATTCGAGATAGCGGTAATGCCACTTCCATTGCGAGCCGGTGACGACGATGCTGAGGTCCGCGTCGGTGCTGTCCTCGATCTCCACCAGGGCCATGGTCGCAGGGACGGCCATGCCGACGATGATCAGCGCCGGGACGGCGGTCCAGGCGATCTCCACGAGCGTGTTCTCGTGGAACCGGGCGGGGGTCGGACGCCGCGAGCGGCGGTGGGCGACGACCGAGTACGCCATGGCGCCAAAAACGATGATCCCCACGACCACACAGACGCCGAGGCTCATGTGGTGCAGGGACTGGATGCGCCGGCTCATCTCCGTGGCGCCTTCGCGCAGGTCGAAGGTTACGGCGAGCGCCATGCGCGGCAGCAGGCACCACAGGGAGGCCGCCGCCAGGCCGAAAGTCAGCCGGAGCGCCCTGACACCGATGCCCCCCTGTCTTACAGCCGCGTGCATAGAGCTTCGCAGGTGTCCGCGAGAGAGGGACTATAGTGCATCCCTCTCCCCCTAACAAAATTGTTTCTTGTCAACGTGTTAGCTGCGCCGCGGTCCGCAGTTGATTGCTATTGGTCCAATCGCGGTAGCGGATCGCGTTGCTGCGCAACGTGGCTTCCTGCCAGTCCCCGCGACGGGCGAGGACGAATTCCTCGCCGTCGATCTTTGCCTGCCAGGGCGCTCCTTCCCAGTCAACGAAGGCGATGGTCGGGTTGGAATGCCGGCTCCAGCGCTTCGAGTCCTGCGGCACTAGCTGGAACGTCCCGTCACGGATCCAGGCGGTCCACGGTTCGCCGTTCCAGGCGACGAATTCCATCCGGTCGTGCGTCCAGGGCGCGCGGTCGGGCTCCGCGTCGGCGGGGATCGTGGACTCGAAGGCCAGCCTCGCCGCCGCGATGGTGGCGAGGAATGCGACCAGGAGACCCGCAAGGACCTTGCCGATGCTCATGCTTCGGCGCGATGCACTTCGGCGCGACAGGACGCGTCGGCACGCGCGGCAGACCGCCGGCTCTGCATCAGATGCCCGTCATGAGCGTGTTCACTTGGACGGCGCAGCCGCTGACCTCCCGCAGCGCGTCGGTGCCGCGAAGGATGTCGTCCGGCGCCCTGGCCGGTGGGGATCACCAGGCCCTGGTCGTAGGCACCCGTGAGTGCCACTGCACCCACAAGGACCGCCACGCGCCTCGCCTTTCTGGCCACGCTCGCCACCCTGACGACTCCGGCGGCAGTATAGACAGTCACGTCGTCGATGCACAAACGCCAGCTCGACAACTGGCTGGAGGATGTTCATGGGCAACGCAGCGCCAATTCCCCATCTCGTGGTCAACGACGGCGCGGTGGCGATCGCATTCTACGAGCGGGCTTTCGGCGCGATACCCGATGGCCGGCCATGTCTGGTCCATCGGCGGGCCAGTGAAGAGGGGCGGCGGTCTTGCGGGCTGCCTGTCGAGTGCCCGCCACATGGACGGTGTCGAGCCGTCCCGGTATCATTTCGCCCCTTTGCCACCACGCGCCCGTAGCTCAGCTGGATAGAGCGTTGGCCTCCGGAGCCAAAGGTCACAGGTTCGAATCCTGTCGGGCGCGCCAGTCATAGCCTGGAACTTTGCTTGAGCACCGAACAGGACAAGAAGTTCTTCGATTCCTTCATGCTGGTCCTCGGCGCGCTCCTCGGCGTCACCGGCGGGCTGTACGCGCTCTCCAACCTGATGGCCGCGCGCACCCAGGGCGAATACGTCAGGCAGGAAGCGCGCTACCAGGAAACCATTGCCGAGCGCATCCAGCCGATCGGCCAGGTGGCGCTGGCGGGTGAGGACAACGCCGGAGTTCGCGCGCCCGGCGGACTCGCGCCGGAGCCCGGCGAGCGTCAGCAGGCGACCACCGCAGCGGCCGCCGCCACCTTCGAGGAGCCCGCGGACGTCTACCGCGGCGTCTGCGCCGCCTGCCACGACGCAGGCGTTGCCGGCGCGCCGAAGTTCGGCGACGCGGGGGACTGGCAGCCGCGCATCGCCCAGGGAATGGACACGCTGGTCGAGCACGCCGTAGAGGGCTTCACCGGCGAGGCTGGATTCATGCCACCGAAGGGCGGCAATCCGAGCCTCAGCGACGAGCAGGTGCGCGACGCGGTCCAGTACATCCTGGACGAGTCGGGCGGCTGAAGGCCGCCGACCGCGCGACGCTTCGCTAGGACTCGAGCAGGCTGCGCAAGCCCGCGAGCGCGCTGCGGCCGCGCGCCTGTTTCTCGTCCGCCGTCAGCTCGGCGCGCCCTTCCCACTCCAGCACCTCGCCCGGCAGCTCCTCGAGGAAGCGGCTCGGCGTGCACTCCAGCGTCTCGCCGTAGCGCTTGCGCCGGCTGGCGTAGGTGACGAACAGCCGCCGCCGGGCCCGTGTGATGCCGACGTAGGCGAGCCGCCGCTCCTCCTCGAGGCCCGCGCCCTCGGCGTTGCTGCGATGGGGCAGGAGCTCCTCCTCGCAGCCGACGAGGAACACGATCGGAAACTCCAGGCCCTTGGCCGCGTGCAGCGTCATGAGCCGCACGCGATCGTCCTGCTTTTCGCCCGATTCGCGATCGAGCATGTCCATGAGCGACAGCTTGCCCAGCGCATCGGCGAGCGTCGGCGCCTCGTCGCCGCGCGCCGCCCGCGACAGCCAGTCGAGCAGCTCGACGACGTTCTCGTGCGCGTTCGCGGCCGCGCGCGGATCGGGCGCGACCTCGGTGAGCCACTGCCGGTAGTCGATTTCGTCGATGAGGCCGCGGGCCAGCGCGTCCACCGGCTCGCCGGCCTCGGCCGCGTCGCCCAGCTCGACGATGCGCTTCGCGAAGCCGTGCAGCCGCTCCACCGTCCGCGCGGGCAACGTTGCGTGCAGCCCCGTCTCCAGGCTGGCCCCGAGCAGGCTCGAGCCGCGCGCGGCGGCGAAATTGCCGAGCTTCTCCAGCGTCGCGGGGCCGATCTCGCGCCGCGGGACGTTCACGATCCGCAGGAAGGCGGCGTTGTCGTCCGGATTGGCGACCAGGCGCAGGTACGCCAGCACGTCCTTCACCTCGCTGCGATCGAAGAACGACGGCCCGCCGGTGACGGAGTATGGAATCTCGAGCGCGCGCAGCGCCTGCTCGAAAGGCCGCGCCTGGTGGTTGCCGCGGTAGAGGACGGCGAAGTCGCGCCACGGCGTGCTGCGCTCGGTGCGCAGGCGGAGGATCTCCATGGCGACGCGCTCGGCCTCGTCGGCGCCGTCGCGCGCGGCGAGCACGCGGATCCGGTCGCCGGGCCCATGGTCGCTCCACAGGCGCTTCTCAAACAGGTGGCGGTTGTTGGCGATGAGCCCGTTCGCCGCCGCGAGGATCCGTCCGGAGGAGCGGTAGTTTTGCTCGAGCTTGATGACCTTCAGTGCGGGATAGTCCAGGGCGAGGCTCTTCAGGTTGTCAGGGCGCGCGCCGCGCCAGGCGTAGATGGACTGGTCGTCGTCGCCCACCACCGTGAAGCCGCCGCGGTTTCCGACGATCAGGCGCATGAGCTGGTACTGCGCGAGATTCGTGTCCTGATACTCGTCCCCCAGCACGTAGTGGATGCGATCCTGCCAGGCCGCGAGCACGTCGGGCAGCTTGCGAAACAGGAACACGGGGCGCGCGATGAGGTCGTCGAAGTCCACGGCGTTGTAGGCAGTAAGCGCGCGCTGGTACGCGGCGTACTGGCGCGCCCGCGCCGCCTCGAGCTCGTCCGACGCCGCGGCGAGCGCGGCGTCGGGCGCGACGAGCTCGCCTTTCCACGCGGAGATGGCGGCACCGGCGAGCGCGATGTTGCCCTCCGTGTCGGCGTTGTCCTCCTGCAGCAGGTCCTTCACCAGGTTGCGTATGTCGTGCGCGTCCAGCACCGTGAAGCCGCGCTTGTAGCCGAGATTGCCGTACTCGCGCCGCAGGATGTTCAGCCCCAGCGTGTGGAACGTCGACACACGCAGCGGCGCGGCAGCCTGTCGGCCCAGCAGCGCGCCGACGCGGTCCTTCATCTCGCGCGCCGCCTTGTTCGTGAACGTGACGGCCGCGATGCGCGACGGGTCCATGCCGCCGGCGACCAGCGCCGCGATCTTGTGCGCGATGACGCGTGTCTTGCCGCTGCCCGCGCCGGCGAGCACGAGCAGCGGGCCGGCCGTGTAGCGCACGGCCTCGAGCTGGGCGGGGTTGAGAGACAAGGCTTGGAGAGGGTCCGGATCTGCGGGGCCGGGACTATAACCGATCGCCCACGCCGGTCGCGTTGCCCGCAAGCGCGGGGGCGAGAACGGTCAGCGGCAGGCGATAGCTCAGTGCTTCGCGCAGGTGGACGGCGCGCAGCGCCTCGTCCGCCTCCAGGTCGGCGATCGTCCTGCCGACCTTCAGCGCGCGATGCACCGCGCGCAGCGACAGGCCGTAGCGCTGCGCCGCCCGTTCCAGCAGGCGCCGCGCATCCGCCGGCAGCACCGCCAGCAGGCGGTCGGGCCGCGGGGTGCGGGCATTCTCGACGCGCTGCCGGACGTGCTGCCGCGCGCGCGCCGCGGCGACCCTGACGGCCACCGAGAGGGACGGCTCGCCGGCGGGCCCCGACAGCACTTCCGGCGGCGGCCGCGGCATGTCCACCACGAGGTCGATCCGGTCGAGCAGCGGCCCGGAGATCCGGCTGCGGTAGCGCTCGACGACGTCGGCGCTGCAGCGGCAGCGGCCCAGCGGATCGCCCAGGTGGCCGCAGGGGCAGGGATTCATGGCCGCCACGAGCATGAAGCGGGCCGGAAACGTACGCTGCGTCGCCGCGCGCGAGATGGTGAGCGACCCCTCCTCGAGCGGCTGGCGGAGGCTCTCCAACGCGCGGCGGTCGAACTCGGGCAGCTCGTCCAGGAACAGCACGCCGTGGTGCGCGAGCGTGACTTCGCCAGGCCTCGGATTGGCGCCGCCGCCGGTGAGCGCCACGGCCGAGGCCGTGTGGTGCGGCGCGCGGAACGGCCGCACGCCGAACTCACCCGGCCGGAACGGCCGCCCGGCCGCGGATGCGATGACCGCGACCTCCATCGCCTCCGGCTGCGCGAGCGCCGGCAGCAACCCGGGCAGCCGCCGGGCGAGCAGCGTCTTGCCCGTTCCGGGCGGCCCGACGAACAGCAGGTTGTGGCCGCCGGCTGCCGCGATTTCCAGCGCGCGCCGGCCGCGGCCCTGGCCCCGCACGTCCGCCAGGTCGGGCTCCGGCAGTGCGGCGGGCGGGGCCGGTGCGGGCACGGCCAGCGGCAGCTCGCCGCGACCGGCGAGCCAGCCGACGACCGCCAGCAGGTGCCGGGCGACGCGCACCTCGCCCGTGCCGGCCAGCGCCGCCTCCCCGCCGCAACTTTCCGGCACCAGCAGGCGCCGGCCGGAGCGGGCCGCGGCCAGAGCTGCACACAGGCTGGCGAGTACGGGCCGGATCTCGCCGGCGAGCGACAGCTCGCCGATGAACTCCACGCCCTCCAGGCTTTCGCGCCGGATCTGGCCCGACGCGCCGAGGATGCCGAGCGCGATCGGCAGATCGAAGCGGCCGCCCTCCTTCGGCAAGTCGGCGGGCGCGAGGTTGACGATCACCTTGCTCTGGGGAAAGTCGAATCCGCAGTTGGCCAACGCGGCGCGCACGCGGTCCCGGCTCTCGCGCACCGCCGCCTCCGGCAGGCCCACGAGCGAGAAGCCGGGCAGCCCCCCGCCGACGTGCGCCTCGACCGTGACCGGCAGTGCCTCGATGCCCGCCTGCGCCCGACTGTGCACCGTGGCCATCGACATCGCAGCAGTGTCGCCGCCCTGCGCGACTTGCGGCAGGCCGCATTTCCGGCACTCGCGCTCGTTATGGCGGAGGCCCGGCGGCGACACCTTTCGGCCGCCCGGGTAGCAGGCTGAAGCGCAGCGGAAACCCACTGGAAGTCCGAACGTGCGACTTCGTGTCGCGGCCGCGGAGCCGGGGGTGCTTCCTTCACTCTCAAAAGGCAGACAGCTCGTTCAGGAAGCACCCCCGGCTCCACGACCGCTGTGCCATTCGTGACATCAAACGCCGGCAGGTCCAACCGTTTTCGGCTATCAGCAAAAACTGCTGCGAGCCAACCGTCGCACGCCGGCCATAGTCCGGGTTGGAGCGCTGCGCAGCGTGAGGCGAGACGTCAACGCGACAGGCTCACTCCGCGCGGGTCGCCTCGAGCTCGGCGAGCCGCGCCTCGAGCGCGTCGAGCTTCTCCCGCGTCCGCTTGAGCACCGCGACCTGCACGTCGAACTCCTCGCGCGTCACGAGATCCAGGCGCGACAGACCGGCCTTCAGCACGGTGCGGAAGTTCTCCTCCACATCCGCCTGCAGCGTCCTGAGTCCGGCGGGAAGCGCCTCCGTCAGGCGTCGCGCCAGCTCGTCGATGAACTTCGGGTCCATGGCCTTCCCTTCACTCGTCGCGGCGCCCCGTCATGGGGCAATCGGGGCCGATGACGCGCACCGGCACGGTGCGAGGACTGCGGCCCGACTGCCGGATTTCGAGCCAAGCGGCTGATCCGGAACGGGTGGCACGGCTCCTGCTGTAGCACCTCCCGTTGTGTGGCGACAGGTCTAGTGACGCTCACGGAGGTGTAGCAATGGCTCGTACCGGAATCCCGCTGGCAGCGCTCGCGCTCGCGGTCAGCCAGGCCGCAGTCGCGGCCGATTTTAGCGCGAACCTCGGGTTCATGTCCGAGTACATATTTCGCGGCATCAGCCAGTCGGACTCGTCCGCCTACGGCGGCCTCGACATGGAGGCCGGCGGGTTCTACGCCGGCACCTGGGCCGCGGACGTCGACCAGGGACTGGAGTACGACCTCTACGCCGGCTATGGCGGGGATTACGGCGACTTCAGCTATGGCCTCGGCTGGACCGGCTATTTCTACACCGACGACTTCGACGACACGTACAACGAGCTGAACGCGTCCATCGGGTGGAAGTGGCTGAGCCTCGAATACGCCGCCGGTCGCTACGACAACTTCGACGGCCCGACCCTCGACTACGGCTACTGGGCGGCAGGCGGCGAATACGAAGGCTTCTATCTCAAGTTCGCCGGCTTCACGCAGGACTTCGACGGCGACTACGTCGAGGCCGGATGGGGCACGGAGGTGGCCGAGCTCGAAGTCTCCATCGCTGCGATCTACAGCGACGAAGACCTGGCCGGCGGCGAGTCCGGCGAAACGTCGCTGGCATTCACCGTCGGCAAGAGCTTCGGGCTCGGCGGCGAATGAGGGGGCAGACATGAAGCTGGTAACGGCCATCATCAAGCCATTCAAGCTGGACGACGTGCGGCAGGCCCTCGCCGACGTGGGCGTCAAGGGCGTCACCGTCACCGAGGTCAAGGGATTCGGGCGGCAACGGGGACACACGGAGCTGTACCGCGGTGCCGAGTACGTCGTCGATTTCCTGCCGAAGATGAAGGTGGAGGTCGCCGTGGACGACGACCTCGTCGAGCAGGTGGTCGAGGTGATCACCAACACCGCGCGCACGGGGAAGATCGGTGACGGCAAGATCTTCGTCGTGAACCTCGAACAGGTCATCCGCATCCGCACCGGCGAGTCCGGCGCGGAAGCGGTCTAGGCGGAGGAGAGCACACTTGGACCAGGTCACCGAACTGAGCTACGCGCTCGACACCTTCTACTTCCTCGTGACGGGCGCGTTCGTGATGTGGATGGCGGCTGGCTTCACCATGCTCGAATCCGGGCTGGTGCGCGCGAAGAACACCGCCGAGATCCTCATGAAGAACATCGGCCTCTACGCCATCGCCTGCATCATGTACATGGTGTGCGGCTACGGGATCATGTACCCCGGCGACGCGGCGCTGAACTCCGTCATACCGTCCATCAGCTTCTTCACCGGCGCGGACAATACGGTGGAGGAGGTGCTTGCCGGCGGCGAGGAGGCGCCGTACTACTCCACGCTGGCGGACTTCTTCTTCCAGGTGGTGTTCGTCGCCACCGCGATGTCCATCGTTTCCGGCGCGGTCGCCGAGCGCATGAAGCTGTGGGCGTTCTTCGCGTTTGCCATCGTGATGACCGCCTTCATCTATCCGGTGCAGGGCTACTGGAAGTGGGGCGGCGGCTTCCTCGATGCCGCTGGATTTTCCGACTTCGCGGGCTCCGGCGTCGTGCACCTGACGGGCGCCACCGCGGCGCTGGCCGGCGTGTTGCTGCTCGGGCCGCGCCGGGGCAAGTACGGCCCCGAGGGACAGGTGAACGCCATTCCCGGCAGCAACCTGCCGCTGGCGACGCTCGGCATGCTCATCCTCTGGCTGGGCTGGTTCGGGTTCAACGGCGGCTCGGAGCTGAAGGTATCGAACGTGGACGAGGCCAACGCGGTGGCGCGGGTGTTCGTGAACACCAACATGGCCGCGGCCGGCGGGCTGGTGGCGGCGATGCTCGTGGCGCGCCTGAAGTTCGGCAAGACCGACCTGACCATGGCGCTCAACGGCGCGCTGGCCGGCCTCGTGGCCATCACCGCCGAGCCGCTCACGCCTACGCCCGGGGCGGCGACGCTGATCGGTGCGGTTGGCGGCATCATCGTGTTTGTCTCCATCCTGGGGCTGGACCGGCTCCGGATCGACGACCCCGTCGGTGCGATCTCGGTGCACGGCACCGTCGGCATGTGGGGCCTGCTCGCGGTCCCGCTCACCAACCCCGAGACGGCATTCCTGACCCAGCTCCTCGGCCTCGGCACCATCCTGGCGTGGGTGTTCGGGGCGAGCTTTGCCACCTGGTTCGCCCTGAAGGCCGCGGTCGGCATCCGGGTGTCTGCGGAGGAGGAATACGAGGGGGTCGACCTTTCCGAGTGCGGCCTGGAGGCCTATCCGGAGTTCATGAAGGCGGAGTGAAGCGGGTCCTCCGGGGGCCGGCGGCGGGGCAGCCTGCCGCCGGCCCCTTCCGTTTGCGCCTTGTGACCCCCGTCGTACATGGGCGCGGCCGCTTGGGTTATCCTCGCCCGTCGAAAAGGGAGGAAGCCCATGAAAATGGTCTGCGCCATTATCAAGCCCTTCAAGCTGGACGACGTGCGCGAGTCCCTCGCCGATCTGGGCGTGCAGGGCATCACCGTCACCGAGGTGAAGGGCTTCGGGCGCCAGAAAGGCCATACGGAGCTCTACCGGGGCGCCGAGTACGTCGTGGACTTCCTGCCGAAGGTGAAGATCGAGCTGGCTGTGCCGGACGATGCGCTGGAGCGCGTCATCGAGGCCATCTCCGGGGTGGCCCGGACCGGCAAGATCGGCGACGGGAAAATTTTCGTGTACGACCTCGAAAAGGCCATCCGCATCCGGACGGGGGAAACGGACGAGAAGGCCCTGTAGCCATCCGGAGGGAGTGAGCATGCGCTACGTTCTGATCGCCGTTGCGGCCGCACTGGCCGGCGCGCCCGCGCTGGCCGCCGACATCTACCGCGACATCGACCCCAGCGGCGTCGTCATCTATACCGACACGCCGACCTCGCCCGACGCGAAGCCGCTCGACATCCGCAGCAACCCGACCGATCCGGAGCGGGTTGCCATGGAGGCGTCCGCGCTGGCCGCAGCCGAGCAGGCTCGCCGTGAGCAGTCCGATGCACAGCCCGGGGCCGCAGGCGAGGAGCAGCCCGATCCCGCCGAGCAGTGCCGCAAGGCCCGCGAGCGGGCGGAGACCTACGCGGCCGCGCCGCGTCTCTACGAGCCCCTGCCGGACGGCGGGCGGCGCTATCTCACCGACGAGGAGCTGGCGCGCCAGCGGGACGCTGCGGAGCAGGCCGTCGTCCGCTACTGCGACTCGCGCTGACCTGTCAGCAGGCGCCACCGGCCGGCGCTATACTGCGCCGCTTTCCCCCCGTTGCGCCCGTCCGGAGGTCGCCCGCATGAGCGTGGACCAGATCGAAGCCAATCGTCGTCTCTACGGCATCTCGCGCTGGAGCGACGGCTACTTCGATATCGGCCCCCGCGGGCGGCTCGTAATCCGGCCCTTTCGCGACGGCAGCGCGGAGATCGATCTCGTGGACCTCGTGCGGCGCGCGCGCCTCGCAGGACTCGCGCCGCCCATCCTGTTCCGCTTCACGGACGTGCTCCGGCACCGCCTGGACCGCCTGCACGGCGCGTTCACGCAGGCGATGGAGCAGCGGGAGTTCGGCTCGCGCTACCGTGTGGTCTACCCGATCAAGGTGAACCAGCAACGCAGCGTCGTGGACACGCTCGTCGCGCATGGCGGCGAACGGGTCGGCATGGAGACGGGCAGCAAGCCGGAGCTCATGGCGGTGCTCGGCGTGTCGCCGGTCGGCGGCATGATCGTCTGCAATGGCTACAAGGACCGCGAGTACCTCGAGCTTGCGCTCATCGCCCAGCGGCTCGGCCACGAGGTCTACATCGTCATCGAGAAGCTCTCGGAACTGGACCGCGTCATCCAGCTAGCCAAGGAATTCGAGATGGAGCCCAGGCTGGGGATGCGCCTGCGGCTGTCCTCCATCGGGGCCGGCAACTGGCAGGACACCGGCGGCGAGAAGTCGAAGTTCGGCCTCACGGCGGGACAGCTCCTGCAGGCCGCCGCGCGCCTGCGCGAAACGGGCATGGGGCACTGCATGAAGATGCTCCACGTGCACGTCGGCTCGCAGGTGCCGAACCTGCGGGACATCCGCCGCGGCCTCACCGAGGCGGCGCGCGTGTACGCGGACCTGCGCGTCGCGGGCGTGGAGCTGGAGCTGATGGACGTCGGCGGCGGCCTCGGGGTGGACTACGAGGGCACCCGCTCGCGCAGCGCCAACTCCGTCAACTACACGGTCGAGGATTACGCGCGCACGGTCGTCGGCACCATCGCCGACGTCTGCGACGCCGCCGAACAGCCGCGGCCGGGGCTCGTGTCGGAGTCGGGCCGGGCGCTCGTCGCGCAACATGCGGTGCTCGTGACCAACGTCATCGACACCGACGTGCCGACGGACGTCGAGGGCGTCGAGCCGCCGGAGGACAGCGGCCCGGAGGTGCGCTCGCTCTGGGACCAGTTCATGCGCCTCGACGGCAGCTCGCCCGAGGAGGTGTACCGCGAAACCCAGCACCTGATGGCCGAGCTGCACCAGCGCTACATCGCCGGCGAGATCGACCTGCCGGAGCGTGCGCGGGGCGAGTCCCTCGCCCGCGCGCTGATGCACTCCATCCGCGACCGCCTGCTGGCGCAGAGCAACCCGCCGCGCGCCGTCCTCGACGAGCTGAAGCAGATCACCGCCGACAAGCTGTTCATCAACCTGTCGGTGTTCCAGTCGCTGCCGGACGTGTGGGCGATCGACCAGGTGTTCCCGATCATCCCCGCGCAGCGCCTCGATGAGCCCGCGACGCGGCGCGGCGTGCTGCGCGACCTCACCTGCGATTCCGACGGGCGCGTCGACCTGTACGTCGACGGCGAGGGGATCGAGCGCAGCCTGCCGGTGCATACGGTGCGGGCGGACGAGGAATATCTGCTCGCCGTACTGATGGTGGGCGCCTACCAGGAAATCCTGGGCGACCTGCACAACCTGTTCGGCGATACGGGCAGCGTGGACGTGTACCTGTCCCGCTCCGGCGAGCCGGTGCTCGGCATGCCGCGCGGCGGCGACAGCGCAGAGCAGCTCCTCGCCTACGTGCATTTCGCCCCTGACGAGCTCAGGGCGTCCTACGCCCGCAAGATCGCCGCCGCCGGGCTGTGCGAGGAGGACCAGAGCTACTTCCTGCGCACGCTCTCCGACGGCCTGTCGGGCTATACCTATTTGGAGGACTGATGCGTACCGGTTTCGTGGGACTCGGCGCGATGGGCCAGCCGATGGCGCGCAACCTGCATCGCGCCGGCCTGCTGGCGGCCGTGTGGAACCGCAGCGCCGCGAAGGCGCAGGCCTTTTCGGCAGAGACGGGCGTAGCCGCGGCCGGCTCGCTCGCGGAGCTCGCGGAAATTTGCGAGGCGGTCGTCACCTGCGTGTCGGCCGACGCAGACGTGCTCACCGTCACCGACGCGCTCGGCGCATCGCTCGCAGCGGGCGCGGTCGTCATGGACTGTTCCACCGTCGCCGCGGACACGGCCAGGGAAGCGGCGGCGCGGCTCGCCGCGCACGACGCCGAATTCCTCGACTGCCCGGTGAGCGGCGGCACGGAGGGGGCGCGGGACGGCACGCTGTCCATCATGGTCGGCGGCGAGGCGGCGGCGCTGCAGCGCGCGCGGCCCGTGCTCGAGGCGCTGGGCCGCAACATCGTCCACATGGGCCCAGCCGGTGCCGGCCAGGCGGCGAAGGCCACGAACCAGATCATGGTCGCCGGCATCAACCAGGCGGTCACCGAGGCGCTGGCGTTCGGTCAGGCGCAGGGCCTGCCGATGGACAGGCTGATCGCCGCGCTCGAGAAAGGCGCGGCGGCGAACTGGTTCCTGTCCCACCGCGGGCCGACCATGGTGGAGGGGCGGTATCCGCTCGGCTTCAAGGTGGCGCTGCACGCGAAGGACCTCGAGATCTGCCGCCGCATGGCCGAGGCCGACGGCGCGCGGCTGCCGTTGATCGAGATGACGCTGAAGCACTACGCGCGCCTGCTGGACGCGGGCAGCACCGAGGAGGACATCTCCGCGCTTTTCCGCCTCAAATCGGATATGTTTGCGCGCGGCGACGCCTGAGTCGCGCACGGCATGCCGGCGCATGGAGGCTAGCGAACGAGGCGGCACGCGGCGGGTCGACGAGCTCTTCCTGCCGGACTTCTGCGGCCCGCGCGCGGTGCTCGCCGTCGTGCTGGTCGCCGAGCTGGTCGCGGTGATGCTGGCGCTGGCACGCTACGAGCCCGGCACCGCCTTCTGGGACAGCCTCGCCCGAATCTCGCTGTTCCTGCAGTGGACAACGCTGCTCGCGGCCGCGGGGCTGTGCCTCGCGCGCCCGGCGCTCGACGGCCAGAGCCCGCCGCGCGCTGCGGCGGCCGCGCTCGGCCTGGTGCTGGTGGCCGTGGCGGCCGTGTCGGCCGGCGCCTGGTGGTGGGGGCGGCTGTGGGAAGGCCTGCCCGCCGTGCTGGCGGCCCCGACCACCGGCGGGCTGGCCGGGTTCATGGCGCGCAACCTGCTCATTGGCGCCATCGTGACGGGCTTGCTGTTGCGCTATTTCTGGGTCATCGCGAAGTGGCGGGAGAACGTGCAGGCCGAGGCCAGGGCGCGCATCCACGCCCTGCAGGCCAGGATGCGGCCCCACTTCCTGTTCAACAGCATGAACACCATCGCGGCGCTGACGCGCACGAAACCCGAATGGGCCGAGGAAGCCGTGGAGGACCTCGCCGATCTGTTCCGCGCCTCGCTGTCGGACGCGACGACGAGCGTCACCCTCAAGGAGGAGCTGGAGCTGTCGCGCATCTATCAGCGTATCGAGCAGCATCGCCTCGGCGAGCGGTTGCAGGTGCGTTGGCACATCGCCGAGCTGCCGCTGCGCGCCCGCATTCCCGCGCTGTCCGTACAACCGCTCATCGAGAACGCCATCTACCACGGCATCGAGCCGCTGCCGGGCGGCGGCACGGTCATTGTCCGCGGGCGCCACGACCCCGTCACGGGACAGATCGAGATCCAGGTCGAGAATCCGCTTGCCGAAAGCCAGGTGCAGGCGCATCGCGACGGCAACCGGATTGCCATCGAGAACCTGCGCCAGCGTTTCGAGCTGGCGTGGGGGCCGCGTGCGAGCGTGCGCGCGGAGAGCGCGCCGGATCGTTACGTCGTCACGCTGTCGTTCCCCGCCGTGGAGAACGCGCCGTGAGGGTGCTCGTCGTGGACGACGAGGCGCTGGCGCGCGAGCGGCTCGCCGCGCTGCTCGGCGAGCTGGGGGGCCACGAGGTCGCCGGCTCCGCCGCCAGCGGCGAGGAGGCGCTCGATCTCGTGCGGACGCTGCACCCCGACATCGTGCTCCTCGACATCCGCATGCCCGGCATGGGCGGCATCGAGGCCGCGCGTCATCTGACGGCGCTGCCCGACCCGCCGGCCGTCATCTTCGTCACCGCCTACGACGCGTTTGCCATGGAAGCCTTCGAGGCGCAGGCGGTCGGGTACCTGCTGAAGCCGGTGCGCCGCGAGCGGCTGGCGAGCGCGCTGGCCCACGCGGCGCGGCCGACGCGCCCGCAGCTCGCCGCGCTCGTCGGCACGACGCCCGTCGCCACGCGGCGCGGCCGCATCGCGGCGCGGCTCGGGGACGAGCTGCGTCTCATCCCGGTCGAATCCATCTACTATTTCCTTGCAGAACAGAAATACGTCACCGTGCGCCACGAAGCTGGCACGGATCTCATCGACGAGGCGATCAAGGACCTCGCGGACGAGTTCGACGAGAAATTCGTACGCATCCATCGCAACGCGCTCGTGGCCCTCCGTCACGTGCAGGCGCTGGAAAAGGGCACGGACGGTCGCCTCTGGGCGCGCGTCGCCGGCGCCGACGAGCCGCTGGCGGTCAGCCGCCGCCACGCGCACGACGTGCGCAGGAGGATCCAGGAAGAATGACGCAGACGATTCGCATCGCCACCCGTGAAAGCCGTCTGGCGCTCTGGCAGGCGGAGCACGTGGCCCGCCTGCTGTGCCGCGCCCATGAAGGCCTCACCGTCGAGCTCGTGCCGATGACGACGAAGGGGGATCGCATCCTCGACACGACCCTGGCCAAGATCGGTGGCAAGGGCCTGTTCGTGAAGGAACTCGAGGCCGCCATGCTGGAAGGCCAGGCGCAGCTCGCGGTGCATTCGATGAAGGACGTGCCCGCCGACCTGCCCGCCGATTTCGTCATCGCCGCCATCCTGGAGCGCGAGGATCCCCGCGACGTGCTCGTCTCGCCCCGCTACGCGCGGCTGGAAGACGTGCCCGCGGGAAGCGTGGTAGGCACCTCGAGCCTGCGTCGCCAGGCGCAGCTCCTGCACGCCCGCCCGGATCTCGTCGTGGAGCCGGTGCGGGGCAACGTCGAGACGCGGCTGCGAAAGCTGGACGAGGGGCAGTACAGCGCGATCCTGCTCGCGGCCGCCGGCCTGAAGCGGCTCGGCCTCGCCGACCGCATTGCCGGCTGGCTCCCCGAGGAGCTGTCGCTGCCGGCCGTGGGCCAGGGCGCCGTGGGGATCGAATGCCTGTCGGGCGACGAGACGACCGCGGCTCTCGTGGCGGCGCTCGAGCACGACGGCACGCGGCGCTGCGTGGACGCCGAGCGCGCCTTCGGCGCCGGCCTCGGCGCAAGCTGCGAATCGCCGCTGGCCGGGTTCGCCACCGTGGAAGACGCCAACCTGCGCCTCCGGGGCCTGGTCGCGTCCCGCGACGGCCGCTCGGTGCTGCGCGGCGAGCAGCGCGGTCCCGACTCGGAGCCCGCGCGACTGGGCGCGGCGCTCGCGGCCGACTTTCTCGCCCGCGGCGCGGGCGAGTTGCTGGGCGCGGCCTGACGATGGCAGCCGGCGCGCTCCATGGCCTGACGGTCCTGGTCACCCGCCCGCAGGGCCTCGGCGACCAGCTCCTCGCGGCCATCCGCGAGCTGGGCGGCGAGGCGCTGCTCCTGCCGGCGCTCGCCATCGAGCCGCTGCGGCCCGGCACGTCGGTGCTCGCCGAGCTCGCCGAGGCCCCGAGCGGCAGCCTCATCATCTTCGTCAGCCGCAATGCCGTGGCCTGGGGCGCGCGCTACCTGCCCCAGCCGCGTCCGCGGGTGGCCGCCATCGGGCCGTCCACGGCGCGGGCGCTGGAGGAGCTGGGGCTGAAGCCCAATGTGCTGCCCGACGGGTGGACGACGGAGAGTCTGCTCGCCCAGCCCGAGCTGTCCAATCTCGCGGGCGTGCGCGTCTACATCATCCGGGGCGAGGGCGGGCGCGAGGCATTGGCGGAGGGTCTGGCCGAGCGCGGCGCCCGCGTCCGCTACCTGGAGGTCTACCGGCGGCGGCCGGCGCCGCTGCCCGCCGCGCGCCGCGCCGAGGTGCTGGAGCTGTGGCGCGCCGGCGGCATCCATGCCTACACGGCGACGAGCGTGGAGGTATTCCGCAACCTGGGCGTCCTGCTGGGCCCGGAGGGCGCGCCGCTGTTGCGCAGCACGCCACTGGTGACCGCGAGCGAGCGCGTGCTACAAATGGCCGAACGCTCGGGCCATTCCGCCGCACGGCTCATGGCGGCGGGGCCGGACGACCGCAGCCTGGTGGAAGCCCTCGCCCGATGGCGCACCATGGGAGGCTCCGGATGAATGTGACCGAGGGCGATACGCTGCCCGAGCTGCCACCGCCGCAACCATCCCCCGACGACGAACTCCCCCCCGAGCCTGCCGCACAACCATCCCGGCGGGCCGGGGTCGTGATCGGGCTGCTGGCGCTCCTGGTGGCGCTGGCCGCCGCCGGCGGCGCCGCCTTCTCCTGGTGGCGGCTGGAGCGGGAAGAGACGCAGGCGTCCGAAGCGCTGGCCGGACTGCGCCGCGATCTGGCCGCAGCCGAGGGACGGCTCGCGAGCCACGAACAGCGGATCGCCGGCATCGGCGAGGACGCCGACGCGCGGCGCGAGCGCATCGAGCGGCTGGCGGCGAGTATCGAAGGCGCGGAACGGCGCCTCGCCTCCATGGCAGAGCAAAGCGCCACCCCGGACCGCGCCCCGTCCCTGGCGGAAGTCGAATACCTGTTGACGATCGCCAATCGCGAGCTGGCACTCGCCGGCAACGCCGGCGTGGCGCTGGCAGCGCTGCGCGAGGCGGACCAGCGCCTGGGGCAGCGCGACGACCTG